>Ga0335081_10008494_pt1 | contig 16481 bp, 14 predicted proteins | sample Lox_Sample_35_FD_206713 | JGI IMG/M metagenome (GOLD analysis project Ga0335081, IMG submission 206713) | Soil microbial communities from Loxahatchee National Wildlife Refuge, Florida, United States - Lox_Sample_3.5 | ecosystem: Environmental > Terrestrial > Soil > Wetlands | place: USA... | reverse complement strand
GAGGTCTTCTGCCGCGCCACCGCCGGCGAGCTTTCATCGTCGACGACGACGAGTTCGACCGGCCGGCCGTTGATGCCGCCGGAATTGTTGATGCGGTCGATCGCCATCTGCAAACCGACTACGGCGGTCTTGCCGCCGGCGGCGCCGGGGCCGGACAGCGGCTGCTCCGAACCGATCTTGTACGGCTTGGCGGCGCCAAACGCGGCGCGCCACGGCGCCGGCACGAGCATCATGGCGCCGATCGCGCCGCCGCCCCAGCCAACGAGCCGCCGGCGCGTGAGCTTGCCGCGATACCAGATATCTTCAGCCCACTTCTCCTCTTTCCACTTGTCAGTCATTGGCTGTTCCTTCCTAGCTGTTCCGTCCTCTGGAATTTGACCGGGCCGATCCCTTAACGGGCTTTTTTGGCGGGCGATGAGGCCATTAGCAAACGCGATATTGCCCGCACTTTCAACCGGATTCGGCTGCGGTACGCAGTCGCCGCGACATAAACGCGTGTAACATCGTCGCGCCGCCACTGGTTTTTCCAGGCGTCGTTGATGCTAAACTGGGCAAAATTTAGTGACGGCAAACATGCAAGAACAGACAATGACGACGGCGAGCGGCCGAAAGCCCGAAGCGCTAGCGACCGGCCGCGCGGCGCGGCTTGCCATTCGGCGCAATCAGCATGCGGGTCCGACTTCGGGCCTGGCGCCCGGCTTCGTTCAGGCCAATCTCGCGATCCTGCCGCAAGCGCTCGCCCAGGACTTCCTGCAATTTTGTCAACGCAATCCCAAACCCTGTCCGGTGATCGGAATGTCGGCTCCGGGCGATCCGCGCGTTCCGGCGCTCGGGGAAGATCTCGACATCCGCACCGACCTGCCGCGCTATCGGGTCTGGCGTAGCGGCAGCTTGGTCGATGAGCCAACCGACATCCTCAAATGGTGGCGCGACGACCTCGTCACTTTCGCGCTTGGCTGTTCGTTCTCCTTCGAAGAGGCGCTGCTCGACGCCGGCATCGAATTGCGCCACATGACCTGCGACTGCACGGTGCCGATGTACCGCACCTCGGTCGAGACCGCCGCCGCCGGACCGTTTCACGGACCGCTTGTGGTTTCGATGCGCCCGATGAAGCCCGCCGATGCCATCCGCGCCATTCAGATCACGACACGGTTTCCGTCTGTGCATGGCGCGCCGGTCCATATCGGCAAGCCGGAATTGATCGGGATCAAGGACCTTGGCCGCCCCGATTGGGGCGATGCCGTGCCGGTACACGAGGACGAAATTCCGGTATTTTGGGCCTGCGGAGTGACGCCGCAATCGGTGATCATGGCGGTACGGCCTGATTTCTGCATCACGCATTACCCCGGGGCCATGCTGGTGACCGACCGACGCAACACCGAATTTGCGATTATGTGAAAAGCGAATAGCGAAGAGTGAGTAGCGAATAGAAATTTTGATTTTCCACTCGCCATTCGCTATTCGCTACTCGCGACATCCCATGCTCATCGATTTTCAGCAACACTACACGCCGCCGGAATTGCTCAAAGGCGAACCCGGCAAACTCACCGCCGATCTCGATCGCGACGGCAATCCGCATTATCTACTCAATCCGCTCCTTGCCGATCTCCCCGCGCATGTGCGCATGATGGATGCAAGCGGCATCGATGCCGGCGTGCTCACCTGCGGCTCGGGCTTCGATCAGCCCGATATCGCGACGTGCCGCCTGATCAACGATCGCCTGCGTGAAGCCGAGAAAGCGCATCCCGGCCGCTTTATCGGCTTGGCGCATGTTCCCGCGCTCAAGCCAAACGAAGCGGCCGCCGAACTGAAACGCTGCGCCGTCGAACTCGGATTTCCGGGCGCCGTGATCGCCTCGGAAATACAGGACTTGCCGCTCGATGCCGAGGAACTACGGCCGTTCTGGAAAGCCTGCGCCGAGCTGAACCTTTACATTTTCATCCATCCTTTGTCGCGCGTCATCCGGTGGGCGCGCATGGATGCCGACGATCTCGGCCGCATGCTCGGCTGGGAGTTTTCGCTGATGACGGCGGCGGTGCGGCTCGTCAATTCCGGCTTGCTCGACGAACTGCCGAGCCTGAAAATTCAATTCTCGCATTTTGCCGGCGGCATCGGCCGCTATCGCGGCCGTATCCGCGGCTTTCAAGCGCGCGAGAAATGGGGCACGGCGCAGCTCGCGCGCCACGGCCGCCGGCCGAAGGCGCCGTTCGAGCACTATCTCGATCATCGCCTGTTTTACGACATTGCCGGCTGGGCCGGCCCGGACAGCGCCGCCGAATTGGGCGAACATTGGGTGCGCTTCGGCTTGCAGGAGCTTCCGCTGTCCCAGCTCGTCTTTGCCAGCGATTATCCGCAAGCGGTGCGCGAGCCGGCCGAGGTCGCAGCCTATGTTGCGGCGTTGCGCGAGCTTGGTGAGAGCGGCCGCGCCATCGCCGCTGGCGCCAATGCCGAAAAACTCATCCCCGATCTCAAACGCCGGCTTGCTGCGCGGGCGCCGGCTGCCAAGGTGCCGGCATGAACGACAAGCCGGCAGCGACCGAGACGGCGGTATTCGATCCGGTGCGCGCCGGCTGGAAAATCGTCAAGCCGATCGGCTTTGGCGAACTGGTCGGCCCGATCTGGCGGCTCGGCGACGCTCGGTTCGGCCTCCTCGTCGAGGCGAAGCATCTGAACTTCGCCGATATCGTGCACGGCGGCATGCTCACCACGCTCGCCGATCAGGCCATGGGCATGACCGCGCTGCGCGCCTCCGGCAACAAGCCGCACGCCACCATCGAATTGAATATCCAGTTCGTTGGCGCCGTGCGGCTTAACGAATTCGTCGAAGCGCATTGCGAAGTGGTTCGGCTCACGCGCGCGATCATCTTCATGCAATGCAAGCTCGTGGTCGGCACGCGCGTGGTGGCAAACGCGACGGGGATTTGGAAGATCAGAGGGGAAGGGTGAAACTGCCGCTCATTCCCGCGTAAGCGGGAATCCAGAATTTGGGTCCCCGCTTTCCGCCTTCGCGCTCCGCGCTTCGGCGGACTCCAACCCGCCGAAGCTCGCCAACCGAGCGTAGGCGGGTCGCGGGGACGAGCGGGTTGCGAAATCACCCCCGAAACCTTTCCAGCGTGCCGCCTTTCATCACCGAACCAGGCAGCGGATGACCAACGATGTCTTCGGCAAGCCGCGCGCATTCGATCAGAGCGTCGAGATCGATACCGGTCTCGATGCCGAGCTCGTCGCAGAGAAACACGAGATCTTCCGTGCAAACATTGCCGGCGGCGCCTTGGTGGCCGGCGAATGGGCAGCCGCCGAGACCGGCGACCGAAGAGTCAAACCGCCGCACGCCCATTTCCAGCCCGGCATAGGCGTTGGCGATCGCCATGCCGCGGGTATCGTGCAGATGCAGCGCGATGTCGAGGTCCGGCCAGCGCTCGCGTAGCGCGCCGACAACGCGCTTGACTACAAACGGCGTCGCCCAAGCCATGGTGTCGGCGAGCGTGAGGTATTTAAGCGTGACGCCGTGCTCCTGCGCCACGTCGAGGATTTGTTGGACCAGCGCCACGACGCGCGCGACCGGAATATCGCCTTCGAAATTGCAGCCGAATGCCGCCATGATGCTGCCGCGCTCCACCGGAACTCCGGCGGTCTTGTAGCTCTCGACGATGGCGTGCTGCTCCGCAAGTTGCTGCGCCGCGCTGCGGTTCTGATTGCGCAGCGAGAATTTTTCCGAAGCCGAAAGCTGAATCGTCCCGGTATTGGCCAGGCGATCGGAGAATTGCATCGCGCGCTCGAAACCTTTTTTGTTGAGCCAGAGCGCGGTGTATGCGATGCCCGGCTTGGTCTTAATCCCGCGCACCACATCGTCGGCGTCCGCCATGCCAGGCACTGCTTTGGGATTGACGAACGAGACGATCTGAATGTGGTCGAGGCCGGTTTGCGACAGGGCGTCGATCAGCGCGATCTTGCGCGCGGTAGCAATGGGCCCTTTCTCGATCTGAAAGCCTTCGCGCGGACCTTCCTCGGTGATCCGAACGGCGCGGGGTAAATCACTCATGACAGATCGCTCATGATCGTTGGTTCCGTCAATCCTTCACCGCAACGATGCCGCGTGTGGCGAGCGCGGCGATCTCGTCTCGGGCAAACCCGAGTTCGGCGAGGATTTCGGCCGTATGTTCTCCGATCGCCGGCGCCTGCCGGCGCAGCGCGAAATCGTGTTCGCCGATCTCGATCGGCAGCCGCGGCAGTTTGGCGCGAATGCCGCCGGGGAAGTCAATCTCGAGCATTCGTCCCTGCGCATTGAGCTGTGGATCGTCAAACAGATCGCCGGGCTTCGCCACCGGCGCGAAAGGAATATCGATACGGTCGAATAATTCGGCAAGCTCGGCTTGCTTATGCCGCGCGATGATCGCGGCGATGATGGGCTTAAGCGTCGCCCGCGCACGAACGCGATCTTCGTTGGTTCTGTAGGCCGGATCATCGAGGAGGTCACGACGGCCGAACTGTTCGCAAAACCGCTGCCACTGTCCATTGCTGGTCAGGCCAACGAAAATTTGTTCGCCGTCGGCGGTCGCGAAAGGCTCGTAGATCGCCCAGGCGCCTTCGCGCGCCGGCATCGGCGGCAGCGGCCTTCCGGTCACCACTTCGCCGGCCATGTGCTGCATCATCAGAAACGCAGTGGATTCGAACAAGGCGGATTTGATCATCTGCCCGAGCCCGGTGCGCTCGCGTTCGCGCAGCGCCGCCTGCACGCCGATCACCGCAAACATGCCGCCCATGATGTCGATCACCGATGATCCGGCGCGGAGCGGCTGGCCCGGCGGTCCAGTCATATAAGCAAGCCCGGCCATGAACTGCACCACTTCATCGAGCGCGGGGCGGTGCTCGTAGGGCCCGCTGAGGAAGCCTTTCAACGCGCAATAGATCAGCCGCGGGTTTTTTTGCGAAAGGTCGTCGTAACCGCAGCCAAGCCGCTCCATCGTGCCAGGCGCGAAATTTTCCAGAACGACATCGGCGCTGCCTGCGAGCCGATAGAGCAACGCCCGACCCTCAGTGTTTTTCAGATCGACGGCGAAGCTGCGCTTGTTGCGGTTAAAGGTGGCAAAGAAGCCGGCGGCGAAGCCGATGCGGCGCCGCGTCGGATCGCCGTTCGCTGGCTCGATCTTGATCACATCGGCGCCGAGATCGGCGAGGATCAAGCCCGCGCTCGGCCCCATGATGGTGTGGCAGAACTCGAGCACACGGATGCCGGCGAGGGGGAAGGGAGTGGCGGCATCGTTTGGCATACTCGACAGTCCCCGGCTCGTCACCGCCGGACTTGATCCGGCGGTCCATGCTGAGCATTCGCTCTTTTAACGCTCGGTCAAGGACTGCTGCGACTTCGTTTCGTCAGAATGGATTGCCGGGTCAAGCCCGGCAATGACAATAGCGAGTGACTTATGCCGGGCCGCCCTTCGCTCGCGCCTCTTGGATCGCGCGCCACAGCCGCTCAGGCGTTGCCGGCAAATCGATATGCCTGATGCCAAGCACCGAGAGCGCATCGACCAAGGCATTCGTCACAGCCGGCAGCGCGCCGACCGAACCGGCTTCTCCGGCGCCTTTGACGCCAAGCGGATTGGTCTTGGTCGGCACCGGATTGCTCTCGACATGGAAGCCGATCAGGTCGCTCGCGCGCGGCATCGCGTAATCCATGAACGAGCCGGTGAGAATCTGGCCTTGCTCGTCGAACTTGATGTCTTCCATCAGCACCTGGCCGATGCCCATGACGATGCCGCCGTCGACCTGGCCATGCAGCAACAACGGATTGATCACTGTGCCGACGTCATCGACCACCTTGTAATCGACGATCTCGACTTCACCGGTCTCTTCGTCGATCTCGAGTTCGCAGACATGCACGCCGTTGGGGTAGCTGGCGACGTGGCCGGTATAGATCGCTTTCTCGATCAGGCCGGGCTCCATGCCTTGCGGAAGATTTTTAGGTTCAAGCGAGGCTTTGGCGACTTCCTTGATGGTCAGCGTCTGATTGGTCTTCTGGCTCGAAAACACCCCGTCGGCGAATTTGATGTCGGCGGTGTCGACCTTGAGCATATGGGCGGCGATCGCCTTGGCCTTGGCCTCCACCTTGTCGGTAGCAACCGTGAAGGCGGAGCCGGAAAACGCCGCCGAGCGCGAGCCGCCGGTGCCCTCGGCAAAAAACACCTGATCGGTGTCGCCCTGGATGTAAGTCACTTCATTGGGATCGAGGCCGAGCCGGTCGCAAACGATCTGCTTGAACGCGGTCTCGTGACCTTGGCCTTGATTGATGCTGCCGGAAAACATCGAGACCGAGCCGGTGCGATCGAACCTGATCTCGGCACCTTCGAGTCCGGCCGGCGCCGACCGCTCGATCGTGTTGGAAAAACCAAGCCCGCGCAGCTTGCCGTTTTTTCGGGCGCGGGCGCGACGCGCCTCGAAGCCTTTGCGGTCGGCGGCTGCCAGTGCCAGATCCATGTTCTTTTCGAACTCGCCGCAGTCGTAGGTGAAGGTCACGCTGGTTTTGAACGGCATCGCGCTCGGCGGAATAGTGTTGCGCCGGCGCAGTTCCACCGGATCGATGTTAAGTTCGTCGGCGGCGAGATCGACCATGCGCTCGATCACGTAGCCCGATTCCGGACGGCCATTGCCGCGATAGGGCCGTACCGGCTGGGTGTGCGTGAATACCGCGGTGGCCTCGATGTGCGAGGCCGGGGTGCGATAGACGCCGGCGAGCGTGCCAAGATTGCCGGTGAAGGCCGGCATGCCGGTCTGCAAATAGGCGCCGATCGCTGCGGTGACTCTGGCGCGAAAACCGAGGAAATTGCCGTCCTTGTCGAGCGCAAGCTCCGCTTCGGTAACGTTGTCGCGTCCTTGCGCGTCGCACAGGAACGACTCCGAGCGCGTCGCCACCCATTTCACCGGACGGCCGGTGAGCTTGGCCGCGCACAAGACCAGCGCTACTTCGTTGTAGACGGCCGACTTCATGCCGAAGCTGCCGCCGATATCGCCGCAGACGACGCGGATCTTGCTGTTGGGGACTTTCAGAATGAATTGCGAAAGTTCGGTCTGAAACACGTTGGTCCGCTGCAAAGTCGTGTAGATCGTATAGCGGCCCTCGATCGGCTCGAACACGCCGATGCAGCCGCGCGGCTCCATCGTCGCCGCGGTGACGCGGTTGATGACGAAGCGGCGTTTGACCACATGCGCGGCGCGCGCGAATGCGGCGTCGGTCGCCTCTTTGTTGCCCTCGAACTGGACGAAGCCGATATTGTCGGGGCAATCGTCCCAAACGAGCGGCGCGCCGGCTTTCATCGCGTCGCCGGTCGAAGCGATCGCCGGTAAGGGCTCGTAATCGACTTCGATCAATTCGGCGGCGTCGATCGCCTGGTAGTAATTTTCCGCAACGACGAAGGCGACATAGTCGCCGATCATTCGCGCCCGGTCTTCGACCAAAGCCGGATAACGCGGCCGATAACCGGGCACGCCATTGCGGCGCTGCAGCCCGCCGGGTACCGGCAGATCGCCGAAACCGGCCGCCTTGTAGTCGGCGCCGGTCAGCACCGCGAGAACGCCGGGCGCAGCCTTGGCTTTCGACGTATCGATTGCGCGAATGCGCGCATGGGCATGCGGCGAGCGCAGCACATAGCCAAATGCCATTCCGGGAAACACCATGTCGGCGACATAGCGGCCGTGGCCTTTGACCAGCCGTGGGTCTTCGAAGCGCGGGACGGCTTGGCCAATTCCGAATTCACCCATCACATGCCTCACGTGTAGCGCGTGCTGAAGTACGGATTTCTAGAGACAAGCCCGGCCTTTATTGGTCCTGTAACAGCAATGATCCCGTAAAAGGCCTGGCATCAGGCGGGGACAATCGGTCTTACAACGGCGCGGCAGGGGCTTCAATCCGGGGCAGCGCGGCGTTAGGTTTAGCGCTGGCAAGTTCACCTGGTTTCCTGTTCGCGCGGAAATGAGCGGACAACAGCAGGAACACTGACGCGGTGATGCACACGACCTCACAAAGCGCGGCCGATCCGGCGGTGCAGACATTCGAAGCCGCGTTGGACGCGCGCGCGCTGGCGATGGCGGATGCTTGCACACGTTGCGGCAAGTGCGTCGAAGTCTGCCCGGTCACCACGCCCGGCGGGCTTAGCGCCGAAGAGCTGAAAAATCCGGCCGCGGTCATCGGCGGCGTCGTCGACATTGTCCGCACCGGCCAAGTTCGCGCCGATGATGGCAATGACGCCGCGCGCAAATGGGCCAGCGCCTGCATCCTCTCGGGCGAATGCATCAAAGCTTGCGATTATGGAGTCAATCCGCGTTTCCTTTTGCACATGGCGCGGGTGAAAATGGCGCGCGCTGCCGAACCGGCGATTCAGCGCAAGAACGGCGTCGACGGTTTTCGCAAAGTGGCGCGCGAGGTGACGCAGCTGTCGCGCATTCAACTCGATGACGTGCTGTTGGAGCGGCTGGGGCAGGGCGGCAAGGACGCGGAGCGCGCGCAAGAAAACAGACAAGAGCCGCCGGATTTCGTTTTTTACACTGGCTGCAATGTGCTCAAGACGCCGCACATCGCGCTTCTCGCGCTCGACATTATGGATGCGCTCGGAATCACTTATGACGTGATGGGCGGCCCGACCCATTGTTGCGGCATTGTGCAGATGCGCGCCGGCGATGTCGCCACGTCCGGCCGCGTCGCCGAAGGCACGCTGGACAAGCTCGCCCAGAGCAAGACCGGGCAGGTGCTGTCATGGTGTCCGTCCTGCCAGGTGCAGTTCGCCGAGACGACGCTGCCGACCATCGAGAAAACGCGCGGCGCCAAGCCGTTCGAAATGACGCCGTTCACGCTGTTTATCCGCAAGAATCTCGACCGGCTGCGGCCGCTTCTTCGCGAGCGCGTGCCGATGCGAATCGCGCTGCATCGTCATCCTGGGATCGCCGGCGTCGTCGAGGCGGCGCAGGACATTTTGCGCGCGGTACCCGGCATCGAAATCGTCGATCTGCATCAGCCGGCGGTTGGATTGCAGGCCAACAGTATCCGCGTGCTGCCGGCCTATCGCCGCCAATTGCAGGAGCAGGAACTGGAAGCCGCGGCGGTCGCCGGCGTCGATGCGCTGGTCGGGGTCTATCATTCCGATCATCGCGAATTGTGCGCGCATGAGCGCGACTGGCCGTTCCGCATCATGAATATTTACGAAATCGTCGGTGCCAGTATGGGGCTACACCGCGACGATCGTTTCAAGCGGCTGAAGATGATGCAGGACTCCGACGCGATCCTCGCCGACTGCCGCGATCTGGTCGAAGCGCACGGACTCGATGTCGAGGTAACGCGCGCGGCAATCCAAGCCATGCTCGACGAGCAGCCAGCGCCGCTGCGGGGCGGGCAGTAGATCTTTAACTCCGTTTGACTCTTAGTCGATGACGCGACTTATTCGCGTCACGCGAGCGTCGTCGCCATTGGTCTCTCCAAGATCGAGCGCTTTTTATCGAACGCCTGGAATTTATCGCGCGCTCGAGCGCGGATATTTCAACGTTCAAGGTAGGCGGCGGTGGCCATGCCGCCGGCCGTGCATACGCCAATGACGGCGCGATGGGCATCGCGCCGACCGAGCTCCATGAGCGTCTGGCCGAGATAGCGAATGCCTGACATGCCGTAGGGGTGGCCAAGCGCGATCGCGCCACCGATGACATTGGTGGTCTCCCACGGTGTTTCGAGCTGTGCCTGGTTGTACAGTGTCGTCACCGCGTAGGCTTCGTGCAACTCCCACAAATCGACGTCGCTGTTGTTGAGCTGGTGATATTTCATCAGTTTGCGGATCGCCGGCGTAATCGCGACGCTCATCTCCTCGGGCGCGACGGCCGCAAGATGCATTCCGCGAAACAGCCCAAGAATTGGCAGGCCGCGCCGCGCGGCAAGGTCGGCCTCCATCATGACGGCGGCTGCAGCGCCATCCGACAATTGCGAGGCATTGCCGGCCGTCGTCGTGCCGCCGGGATAAACCGGCTTGAGCGCCGCGAGTCCGGCGAGCGTGGTGTCGGGGCGGGGTCCCTCATCGCGATCGAGCGTCACCTCCTGCGTGTGGCTCTGCTTGGTTGTCTTGTCGGTCACCTTCATCGTTGTCTTGAACGGCACTATCTCGGCAGCGAACTTTCCGGCGGCTGTCGCGGCGGCGACGCGTTTTTGGCTCTCGACGACGTAAGTATCGAGCGCTTCGCGCGTGATGTTGTATTTCTTGGCGACGAAATCGGCGGTCTGGTTCATCGTCCACCACACCGCCGGCATGCGCTTTTCCAGTGGCTCATAAACAAAGCCGTTCAGATTAAGATTGAATTGCACCAGGCTGATGCTTTCGACGCCGCCGGCGACCACGATACTGGCCTCGCCACAGGCGATGCGGTTGGCGGCGATCGAGGCGGCGGTCAAGCCCGAGCCGCAGTAGCGATTGATCGTGACGCCCGGTACGGCGATGCCGAAACCGGCCTCCAACGCCGCGTTGCGCGCGATGTTGTGGCCGGTCGCTCCTTCCGGCAAGCCGCAGCCGAGAACGACGTCTTCGACTTCGGCCGCATCGATACCGGCGCGTTGCACGACATTGCGCAAGACATGCGCGGCCATGGGAATGCCGTGGGTCTGATTGAGTGCGCCGCGGCCGGCCTTGGCGATGGCGGTCCGGCAATAGGCGACAACGGCGACGTCTTTCATGTGATTGGCTTCCCTTTCCCCTCCCGCCCGTGCGCAGCGTGTGGTGGGGAGGGATTAGGGGTGGCGGGATTTCGTCATTTGCCCCCACCCGGCGCTCTCAATCCTGCGGCTCGACATTCACCAAGGCGTGGGCATGGTTCGAGCCGACCCAGAATGAGACCGGCGTTGTCGAATTATCCACGTAAAGGGTCCGCATATTGGTCTCGGACGGCATCAGATATTGCTCCGTTGCTCCGGTCTTCGGATCCATGCGCACGACGCGGTCGGTCGCCATTGTCGAGGCCCAGATGGCGCCGTTCTTGTCGATATTTGCCCGATACGGGAACGTGTAGGGCGGCAGCGGATATTCGCTGAACTTCTCCGTCCGGGTGTCGAACACCGCGACTTTATTCCCACGATATTCCGTCACGACGATGCGGTCCTGATCGTCGATCTCCATACGCCGGGCGCGCGCATGCGGCGTCGGCAGCGCGAACCATTTCACCGCATGGGTCTTCGCGTCGATGGTGCCGAGGTAGCCTTCCTGGAATTCCGCCATCCATAAATTATTTTTGGAGTCCGATATCACCTGATACATGCTGTAGTGATGGCCCGCCGGCAGCTCGCTCGTCGGATGGAATTTTTCCCAGGTGTTGCTGGCGATATCGAGCCGGAAAATATCCTGGGTGCCGACGCTCTTGGTCCAGACCTTGCCGTCGACGTCGTGGCGCAGTCCGACGAAATTTAATTGCACCCGGTTGTCGTTCCACTCCGCGGCCAGCGGATAAAATTTGGTCTCGCCAGTCTTCGGATCGAGCGTGCCGAGCGCGCCCTGGTACATGGTGTCGAACCAGAGCTTTCCGTTCCGGTCGAACTCCAGCGAGAGATTCCCTTCGGGCGCATCCGCTTTGAATTTCTTGGTCGGATATTCGGTGAGCTTGAGCGTCTTTGGATCGAACTTTGAGATGAAGAGCTCGCCGAAATCCGAGTACCAGACGTTGCCGTCCTCATCGAGCACGACGTCGTGAGGCTCGGTGGTCGGCCGAACCACGTCGTATTCGGTGACGATCACATGCGTCGAGCGGCCGGTCGGGCGCGGCAGCGTCCTGAGCGCATATTGCCAATGGTTGGTCGCGCTCAAATTGATAGTCGCAAGATATTCGGCCATCTTGCGGTAGTCCTCCGGCTTCCCGGCGCGGTCCGGGTCGAGCATCGGCTGCGGCTTGATCGGCTGGCTCACCGCGCCATAGCCCTTCATGCGGCTGATCACCTGCATCCACTCGTTCACGTCATGCGTCGAGCGAACGATGCGCTCCAGCGTGTGGCAGCCCATGCAGTCGAGCAGCATGGCCTTTTGCTCTTCGCTGCCCGGGATGCTCATCATCCATTCGGCATTGCTGAGCTGGCTCGCGAGATCGCGCGTTTTATCGAGCTTGAGATCGAGATTACTCGTCCGCTCGGCCGCCACATCGGTGCTCGCCGGCGTGCTGAGATCGTAACCGACCGCGCGAATAACGATGGTGTAGTGGCCCGGCTCCAGCCGGTTTTCGGGAAAGGCGTAGCGGCCTTTGGCATCGGTCGTCACGCTCGTCGATACGATCGATCCATCCTTGCGGGCGGTAACGACGACGCCTTCCATGGCGCCCTCGGCATCGGACGTGACCTGACCGGTCAGCGCCGCGGGGGCGCGCTCGTCCGCGTGCACGTCGGCTGAGACAAGGGACAGGCCCGCGGTCAGCGCGGTCGTCATGCTCAAGATGGATAAGGATTTCATCGAAGGCTCCCCAGAGACGAAATTTATTTTTTTATAGGCGGCACGCGTAATGCCGCGCATCGCAAATACTCGCAGACATTGCAAATATCCTGCGCCGGTTCCGGATCAGCGACAAGCCGGGTTGGACGCATACGAGCGATGCCGTCGCCCGATGAGGATTGCGCTGCAACCTTGGCCATTGTTCGGAACTCGACCGCCTTCTGTAATCGATCGCGCCCCATTACCCGGTGCTCATCGGCGGGCAACCGCTTAGCAACGGGCGCTCAACAAGCTGATCGGCGACGGCGATGCGATGGAGGCGAGAACACTGTCGCAAGTGAAGATGCCGAACCGCGACAACTTCATCACGCCCTATCCGGATCGCCTGCAGGGCCCTAGCACCCTGCGCATCATTGCGCCGGTCGTGCGCGCGAGCTTCAGGTTTTGTAGTCGGGTTCCGTTCGATCGAGGATGCGTTTCAACGCATCGAAATGCCGCTGCGCCGGACTTGGGCCGTCGTAGAATTTGGCGCCGCCAATTTCGCCCTTGGTTTTCTCGACCACGGCGGCCGGCAGCTGCTTGAGCGGCTGGCCCGTCCACATGGCGTAGATTTGAACCTGCGCTGCGCGCTCAAGATAATAGAGTCGATCATAGGCCTCGGCGACAGTGACGCCGAGCGTGGTGACGCCGTGATTGGCCATGAACAGCACCGTCTTATTGCCGACGATCTTGGCGAGACGCGCGCCTTCGGCAGGGTCGAACGCCGGACCGGTATAGTGGTCGTCATAGGCGATCGCATCCATCAAGCCCACCTCGGTCTGGCCAATCTCCTTGATCCGCGGATCTTCCAGCCGCGTGAGCGCGCTGGCATAGGGCATGTGCGTGTGAAACACCGCCGCGGCCTGCGGCAGCGCCTTATGAATCGGTGCGTGGATGCAGTAGCAGGAGCGCTCGACATCGCCGGTGCCGCGCCTGACTTTGCCGTCGTCTATCCCGACCTCCATGAACGACGAGGCCGTGACTTCGGACCAATGCATGCCGAACGGGATCTGATAGTAGCGATCGTCGCGGCCTGGAACGGTAAGCGTGAGGTGGTTGAAAATCCCCTCGCTGAAACCGTGCATGAACGCGAGCCGGTGCGCGGCCGCAAGATCGACGCGCGCCTGCCATTCCTCGGCGCTGCATTGCAAACTGTTCGGCGAAACCCTGATTTGCATCGATGTTTCCTCCGTCAGCTATTCCAGCACAAACTTCGCGAGATGTCAGCGCGTGTCGCTGATTGGACATGGCGCGTCTGCGGCCTGTGCTCGCTCTGGATCGGTCGGGAATGCGGTTTAAGAGGCCCGAAAAGGCTTTACCGGCATAAACTATCCTTCACCTCGAGAATAAGAAACCGCAACAAGCGGGATGGGGTGCAATCAGGGGGCGCTTATGAGTTCGATAACCGCCTACGGCTCGCTTTCCGCAGCCGACCATGGCCGCCTGCTCCGCAAAGCGGTGATCGCCGCTACGGTCGGCACGACGATCGAATGGTATGATTTCTTCCTCTATGGAACTGCCGCCGGATTGGTTTTTGGCAGGCTTTATTTTCCGAACTCCGATCCGACCACCGCCACGCTGTTGGCTTTCAGCACTTATTTCGTCGGTTTCGCCGCGCGCCCAATCGGTGCAGCGATTTTCGGCCATTACGGTGACCGTATCGGCCGCAAGGCAACGCTGATCGCCACCCTCATGCTCATGGGTATCGCGACTTTCCTGATCGCATTCGTGCCCACTTACGAATCGATCGGAATTTGGGGCGGCGTCACGCTGACCGTGCTGCGTGCCATCCAGGGCATCGGCGTCGGCGGTGAATGGGGCGGCTCGGTGCTGTTGTCGATGGAATGGACGCGCACTGGCCAGCACAATCGCGGTTTCCTCGCCTCCTGGCCGCAATGGGGCGTGCCCGCCGGCTTGTTTCTCTCGACCGTTGTCATGCTCGGCGCCACCGCCTGGTCCGGCGACCAATTCCTCAACTGGGGCTGGCGCCTGCCGTTTGCGCTGAGCATCATCCTGATCGGGATCGGTTTGTGGATCCGGCTCGGCATCCTCGAGACGCCGGTGTTCCAGAAGCTCCTCGACGAGAACAAGATTGAGAGCGCGCCGATTGTCGAAGTTATCAAGAAGCAGCCGAAGGAAGTCTGCAACTCCGCGTTGCTGCGTATGGGCCAGCAATTGCCGTTCTATATCTTCACCGCTTACGTGTTCGCCTATGCCACGAGCACGCTGCACATGTCGCGGGACTTCATCCTCTTTGCCGTGACGGTTGCCTCGGTCGTTTCGTTCTTCTCAATTCCGATCTTTGGTCATTTGTCCGACCTCATCGGTCGCAAGAAGATGTAACTCATCGGCGTCGTCGTCTGCGGCCTGTTCGCGTTCCTCTATTTCGGCATGCTGGATACCGCCAATCCCACGGCGGTGTTCATCGCCATCGTGCTGTCGCTTGTTCCGCACGACATGATGTATGGCCCGCAAGCGGCGCTGATTGCGGAAGCATTTACGCCGCGGCTTCGCTATAGCGGCTCCTCGCTTGGCTATCAGTTCGCCTCGGTGATTGCCGGCGGCCCTGCGCCGTTGATAGCGACTGCGCTCTATGCGAACTACCACACCGGCTATGCCATCGCGATCTATCTCGCGGTCTGCGCGGTGATCAGCTTCGTTTCCACGGCGTATATATGTCGCTGCCGAATACGACGCCTGAGCGTCACGGCTCATTTGCGAGGACAGGGGGCGGTGCGCGCACAGGCGCTCCGCCCATTCTTTTGAGCGATTTCAATGCCGACGCATTATCGTTCAATGAATTCGATGGCTTTAAACCATTCCAGGCCGAGACGGCCTTCACCGACGATCAAACGCACAAATCCGCTATCCGGCATGGCATCGAGGTCCGCTTGTGGCGTGCCAATTGCCGTAAGTGGAATGGAGAGACGATCGTAGACTTCGCGCGGCGCGCCAAGTTCCACGATCGTGCGTGATGGAGGCCACGCACGCATCGCCACGTAATAGGTGCGGTTGGCTGGATCGCTATGGCGCGTTGTATGCTTGGCGACGACGGCAACATCCCTGCTGATCAGCGGTGTGTCGTAACCGTTGGCGATGCCAAACAAACCGAGCATCAGACCAGTCATACACAGACTAAGCCGGCGCGGAATTGCAGTTTGAGCAGTTGCGGCATGCCGCGCGGAAACGACTCGCTGCCAAACATGGCAAAGCTTGCCAGAAACCAGAACATGATGCTGGCGAGCCCGCCGATATAGAGCGTGCGATCTTGGATCAGGAATGGATAGTATTTGATCGTGACCAGGCCGACGGCAGGGCCGCCAAAAATTATCGAGGCCTGGCCGACCGCCGAAGCTATTTGCGGCAAGCGCGGCTTGGTCGGATCGAGCGCGAACGGACTCCGTCCTCCGGGCTGCCACCACACTTCCTGGACGTTGCTCATCTTGTTTCTCTGCGCGTAAATAGAACATTGATGAATTAGAGCGGAATGCGTGGTACAGCGGCGCGCGGTGAAATGCAGGGCCTGCCTTCCTCGGTCAACCCACCACCTATCGCGGGTGTGAGGATGTCGCGCCCGCGCCGTTTAATCGCACTGCTTGAGTGAGTGGCTGAGAGATTCGCCGCTCAATCGGACTGGATATTCGCGGTCTTGATCATCTTTCCCCACAGCGCGAGCTGAGCCTTGATGAAGTCGCCCAACTCTTCCGGCGTCGACGAGAAGCCTTCGAACCCGACATTCTTGAACCGAGCCTGGGCCTCTGGGCTGTCGATGATCTTGCGCAACGCTTGATTGAGCTTCATTACGATTTGCGGCGGGGTGCCAGCGGGCGCGACTACACCCGCCCAAGTGTCGAGATTGAAACCTTTGATCCCAGCCTCGTCCAGGGTGGGCAGGTCGGGAAACAGCGCGCTGCGTCGGATGCGCGACACCGCAATGGGTCGTACCGTACCGGCATTGACATGCGGCATGGCGGTCGTGAAATCCGCCAGCATCATCGATACGCGGCCGCC
>Ga0335081_10008493_pt1 | contig 16483 bp, 19 predicted proteins | sample Lox_Sample_35_FD_206713 | JGI IMG/M metagenome (GOLD analysis project Ga0335081, IMG submission 206713) | Soil microbial communities from Loxahatchee National Wildlife Refuge, Florida, United States - Lox_Sample_3.5 | ecosystem: Environmental > Terrestrial > Soil > Wetlands | place: USA... | reverse complement strand
ATCGAGTCTTGCCACTGCGGACCAAAAGGGAGAAGACATGAAATTTCCTTTCGCGTCGGATTCCGGCTCTCACCCTGATAACACCGGAAACCAAACCGGAATTACGTGCACCAGGATGCAGCACAATTATCGAAAAAACAAACCTCTCAACTTGCGGAGGCGAGCGCCTGCGCCGTGCACAGAAAATGCATCGCTTTCACCTTGCATTTTCGCAGAAAGTAATTCACGGAGGGGTACAACTTTCGCCTTGTCAAGGTTACGAAAGTAACCGAGTCTGCCCCTATCGTAACCGCAAGCCAGAACTCCGGATCCGCACGAACCCGCCACTCACGCTTTGCAGTAAGCTCTCTTGCTGCGAGATCCAGAATCTCCGTAAAGGATACCCGAAGTAGCAGATTAATGGAAACACCAGTTCCGTCCCCGAGCAGACTGGACGGCCTCCGATTGATTCATGGTGGCTCCGCGGAACAGCGATATCGCACCTGCACGCTGCTGCTGTTCGTCAGCCTGCAATGTCTGTTGTATGGAATGAATCTGCAGCTTCTGCCGATGTGGGGCCGCCGAGGCGTTTACCGTCGTCACCGCTAGCCAGACTGTCGCCGACAGGCAGGGGAATTCCGGCGTCCCGGCTAAACATGCAGGAGCGAGGTTATTGCTCCAGACATCGTGGAGGACGCCGGCCGTCTGGCGAACCCGAGTGTTAGCCTGCGGGCTACAATGGGAACAGAACCATCTCCCAGGACGACTTGAATTCTTACCTGACCCAACTGAATCCGCAACAGCGCCAGGCGGTGGAGGCGGTGGACGGGCCGGTGCTCATCCTGGCGGGCGCCGGCAGCGGCAAGACGCGCGTCATCACCAACCGCATCGCGCACCTCATCGAGGCCATCGGCGTGCAGCCGGACTCGATCCTCGCCGTGACCTTCACCAACAAGGCCGCCTCCGAGATGGCGGGCCGCGTCGAGTTGCTGGTGGGCACGCGTTCGGTCACGAAACCCCTGATCTCCACCTTCCACTCCTTCTGCGTGCGCCTGCTCCGGCGTGACATCGAAAGCCTGCAGATCGGAGGCAAAGGTTATCGCAGGGATTTCGTCATCTATGACGAAGCCGATCAGCAGAACGTGGTCAAGGCCGCCATGAAGCGGCTGGGCATCGACAGCAAACAGATGACCCCGAGCAGCGTCCTGGCGCGAATCTCATGGGCCAAGAACCACATGCTCGATCCGCAGCAGGTATATCTGGAATCGGCCGATCCCAACACCGAGCGCGTGGCCCACATCTACGAGGTGTACCGGCAGGAGCTGGCGAAGTCGAACGCGCTGGACTTCGACGATCTGCTGCTGTACGCCGTGCGCGTGCTGAAGGCGTCGGGCGAGACGCGCGAGCGCTACAACCGCCGCTACCGCTACGTTCTGGTGGACGAGTACCAGGACACAAACCGCCCGCAGTACGAGCTGATGCGCCTGCTGGCCGGCAGCGAGCACAACGTCTGCGCGGTCGGCGATGAGGACCAGAGCATCTACTCCTGGCGCGGCGCCGACATCCGCAACATTCTGGAATTCGAGCAGGACTTCCCGGAGGCGCGCATCGTCCGCCTGGAGCAGAATTACCGCTCGACGCAGAACATTCTGCAGGCGGCCTCGGCTGTGGTGGCGCGGAACGTCAGGCGTAAAGGAAAGAATCTCTGGACCGACCGCCGCGGCGGGGCGCGGATCGGATATTACGAGGCGCCGGACGGCGAGAACGAGGCGCTGTTCGCGGCCGATTACATCGCCCGGTACCTGCGGGAGGGAAAGACGGGCAATGGCGAGGCTGCCCGTGCCGTGGTGCTCTACCGCACCAACTCGCAGTCGCGGCTGGTTGAGGAAGCCATGCGGCGCTACCAGATGAAGTACCACGTTGTGGGAGGCTTCAGCTTTTACGAGCGCGCCGAGATCAAGGACATGACTTCGTACCTGAAGGTCATCGGCAATCCGGATGACTCGATCGCGCTGCAACGGATCATCAATACTCCCGCACGCGGGATTGGCAAGACCACCATGGAGACGATTGAGCGCATCGCTTTGGAGACGAATAGCTCATTGTGGGGAGCAATTGGCGAGACCATTCGCCAGAGACTGCTGCCACCGCGGGCATTGTCGGCGCTCAACAGCTTCCGGGAAGTGATCGAAGACGGCCGCGCCATGCACCAGGGAACCTTTCGCGAGCATGTAGCGGAGACGGCCACGAGGACGGTCGAGGCGGAGGATATGGTCTCCGGGGCTGTTGCCGATGCGGAGCAGCAGCATGCCATCGATTTCTCGCCCGAAATGTTCGAGGACGATGACGCGGCTCGGTCTGCGATCGGCGCTTCTGGCGAAGGTCCTGCCGGGGAAGGCGGCGAAGAGCGCGTCGAGGGCTTTCGCGCGCCGGGAGATCCTGCTTCCACAGCGGAGCTGCTGAAGTTCCTGCTCGACCGCACCGGATATATCAAACTGCTCGAGCAGGAGGACACGCCGGAGTCGCTGGCCCGCATCGAGAATCTGCGTGAGCTGGTGAACGCGGCCATGGATTCGCGGGACCGTGGAGAGACCCTGAGCGAGTTTCTCGACCACGCGGCGCTGGTCAGCGATGCCGATGATTATGACGAGAACGCGCGCGTGACGCTGATGACCCTTCACTCGGCCAAGGGGCTGGAGTTCCCGCTGGTGTTTCTGATCGGCCTGGAAGAGGGTCTGTTTCCGCACTCGCGCACGCTGCTCGCGCCCGACGACATCGAAGAGGAGCGGCGGCTTTGTTATGTCGGCATGACGCGCGCCATGGACACGCTGGTTTTGACCCGCGCCCGCTACCGCCGCCGCTACGGAACCGACATGCCTGAGGCCAGTGTGCCGTCGCGTTTCCTGGAGGAGGTACCCCAGGAGCTGCTGCAGGACCTGGGCTCGCCTCGCCGCTCCCGCGCCGAAACCGGCGATTATGGCGGAAGCGCGCATTACGCCTACGAAGACGAGGACCAACGCCCGCAATACGGTGGCGGCAACAGGTCACGGCGGAGCTCCTATACCGGGCCGACCTACAACTCCATCGAAAACATTGCGGAGTTCTTTGCCTCGCGGGGCAAAAAATTTTCGCGGCCCAGGATTGAAGCGCCCGCACCCACCGGCCGGACGGGATTTCGTCCCGGACAACGCGTGCGCCATCCGAAGTACGGCGAGGGCACCGTCTACCGGCGCGAGGGCGATGGGGAGGACGCGAAGATTACGGTACAATTTCCGAAGTTCGGTTTGAAGAAACTCGTGGAAAAGTACGCCCAGCTGGAGAAGGCGTAAGTAAAGCCGGCAGGCAGAGCGGCCCTTCTCTTAACCGAGCGGGCTTCAGCCTGCGAAACAGACTTTCACAGAGGAAAACATACGGTTCATGGCGAACACCAAAAGCATCACCGACAAACTTGAACGCAAGAAGGTCAAACGCGCAGCGCGCAGGAAACAGGCGCCCAAGGCGCCCCGCAGCTACGCCCGCGGTTCGCAAAAGCGCAAGGTCAAGAAGATGGCGCGCGGACAGTCGAAACGCTAGGTCAGCATTCAGGAGCGGGTTGCCACTGGCGCAGGAGCAGGATTACGCCGGAACGGACAGCGCTTCTGGAAAACAGTGACGCCACTCGCGCTCCAGCAGCTCCATTGCGGCTGGAGCTCATTTTTTCTGCGGGCTGTTGCCGCTTTCCGCCGGGCTGTTCGGCGCAGTGGAGGAGGCGGTCTGGCTGGCTTCGTCGAGGTTGACCAGCTGCGAGCCGGGCGGCTGCTGCAGTGCGAACTGGTCGTCGCGCAGTGGCTCGTTGATGGCCAGTTTTACGACCGTAAGACGGATCGAATACTCTTCCAGCGGGCGACTGATCTCAATCACGTGGGGGAAACTGATGCCGTTGTAGTCCTGATAAACCTGATAGGTGACCTCGGTGGCTATCCGGCCGTTCTGGTCATAGATGATCTGCTGGTGAGGAACCAGGTTGGTGCGGTCAAAGATGACCTTATGGCCCAGGAACCAGTCGGTGCCCACGTGGTGGATGACATCGATGACATAGTCGGGCTGCTCGAGGTTCTTCTTGCGTTTGGGATCGTAAATCGCCTCGGTGCTGTCCTCCAGCACGGCGATATCGCTTTCAGGATCGATGTCGGGCAGCAATAATGCGTCGTAAATGACCTGCGGCCGCAGGTTTTCCAGCGAGTTGGTGCTGGGGTGAATGATCCGGTCATGGCCCACATAGAATCTGTTCCTGGCGGGAATCGAGAGCCTGAACTGGTTGCCGTTGCTGACCATGTCGAAGGCCTTGTTGCGCACCAGCGGGAACAGCCCGATCATGCGTAGCATCTTCGGCTTCCGCAGAAGGATATAGCCCCGAATCTCCTCGTATTGTGTGATCTTGCCCTTCTTCTCTCCTCCCACTGAGGTCGCGATGTCTACGGTGGCATTGAGGGTACGAATGCTGCCGGCCTGGTCGCGGATGCGAGCCAGCAGCTCCGGTTTGCTGGCCGTCTGCAGGGGAGCCGAGCTCATGCGCCCCTCAACCGTGCGGGTGCGGAACAGACACCCGGTCTCGCCCGTCAGGAGAGCGAGCAGGAGAAGCGCGCCGAAGACTCTGGATCTGGTCATAGCCTGCCCACAAAAAACGGGCGAAGGACGTAGTATACGGCAGATGTGGCAATCGCCTCTGTGGAGTCAGGAGAACGGCGTGTTCGGGGCGGTAACGGAACTACTGGGCTGCGGGGGCGGCGTGGCGATAGGCGGCCACGTTCCGCGCATGCTCCTGCAGGTCGCGCGCGAAGCGATGATGACCGTTATTGTCGCTGACGAAATACAGAAAGTCGGTTTTTGCCGGATGCATCGACGCCTGTAATGCAGCGATTCCGGGGTTGCAGATGGGTCCGGGCGGCAAGCCGGGATGTTTGTAGGTGTTGTAGGGGGAATCGGACTGCAGGTCGGACTCGTAGATGGTTCCGCGATATCGGCCCGCGAGCAGAGCTGCATAGATGACGCTGGGATCGGCAGCCAGCAGCATGTTCCTCGCCAGCCGGTTGTAGTAGACGCCGGCCACTAGCGGCCGCTCGTTCGGATCTCCGGTTTCCTTCTCCACAATCGAGGCCATTGTGACCATGCGATGCACATCGGGCCTGTGCAGCAGTCCGATGCTCTGCGCCGCCTTGCGGAAGCGGCGCACCATGGCAGCGGCGATCTCGTGGGCGGTGTCGATGCGGGTGAACTCGTAAGTATCGGGAAAAAGATATCCCTCCAGGGACTTTGCCCCGGGATCGAGATCGCGGACCAGGAAAAGGTCGCTTTGCGCCGCGGTCAGGAAATCGGAAGCCGGTCCAAGCCCCGCCTGCTCCACCGCGGCAGCGACGTCGTACATGTTATATCCTTCCGGCACGATGACGGTTCGCGCGTACACATCGCCGCGAACCAGCCGATTCCAGACAGCAACTGCGTTGGCCGGCTCGTCGAATTTGTATTCTCCCGCCTTGAGCGTTTGCAGGCCCTTCAGATAATGCAGCATGAGGAAGGCGGTCGAGCTGTGAATAACGCCCTGCTGCTGGAGCTGGCGGGCAATGTGACGGGTCGTCCAGCCGGGGCGCAGCAGCATGAAGGTGGGCTGCGGCGGTTTGACCGGCAACAGTGCCGCCCAGCCAAACCAGATGGCGAAAGCCAGGGCGACCGCGAATACGAGCTTGAAAAGGCCACGCACGAAAGTAGTTTAGATGAGCCACAATTGTAAGGTGCTGCACAGGTGAATACCGGGAAAAAGCCCGGCCGCCGGAATCTGCCGTGCATCGCCGCCTGTCAGCTTCGGAAAGACCGTACACTGCAAGCAGGGAAACTGCCGGGCTGCTCTAAAGTGCGGGAGTATTCGCCAGCGAGCTTTTCCGGAATTGCAGAAACGATTGCAGAATGAGCACGGCAGCCATCTGGTCCACCACTTCGGCGCGGCGGCGAATGCTCATTCCGGTTTCGCGCAGCACGCGATTGGCTTCCACGGAGGTGAGCCGCTCATCGAACAGGTGCACCGGCAGCTTGAGCCGGCGGCGCAGCTCCTCGGCAAAGTCCCGCACCTTTTGCGCCTGGGTGCCCGGGTTGCCGGTCATGCGCAGGGGAAGTCCCATCACGATCTCCCCGACGCCGTATTGCCGGATGACCTGTCGCAGGAACCGCAGGTCGTTGTTCCGGTTGCTTCGGCGGTAAGTTGGCAGCCCCTGTGCCGTTAGTCGCAGTTCGTCGCTCACCGCCAGGCCAAGGTTGCGGGCGCCGAAATCGAGGGCGAGAATGCGGCCAGCGGGCGGCGGCCCCGGCACGGTTGAAGGCCCGGTTTCCATCCGCGACAAAACTATCACGGAATGCGGCAGTTGCGAGTACCATAGGCAAAATGCCCGATCAGGTGGTAGACAATCCGCGGCCGACGCGCCGGCAGCTGGATCCCGACGTGGATGCCAACGCGGCCGGAGGTCCGGCGGCTGTTCCGCAGGTGACGATCAATCGTTCCACCGTAGCCGAGCTGGAGCGGCGGCGGATCCTGCATGCGCAAGCGGCGGCGCTGATGATTCTGGCGAGCGGCGCCATGTTGACGCTCATCTACCTCGCCAAGCTGATTCTCATTGTCATTCTGCTCTCCATTCTGCTGGCCTTCGTTCTGGCCCCGCTGGTGGACCTGTTTGTCCGCTTCCAGATACCGCGCGCTGTCGGCGCCCTGATATCGGTGGTGCTGCTGGTAGGCATCCTCGGCTTTGCCAGCTACGCTTCCTATAGCCGGGCGCTGGACTTCATGCACGAGGTGCCCAAGTACAAGGCGCGGATTCAGGCGCTGGGGGAGAAGATCCGCGAGCAGGCAGAACAGATCCAGAAGACAACCGAGACCGTACTGCCTTCCAGCGAAGAAGAAAAGAAGGCTGTCACCGTCAAGCAGTCGAGCAGCTGGACAGACCTGGTCAGCCGGAACGCAAGTTCCGTCTCCGAGCTGGTCCTGGCGCTGACCTTCATCCCCTTCCTGGTGTTTTTCATGCTGAGCTGGCAGGACCATGTGCGCTCCTCCACGGTGATGCTGTTCAGCATGGAAAACCGGAACTCGGCTTACGTCATGCTGGGTCTCGTAGCCCGCATGATCCGTTCGTTTATCGTGGGCAATTTCGTCATCGGAGTTTTCCTCAGCGTGTGCAGCATCGCGCTGTTCGCCCTAATCGGACTACCCTATTTCTACTTCCTGGGGGCGATTAGCGGTTTTCTCAGCCTGATTCCCTATCTTGGAGTTCTGCTGGCAGTTCTGCCGCCGCTGGTTGCCGATCTTGGGCACCTCACCACCGGAGTCGCCATGCTGGTGATCGCCACGGTGATGGGACTGCACCTTCTCGGCATGAACGTCCTCTATCCGAAAATCCTGGGCAAGCGGCTGCAACTGAATCCGCTGGCGGTCACCCTCGCGCTGCTGTTCTGGGGATGGCTGTGGGGCGCAATGGGGCTGATTCTGGCGGTGCCGCTCACCGGAGCCTTCAAGATCATCTGCGACCACATCGAGCAGCTGCGCCCGTACGGAACCTGGCTGGGAGAATAAGTGAGTTCGCACACCGATGTTGGCTGATCGTTGCCCGCTTCGCCATTCGGTTTTCGCTATTCGCTATTCGCTTTTCGCCAGATCGGGTAGCGGCAGCTTTTTGGATAATACGGCGGCTTAGCGCCGCGTCACGGGCTGATTTTTGTTGGGGGCGGAGCGGCTTTCGGGTAGTGCGGCGTTCAGTGCCGCGTCCAGCAGGCGCTTATGGTTTTGAGGAGCTTCAGCCCCCGCTTGGCTGAAAGATGCTGGAGGCGCGGGGCGGAATCGAACTTGAGCCGCTTTGCGGGCGTGAGGCGCGAAGCGACGGGAGCCCGCAGGCGAAATCCCGAGCGCGGCGAGGGACCTCATCCGCATGCTGGCCTGAAAAATTCTGGAGGCGCGGGGCGGAATCGAACCGCCGATAGAGGTTTTGCAGACCTCGGCCTTACCACTTGGCGACCGCGCCCTTCCGGAGAGCTACGCGAAAAACCCTCGCCACGGGCGAGGGCGACACACGCTGGAGCGGGAGACGGGATTTGAACCCGCGACTTCGACCTTGGCAAGGTCGCACTCTACCACTGAGTTACTCCCGCTCGGGAAACTAAATTATAACGAAGGCGTGAACAGCCGGGCAAATGAAGACGATGCAAGGCGAGCAATGATCCCGTGCCGGTCCGAAGCACAAGCCACGAACTGGTGCGATCACTGTCGCCGGTCGGGAGTATCGGACCATTCAGCAATTGTGCGCTGAGCGGTGGGCATGCAGTCGTCGTCCTAATTCGGTTATTTCCGTCCGCAGGTCGGCGCACTCACCTTTGGTCGCGTCGAATGCAAGATGATCCCCGATAAGATCAAGCAGGCGTGAGGAGAGGCAGGACAGCCTGGTAACCAACACCCAACTGCGTTCTTCAATCTCTCTTCTTGTGGGGCAATACTGGCTGGCCAAGTCCATTTCGGCTCCTCCCTCACAGGTCAAGAGGGGCCAGCCGTTCCTGGCGGTTTAGACGGCCCTTGGCTTGTACTTATATTAGACGCGCAGCGGGCGGAATATGCAACCGGCGCAGCCGACACTCCGGGCTAATGACTTCCAGGGACTCTCAGTACACTCCGCCATGCCCGGGGGCATGTTCGGCATTCACGCGCGAGGTAATTTCGTTGCGCACCTCCCACAGTGCCCGATACAGCGGGAATTCCATTCGCTGCTTCAGCACTTCGACCGGCGTTCCCATGGTTCCCACGACGCCGCCTCCGATGATGCGCTGCGCCAGTTTGAGGTGCGCGTAACGGAAGAGCTGGACGTGCTCGTCGTAGTCGAGCAGCTCTTCGGCGATGTCATGCAGCCCGAAGAATTCCTTGTGCCGCCGGTACAGCTCTTCCAGCGTCAGCCCGGCTTCAGCGAGCTTTTCGAAGAACGCTTCTCCCAGCCGTGGCGCGATATGGAGCAGGGCGAGAAACCCGGGCGAGTCCAGCCCGCTGCCATGTCCCAGGCCTGAGCGGATGACGTGATACTCGTAAGGGGTAATCGTTTCCAGCAGGGCCAGCATGCGCTGGGGATGGTCAAGAATCCGGTTGGCGCGCCGCAGCAGCCGGGCGGCGTTGCTGTAATCGCCCTCCAGAATGCAGTGGCGCGCGCGGTCCAGTTCCCAGGCCGCGCCCTTCATCAGCAGCTCCGAAGCCTGGTGCGTCACCTGAAAGGTCAGCTCGTCGGGATGAAGCATCTCTTCGGGCGGCTTCTGCAGCGCCAGCAACTCATCGGTACGAAGATAGCGCTCGTAATCGGAGGCGGCCGTGCCCGGCAGGACAGGCGTGCGCAGATCTTCAGTCATGAGCGTAGCTCCATTGCGGATCCTTCTCCGCCGGCACGATCTCTCCATCGCGCATGTGAACGATCCGGTCGCCGTGGCGGGCGGCCTCGGGATTGTGGGTGATCATCAGCACCGTCTGTCCCAGCTCCTGGTTGGACCGGCGAAGCATCTGCAGCACGATCTCCGAATTCTGGGTATCGAGATTGCCTGTGGGCTCGTCGGCAAGAACGATGGCCGGCTGGTTTACCAGCGCGCGGGCCAGCGCCACCCGCTGCTGCTCGCCGCCACTCATCTCCGCGGGCCGGTGCAGCAGGCGGTTGTCGATGCCCAGCAGGCGAGTAATGCGCTGGATACGCTCCTGCTCGGCGGCGCCGTGGTCGTGGCCGGCGATGTCGCGTGCGATTTCGATGTTGCCTTCGGCGCTGAGGGTGGGCAGCAGATTAAACTTCTGGAAGACGAAGCCGATTTTCTTCCTGCGCAAACGGGTACGCGCGGAGTCGGACATGGCCGTGAAATCGACCCCGTCGAGCACCACACGTCCGGAGTCGGCATGGGTCAGTCCGCCAAGAATGTAGAACAGCGTGGATTTGCCGCTGCCGGAGGGGCCGACAATGGTGACAAACTCGCCTTTTTCCACCTGCAGCGAGACACCGCGCAGCGCCGGCACTTGGACCTTGCCGATACGGTAGGTCTTGCGAACGTCCTCAGCCTCGATCATCCACGCCATGCGAATCTTCGATATTACACCGCGATGGGGCCTGTTGGCGCGACGCCTCTCGCCAGGGTAGTGTCCTAATTTCAAACGCCAACAAAGCGAAACCCTAAAACCTGTGGAAAAAGGAGAAAAACAATGAATACCGAAGCGCGCCAGAGCGACGATAGACAAACACTTGACGCTCTATCGTCACTCTGCTCTACTGAGGACATGGTTCGAGCTGCTCAGGTCGCAAAGGCGCTTTCACAGCAAGCCAAGGCCGATTTCGACAGACTGCGGGCAATCGAATCCGACCAAACCAAGCTACGGACTGAATATCTTCGATTCCTCGATCTCGAGGAAGAGAAGAAAGCCAAATCCAACCGGCTACGTCGCACGGCTTCCCTCATCCCCGATCAGCTCAAAGGAATCACGGCAGGCGAGAGTGACGATGATTTCGAGTCGTATGTTGTCGAGTTATCGAAACTGGCACTTTGGGAAGCTATGCTCGCCATCATGGAGCATACCGGCGAGATTCAGCTTTACGAATTGCAGCACGTCTTGGAGCAGTTCGGGAAGAAAGTGACTCGCGGAGCAGTTGAATCGGCGGTTGCAACGCATCCCGACAAATTCCAAGCCAGAACCAAGGGCCGCGAACGGTTTGTTTCGCTGAAGCGATAACAGGAAAGGAGAGCGATGCGACCTCCACCAATGACCGCCGCAAACGATGAGAGCCGCTGAGTGCGTCAACACCCAAACGGCCCTAAACCAGTAACCCCGGCAAGCCGAGATCGCTAGTCCCAAAAACGATTATCGGCTTGCCTCTCCAGAAAGGCAAGCCAAAATGCACACCGTCGCACCTGAAAAGAAACTCGCCGTAATTTCCTCTCTGCTCGAAGGCAATTCCGTCCGCTCAACCGAGCGCATGACGGGCGTTCACCGTGACACGATCTGCCGGCTGCTGGTACAGGTCGGGGACCGCTGCGCCGAGATCATGGACGAACAGATGCGGAATCTGCATTGCGGGTTCATCCAGGCGGATGAAATCTGGACATACGTGCAGAAGAAGCAGCGTCAGACGCGCAGCGACGATTCGCCCGAAGTCGGAGATCAGTGGGTGTTCGTTGCAATGGATGCGGAAACGAAGCTCGTTCCCACGTTTACGGTCGGCAAGCGAAACGAGGAAACAACATGGTACTTCGTGGAGGACCTGGCGGCACGGCTCTCGTCGCGTATCCAGCTAACCACAGACGGGTTTGTGTTTTATCAGCGCCACGTCGAAGATGCGTCCGGCTCCGAGATCGACTTCGCGCAGCTTGTGAAGCTGTACGGCGATTACGGCCAGCACGATGCAAATGCCAAATACTCCCCAGGCCCAATCGTGGAGACGATCTCCAAAGTGCGATCTGGCGACCCTGACCCCGATCACATCTGCACATCGCATGTCGAACGGCAGAACCTAACCATGCGGATGTGCATGAGGCGTTTTACGCGCCTGACGAACGCTTTTTCAAAGAAGCTGACGAATCTGAAAGCGGCTTGCGCTTTGCATTTTGCGCATTACAATTTCTGCCGAGTTCATTCGAGTTTGCGCGTGACTCCTGCAATGGCAGCAGGGATTGCAAGCGAAGTATGGCCTCTTTCTGCCTTGCTCGTATAGATGGGTCAAGGGATAGGAGTGATTCCAGTGATTGATGAGCCAGGATTGAGTGAGGTACTGGTGGCGATGTCGGAGTCGCTACGGATTTTGAACGAAGCGCAAGCGGTCTTGCTAAACGAAGTTGGTGCTCTTCGGGAAGCACTGAAGGAAATCGGCGGAGAACGGTTTGCTTCGGTGTTTCAGAAGTACCAATTGGACATGATGGCCCGAAACCTGAAAGTTGAAGAGCTGCAAGGAATTCTTGCAAGAATACAAATTCTGGCAGCGAAAACAGTTGTGATTCCTGAGTCGGACTAGATTTTGCTTGTGTTCGCACACGTCACCTGCTAGCTTGGAGTCGGCGCGATTACAAGCTCTGTAAAAAGCTCCGGCTGGCACCGGAGCTTTTCCTGTTTTACCGATCAGGTACGAATCTCGCACCCTTCTGAATCAACTGCCATTCCAAGGCTGCTGCGCTAATCCAATTGTCCGTAGGCCCTGCCGCAGTACATCCTTGCGCATACGCTTCATCATAAATGCCGTTCTCCATCCTGCGGGAAAGCATAATAGACTGACCTTCGGAGCACACCCTGACGCTGCTTCCATCTGCGAATTCGATTACTCCAAGAAGTTTCCTTACAGGCTTGGACACAGGGCAATTATCGCACCACTCGTCAAGCGGACCCGGATCAGATTAGGAGACTACTCTCGCCAGATACTCCCAATGCGGCAGCATTCGCGCTACAACGTAAGCATGGCGAAACCATCTTCGCAGAGGAAGCATGCCCAACTGGTCGCTCGCGCGACCCAGTGGCTGCGCTGCAGGTATGGATGCGGCATCGTGCTGTCGGAGCAGTATTGCGCCAGCGGTGAAGTTCCCGACGTCATTGGCTGGAAAGCGTCGTGCCAGTCCGTGCTGGTGGAGTGCAAGGTCTCGCGCAGCGATTTCCTGGCGGATGCGAACAAGGCTTTTCGCCTGCGGCCAGAAGCCGGCTTGGGCAGCAAACGCCTCTATATGGCGCCTGCGGGAATGATCGCACCCAGGGAGCTGCCGCAGTACTGGGGACTGCTGGAGTGCAAAGGTGGCGAAGTCAGGCTGAGGGTAAAACCGGGCCGGGTCGACCTGCGAACCCACACCGGCCTGATGAAGGAGATGAACCTGCTGCTGGCCAGCCTGCGGCGTGTCGAAGTGCGCATCGGGCCGCAAACCATCACCGAGTTTCTGAAGTGGAAGAACCGCATGGCGGAGTACAACGGCGGGAGGCTGCCGGAGGGAATTACCGCGCCCCAGGAAGAACCAAACTCGTATCTGGCGCTGTGATGTCCGGGATGCCTCCGCTCGTTGAGCCGAAGGCGTGACGTTCTCCCTCAGGGCTTCCGTGGCCTCTCCGGCCACCGGGGAGCCGTCCGCAGAATAGGGACCCCGGATTGGAGGTCGACGGCCGTGCCGCTGCCGCGCTTCTCACGACTGTCCTTAACAGCTTCGATGGCATCGATTTTCGCGCGATTTTTCCTGACTTCCAGCTTCACGTGTCCGAGAAGTCCCATGTAGAAATTGGACACGTACACCAGCGCGAACAGCGAGACCAGGTACCCCCGCCAGTCGTTATAGAGAAGCCTGTAACGCGTGATGGCGAGGAAAACGGCCGCGACCCAGTGGCTGAAGCAGTATTCGCAGGTGAACAGATAGAAAAACTTGCGCCGCAGCACAGAGCGGGCACGCTGACTTTTCCGTACGCAATATTCCCGCGGCTCGCGGAAGACTTCCTCATGGGTTACGGTCCAGGCAACGCTGGCAACCGGCAAGGCCAGCAGAAACAACCAGATTACCTGTTGCGAAAGTGGCATGCTGATTGGAAGCCTGGGCCACGGCGATGGGCTGCCCGCCCAACCGGTCCATCTGCGGCAACCTCTGCGGCCTTTCCCATTTTGGTAGCGTCTGAAGATCAGACGCTACCACCATCTTTGGGCTCTGACACGCGATGACGAAAGGGGTTAAACTGTAGCCCGATGTTACTTGAGCTCGACGTGGCGGGACGCAGTGACGTGGGGCGGATGCGTCCGTCAAATGAAGACCATTTCGGCTACGACCAGCAGCTGGGCGTGTTCGTGGTGTGCGACGGGATGGGCGGTCACGCCGCCGGTGAAGTCGCCAGCCACATTGCGGTGGATACCGTGCTTTCGTATTTCCGCGAGCGCCAGCCCAGCGCGGAAGACGACGTGTACCTGAACGATGCTCCGGCCGGCGCCCGGCTACTCGCCGACGCGGTGAAGAAAGCCAATGATGCCATCCTGACCTATGCCGAGGAGCACAAAAACACTTCAGGTATGGGCACCACGCTGGTAGCCGCGCGCTTTGCCAACGGAGTCTGCAGCATCGCCAACGTGGGCGATAGCCGCATCTACCTGTTTCGCGAGGGCCAACTGTTGCAGCTGACCGAGGACCACTCTCTGGTCATGGAGCAGGTGCGGCGCGGCATGATCACGCTGGACGAGGCAAAACACTCGTCGGCGCAGAACATCATCACCCGTGCCCTGGGCACGGATGAGAGCACCTTGCCCGATCTTGGCGAATTCCCGGCGCAAAGCGGAGACCTGCTGCTGCTGACAACCGACGGCGTACTGCGCCACGTGGACGATAGCGAGATCGCCAGCATACTGCTGCAACTGCCTTCGTTGCAGGCGGCCTGCGACACCCTCATCGACGTCGCCAACGAGGCCGGTGGCGAAGACAACTCGACCTGCGTGCTGGTGCGGGTGCGCAACGGGCTGGCAAAAGTGGAACCGGTGGATGAAGCCAGGAACAAGGCGGGACGCTGATCTGCCGGAGCCACGCCCTGAGTCAAACTCTTCTTTCCCGCCAGCCAGCGTTGGTCCGGCCGCCCATGCCAGTCCCATGGTGTATCTGCTGGCCCTCGTAATGGGCCTTTTTTCCGGCTGGGTGAACCAGAAAGCCGACGATGCGCTGCTCACCGCCTTATGCGTGCTGGCCTTCAGCATGTTTATGGGCGTGTGGAAGAAAGAGCGGCCGTGGCGATGGCTGTTGCTGGTGTGGATCGGGGTCCCGGTTGTTCTGGGCTGGTATCAGTTCGTGGTGCGCTGGCCGCACAGTCGCGGCCAGGTCTATGGGGCCTTTCTGCAGATCCTGGCGGCAAGCGCGGGCGCCAACGGCGGGCATTACATGCGCGAAATGATCGACAACGTCTTCCTGAAGCGCGGCGACTGAAGCTATTGCACCGGCCGGAGCTGAAAGGGCGCAGGCTTCAGGTTCGCCGTCACAGACGCGGTCTCGCCCGCCTTCACCTCGCGCCGAAAGGCTGCCGGCGCCAGTCCACTCGACGTGACAAAGATGTCATAGACGTCCGGCGGCAGCTCCAGGGTGCACGTGCCCATCTGGTTCGTCGTTGCTACGCGGTCGTGAACCATGGTGGGGTTCGGACCCGAGCTGCCCCAATGCACGACGATAACTTTTGCCCCGATTGCCGGCGCCGCAGGGAGCGTCGGGTCAGCGGCTTTCTGCACCGAGACCACCAGCCGTCCCGGTTCCTGCGCAACCGACATGCAGACCAGCACCAGAACTGATGCGCAAACCAAAGCAAGCGCGCGCTTCATCTTGCCCTCCGTGGTGAATCGCTGCGATTTGGACGCAGCAGTCAAGCAGAGGTTAGGCTGCCACGAGGTGCGGGCGGTGGACAAGGACTTCAGCCAGCAACAAATTCGGTACCCAGCACAACCACGAAACGGTGACGTACGCCGGCGTGAATGGGACATGCATGAGGCCGGCCATGAGGGGCAGCCAGATGCGCAGCGTGACCGCGGCAAAGGTCAGGGCGAAGTTGCGGATCATCCACTCGCGATGACTTTGAATCCTCCCCTGAAGTATCCGGCGGTAGGCCATCGCGCCTGTGAACAGCCAAAGCGCGCCAGCATTCCGAATCCGGCGTGGGTAGTCTCGTATGCATCAGTGGTTTCGTAGACCGGGGGCATCAGAGGGTTACTGCTGTCTGTGAAGCTGCTCTTAGGAGGTTATTGAAGTCGCGCGCGCCGCAGCGTTTGCGACACCGGCGGACCGCCACGGGTCGCCCGGCATCTTCACGTAGTTGGCCCACACATAACCCCACGGGATCGCCAGAGCGAATACCACGATCCCAAACAGGCAATCAAAGATGGTGCCCTGTATTGCCGGCGTCAGCTGATGCGACTTCCACCGGGGTAACGCAATCACGATCAGCCAGATCGATTTCCAGGTGAACTCGAACAGGAACAGCGGGAGCATCCTGAGCGGGTATCGAAGACCGAGTACGGCCAGCAGGCACACAGCGCAGAGCAGGCTGCTCCCTACACCATGCCACAGGTCCCAGGAGCCGCTGCGCTGAATCAGCCCTGGCCATTGGTCGAACGCCAGTCCCACAACCAGCAAAAGGTAAGCGGCCCGCATAACGTACAGGCGAAAGGTTGAAACGCCGGGCGCTGGGTACACCGGTCAGTTCTCCCGCACAAGCCAGCGAGCATAGGCAGCCATGTCGATGGCGGGCGCGGTGCCTATTCTCTGTAGCCGGGTGATGAGCTCGAGGAGAAAGCAGGTAGTCGCTTTGTCATGTGGGGCCGAGGAAACGCAGCTTGCCCCCTCGCAGCCGAAGGTTCCATAGGCAGCGATGCAGCCGAAATCGATTCGACCTTCTTCCTGATCGGCGGCGAGCACGGGCGAAAGATATTTCCCGATGGTCGCTGTTTTCCATGCGCTTTCAAAAGCGAGAAACCCCGCCAGAATAGGCTGCGGCGTCGCCATGCGACGG
>Ga0335081_10008492_pt1 | contig 16483 bp, 10 predicted proteins | sample Lox_Sample_35_FD_206713 | JGI IMG/M metagenome (GOLD analysis project Ga0335081, IMG submission 206713) | Soil microbial communities from Loxahatchee National Wildlife Refuge, Florida, United States - Lox_Sample_3.5 | ecosystem: Environmental > Terrestrial > Soil > Wetlands | place: USA... | reverse complement strand
ACCACGTGCCGGTCGGGATCCTCGCCCTCGGACTCGCTGCACAGGCCCACCGCGGCAACCGCATCGTGGATGATCTTCCGCTCGAACGGTGTCATCGCGTCCAGTGCCCTCGCCTTGCCGGTCCGTTTGACCTCTTCCGCAGCGCCCCTGCCTACCTCCGCGAGTTCAGCACGGCGACGCTGCCGGTAACCCCCGACATCGAGCATCAGCCTGGTGCGCTCGCCCGTCTGCCGGAGGACGGCCAGCCGCGTTAGTTCCTGAAGCGCCTCAAGCACCTCGCCGCGCGGCCCCACAAGCTCATCAAGCGTCACCCCCACCACCGACACGACCGCGCGATCCCCTTCTACGTCCATGTCGATATCACCGTCGAGATCCGCGATGTCCAGCAGGCCCTCAACATAGTCGGCCGCAATTTCACTCTGTTGCTCCAGCGCTGCCAGATCAACCTGACCGACCGCATACCCGTCAGGCTCAGCATCCTGACCGGATCCGAAATCACCTGGCCCGGACGGCACGGATGCCGCCGGATCAGCCGGGGCGATTGACTCGGCGCCCGCCATCCCGGCGGGTATGCCAGTAACCGTCTCGGATTGGCTCACAACAAGCTCCTTATCCAGCACCTGAGGACATCAACGTTTGCCGGTACGTTTGCTGCGGGACTGTCGCACCGGTTGTTGCCTCATGAGCTTAGGCTCCGATGCCGGCTCCGGCGCGGGTTCCGGCTCCGAACGGGCCCGTAGCAACTTGCCCAGACCAGGGCGGCCCTGCCCATCCCCTGCGGACCCTTTCCCGCCCGGCCCCGCGCCGTCGCCCGCCGCCTTGGCGCCCCCACCGGCAATGGGACGTGCGGCACCCCCGCCGCCTTGGCCGCCCGCCGTCGCGGTGGCTGGCGGCGGGTACTTGCTGAAGATGTAATGCTGCTGCCCGAGTGTCCACAGGTTTGTCGTCAGCCAGTACAGGACCAAGCCAAACTGCCAGTAGAGGCCGGTAAGGGCGAACAGCGGCGCCACATAGGCCATCATCTTCTGCGACTGCATCATCGGGTTGTCGGCGGCCCCACCGGCTAGGTTGCGCCGCATGCTCTGCCGCACCGTCAGGTACGTCGTTGTGCCGCTGAGGATCACGAAAAGCCCGATCACTACCTTCGCCGTGATCGGGTTTACTCCCTGCGCTGCCAGTTCCTGAGCGTTCGAGATGAATCTCGTGGCCACTGTGACACCGAGAATGTGCGCCTTCTGCGCACTCACCACGACGCCGACGGTCAGACCGTACTTCGGTTTCCCGGCCGCGGGTGTCCACTGCGCGATGGCCCTGAGCACGGTAAACAAGGAGATGAACACAGGAAACTGCGCCACAAGCGGCAGGCACCCCCCGAGCGGGTTCGCACCGTTCTCCTGATAAAGCTTCATCACCTCCTGGTTCATCTGCTGCTTGTCAGCCTTGTACTTCTTCCGGATCTCCTGCACCTTGGGCGCGAGATCGGCCATCTTCCGTTGTGCGTGAATCTGTTTCACGAACAGCGGGAAGAGCAGCAACCGGACGAAGACGGTCAGCAACACGATCGTCAGGCCCCATGTCCAGCCGCTCGCTGGACCGAAGACGGGCGAAAGCGCGGCGTGGATCCGCATGATGACCCAGGCGACGGCCTCGTACAGCCAGTCAAGCAGCCCCATCGGGTTGAGGCTCGCCGAGGCGAGGGTGTGCACGCCTAGCTCCCTTTCGCTTTCTTCGACATCTCAGCTCCCTGGCCGAACAGCGGCCACGCTCCGATCGGGCACCGGATCGTAACCGCCCCGGTGGAAGGGATGGCACCGGCCTATTCGCCGCACCACGAGCCACGACCCACGCAGGGCGCCGTGGCGCCGGAGCGCCTCCACTGCGTAGGCGCTGCACGAGGGATCGAACCTGCACCGCGGCCCGAGCATCGGGCCGATCAGCCGCTGGTAGAGCAGGACTGGCTGGATGAGCAGCCACGCCACCCACGACGCCGCCTGTGCGCCGCCCTCATCCGTGGCGTGTCGCGCGTGCGTGGCGTGTCGCGCGATCATGGCCGATGTCACGCCCTAACCTGCCGCCGAAGCAACCTGCCGAGTACCAGATCGAGATCGGCGGCGAGATCTCGCTGGCGTGCGTCCGCTGCCCGGGAATTAGCGCGGATGACAAGCAGGCTACCCGCTGGCAGCAATCCAGCGCGCATCCGGGCCACATCACGAAGACGCCGCCGCAGCCGGTTGCGCACGACGGCTCCCCCAACGGCACGCGTAACCACGAAACCGATTCTGGGCAAAGTGACCTCGTCATTCCTGGCCGACCCGCCATCCGCGGCCAGCAGGTGCGCAGTGAGCAACCGACCGCTTGCACGCTTACCCTTGCGGACCGCCAGCTCGAACTCCTGGCGCCGCCTCATCCGGGCCGCAGGGGGAAGCACGTTTTCCGTTCCAAGCAAGAGATGCGCGTAGGCAAACAAGAGTTCCCGCTCCCGCGCCCACCCTGCTCAGGCGCTCAGGCTTGCCCTGCCCTTCCGGCGGCGCGCAGCCACGATCGCCCGGCCCGCGCGTGTTCGCATGCGCAACCGGAACCCGTGCGTCTTTGCCCGACGGCGGTTGTTCGGCTGAAATGTGCGCTTACTCACTGCGACTCCAGGTGCTGATCTCGTTAGGCCACGGCTGATCTTGTCCGGCCGGTCGAAAGTTAGTGCTCGCTCTAATACCCGCGTCCCGTGGGCGCACCTGAGCGCTGCCCAATCGGGCTCGTCAGCGAGGTGCGGATGGGCCGACAGCCGGGTACGCCAAAAAACCAGATCCCGGCCCGGTCCTGGTACGTTACGGCTTCGCGTGCGTGCGGGTCAAACCAGCGCGTCCCTCGAGAATCCAGTGCCCGACAACGCCAGTACCGCGCCGACCCCCGTCCACAGCAAGTGCCACCCACACCGGTCCCAGGTCCACGAGACCACCCAGCGAACCGCCACCCAGCAATTGACCGGCGCCGACGGCCCATCCACAGGGAGCGGTCCTTCGTCCGCGGCCGGGGACAACGCCCGGAGCCCGGTTTCCCGGACGCGGCCCGGCTCCGCCCCTAGGCTGTGGACAATGGCTTGAAGACATGCGTCGCAGAGGTTAGTGTCGCCCGACCAGGACCGTGCGGGACGATCGGTCACCGCCACCGCTGCCGTGCACAAGTTGTGGATAAAGCTGTGAGCAACATGTGGGGCGGCGGTTGCGAGACACCGGGATTGTTGAGCACTTGGATGTCGGGCACTGGCTTGTCGGGGTACTGGGTAGCCGGAGCACTAAGTTGTCAGTGCAGATCGGCTGTTCCGGTACGGGCTCACTGGTGTACCGGGCGCTGGTGCGTTTCCTGGTGCAGGGGCGTTGGCGCACGGGGCGCTGGCGGACCAAGTTTTGGTTGTACCGGTTTGCTTGTACCGGTTTCGTTGTACCAGGAAGCGGGGGCCCGGGCGCCGGTGTACGAGGCTGCCTGGCGCGCGGGGCTGTCGGGCGCACCGGGCCGCCGGGCGCACCGGGCCGCCGGGCGCACCGGGCCGCCGGGCGCACCGGGCTTGCTGGTGCAGCGGGTCTGGTTCTACGGCCGGTTGTACCGGTTTCTTGTACCGGTTGCTTGTACCGGAGAGCGGGGCAAGGGTAATGACGGGGTCGCGGCTCCAGGCGGGACGGCGGCATGCACCGGCAGTGTCCGGCGCAGGAGGGCGGGCCAGCTTTGAGTGAGACAGATCTAGCCGAGGTGTGGGCACGGTCGCTCGCAGGTCTCGCGGATATCCAGCTAGAGGCACACCAAAGGGCCTGGCTCAACCTCACCAGGCCGCTCGGCCTGGTGGAGAACACCGCCCTCATCGCAACGCCCAACGAGTTCGCAAAGGAGCAGCTCGAAACCCGCTTGCGCACGCTCGTAACGCACGCGCTGTCGAGGGAACTCGGCCGCAACATCCAGCTTGCCGTGACAGTCGATCCGGCTACGGCAACTTCCGGGCCGCTATTTGCCCCGCACGCGGCAGGACAGAGGCCCGGCGGGACCGGACAGGGGGGCCACGGTCCGCGTGCGGAGCACCTCGCCGACCGCGAAGCGGGTCCCCGCCGCGTGACCGGCCTGCCCAGCACGCCCGGCTACTCCGGCCTACCCGACCAGGCCCACCGCCTCAGCCCAGCCGAACGGGCCGCCGCCGAACGGGACGAGGCTGCGGAAGCCATCGCAGACCGGGCCGCCCCAGACCGGTCCGGTTACGTCGGGACAGGCGACCCCGCAGGCTACCTGCGGCCACGCGACCAGACGGGCTACCTGCGGCCACGCGAGCAGGCCCGCGGCCTCAGCCCAGCCGAACGGGCCGCCGCCGAACGGGCCGGCTACGCCAGGACCCGCGATTCCGCGGTGCATCTCGGCCCACCGGGCACGGCCGGTCATCTCAGCCCAGCCAACCAAACCGACCCTGCCGTCGCCGACGGCCACCTGCGTCCAGCCGACCACGCCGCGCCGCCCCGGCACGCCAATGCCAGACCCGCGCAGGCGCGGCTGAACCCCAAGTACACCTTCGAGACGTTCGTCATCGGATCGAGTAACCGCTTTGCCCATGCCGCCGCGGTGGCGGTCGCCGAGGCCCCCGCCAAGGCGTACAACCCACTGTTCGTCTATGGCGACTCCGGCCTCGGCAAGACCCACCTCCTCCACGCGATCGGCCATTACGCGCAGAGCCTCTACTCAGGGGCACGCGTCAGGTATGTGAGCTCAGAGGAGTTCACCAACGACTTCATCAATATGATCAGGGACGGCAAGCAGGACGGGTTCCGGCGCCGGTACAGGGACGTCGACATCCTGCTGGTCGACGACATCCAGTTCTTGGAGAACAAGGAAGGCACGCAGGAGGAGTTCTTCCACACCTTCAACACCCTGCACAATGCCAGCAAGCAGATCGTGATCTCAAGTGACCGCGCACCAAAGCGCCTGGTCACTCTTGAGGACAGGCTTCGCAGCCGGTTCGAGTGGGGACTGCTCACCGACGTCCAGCCACCCGAACTCGAGACGCGAATCGCGATCCTTCGCAAGAAGGCGATCCAGGAGGGCCTGAATGCGCCGCCTGAGGTCCTCGAGTACATCGCCAGCCGGATCTCCACCAACATCCGCGAGCTTGAGGGCGCACTCATCCGGGTGACCGCGTTCGCCAGCCTCAACCGCCAGTCGGTCGACCTTCAACTTGCCGAGATCGTGCTGAGGGATCTCATCCCGGAGGCCCAGGGTCCTGAGATAACCATCACCACCATCATGGGCCAGACCGCCTCTTACTTCGGCCTATCCATTGAAGATCTGTGCGGTACGTCGCGGTCGCGGGTGCTCGTCACGGCCCGCCAGATCGCAATGTACCTGTGCCGCGAGCTCACCGACCTGTCCCTGCCGAAGATCGGGCAGCAGTTCGGCGGCCGGGACCACACCACCGTCATGCACGCGGACCGCAAGATCCGCTCGCTGATGGCTGAGCGCCGGTCCATCTACAACCAGGTGACCGAGCTCACCAACCGGATCAAGCAGCAGGCGCGGTCAGGCTGATGACACCGATCACGGCATCGGATGAGACCGCCAAATGGTCAGCACACCGGACGCCAGGATCCGCGACGCCAGCACACCCCATGTGACGGCACAGGTGAGATGCACCACAAGGTTCAGCAAGCGCATCAACGAGGTCACAATCGGGACACACAGGCTGGGGACAACTCTGTGGATTACGTCAGGACAGGCAGGGGACAAGATGTGGCCGCCCCTTGTGCACCGACCTGCGGTCCCCAGCCAGCCGCGGTCCGCCGCACCTTCCTGCACCGCCCCTGTGGATGCGCAATGACCGCTGACCTGCGCGAACGGTGCTCATCCCCAGCATCCACTGTCCCTATTACTACGACGGTCCTTCTTCCTATTCAGCAGTCAAAAGCAAACGCGCCTGCAGCCCAGGCGCCACGCGGGCCGCTCTCCCGGTGCTCCGCACCCCCACTGAGCAACCGAGGGTCCCATGCCGGCTGGGGTCTTACCCAGGAGAGCGTGATGACACACACCCTAATCAGGAGGCAGCTCCAGTGAAGTTCCGGGTTGATCGCGACGTGCTCGCCGACGCCGTGGCATGGACGGCGCGCACGCTGCCGTCCCGGCCGTCGATTCCGGTACTTGCCGGCATCCGGATGCAGGCCGAGGACGCGCTCACCGTCTCCAGCTTCGACTACGAGGTCTCGGCAGAGGTAAGCCTGCCGGCGAGCATCGAGGAACCGGGCACCGTCCTGGTCTCTGGCCGCCTGCTCGCCGAGATCACGCGGAGCCTGCCGGGCCGCCCGGTCGAGGTTGCGACCGACGGCTCAAAGGTGGTGCTGACCTGCGGAAGCGCCACCTTTACCCTGCTCACGATGCCGGTCGAGGACTACCCCACACTGCCGCAGATGCCACCACCGACTGGTTCGGTAGGCAGCGATATCTTCGCGGCCGCGGTCACGCAGGTAGCCGTAGCGGCGGGTCGCGATGACACGCTGCCTGTACTGACCGGTGTTCGGGTCGAGATCGACGGCGAGAACATTACGCTCGCATCCACCGACAGATACCGGCTCGCCGTGCGCGAGCTGCGCTGGAATCCCCGCCTGCCGGATATAGTCGCGGCGGCGCTGGTGCCCGCCCGCACGCTGGCCGACACCGCGCGTTCGCTGACATCGGGCGCCGAGGTATCGATCGCGCTCGGCCTGCCCAGCCAGGCAGGAGCGGACTCCGCGACGGGGGAAGGGATGATCGGTTTCGCGGGTGGCGGGCGCCGCACCACCACCCGCCTGCTCGACGGCGAATTCCCTAAGTTCCGCTCACTACTGCCCGACCAGGTCGGCACTGTCGCCGAACTGCCCACGGCCGCCTTCACCGAGTCCGTCAAACGGGTCTCGCTCGTAGCCGAGCGCAGCACGCCAGTGCGGTTGGCATTCTCCGCGGGACAGTTGGTGCTCGAGGCAGGTACCGGCGACGAGGCGCAAGCGGTAGAGGCGATTGAGGCATCGCTGGAAGGCGACGACATCCAGATCGCCTTCAATCCGCAGTACCTTCTCGACGGGCTGACCGCGATCGATTCGGACATCGCGCGGATATCGTTCACGATCCCGGCGAAACCGGCAGTGATCACTGGCAAGCCCGCCGGCGACGGTCCGGCGCAACCGGACTACAGGTACTTGCTGATGCCGATCAGGACCACCGGTTAACTGCCCATGTCCCACCCATGCCAGAGCGAGCACGCGAAGGTCCCGGCTGCGGCAACCACAGCAGGAACGTAGCCTCCTAACGTGCACGTCTCCCGGATCGCGCTGACCGACTTCCGCTCCTATCCCGCGGTTGACCTGCGACTCGGGCCGGGCGTGACCGGCTTCATCGGCCCGAACGGCCACGGCAAGACCAACCTTGTGGAGGCCGTGGGCTATGCCGCCACGCTCGGGAGCCACCGGACGGCCACCGACGCGCCGCTGGTCCGCCGCGGCGCCGAGCGTGCGATCGTGCGTGTTCAGATCGACTCGGCGGCCACCCGTACGCTGGTTGAACTGGAGATCAACCCGGGCCGGGCGAACCGGGCCAGGCTCAACAGGACTGTGGTCCGCCAACCCCGGCAGGTCATCGGCGCCCTGCGCATGGTGCTCTTCGCGCCAGAGGATCTCGCCCTGGTCAAGGGTGATCCAGGTGATCGCCGCCGATTTCTCGATGATCTCCTCGTTGCCCGGTCGCCGCGGTTCGCGGCGGTCCGCGCGGACTACGAGCGGGTCGTGAAGCAACGGACCGCGCTGCTGAAGTCCGCGGGTGGGCGGGGGATTGTCCGTGGCGGCCCGGCCCGCGGAATGCTAGCCACCCTCGACACCTGGGACGACCACCTGGCCAGGGCTGGTGCCGAGCTGCTTGCCGGCCGGCTCGAACTCGTCGAGCAGTTGCGCCCGCTCGTTACTGCCGCCTACGCGCAGCTCGCGGATGGTGACGCAGAAAGGGCGGAAGTTGCCATACGATACCGCCCATCTTTCGCCGCGGACGGCGTGGTCAATGCCGCCGGTGCCGCGGGTGCCGCCCAGTCCGCGGGTGCCGCCCAGTCCGCGGGTGCCGCCAGAATCGCGGGTGCCGCCAGTGGCGGACTGGGCGGTGTGCCGTCCGCCGGACCCCTGGATCCGCGGCAGGATCACCCGCAGGGTGCGCCGCGCGACGGCGGATACGGCTCGGACCGGGAATCCCTTGCGGCAGTGCTCCTCGATGCGCTTGCCGGGTCCCGCCCGGCCGAGCTCGAACGTGGCGTGTGCCTGACCGGCCCGCACCGCGACGAGCTCGAACTCGGCATCGGTGAGCTGCCGGCCCGCGGTTACGCCAGCCACGGCGAATCGTGGTCGCTCGCCCTCGCCCTCCGGCTGGCCAGCTACGAGCTGCTGCGCGCCGACGGTGAGGATCCGGTGCTGCTGCTCGATGACGTGTTCGCCGAGCTAGACCCCGGCCGCCGGGAAAGGCTGGCCGAGCTTGCGGTCGGCGCGCAGCAGGCCCTAATCACCGCGGCGGCGGGCGCCGACGTGCCGGAGGCGCTCGCTGGCACGAGATTTACCATTTATGACGGGGTGGTGGAACGTGCCCGGTGACGGACTGGAGCGCGCGCGCCGCGCACTTGCTCAGGCAAAGGCCGACGCGGCGGCCAAGGGTGCGCGTCCGGCGCTGCTCGGTGGCCGGGCGCAGTCCGGCGGCCCGGTGTCACCTCATGATCCGCAGCGGCTCGGCAGTGATCCCGAACGGCTGCGCGGGGCGGCCCGGCCGCGCAGGGATGATCCGCAGCCGCTGGGCACGGCCATCGATGGACTCCTTGCCGATCAGGGATGGCGGCAGCGCGCGGCGGTCGGTGGAGCATTTGGCCGCTGGGCGCAGATTGTGGGCGCGGACCTGGCTGCGCACGCGCGCCCAGAAGGCTTCAGCGATGGGGAGCTCGCCGTCGTCGCGGATTCCACTGCGTGGGCCACACAGTTGCGGCTACTCGCGAGTCAGCTCGTGCGGCGGCTGAACGCGGAGCTCGGCGACGGGACCGTGCGGCGGGTCCGGGTCCGGGGGCCGTCGGGTGAACCAGGGCTGCGCCGCGGCGGTTGGCGGGTACGCGATGGGCGCGGTCCACGTGACACGTACGGCTGACTGACTCCGGATGCGCGTAGGGGGGTTCACGCAGCTGCCGTTCGGCCGTGACTGGGCGCTCTGGGCGCTCTGGGCGCGTAAACAGGTCACCGAGCGAATCGTTCCTGGCCCGGCAAACCTCTTCCGCCAGGTAGCATGTACATGCGCTCTGGGCAGACGACCCACCGCGAGCGGCGCGCGCGTACGGGTAGGCGCAAGGCCGCGAACTTTGTGCGGCAAGTGCAGATGAGCGGGCAAAAGGAGCAGCCAAGCGGAGCAGGCCAAAAGCAGGGCAGGCCAAAATCGCCAGCCCAGGAGGGCAGGCGCGGAAAGGTCGGCCCAGGAAACTGGCCCAGGAAGGCGAAGCCACAAAGGCCTGGCCGAGGAAGGCTAGCCGAAGCAGGCGAGCCCAGGGAAAGCAAACCCCAGGGAAAGCAAACACAGAGACGGTAATCGCGCAGGGGTCTCGCGGCGCCCGTCCTCAGGACGAGGAGTCCCGGCAGGAGGAGTTCCCACTTGTCCTACGACGCACGCTCGATCAGGGTCCTCGAAGGGCTTGAGGCTGTCCGCAAGCGCCCCGGCATGTACATCGGCTCGACGGGGGAACGCGGCCTCCACCACCTGGTGTACGAGGTCGTGGACAACTCGGTCGACGAGGCCCTCGCGGGCTATTGTGACCGCATCGACGTCACCCTCCTCCCGGGCAGCGGCGTCAGGGTGGCTGACAATGGCCGCGGCATACCTGTGGACGACCATCCGGTGGAGAAGCGGCCAGCGGTCGAGGTCGTGCTGACCACCCTTCACTCGGGAGGCAAGTTCGACGGCGAGTCCTACGCCGTCTCGGGTGGATTGCACGGCGTTGGTGTTTCCGTCGTGAACGCCCTGTCCTCCCGCCTCGATGTGGAAATTCGCAGGGACGGCTGCGTCTGGCGGCAGTCGTACCACATCGGGCAGCCGACCGGGCCTCTTGACCGGGGCGGGCCCACCGGCAATACGGGGACGACGATCACGTTCTGGCCGGACGAGTCGGTTTTCGAGACCACCGCGTGGAACTTCGAGACCCTGTCCAGGCGGCTGCAGGAGATGGCGTTCCTCAACCGCGGCCTGGCGATCACCCTGACCGATGAGCGGCCCGGCCACAGCAACGGCGAGCCGCATGTCGTCACCTACAAGTACGACGGTGGGATCGCGGACTTTGTCCGCTACCTGAACGCCTCGAAGGAACCCGTGCATGGTTCGGTGATCGAGTTCACCGAGGACGGTCAGGGCATGGCGCTCGAGATCGCGATGCAGTGGACAAGCAGCTACTCCGAGTCGGTCCACACGTTCGCGAACACGATCAACACCGGCGAGGGCGGCACGCACGAGGAGGGTTTCCGCGCCGCCCTCACCTCGATCCTCAACAAGTACGCGCGCGAGCAGAAGCTGCTGCGCGAGAAGGACGAGAATCTCAGCGGCGAGGATGTGCGGGAGGGGCTCACCGCGATCGTCTCGATCAAGCTTGCCGAACCGCAGTTCGAGGGGCAGACCAAGACCAAGCTGGGCAATACCGAGGCCAAGTCGTTCGTGCAGCGGGTATGCAACGAGCACCTCCGTGACTGGCTGGACCGCAACCCCGGCGAGGCCAAGGAGGTCATCAACAAGGCCACACAGGCGGCGCGGGCCAGGATCGCCGCCAGGCAGGCTCGCGATCTCACCCGCCGCAAGAGCCTGCTCGAATCCAACACGCTGCCAGGCAAGCTTGCCGACTGCCAGTCCGCCGACCCGGCGCGCAGCGAGATCTACGTTGTAGAGGGTGACTCGGCCGGCGGCTCGGCCAAGGGTGGCCGGGATCCGCTTTTCCAGGCGATCCTGCCGATCAGGGGAAAGATTCTTAACGTCGAGAAGGCACGCATCGACCGGGTGCTGCGTAACAACGAGGTCCAGGCCATGATCACAGCGCTTGGTACCGGCATCCACGACGACTTCGACATATCCCGGCTGCGTTACCACAAGATCATCCTGATGGCCGATGCCGACGTTGACGGCCAGCACATCAGGACCCTCCTGCTGACACTGCTTTTCCGGTTCATGAAGCCGCTGATCGAGGCCGGTCACGTCTATCTGGCCCAGCCGCCGCTCTACAAGATCAAGTGGGACGGGCGGGGCGCCGAGCCGGAGTATGCCTACTCCGACGCCGAGCGGGACGCCGTGCTCGAGGCGGGCATCGCCGCAGGGCGTAGAGACCCACGGACGCGTGACGGTGTTCAGCGGTTCAAGGGCCTCGGCGAGATGAACGCCACCGAACTGTGGGACACCACGATGGACCCCGTTAACCGGGTGCTCCTCCAAGTCACCCTGGACGACGCGGCCCAGGCCGACGAGCTTTTCAGCGTGCTGATGGGCGAGGACGTCGAGTCGAGGCGGGCGTTCATCCAGCGCAACGCGAAGGACGTCAGGTTCCTGGACATCTGAGGGCGTGCTTGACAACTGAGCCGAAGGGACGCGATCGAGGCGCAGCTGACCCGGGGAAGTGCCGCAATGGCGGCGATGGCTTCCCCGGCCCGGCAGCAGGCCGCGACCCCGCAGCCGGAGTTCCCGCGCGGATCCGCAGCTAAGCGGGCGAATTCGCCAGCGGCAGCCGTTAAGGCGATTAAGTGAAATCCGAGAAAGGACGGCACGTGACGGACGTAGAAGCACCCGGAGCGGCGCCGGGCGAAGGCGGTCGCGTCGAGCCGGTCGACATCCAGATGGAGATGCAGCGCAGCTACATCGACTACGCGATGTCGGTCATCGTCGGCCGCGCGCTCCCCGACGTCCGCGACGGATTGAAACCGGTGCATACCCGGGTGCTGTATGCCATGTATGACGGCGGCTACCGGCCCGACCGCGGGTACTTCAAATGCTCGCGGGTGGTCGGTGACGTCATGGGGCAGTACCACCCGCACGGCGACTCGGCGATCTATGACGCGCTTGTCCGCCTCGCCCAGCCGTGGTCGATGCGGATGCCGCTGATCGCCCCGCAGGGCAACTTCGGCTCGCCGGGCAACGACCCGCCGGCCGCGATGCGGTACACCGAGTGCAGGCTCGCGCCGCTCGCCATGGAGATGCTCCGCGACATCGAGAAGGACACGGTCGACTTCCGGCCGAACTACGACGGCCGTTCCGGCGAACCGGTCGTGCTGCCCGCACGGTTCCCGAACCTCCTCGTGAACGGCTCAGCCGGAATCGCGGTCGGCATGGCGACCAACATCCCGCCGCACAACCTGCGCGAGATCGCCGCCGGGGTCCACTGGTACCTGGACAACTTCGACGAGATCAGACAGGACGAGAGCGGGGTCAGTCACGAAAGGCTCCTGAACGCCCTCATCCAGCGGGTTAAAGGCCCGGATTTCCCGACCCACGGCCTGATCGTTGGACGGCGTGGCATCGAGGAGGCGTACCGGACCGGGCGCGGCTCGATCACGATGCGCGCTGTCATCGAGGTGGAAGAGGACGTCAAGGGGCGCACCTGCCTCGTCGTCACCGAGCTTCCCTACCAGGTGAACCCGGACAACCTGGCGCTCAAGATCGCAGAACTGGTCAAGGACGGGCGCGTCACCGGAATCGCGGACGTGCGTGACGAGACGAGCGGCCGCACGGGGCAACGGCTGGTAATCGTGCTCAAGCGGGACGCGGTCGCCAAGGTCGTGCTGAACAACCTGTACAAGCACACGCAACTGCAGGAGACGTTCGGCGCCAACATGCTCGCGCTCGTTGATGGTGTGCCGCGGACGCTGCGCCTTGACCAGTTCATCACGTACTGGGTGGCACACCAGATCGACGTCGTGGTCCGCCGGACGCGTTTCCTGCTGCGCAAGGCGGAGGAGCGGGCTCATATCCTGCGTGCCCTGCTGAAGGCGATCGACAGAATCGACGAGGTGATCGCGCTCATCCGGGCGAGCGCGTCGGCCGCGGAGGCGCAGCAGGGCCTGATCGACCTGCTAGAGATCGACGAGGTTCAGGCGCGTGCCATTCTCGACATGCAGCTACGCAAGCTCGCCGCGCTGGAGCGCCAGGCGCTCATCGACGAGTACGACGAGTTGATGACGCAGATCGCCGACTACACCGGCATCCTCGGCTCGCCCGCCCGCCAGCGACAGATCGTCGGAAGCGAACTCGACGAGATCGTCGACAAATACGGGGACGACCGGCGGACGCAGATCATCCCCTACGACGGCGACATGTCGATGGAGGACCTGATCGCCGAGGAGGACGTGGTCGTCACCATTACCCGTGGTGGATACGCCAAGCGGACGAAGACAGATCTTTACCGTGCACAGCGGCGCGGTGGCAAGGGAGTTCGCGGGGCGCAGTTGCGTCAGGACGACATCGTCGAGCACTTTTTCGTCACCACCACGCACCACTGGATCCTTTTCTTCACCAACAAGGGCCGCGTGTACCGCGCGAAAGCGTACGAGCTTCCCGAGGCCGGGCGCGACGCCCGGGGTCAGCACGTGGCCAACCTGCTCGCCTTCCAGCCGGACGAGCACATCGCCGAGGTGCTGGACCTGCGCGACTACGAGATCGCGCCGTACCTGGTGCTTGCCACTCGGGGAGGGCTGGTGAAGAAGTCCTTGCTGACCGAGTTCGACTCGCCCCGGTCCGGTGGCATCATCGCGATCAACCTGCGCGACGATGATGAGGTGATCTCCGCCAGGCTGGTCAATACCGAGGATGACCTGCTGCTGGTCAGCCGCCACGCGCAGGCGATCAGATTCCACGCGAGCGACGACGCGCTCCGGCCGATGGGCCGCGCGACCACGGGCGTCATCGGAATGCGGTTTGTTGACGGCGATGAGCTCCTGGGTATGCACGTGGTGCAGGAACGCGAGGATGTGCTGGTTGCGACCGAGGGAGGCTACGCAAAACGGACGCCCGCGAACCAGTATCCTGTGCAGAACCGAGGCGGAAAGGGTGTACTTACTGCGAAGATCGTAGACGCGCGCGGCAGGCTGGTAGGCGCTCTGATGGTCCGGCCGGACGACGAGGTGTTCGCGATTACGTCGGTGGGAGGGGTCATCCGTACCGGCGCGGGCGAGATCAAGCTTTCTGGCCGCCAGACGATGGGGGTCCGGCTGATGAACCTGACCCCTGGAGATAGCGTCGTGGGGATTGCCAGGAACGCGGAATCCCTCGACGACGTTGGCGGTGATTCCGTCGTCGATGCTACCGCCGCTGACATCGAGCCGGCTGACACCGAGCCGGCTGACACCGAGTGATTCCGCGGATCCCGGCTAGCGACTCAAGTCCGCGGTGCGGAGGGAGACTGACCGGTGACTTCTCCGGAGAACGGTGACCACGCTCCCGCCTGCGGCAGCCGCCCGTATGACGACATGGGCAGGGCCGAGGCAGCGGCCAGCAATGACGTTTCGGCCGCTGGTGGGCCTGACGTCGACAGTGGTGGTGCGGCCGGTGCTGGTGCGGCCGGGGTCGGCGCTGATCCTGCTGCCGGGAGCCCTGCCGCTGCGCGCAGGCCTGGTCGGGTGCGCGGTGCCAACGGCCGGTTCGTCAAGGCGAGTCCGCCTACCGCCGCGCGTGCGGTCGCGGCAGCGACCGGCGACGGGAGCGTATCTGGCAAGGTGACCGCCAAAGTGGAAGAGCAGAAAACTCACGAATCGGATGTGCGGCGCGCCATGGATGACTCGCGACCTGGCAGCGACATGGTGCCACCCGCGGGTGCGCGGCCGCGCATCACGGACACCACACGGCCCAGTGAGGAGGCGATTAGTTCGCAGAATAGGCCTGACGCAGTGCACGTCCCGCCGTCCGTGGAAAAGTCCGGAACGATAGGTGCTAACTCGCGCGCTACCGTGCCTGTTTGGGAGCGGGAACCCGATGTGACCGTTCCCGGGGCGAGCTTTCCGGATGAGGTCAGCGTGGATGACCAGACGTTGTGGTGGTCGCACGATGCACAGGACTCTCAGGGCGCACCCGGCTCCGAAGCAAAAGATCCGGCCGAGGCAGTGCTTCCGCTGTCTGCCGACATGGTCGGGCCCTGGACGCGTGGCGCGCCGCCTGTTCAGGCCCCGCCATCGGCAGATCCGCCCAGGTCAGCTTCCTCGTCGGCCCCCGAGCCCACCGCTCCGACACTGCCCGGTACGTCGGCGTCCGGTATATCGTCGGCGTTCCGTACACCGTCGGCGTTCCCTACGCCAACGGCGTTTGGTACGCCAACCACATTCGTTACACCAGCAGCCGCACCACCAGCGCCCCCGCCGCCCGGGATCCCGATTCCGCCTGCTGGCGAGCCGGTGCACATCGACGCCCCATCCGCCGGGCCGACGACGGGTCCACCAGATACCGCAACCGTGCCGGCTGCTCCCTCGTCCGGTGGTGGAGTGTCTGGTGGTGGAGTGTCTGGTGGTGGTGGGTCTGGTGGTGCTGGGTCCGGCGGCCGGGTGTCCGCCGACGCCGCGGCCGGGACCGCTGCGGCCGGGAATGCTGCGGCCGGGAATGCTGCGGCCGGGAATGCTGCGCCTGGTACTCCTGCCGCGACGCCGCCTGACTGGATGGCCGCGCCCACCGTACCGAAGGCGAGCCACACCGGGACCCGGCCCGAGCGCCCGGCCAAGGTCGGCCCTGGGCAGGCCACCGCTGGTCAGGTGCAGGCAAAGACGCCCCGCCGCGCGCAATTGACGTTGGCGCGGATCGAGCCTTGGTCGGTCATGAAGTTCAGCTTCGTGATCTCGCTGGTCTGCTTCATCGTGCTGTTCGTCGCCGTGGCCGTGCTGTATGGCACGCTCGCCGGGCTCGGTGTTTTCGACTCGCTCCAGCGGACCGTTCAGGGCGTGACGTCTGGCCAGGGATCGACCGGCGTCAATCCGGCGACCTGGTTCTCCGCATCGCGCATCCTTGGTTACACTGCGCTCATCGGAGCCGTAAATGTGATCTTGATTACCGCTCTGTCGACCGTCGGCTCAGTCCTCTACAACGTGGCCTCTGACCTGGTTGGAGGCGTCGAGGTGACGCTGCGGGAGATGGACTGAGGCGTACGGGACGGCTGGGCGTGCGGGACCTGAGTCCGCACCCCTGTTTTCTCACTGGCGCGCCGGATGCGGTAAATTTTCACCCTACTTGGCACTCACGGGCCTGTAGCTCAGCCGGGTAGAGCGCGTCCCGGATAAGAAGCCGCCCGATCTTTATGCAAATAGCTTCTGACCTGCGATTATAGAGATTCTTCCATCCCGTTATGCTCGCAGGGATGCGCTCCATCCGGACCCGATGATCTCTATGGGCAGACGAATCGGGCGAATGGCCGACGGGGTCTGCAGGAATGGCACGAGCAATCCAGTTCATGCGGATCATGCGGACAATCGCAACCGAAACA
>Ga0335081_10008491_pt1 | contig 16483 bp, 19 predicted proteins | sample Lox_Sample_35_FD_206713 | JGI IMG/M metagenome (GOLD analysis project Ga0335081, IMG submission 206713) | Soil microbial communities from Loxahatchee National Wildlife Refuge, Florida, United States - Lox_Sample_3.5 | ecosystem: Environmental > Terrestrial > Soil > Wetlands | place: USA... | reverse complement strand
GGCAAGAACGGCTTGCGCGTGGTGCAGATTCTTTCGCCTATGAACGATCCGGAGTTCTCCGGATTCAGCTTCCGCCCCAAGCCCGTCCTGATTGGCACACGCCATACCGAAGGTCCGGCGCTGGCCATCTCCAAGGGCATTGATCGTGACCGCGCCGTCGATGAGAGCGGCAACCAACTCGCCGTCTTCGGACGCCGCGGCGCGCGTCCCTTCAATCTGGAGGAAATGCAGAGAATGTATCTGCGCGACGACAAGCTCTACACCGTGACCGACAATCCTCCCGGCCCGGCCGTGAACGCGATCGAGCCGCAACGCGCATCCACCGGACAGCAAGGCCCGGGGCAGTAGTTTGTACAGCTCGGCCAATGGCTACTGACTACTCACTGCTGACTGCTCACTGCTGACTGCTCATGCCGGTTACCGGCTACTGACCACTGACCACCGGCCACTGGTTCTACCGTCCAGGACACTAAAGAGTAACCGTCAGATCGCTTTCTTCGTCCTTGCGCGGCCATCAAACGCTCTAAGATGAACTCGTGACGCGGCCGCGCCTCGGCTGCGCCCTCACGGGAGTATCACTATGAAGAAGATCTTCGCAGCGACAGCAATTCTATTGGCGCTCGCCATGATCGCCGTAGCCTCCGAGCGGCGCGACGACGATATCGACCGCATTCAGACGGCCAGCGTCGTCCTCAGGCAGATCATGTCCGCTCCCGACAGCGCTATTCCCGACAGCATTATGTCGGGCGCTAAATGCATTGCCATCATGCCCTCGATGCTAAAGGGCGGCTTCATCTTCGGCGCCAACTACGGCAAGGGCGTCGCGACCTGCCGCACCGAAACCGGGTGGAGTGCGCCGGCATTCTTCAAGCTGACCGGTGGCAGCTTCGGCTTTCAAGCAGGTGGACAGGCGTCCGACCTGGTGCTGATTATCCGCACCGATGACGGCATGCAGTACCTGCTGCACAGCAAGTTCAAGCTGGGCGCGGATGCCTCAGCCGCTGCCGGACCGGTGGGCCGCGATGCTCAGGCCATGACCGACCTGACCTTGCGCGCCCAGGTACTGACCTATTCCCGCTCGCGCGGGCTTTTCCTGGGCGTCTCGCTAGGCGGTGGAGTGATCAAGCAGGACGACGCCGATACGCAAGCCTTCTATGGCAAGACGTGGACGTACCGCTCGCTATTGAATGGACAGGTACCAGCCCCGGCCGATGCCCAGATGTTCCTGCAAACCGTCGAGAAGTACGCGCCAACGCCGAGACCTCATGTGCCGCCGACGGTCTCTTCTGACCCAACCCCGACCGCCAATGCCGCGCCGGCCGCAGCAAGTTCCGCATCAACGTCTCCGGCCGCCAATCTCGCGCCCGCAGCATCGAGTTCGCCCATCCCCCGTACTGCAGCCGAGCCAAGCGACCCAGCTGCGCAGTCCAGCTCTGCGGCGGAAGCTGCGGCAACGACGCCGACGACACAGCTCAGGTAGCTAGGTGTAGCCCGTTTGCAAGGGCACGGCTTTCAGGCGTGCCGTTACTACGAGAAGACCGGCCGCCTTCAGGCGCTGCGGGCTCGCTTCCCCCGGCGGCTGGAGCAGATTTCATGGGCTTGCGCTTGCGGCACGGCTAAAGCCGTGCCCTTTCAAAGCTGGGATACAGGAACTCTGGACCCGCTCTAGAACTCCGGTGCATCATCGCGGTCCTGCATCATTTGCTGCCAATCGAGTTTCTGGTCTTCTATCTGCTTGCGCAATTCTTCCATTTGCTTTTGCAGTTGTGGGGTCCAGGCCTTCATCGCATCCTGCATCTGCAGGCGCATGTCGTCGAGCTCTTTCTGGGTGGGCATGGATGCCTGAATTTGCCGCGTCATCTCTTCGATGTCCTTCTGGCTAGGCATCGACTCCCGAATCTGACGCTGCATCTCGTCTAACTCTTTCTGGCTCGGCAAAGATTTCTGCAGATCGGCGCGCATTTTTTCCATGTCCTTGGCGAGCGGCTGCGCAGATTTCGCCATGTCGCGTGACATCCTCGCCATATCTTCCTGCCGTTTCTTCATCTCTTTGTCGAGGTCACGACGCATCTGCTCCAGCTCTTTTTCGTCAGGAACTAATTCTGCACTCGTCTCCTCCTGACCGAGCTCTATCTCCGGACGTAATTGCTCGATCTGCTCACGCAGCAACTGCGCATCGGTATCGAGGTCGAGTGAATCGCTGGGCGACAACCGCGAGCTACCGCCCTGACCCGGAACATTGAGCACGAAGACCTGTTCGCGCTTATCCCGCCAGATGTTGACCGGAATCTTGCTTCCTGGGGTCCGCATGCCGCGCTGCCAGTCAGCCATGTCGTGGACCATCTCGTTGTTGACCTTCAGAATCACATCACCGGCTTTGAGACCGGCGGCGGCAGCGGGACTGCCAGCCTCTACGGAGCGCACTAGTACGCCATGGCCATGCGGTACGCCGAAGAAGTCGGCAAGCTGCGGGGTCAGGCTCTCCACCACCAGGCCGTGACGCGAGGAGAGCAAGGTGAAGGACGGCACCTCGACATCCGGCACGACGACGTGGGGCGGCGGGGGAACCGCCAAAGTTGAAGCATCGAAGCTGTGGGCGCGCCCCATAATGTTCCAACTTCCGAGCGTCACCTTCACGTCTTTACGTTGGCCGCCGCGAACCACGGTCAGCGTGACCGTCTTCTGCGGAGGAGTCGCGTGGATCAAACCCTGCAAGTCCGCCGGGCCTTCGATCTTCGAGCCTTCATAAGCGACCACAACGTCGTTCTCCAGCAGTCCGGCATGACAGGCGGGACCGTCCTGGTCGACGTAGGTGATCAAGGCACCCGTCGGGTTCTGCAGCTTTAATGCGGAAGCCTGTTGCGCGCTGACCGGGGCGATCTGCACGCCCAGGTAGGCGCCGGAATGCGCTTCGGGCCACGGCTGAGGAGCGGCGGTTGCCGGAAGCACCATCATTGCCGCGATTGCGGCAGCTAACGAGATTCGATTACGCGCACGCATAGATCAACCCTGCCTTAATGACATTTTCGAAACGCGATTTGTCCCATGGTGGTTCGGACGCGGAGCGTTGGACCGCCGCCATTGAGCGGTCCTTCCGCCGACATCGACTTCGGGCTGAACTGGCCACCCTGCTGGGTGATGCTCAATCCGGGGATTTCCGAAAAGATGCCATACCCGATCGTCATGTCCGAGGTGGCATGCACGGTAACGGGGAAGTTGCCAGCGAAACATACGGTTACGTCGCCGGCCGCGGTATGGAGAAACGAGTCGGTGAAGCCGTGCTTACCCAGGAATTCCACGAAGATCGGGCCGGCTCCGGTCTCCACTTGTGCGCCGCCGCTCAAGTTGTACAGTTGCACACTGCCGCCGCCGGTGGTCACGCGCACGGGTCCGCTGGCGCTGGCCAGCCGGACGCTGCCGCCCTCGGTTTCCGCTTGCACCGCGCCTTCCACATCTCCCAGATACAAGTTCCCGCCGCCACTGATCACATGCAAGTCTCCGACACACTTTTGCACCTGAATGCTGCCGGCGCCGGTCTGAATAGTAGACGCGCGAGATGAGCCGATGTACACGCGACCACCCCCCAGACTCACCTGCGTCTGGCCGCTAACGTTGGCGACGCGAACATCGGCCGCCCCGCTGGTGAGCGTCAGATCACTGCCCAGGTTGCCGGCCTCCACGTTGCCGCCGCCGCTCGAGATCTTCACCGGCCCGGCCAGATCATCCAGCTTGATCAGCCCTGCGCCCGTCGTCGCTTCGATGGTCGCCGCTATCGAGCTGAACGTCAGCGATCCAGTGCGCGTCTGCACTTTCACGAGACTGACCTCACGCGGCACTTGCACCATGAACTCCGCGCCGAAACGCGACAGGTTCCGCGCCGCAATTTTGGCGTCAATCAAATTGCTCTGGCCAACCTTGTTGGCGGAAACATGCATTTGCTCGAATTGCCGGCGCGCCGCCTCTTCCGTGGGCGCATACGAGCGCTTGCGGATGACGTACGAAAGTCGCGGCGCGTCCCCCTGCACTTCCACCGAACCCAGGTCGGTGTTCACGCGCAACTGGCGCGCTGCCGGCAGCGTGCCGGCAAGTTCCTCGACCCAGGAGTTGCCGTCGCGGTAAATCCGCCCTTGCTGCGCCCATAGAGGCAAGCCCAGCGAAAACATAACTACAGAGAGACTGAGGCGCAGAAAAGGTTTCCGTATGGTCGTCCTATCCTGGGTTTGTGGCCGATAGACTTTTTCTCTGGGTTCGCCCATTTCTGCGTGACTCGGTTCCTTGTGGATTAATCGATGTTCGGCATGGAGGCCAGCTCGTGCTGCGATTCCGTACGAATGTAGTCGCTGGGGTCGTCTTTGGCCAACTGCTGAAACGCCATACGCACGCTGCTGTCGGCACGCACCGGGTCCAGAGCGCGCAGGGCGCCGCTACGCACGCCAGGATTACTGTCATTCAGCAGCGCCTCCAGCACCGCATTGCGCACGCGGATGTCCTGCTTCACGTAAGCACCGAGGCCATCCAGCGCCTTCAGCCGCACCCCGGGATTACTGTCGTAACGCAAAGCGTAGGTGAGCGCCTCGCGCACCTCCGGATCGTCGGGCTTGCTGGTCAGCAGGTCAACCGAGTTGAGCCGCACGCCGGGATTGTTGATGTTGTTCTTGGCCGCGAACGCCAGCATTTGTTGGATCCTGGGATCGCTGATCGTGCCTTCGACCAACTCCGGCTCGATGCGATCGTAATGAATCTGCACTTTGTCGGAGTTCGGTTGCCGGTCGATGGAGGTGATGCCGCCGATCGATGCGTCAACTCGCGGCGGCGGCGATGCATGTATGCCGCCCAGCACCCTGTACATGGTTCCCAACCCTGAACCAAAGCCGACCATCAGCAGGACGGCGGCGAGCGCGGGCGAGAACCGCAACTGGCGCAGCCACGCGGTGGGATCGAAGACGAAGCGGTGATACCAGGCGCGGTGTTGCTCAGCGGTTTCAAGTTCCTCCTGCAGCCGCATGCGTGCCGCCGCAAGAAAGCTGGCTGAGGGTTCCTCCACCGGCAATGCGTTCATCTGCGCCTGAAATTCCTGCTGTGCCCCGAGTTCCGCGGCGCACGCCGGGCAACGCCGGATGTGCTGCTCGACCTCGTGCCGCGCGTCGTCCGGAAGCTCGTTATAGAGGTACAGGCAAACGTTTTGTTGTACCCAATCGCAATTCATAAGAACCTCAGCAGTCAGCACTCAGCCAAACGGTATTCGATCAGGCCGCGACACCCGCAAATTCGGCACAGGACCGCGAAGCGCACTGCCCTGGCGGAATGCTGAGTACCGATTGCTGACCGCTCATTTCATGTCCTTCAACGCCGCACGCAGTTTCTGGGTGCCGCGGAACAACGTATTCTTCGCCGTCTCTTCCGTCGTATTCAAAATCTCGCCGATGGTGCGCAGCTTCAGGCCCTGATAATGCTTCATCTCAAACACCATGCGCTCGCGTGGCGTCAGTTTGTTGAGGGCCTTGGCGATGCGCGCTCCCAACTCGCGCCGCATCAGGTCGCGCTCGGGACTGGCGCCGGAACGCACATCGGCCACCTGGTCCAGCAAATCGTACGTGCCGCCCTCCGAGTCCGTCGCGATACCCGAATCTTCCTTGCGCACTTGCCGCTTGCGCAGCAGGTCGAGGCAGAGATTGGTGACGATGCGGTAGATCCAGGTGTAAAACGAGCACTCGAAGCGGAAGTTGTTGATGTTGCGGTAGGCCTTCAGGAACGCTTCCTGATAAATGTCCTGCGCGTCCTGCTCGGAGCGGGTGAGATGGTAGGCGAGGCGCAGCACAGCGCTGTCGTACTGGCGCACCAATTCCTCGAAGGCGGCACGGTTGCCACGCTGCGCTTCCCGGATCAGCTCCGTATCGTTCATGCGGCTCTGGGCCCGCCCCGCTACGTTTCCCTGCCGTAAGGGGATAGACGCCGCCTCCTGCCACGCTTCAGGAGTACGGAACACCGGGGTTCCCACATTGCGGCGCTTGTCCGCAATTTGAGGCGCAAGTCCCGGGACCGGGGTCCCCAGTCCGCCCGCATTTCGCGGGATGGCGTGGGGGCCAACCGTGAGGGGAACTGCTACCGCTTCGGCCGGCATGCTGGTTTCTTCCTACTTTGCAAGTGGCAAGCCATTATCATTTTCAATGCCTGCAACTACATAGACGAGCGCGGGAAGAAACCGTGAGCCAGATTATAGACTGGAGCATCCTGCACCGTGCTATGGAATTCCCAGCGCGGCTAGCTGATCACGATGGGCAACGACGAACCAATCTGCGAGAAGCGGCCTGTATTCACGCTGGATCTCAATTGGGAGGCGGAAGAAGTCGCCCGTAGTCATGCCCCTGCATCGCGCCGCGCCACAATGGCAGGGCCACGCAGTTCCCCCCGTGATGTTGAGGTTGTAGTCACAGGTAATCTCCTCGCTTGCGGCAATGTTGCGCCGCGCCACAAGGAATGGGCGCTCGCCATCGTAGAGCACGTAGGCATTAGGATCGCAACTGTGGTTGATGTATCGGTCCGGACTACCCAATAGCACGACTTTCCCATTCGGATAATCGCAGTGATCGGTCCGCTCACCGAGTTCCTCGCGTAAAGGCGAGCTGGGTGTGATCTCCCGCACCACATTGATCTGGCGAATGCGTTTTCCGGCGCTAAGCTGGCTGGTTGCAAACAGCCCGAAGCCTTCAATCAAAGATGCCTTTACCTCGACATGGCTCATTGCCGCTTCTTAGCACAAGCAGTCGATCAAACTCAGTGACGTTGCCGATCAGAAATTGCGAGGATCTGAAGAAGATAGGTGATCGTTATCTAAGTAAGCATAGCTAAGCTAATGAATTACACAATGCATCAGGGCGCATGCTACCGGTTGGCCAATCGTTAGCGCCGATCCGGTATTCGAGCATTACGGCGTGCGCCGCATCTGGTAAGAGCGCGAAACGCAAAGGGCGGGAGACCCGATTCTCCCGCCTTTTCTCTTCGCGATTTAGTCGCTCCAAGGCGCTGGTTAGGCTTCGGCGCCGGCTTTCTCGGTGTCGGCCGGGGGCGCGGATTCGGCGACCACGTCCTTCTTGATCGTCACCTTTATGGGCACCACCACGTCGCGGTGCAGCTTGATCGCTACGTTGAAGTCGCCGATGCTCTTCAGCGGCTCATTGAGCTGGATCTTGCGGCGATCGATGTGAAAGCCCTTGGATTCCAGTTCGTGGGCAATGTCAGCCGCAGTGACGGAGCCGAAGAGCTGATCGCGCTCGCCCGATTTTCGCGTGAAGCTGAGCTCGGCACCTGCGAGCTGCTGCGCCAGCGTCTCGGCATCGCCCTTCTCGCGCGCCAGCCGGCGCGCCGCCGCCGCCTTCATCTGGTCGATTACGGCGCGATTCGCGGCCGTGGCCTCAATCGCCAGTTTCTTGGGCAGTAGATAATTGCGGCCATAGCCCTCAGCGACTTTGACCACGTCACCGCGCGAGCCAAGCTTGGCCACATCTTCTTTGAGTATGACTTCCATGCAAAACTCCGTTCATCGACTCGGGCTGAAGCCCTCGTCGCCTTATATCGTCCCTAAAGGGACTCGAAGCTCCAAGATCCAACCTATCCAGCGTTGAAACCGCTGGGCTAAGATCTTTCGTCCCGCTGGGCGGGGCTCGTGAACAGCCAGTTTGACCGTCTGGCTTCAACGGACGGTTTCGGGCTTCGCAAGCCAGCCACCAGTAGCGACATCTCTTAACTGGTCACTGGCTACTGACCACTGCCACTTTAGCGCCCGCCAAACGGCAGCAAGGCGATGTTGCGCGCCTGCTTGATAGCGTCAGTGAGACGGCGCTGGTGCGGCGTACAAACCCCCGTCAGACGCCGGGGAACGATCTTGCCGCTTTCTGCCACAAATTGCGACAGGAGCCGCACATCCTTGTAGTTAATGGCGTCGATTTTTTCCACGCAAAACTTGCAAACTTTCTTGCGGCGGAAAAATTTCCGTCCGCCTTCACGCGCTCCACCTGGACCTCCGCCGGGACGCGGCCCGCTGCGCGGCCCACGAGGACCACCCTCCGGACGTGATGCCGGAGCGTCGCTGGTTGCGGCGCCTCCTGCGGGAGCCGATGTCTTGCTTACTTCGTCTGCCATGCTTCTCCTCAGAGCCCAAAACGGGCACGGATTCTATCCCCTACTGCAGCGGCTTGTTCCCGCCTTCGAATCGCCTTATGCGCTCCTCATGATCTTGCGTCACACGCAGCAGTTGCGTCGTCGCTTCAGCGATTGTGCCTGTTGTCTTGGTCACATCGCTAACTTGACGAGCAAGTTCAGCCACAGCCCCAACAACCTGGCCGACCTGGTTACTAAGCTGGCTGACTTGGCTGCCAAGCTGGCTGACTTGGCTGCCAAGCTGGCTAACTTCCTGCCTCAGTTCGCGAACATCCGCTGTGAGCAGCTCGACAGATTGAGACAATGCCTCGTGGCGCTCCACCAGCCGATCCAGCCGTTCGTCAATAGTCATGCGGTTTCCCAGCCTCTAAGCGATTCGAGGCAACAACATCAACGCTGGCAAGAAATCTGCGCTTACGCGCTGACCGGCGCCTGCTCGCCACCTTCAGCGGGCGCGCTCTCGGGCGCCACCACTGCACTTTCTGCGGCGGCAGCTTCGGCGGCCGCCGCACGCGTTCCCTTGCCGCGCACCTTGGTGTCGCGAACGGCTTTGATCTTAGCCAGCCGCTTCTGCTCCTCGTCGACGCGAACGGTCATGAATTTAATGACCGGCTCCGTCACCCGCAGACGGCGCTCCACTTCCTTCACCATGCCGCCTTCGCCTTCCAGCGTGATCAGCACGTACATGCCGTCCTGGAACTTGCGCACGATATACGCCAGCCGGCGCTTGCCCATGCGCTCAACATGCTTCACGGTGCCGCCCGCGTTGCCGACCTGCGCCTCGACATTGGAAATCAGCTTGTCCAAGTCCTCTTCCGGCATGTCCGGTCGGACGATGAACATCAATTCATAAATACGTTGCATTTGTTCTCCTGAGCAACCAGCAGCTAGCAACTAGCCACTAGCTTCAAACCTGTTTCTCGAACTTTGCCCTTCAACCACCGACTCGCTAGTCGCTGGTTGCTTCTTTTCCGTTGAACTGATTCATCGCCGCTTGCACGCCGTCAGCAAGAATCACTCCTACCGCCTCTGCCGCCTGATCCAGCATCTGAGCGACGGCCTCAAGCTGCGCCTTCTTGAATTGTGACAGCACATACTTCGCGCCATCGCCCACGGGATAATCCGGTGCAATCCCCAGCCGCACTCGCGTGATCTCCTGCGTAGCTAATGTCCCGATCACCGACTGCATGCCGTTGTGTCCCGCCGAACGGCCTCGCGGCCGCACCCGCAACGTGCCAAACGGCAAGTCCAACTCGTCATAGATCACCACCAGGTCCTGCTCCGGTTGGATCTCGTACTCGCTAACCAGTTCGGCCACCGACGCGCCGCTCAGATTCATGTAGGTTTCCGGCTTGGCCAGCACCACCTCGTGCCCGGCGATGCGCGTCCGCGCTGTCTGGGCGCGGCAGTGGCGATTGTTCACTCGCAAGCCGCATTGCTCGGCAATACGGTCCACCGCGAGGAAACCCATGTTGTGCGGCGTGAATTGATACTCGATGCCCGGATTGCCAAGCCCGACGATCAGCTTCACAGCGCTTACTTCTTCTTCTCCGGCTTCTCGGCCTTCTCCGGCTTCGCGCCCTCGGCAGCTTCGCCTTCGGTCTCCTGCTTGCCCTTCTTGATGACTTCGGGCTCGGCCGGCGCAGCCGCACCTTCCACGGCAGCTTCGGCGGGAGCCGCTTCCACCACTTCCTTCACGTGCACCACGTGGGCCACCGGCTGGCCCTCATCGCTGATGAACTTCAGCTTCCCGCCATGTGGCAGATCGGAAACATGAATCATTTGGCCGAACATCAATTGACTGACATCCCCATCGATGTGGCTAGGAATGTCGGCGGGCAAGCATTCGATCTCCACCTCGCGCAAGAGCTGCTCGAGGATGCCGCCCTGCACTTTTACGCCCGGCGCCTCGCCCTTGAGCACAATGGGCACACTGACGCGCAGCACCTTGTCCATGGCGATGCGCTTCAGATCGACGTGCAGCAGCGCGCCCTTGATCGGCTCGTATTGCCAGTCGACGATCATGACCTTGGCGTTCTGGCCGTCGAGGCTAAGATCGAAAATCGAGTTGTGTCCCGACTCCGAATGCAAAATGCGGCCCATCTGCTTGGGGTCGACGGCAATTGCCATCGATTCCTGCCCCGCTCCGTACACCACGGCCGGGATCATGCCGGTCTGGCGCAAGCGGCGCGCATGGTTCTTGCCGCCGCCCTGCCGCGGCCTGGCTTCTACATTTTTCTCTGCGGTTGCTGTAGCCATAATCTCGCTCGTTTCCCTTTATAAAAACAGTTTGCTGACCGATGTCTCTTCGTGGATCGACTGAATGGCACGTCCAATCAGCCCTGCAATCGATCGCACCACGATCTTGTTTTCGTTGCGAGCCGGTGCGGTCAGCGGAATGGTGTCGGTCACCACCACTTGCACCAGCTCCGATTGCGCAATCCTCTCAATCGCCCGGCCCGAAAGTACGGCGTGGGTTGCGCACGCGTAAACCTGTCGCGCGCCCGCATCCAGCAGCGCCTGACAAGTTTTCACCAGCGTGCCGGCGGTATCGATGATGTCGTCGAGGATCAGGCAGGTGCGGGCCTTCACATCGCCAATGACGTGCATCACCTCGGTCTCGTCTATTTGCACGCGGCGTTTGTCCACAATCGCCAGCGCGGAATCCATCTTCTTGGCGAAGAAGCGGGCGCGCTCCACGCCGCCGGCATCCGGTGAGACCACCGTCAGGTCCGGAAATTGCTGCTTGCGGAAGTAGTCCACCAGCACTGGTGACGCGAACAGATGGTCCACCGGGATGTTGAAAAATCCCTGGATCTGCGGCGCGTGCAGATCAACGACCAGCGCGCGATCGGCCCCCGCGGTGGTCAACAAATCCGCCACCAGCTTCGACGAAATGGGCACACGCGGCTTGTCTTTGCGGTCCTGCCGCGCATAGCCGAAGTACGGAATCACCACCGTGATGCGCCGCGCCGAAGCGCGCTTGAGCGCGTCGATCAGCAGCAGCAACTGCATCAGGTGCTCGTTCACCGGATCGCAGGTGGGCTGCACCATGAAGACGTCGGCGCCGCGCACATTTTCCGCGATCTGCACATAAGTCTCGCCGTCGGAGAACTTGTCGATACATGCCTCGCCCAGCGGCAAGCCGAGGAACTCGCAAATGCTCCGGGCCAAGGCATCATTCGCGGTGCCGGAAAAAATCTTCCACTTGTCATCCTGGCGCGCCTTCACCGGCTTACGCTCCGAGAGCGGCTTCTGCTGCGCCACCGGAGGTGTGCCGTCGCCTGCCTGCGTTACAGGAGGAACTACGCTCGTCTTCGTTGCTGCGTCCATCGTGTCATACCCCGCTTCACCTGGTTTGGTTGTACGCCGGGTTCTTGTTCGCTTTTCGCCGTTCGCTCTTCGCCAGAATTGCTGCTAAGAACGTCCGCAACTGACAACCGACAACCGATCACTGACAACTGAACTTGGCTGGGCGGCTAGGATTCGAACCTAGACAAAGTGCTCCAAAGGCACTTGACCTACCATTAGTCGACCGCCCAGTGCAACGGCTGAAAGCTGATGGCTCAGAGCTGACGCCTTAGCATTCCCAACACCGCGGGTCAAGTACAAAACTAGCCAATAACAAGTGCGTGCCGAGTGCCTGCTCTAACCTTACTTCTAGGCGGCGCAGTTCGTTCCCGAATCATAAGAGAGCGTCTATCTAATCGCTTGCCAGAGCTGCCAAGATCCCCTTCCAATACTCTGCCCGCGTCAGCGTTCTGGTGGCGACCGCGGTCTGGCCTGCGGCACTTATCAATTCGGCCGCTCGCCGCGCCTCCGAGTCCGAAGCAAACAGACCGTACAAGGTCGAGCCGGAGCCCGACAACGACGCATATTGCGCGCCTTCGCGCAGCAATAGCTTTTTCACCTCACGCAACTCGGGATACTCAGGAAAGACGACGCGTTCGAAGTCATTCTCGATCCCGGCTCGGACGAGGTCGAGAAGCGGCGTCTCGGCCCGGTCCCCGCCCGCGGCGGGAACACCGGATGCAGGCCCCTTACCCCATTCGGGACTTGCCGAAGCCTGCGGGAAACTCTTGCTCAGCCACGAAAACACACTCCGGCCGAACTCGCCTATTGTACCTGTGGCTCCCATGGCGGTCAATGCAGCGCCGGAATAGAACTCATCCCAGCGCGCGAAGGCCTTCGGCGTCGATACTCCAACTGGCGGTGTAACTACAACGACGGGCAGGCGAGGCAGGTCGGGAATCGGATAAACTTCTTCGCCGCGGCCAACGCCCAGCACCGTGCCGCCGATCAGAAACAGGGGCAAATCGCTACCCACCTCGGCCGCAAGGCGCAGCCTTTCTGCGGGCGCGAGGTCGAGACCCAGCGCACGCTGCATCGCAAGCATCGTAGCCACAGCATTCGACGATGCTGCACCCAGGCCGCCTTGCACCGGCAGTCGCTTTTCGATTGTGATAAGCACCTTGTTTTGTAGGGGTGCAACTTCAGTTGCGCCGCGAACGTCGCCTGGTGCGGCGGCCTTTAGCCCCTGCGGCAACGTCTGCAATACCCGCTCCGCAACCTTGTAGCAGGTGTTTGAGGAGTCGCACGGTACGCGCGGATCGTCGCAGCGGATATCAATCCCAGAGCCTGGTAGCAGGTCAACGCGAATTACGTCATGTAGCGCCAGGGTTTGATAGATGGTGCGCAGTTCATGAAAGCCGTCCGGCCGCTTCGGCCCGATCTTCAGGCCGAGGTTGATCTTTGCAAAAGAGAGGACAGAGAGCATGTGCGCGTTCTGAAGATACACTAGGGTTTTCTCGCTGCCACCACTCGCGGGATGCCCTGCAAGTCCGGCACAATCCGTATGTCATCCCACATTGTGGGACTTAAGAGACACAGCACAGCGTCGCGCATGGAGTAGCCGATCTCGACGGCCAGCCAGCCGCCGGGCTTGAGCGCGGCGTGCGCCTGCTGGACCAGCGGGCCGATCACTTCCAGTCCCTGCTCGCCGGCGAAGACCGCCACACCCGGCTCGAAGTCGCGCACCGACTTCTGCACCTTGTCGGCCTCACCGAAGCCGACATAGGGTGGATTGCTGACCACGAAATCGATATCGCGCGCGTCGGACCACGAACTCAGCACGTCACCCCGCGCGAAGTGGACGCGTGCGTCCAGTCCGAGCCGGGCCGCGTTCGCACGCGCAATCTCCAAAGCCTCGGCAGAAACGTCGAACCCATACACCTCTGCGTCTTTCAGTTCATGCGCCAGCGCCAGCGCAATACAGCCTGACCCGGTGCCCACATCTACGATTCTCGGCTGAGGAATCCAGCGCACGAGTTCGAGGACAGTCTCGACCAAGTGCTCGGTCTCAGGGCGCGGGATCAGAACCGCAGGAGACACGATGAAGTCCAATCCCCAGAACTCCTGGTGGCCGGTGATGTACTGCGATGGCATGCCGGTGGCACGCTGCGAGAGCGCCTCGTCGAAACCAGCCTCTTCTTCGCAAGTGAGTTCGCGCTCGGGATGCGCGTAGAGGTACGCGCGATTGACGCCGAGCACGAACATCAGCAGCACCTCGGCGTTCATGCGCGGCGAGCCGACATCGGCAGCTTCCAGACGATCGACCGCCGACGCGAGGGCTTGCTTCAGTTGCATTGAAAGCTAGTCAACCACAGAGACACAGAGACACAGAGAAATCAAATTCATGAAAGCTGAATCCCAAAGACTGCGAAGCGAGGGCCGGCTTTTACGAGTGCACACCTTCAGATATGAAAACGTGCCTCTGTGGTTAGTAGGTCTTCACGCCACCACCGCCGACTGCTCCTTCAGCTTCTCCGCCTGGAAGTGCGTGATCAGCGCGTCGATCATCGGCTGGATGCGGCCGTCCATGAACTCCGGCAGTTGGTGCATGGTCAGTCCGATGCGGTGATCGGTAACGCGGTTCTGCGGGAAGTTATACGTCCGGATCTTCTCGCTGCGATCGCCTGAACCAACCATCGCCTTGCGCTCCTTCGCCAGCGCGTCGGCCTGCTTTTGCTGCTCCATCTCATAGAGGCGAGCGCGCAGCACGCGCATGCCTTTTTCGCGATTCTTGATCTGCGATTTTTCGTCCTGGCAGCTTACGACGGTGTTGGTCGGCAAGTGTGTGATGCGCACCGCCGAATATGTCGTGTTGACCGACTGTCCTCCCGGCCCGGACGAGCAGAACGTGTCGATGCGAATGTCTTTCGGCTCAATCTTGATGTCCACGTCTTCTGCTTCCGGCAGCACCGCGACCGTAACCGCCGAGGTGTGAACGCGGCCTTGCGTTTCCGTCTCCGGTACGCGCTGCACGCGATGCACGCCGCTCTCGTACTTCAGCCGCGAGTAAACGCCCTGGCCTTCGATAATCGCGATCACTTCTTTCAGTCCGCCCACGCTCGATTCCGAAGTCGACAGTACTTCCACCTTCCAGCGCTGGGCCTCGGCATAACGCGTGTACATGCGAAAGATTTCGGCCGCGAAAAGGGTGGCCTCGTCGCCGCCGGTGCCAGCGCGGATTTCGACGATGACGTTCTTCTCGTCATTCGGGTCTTTGGGCAGGAGCAGCACCTTCAACTCTTCTTCCACCTGCGTCAGGCGCTGCTCCAGTTTTTCCAGTTCCTCGCGCGCATAGGCGAGCATTTCGGGATCGCTCTCGTCGGCGGCAAGCGCCTTGCTCTCCTCGATGCCGCGCGTCAGGTCCTTGTACTCGCGATACTTCTCAACCACGGGCTGCAGTTCGCTGTGCGCCTTGGCGGTCTTCTGGTAACGCGAGGAGTCGGAGACGATCTCGGGCGAGGCGAGAGCCAGGTTCAGCTCTTCGTATTTGGATTCGATTTGTTCCAAGCGTTCAAACATGGGTTTCGGCTTTATTGTACTTTGTCACTCCAGAGAGATGATGCCCGAACCCTGGGCTTAGACTCGCGCGGCACCAACGGATCGCCGCCCGCGGGTAGAATGGCTGTACCTTCTGGAGGTGAACATGTCGGAAGTTGCTTACACGTCCAACGTGCGCATTGAGCGCATCAAGGGTCCGCTGCGGCGGGCGAATCTGCCGGGAGAGCCGCAACCGGTAATGTTCAGCGTGCACGGCGGCATCGCCAAACATTACGGCATCGACGAGAGCCGCCTGCCCGAGCCCCATGCCGCTACCATCGACTACGTGGTCGCCGCGCTCGGCGGTTGAATGCTCGGCACCTTTGCCGGCGCGCTGGATGCGCGCAAAATCGATGCTAGAGATGGCCGCCTCACGTGCGAAGTTCGTGGCGAAGTCGAGGACGAAGGCGGCGTGCTGATCATCAAACGCGTCCATGTGACCCACAAGCTGCGAGCTGACGATCCTGCCGCCGTGCGCGACACCGTTGAGCGCGTACACGGCGTCTATGCACAGAGCTGCCCCGTCTATCGCTCGCTGGTTCCCGCGTTTGTCATCACCTCCAGCGTGGAGATTGTGCGCTAACGCCAGGGGAAGGCACGCAGGCCGGCTCCGCCGTTCGTGTAATATCGAAGCTTCGCATGCCGTGGATGATTGAGGCTGAGAACGTCTGCAAGACCTACCGCGTCGGTAAAGTCGAGGTGCCCGCGTTACGCGGGGTTTCGCTGCAGGTCGCCAAGGGCGAGTTCGTCACCATCGTCGGCCCCTCGGGCAGCGGCAAGTCTACTCTCTTCTACATTCTTGGCGGCCTCACCCACGCCGACTCCGGGCGCGTAATGATCGACGGCGTCAACTTCACCGCGCTGTCAGATTCGGAGCGCACCCGGCTGCGCCGCACCAAAATCGGCTTTGTCTTCCAGAAATTCAACCTGCTGCCAACACTCACCGCCGAAGGCAACATCGAGATCGCGCGCGATATTTCCGGCAAAGGCGATGGCGCCGAGGAACGCAAACGCGTCCGGAACGTGACACAACTGCTGGGTATCGAGCAGCGCCTGGCGCACCGCCCGGCGGAGTTGAGCGGCGGCGAGCAGCAGCGCGTCGCCCTGGCGCGGGCTCTCGTCAACCAACCTGCCATCGTGCTGGCCGACGAGCCCACCGGCAATCTCGACACCCAGAATTCGGAGATTGTGCTGAAGATGCTGCGCCGCTCGAACCAGGAGTTCGGCCAGACCGTGCTGATGATCACCCACAATCCCGAGGCCGCAACCTACGGCGACCGCATCATCCACATGCGCGATGGATCAATCGTACCGGCGGAGAAGGATCCGCAGTGGAGCTTCGCGCACGACTGAGATTATTCTTCCCCGAACACCTCAGCCGTGAACGCCTGCAATTCGGCGCCGTGCAGCCATGCGTCCGGACGCAGTCCCGCCTTCA
>Ga0335081_10008490_pt1 | contig 16484 bp, 13 predicted proteins | sample Lox_Sample_35_FD_206713 | JGI IMG/M metagenome (GOLD analysis project Ga0335081, IMG submission 206713) | Soil microbial communities from Loxahatchee National Wildlife Refuge, Florida, United States - Lox_Sample_3.5 | ecosystem: Environmental > Terrestrial > Soil > Wetlands | place: USA... | reverse complement strand
GACCGAGAGCGTCACCAGCGGCCCGCCGGAAAGGAACGTACGCCCCGATCGCACCGCCCGGCACCAGGCCTCATAGCTGAACTCCTCGTCCAGCCGCGCGTACGTGCGGTAGAGGCCGACCGGCACGGCGCTCGACATCTTGTCCGTGCCACCGACGAGCGGCAGCCGGTAGCCACTGTTCAGGTACCGGTAATACTCAAGCATCGCGTCGTCGGAATGGGCCAGCATCTCGACGGCGTCGGCCCGGCCGGTCGCGACGAGAACGGCCGGCTCGCCGTTCGGATTCGGGAAGTGCGCAACGACCACGGTGCCGCCCTGGGCATGCGTCCGGTCAGCCCAATCACTCAACGTGGTGTCCAGCGCGCCGCCAAGCTCAGCCTCGTCGGGACCATCGCTGCACCATGGCATGACCGGTTCTTTCAGGCCCCACAGGACCAGGTGACCGAGCTCGTGCTGCCGGTTCTCCTGGCCGACGTACGTTATGTAGCCATCGACGGCACTGGGCCGGCCGGAGAAATCCTCGGTATTGGTGAATAGCGCGCCCCACTGCGTCTGCAGCACATTGACGACACGCAAATCCTCGCCCCTCTGCTCGAGCTGAGCGCCCGGGGTCGACAGGAAGTGCACGTGCGAGTCGCCGGACCACCAGCCTTCAGAGGCCATGTCAGCGACGCGGCAGAGCCGCAGCGTCAGGTCCCGCTGCCCTGGCTCGATCCGCACGGTCTGCCGCAGCGGCTCGTATTCGAACCCGCGCGCGACGTCCACCACGACTTCGCCTCGTGGCAGCCAGCCCTGGCAGGTGCCGTCGATATATGCGTAGCTGCGCTGGCCCAGACGGACGTCACCGCCGACGTCGTAATGCCAGCTGCCGAGATTCTGCGTGACGTGATTGTGGTGGCCGTGCGGCTGGTAGGGAATGCCCTCGGCCGAACGGAAATGGACCCGGCACGGCACCGGCCGCCCGGTCGCGTCGTCGACGACGCTGACATGCACCCAGTTGCGGCCGCCCTCCGCCAGCTCAAGCGAGACCGGGCCGGCGTCTGCCCGCCCGTCGCGTTCCACGTCGCCCCAGCGCACCTGGCCGAGTTCGTCGCCGCCCCGCCGGACCGCGATCGTGGCCGACGGCAGCGCGGCGACCGACGCATACGCGGACGTTCCCTCCGTCGCCCCCCAGCCAGGCCTGTCGTCCTCACCGGGCAGCGGCTGCGGATAGGTCGCCGCCCCCCGGTCCACGTCGATATCGAGGACTCCGTTCCGCCCGTCCTTCACCACCAGCCGCACCGGGCGCGCCGGCGCGCGGACGAACGGGTACTCATCAACGTCGCTGGTCGTGATGCCCGCAACGATGAATCGCCCGCCGCGCGGGATGACCTCGATCCGTTCGACCGCTAGGTCCGGATAAGGATTCTCCCAGCACCACAGGAAATACCCGGCGGGCCATCCCATCTCGTGCTCCGCCAGGCGGAACCCGGCCTCGCCCCACCTGCCCTCGAAACGCGGCAGGTTGCGGTCGCTGGTGTCGGTGACTGCGAGGAACGGCAGACGGCCCCACCCCGGCGGCACCACCTGGATCTCGAACCGCTCCCGGATGGGCGTGCTGGCGACCTTGCCGCCGGCCAGGTGGAACACATACTCCGCGACGGTCCGCCCGACCGCGTGACCGGCTGGCGCGCCCGGTTCGAGCAGCCGGTGCGCGACAATCACCCGCCGCGCCTGCCGGCCGATCCCGACCAGCACCGGGACGCTGGGCAGCAGGAAGCACCGCTCCGGGCACGGCGGCTCCGACCCGATCAGGAACGGCAGGCCGCGCAGGTCCACCCTTCCGAGCGGAACCTCGCCTGGCTCATCGCCAAGAACGTCCACACCCGCGTTACACGCAGCGGACAGGTCTACTGGCTCATAGCTCGGCATGCGTCCGATCGTAGGACGCACAGTCGGCCTGACCCCAATGGATTTCGGCCTGCCCCGACGCCGCCTACCGCAGCGGTGAACCCGCCCTGTTCGTGACAGGTTCCCCTATCCGGGCATGCCGAGCGGAGGACGCAGCCCGAGGTCTTCTCCGGGCAACCAAACGGCCATCCCGTTCGTGTGGTGTGCATGAAGCCGAGCGGATCTGCTGCGGAGAGCCTCGCCGAGGTGTTCCGGTGCCGCCGGTCTGAACTGGTCCGGCTGGGCGCGTTCATCCTCGGCGACCGGGCAGCCGCCGAGGACGTCGTGCAGGACGTGTTCCTCCGGATGCACCAGCGCAGGGGCCGGCTCGCCGATCTGGATGATCCACTGCCGTACCTGCGCGGCGCGGTGGTCAACGGCTGCCGGTCCGTGCTGCGCCGCCGCCTGCTGATCCGCCGTCAGGCCGGCCAGGACCAGCCATACCCGCCGCTGTCCGCCGAGGAAGCGATGCTGCTGTCCGAGGACCGTAGGCAGGTCCTGGCGGCGCTGGCCCGGCTGCCCGCGCGGCGCCGCGAAGTCCTCGTGCTCCGCTACTACGCCGGGCTGTCCGAGGCGGAGATCGCCGCCACGCTCGGCATCAGCACCGGCACCGTCAAGTCCACAGCCGCGCGAGGCCTGACCGCGCTGGCCCGCGCGCTCAAGGAGACCCGATGATCACCCAGGACGAACTGGCCCGCACCGCAGAGCGGCTCAGGGACGCCCTGAACGCCGCGGCAGACGTCATGGCCGAACCCGACGCCGCCGCGGTCATCACCCCCGGTCCGCAGCGGCCCGGCAGGCCCGGGCGCGCGCGGGCATGGCTGATCCCGCTGGCCGCCGCGGCCTGCGTGGTCGCGGTCATCGCTGCCTCGGTATTGCTTGCCACGAATCTCGCCCGCACCCCCACGTCCTCGTCCGCCAGCCAGCCGACACCCCCGGGGCTCTCGATCTGCACGCCGCTTCCGGCGGCCGGGCCGGGAACCGCCCCGCCACGGTTCTACGTGACGACTGACGTGGCGGCCCGCCAGATCCAGCTGCAAGTACGCCGCACCAGCGACTGTGCGATCACCGCGGTGGTGCCGCTGCCAGCCGGCTGGGTGCTGACCGGAGGGATCTCGGCGACCGCCGACGACCGCACCTTCTTCGCGGCGGCGTTCAGCGCCAAGAGCTGTCTGACCCAGGCGGGAGCCGGCGGCATCTCCATCGCCGCGCACGAGACACGATTCTTCAGGTTCACCGTTAACGGCCAGGGCCGGGCTGGGCGCCTTACCGTGGTCGGCCCGCCCGTCTCGGGGATAGTCGGCCCTATCGCCGCCTCGCCAGACGGCTCCCGCATCGCGTTCAACGCCGCCGACGGGAACTACGTGGGACCCGGGGGAGCCTGCTCGGCCGGGGACGCCGAAGGCGCTGCCATCAGCGTCGTCGACCTCGCCACCGGGAAAATCCGCACGTGGGAAACCGTGGAGATGCCGCCGGCTCCCGCCGGGACCGGCGTCACTCCCCATGAGGTGTCGTGGATGGCAGACGGGCGCACGCTGGCGGTCAGCTATGTGTGGCCGACCAGCTCGTCCGGCCCGCAGCTATCCATGGCAGTGAGGGCACTCGACACGGCCAGCGGCGGCGGCTCGCTGCAGGCGCACAGCCACGTGCTCTGGAGCGAGCCGCAGAAGTGCGTCTTCTGCGTGCAGGAGGCGCTGATCAGCCCCGACGGGAAGAGCCTCACGGCGACCGCGATCCAGCAGACCGCGCATGGCGACCGCGAGGCGCTGCTGCGGATCGCGCTCCCGTCGGGGCGATACCGTGTCCTCTACGAGTCTCCCGCCGGGACGAACTCGGGCCTCACCTTCACCCAGGACGGCTCGGGTCAGCACGTCATCTTGGTGTCCAGCTCCCAGGCGGGCTGGATCAGGGCAGGCAAGCTGCTCCTCCTGCGAGCACCCGGCAGCGCGCTGCAGTTCTCCCTCGGAATCGCCACCATCGCCTGGTGATCCCGGCCAGCAGCCACGACGGGCCGGCCACGGTGCGGAACTTGGTCCACTCGGCGTGCAGGGCCGCGGCGACGGCGTGCGGGGCGTGGCCCAGCAGGTAGCGCGGCGAAGCGACCCGGGCCGTGAGGCTCATGCGTCTTTCCGGCGCAGCAGGTAATAGGCCAGTGCCAGCGCGGCGGCCGCCCACGCGCACTCCACCGCCAGCCCGGCCCACGGCGCGAGCGGGTAGTAGCCTTGCTCCGGGTTGTAGATGGCGATGAGCTGGTGGAACTGTGGGACCGCCTGCTGCACGGACAAGGCGGCGGCCGGGGTGACCTGCAGCGGCCAGCCTCCTGCTCCTCCCGGGCCTTGCCCCTGCGATTCGGGCAGCGGGTTAAAGGCGACCAGGCACGGGATGAAGATCACCACGATCGCGAGCGCGACCGCCGGCGCGCTGCGCCGCACGATGGTGCCGATCGCGAGCGCGAGCACCGCGGCCATGGCGAGCAGGGCCCCGGTGCCGGCGGCCATCCGTGCCTCGGTGAGCAGTGAGATCGGCCATGCCAGCCCGCCGGCCCGGGCCAGCAGGCGCGTGCCGACGGCGAGCGCGAGGATGGCGCCGACCAGTCCGGCGGCGAAACCGACCGCGCCGATCACGACGGCCTTGGCGGCCAGCAGCCGGCCGCGGCGGGGCGCGGCGGTCAGCGAGACGCGGATCAGCCCGCGCCGGTACTCGGCGGTGATGAACATCGCGGCCACCACGATCAGCGGGATGAGCCCGAAGAACGTCCCGGCCAGTGCCCGCTGGAGGGACTGGCCGCTTCCGCTGTACTGGCTCCCGACGGCGGGGCTGATGTCACCGGAACCGGTCAGGGTGACCGTGCCGGCGCTCTGGCGGAGCGTGCCCGGCGCCGACACGAAGTTCGCGTGGACGCCGCCCACGTTGGTGCCCGTCCATCCGGTAGCGGGCCAGGAGAGGCCGGTGTGGCGGAAGACGCCCGTGGCGGTGGTGTAATTGCCGTCGTTCGGCATGGCGGCGAAGAGCCCGGCCTGCACGCTGGAGGTCAGCCCCGGAACGGCGGCGGTTCCCACCAGCGTCCAGTGCGCGCCGTCGGCGGAGTCGTACCCGGTGATCGTGCCGCCGTCGCGGACCAGTCGCAGCCAGCGCGGCGCGGACGCGGACACGCCGCCGGCTAGGCCGGGCGTGTCGTTGACGTAGTCCCATTGCATCCGCACGCCGTTGGACCCGGTGACCATCATCGCCGCGTACGCCGAGCCCTGCGACGTGTTCTCCTTGATGATGATTCCGGCCTTGGACCACGGCGGCAGGCCCGGGCCCGTCTGGGGCCCGTCTGATTCGCTGCCGGCCGGGGGGACGGTGACCTGGCCGGTCAGCGACGTCACCTGCACGGTGATCGTGCCGTTCCCCGTCACCGGCTGGTGCGCGAAGTAGAACGCGTCCGTGACCGGCTCGCCGCTGGGCCCGATCGGCTGTACCTGACAGCCGGCCGCGCCACCGGTCACGCTGGACGTGCCGCTGGCCGTGCTGCCGGTCCCGGCGCACCCGCCGCTGACGTCAGTGCCGAGGAACGCCATGGCGGGAAACGCCACGATCGTGACGAGCACCGCGCTCACCCAGCCGCGTACGGTGCGGAATTTGGTCCACTCGGCGTGCACCAGGTACCAGAAGCTTTCCCGCTCCTGGGTCACCGGGGAGCGGTGCGGTGCCACGGTCTCCGTCGTCATGACTTCGCCTCCGCCCGGTACTCGACGCTGCGGCTGGTTAGTTCCATGTAGGCCTGCTCGAGAGTGACCCGGTGGCCGCTGACCTCGCTGAACGGGATCGCCTGGCCGGCCAGGATAGCCACCATTCGTTCGGATGAAAGGTTTGAAACTGTGAGCACGCCGGAGCCGGTGGCGGTGACCTGCGCCCCGGCACCGGCAAGGGCCGTCATCGCGTCGGCCGGCGCGGTGGTGCGCAGCGTGATCCGGTTGCCGGAGGCGGCGGCGAGGAGATCAGTGACGGACGTGTCGGCGATCACCCGGCCGCGGCCGATGATGACCAGGTGGCCGGCGCCACCCTCTGTGAGCAGAGCTTGCAGTTCGCTCATCAGGTGGCTAGACACCAGTACCGCGCGGCCCTGCGCCGCGAGGGCGCGCAGGAAGCCCTTCATCCAGACGATGCCCTCGGGATCCATGCCGTTGAACGGCTCGTCGAAGATCAGCACTGCCGGGTCACCGAGCAGCGCCGCGGCGATGCCGAGCCGCTGCCGCATGCCGAGGGAGTACCCGCCGGCCTTGCGGCGCGCGGCGGACCCCAGCCCGGCGGCCGCGATCACCTCATCGACCCGGCCGGCCCCCAGGCCTTGGGAGTGGGCGAGCCACAGCAGGTGGTTGCGCGCGCTTCGGCTGGGCTGCAGCGCGGCCGCGTCCAGCAGCGACCCGACGTGGCACAGCGGGTTCTTCAGGGTGCGGTACGGGCGGCCGTCGATGGTGGCGGTGCCCGCGTCAGGGGCGTCCAGGCCGACGATGACGCGCATGGTGGTCGATTTGCCGGCGCCGTTCGGCCCGACGAAGCCGGTCACGTGGCCGGGACGGACCGTGAACGTCATCCCGTCAAGCGCCTGCACCGGGCCGAACCGCTTGCGCAGTCCGTCGATCTCGATCGTCGCGTTCATGGGACAGAAGGTGCCGCAGCCAGGGGGTGCGCCGCATCGGCCGGCGGGCACATCTGTGGTGCAGGCGTAGCCCGGGGGGCGTATGCCCGCTGGCAGACGACATGGCGCGGCACGGCGGTTACGATCGCTGCCGTGAGCATGACCCGGCGGGCCGGAGGTGCCTAAATGATCATGTGGGGATCCCCGGTGCTTATCTGCGCCCTGCTGGCTTCCGCTCTGCTGCTGCGCCGCCTGCCCCTCGTGGCCCTGGCCGTGACGCTTGCCGGGTCGGTGGTCCCCAGCATGGCGCCGCCGGAAGAGATACCGGCAAGCTCCCTGCAGGTCGTGTTCGCCTGCGCAGCGGGCCTTGAGGTCTGCTACATGGCGGCGACGCGCCCCCGCAAGGTCTCGGTGACCGGGGCAGCTATGGCCGGCGCGGGCCTGCCGTTTCTCGTCCTGGAATTTCCGCTTCCGGACCAGCTCCCGAACGGCCACTCGGGGACGCCCGTACCCATTATCACGATCGCCGTACCCCTGGCCATGACCATTGCCTGGCTCATCGGGAACTCGATCCGGCAGGCCCAGGCCCGGACCGAACTGGTGCGCGCCCAGGCGGCCACCCAGACCGTGATGGCGGAGCGGCTGCGGATTGCCCGCGAACTGCACGACATCGTGGCGCACAGCATCGGCATCATCGCGATCCAGGCAGGCTCGGGCCGCCGGGTCTGGGACGCCAGTCCCGCCGAGGCGCGCGAGGCCCTGGCCGCCATCGAGGCCACCAGCAGGGAGACGCTATCCGGGCTGCGCCGGATGATGACCGGACTGCGGCGCGCCGAGCCGGGACTCCCGGGGGCCGGGGACGGCCGGGCGCCGCTGGGCCCGGCGCCCGGCCTGGACGACATCGACCGGCTGGCCGCGATGACCCTGGACGCGGGCGTGCGGGTCGACGTGGAATGGCTCGGCAGCCGGGAGCCGCTCCCGGCCGACATCGACCTGTCGGCGTTCCGCATCATCCAGGAGGCGGTCACCAACGTGGTCCGGCATGCCGGCACGGACCGGTGCCTGGTCTGGATCGACCGGCAGGACGGGCAGCTGTCGATCGAGGTCACCGACAGCGGCCGCGGCGGCACCGTGGCCGGGACCGGCTACGGGATCACCGGGATGCGCGAGCGTGCCGCGCTGCTCGGCGGCGACTTCTCGGCCGGGCCGCGCCCCGACGGCGGCTTCCGGGTCGCCGCCCGGCTGCCAGTGCCCGCGCCGGCGCGGTGACCATCCGGGTCGTCCTGGCCGATGACCAGCCGCTGGTCCGTGCGGGCCTGCGCAGGCTGATCGACCAGACACCCGATATCGGCGTGGCCGGGGAAGCCGGAACCGGAGCCGAGGCGGTACGGCTCACCAGGGACACTCGCCCCGACGTGGTCGTCATGGACATCCGCATGCCGGGCATGGACGGCATCGAGGCCACCCGGCTGATCACCGCCGGCGAGACGCACGCCCGGGTGCTCGTGCTCACCACGTTCGATGACGATGAGTACGTCTACGGCGCGCTGCGGGCCGGGGCGAGCGGGTTCCTGGTCAAGGACATGGCGCTGGACGACATCCTGGCCGCGATCCGAGTGGTCGCGGCCGGCGACGCCATGATCGCGCCGGGCGTCACCCGCCGCCTGATCGGAGAGTTCGCCGGCCAGCCCCGTTCTGGCCGCAAGCCCCGGGAGCTCACCGGGATCACCGATCGCGAACGCGAGGTGCTCCGGCTGGTGGGCCTGGGCATGTCCAACGCGGAGATCGCCGCCGCCCTGTACATCACCCCAGGCACCGCCAAGACGCACGTGGCCAGGCTGCTAGCCAAGCTGGGCGCCAGGGACCGGGTACAGCTCGTCATCACCGCGTACCAGGCCGGCCTGTTCGACACCTGAGGCGGCCCGTAGACCCCGAAGTAGGCCCGGTGGATCCGGGTGATGGCTACCGGCTCGGGAGTGATCGCGGTAGCCCGAACCACGGCAGCACGCTGGCCTCGAAGCGGGTCATGGCGCAGATCTGGCCGCCGGCCAGGGTGAGCACGTAGAAGGCGGTCGCGTGGCGGATGCCGGCCGGGCCGCGCAGGTAGGCCCCGAACGCGGGCTGGCCGTTGGCCCGGGTCGGGACGAGGCCGTACCTGCGGCCCGCGGCGAACTGGCGGGCGCAGTAGCGGGCCACGAGTTCTCGGCCCTCGTATCCGAAGGGCTCCGGGGGCATCGCGATGAAGACGTCGCCGGTCAGCAGGGCCACCAGCGCGTCCAGGTCGGCCGACTCCCACGCGCGGGCGAACCTGGCCACGATCGCGTTCTCGGCGGGTGAGCCTGCGGCGGGCGGCGGCTGGTGGCCGGCGGCCGGCTGCTGGCGGCGCTGCAGGCTGGCGCGGGCTCGTTTGAGGGCGCTGTTGGCCGACTGGACGCTCACCTCCAGCATGCCGGCTACCTCGCTGGCGTGGAAGCCGAGGACGTCGCGCAAGATGAGGACGGCGACCTGGCGCGGCGGCAGCAGCTGCAGGGCGGTCACGAAGGCCAGCGAGATGGCTTCGGCCTGCTCGTAGCGGGCCTCCGGCCCGGGCGGCGCACCGGCGGCGTCCTCGAGGAGGGCGTCAGGAAACGGCTGCAGCCAGACGGGCTCGTCGCGCGGGGTCGGCACGGGCGGTCCGGACTGCGGCACGTCCCACTGCCTGGCCGGGCGCCGGCTCGCCGCGCGGCGCGCGTTGAGGCACCGGCTGGTGGCGATCTTGTACAGCCAGGTGCGCAGCGAGGCGCGTTCCTCGGTGAACCCGCCGATGCCCTGCCAGGCGGCCAGCATCGTCTCCTGGACGGCGTCCTCGGCGTCGGCGAAGGATCCGAGCATCCGGTAGCAGTGCACCTGCAGCTCCCGCCGGTGCGGCCCGGCCAGCTCCCGGAACGCCTCGCCATCCCCGGCCCGCGCCCGTGCGAGCAGATCGGCTGTCACCATCCTGCGCCCCCTCCTTCCGCATCACGCGGCGCTTCCACCCGGTATATACACCGCCCGGAGGGCGAACTGGGCGGCTCGCGGGCGCCCAGTTTCCCGGCGCCGCGGTGTATGCATCACCGAGCTGACAACACCAATCAGAAGGAGGAACAGACCATGACCATCCACGAATACCTCATGAAAGCCATCCAGGATGACGCCCGGCGGGGCGCCGAACGAAACCGGCTGCTCCTCGAGGCGCGGCGGGCTCGCAGGGCGCGCCGCCAGCGTCTGGTTCCCGCTGCTCCAGCGAGGCGCCGAACCGAAACGGGAAAGATCGTCGTGAGCGAGAACGTCACGCTCGACGGAGTCATCCAAGACCCGGCCGGTGACGAAGGCTTCAGGGCCGGGGACTGGGTCGGCCTGACCGGAAATAGCCCGCAGCTTGCCAAGCTCGCGCTCGACGAGGCGCTGGCCGCCGGGGCCTTCCTGCTGGGCCGGCGAAGCTACGAGTGGCTCGCCGCGCGGTGGCCATCTCGCGGCGGCGAGCTGGCGGACAGGCTGAACAGCCTGCCCAAGTACGTTGTGTCCGCGACCCTCGCCAATCCCGCCTGGAACAACTCCGCAGTCCTCAAGGGTGACGTGCTTAACGAGGTCTCGACGCTGAAGCAGCACGTAGACGGGGACATCGTCATCACCGGCAGCTTTCAGCTAGTACGCACGCTGATCGAGCACGACCTGGTCGACGAGCTGCGGCTGAAGATCTTCCCGGTCGCCCTCGGGGTCGGCGAGCGCCTGTTCAGCGAGACCAGCGACAAGAAACCCATGCGCCTCCTCGACACCCAGACCCTCGAGGGCGGCATCGCCTACCTCACCTACCAATCCCTCCGGGACACCTAGAGGCGTCAGACGGCGCTAGCGTTCCGAAAATGCTTGCGGGCGCTTCCCCCAGGCAGGCATCCGGGAAAGCGCCTCATGAGCGGCAGGTGGCGGGCAAGCATCCGGTTCCTGAATCAGGACGACCTGGCTCAGCGGGTGACAATGTTGGTGATGCGGGCATCGGAGCACAGACGAAGGAGGACCCGATGAGTGAGGTGCTCCACAGTGGGTGGCGCGCCTGTCAACTCGCTGTCACGTGTCTACGCCGCCGTGCCGCAGGCTGGCATGATGGCAACTGATGTTCTTGGTACTCGGCGCCGTTACCGTGGTCGGCCCGGACGGGCAGGTCGTCGCGCTCAGTGACCGCCAGCGGTCGCTGTTGGCCAGCCTGCTGGCTCGGGCCGGCGCTGTCGTGAGCGTTGACAACCTCGTGGACCTGGTCTGGGCCGAGGATCCCCCTCAGGATCCCGTGGCGGCGCTGCACAACCAGGTGTCCCGGCTGCGCCGGGCCATTCCGTTCACGCGGATCGAGACCGTGGCTCCCGGCTACCGGTTGGCCGTCGGTCCGGACGATGTGGACAGTCAGCGGTTCGACCGGCTGGTGCGGGCAGACACTGCCGGGTCATTGAGCGAGGCTCTGGGCCTATGGCACGGTGCGGCCTACGCCGAGTTCGCCGAGTCGCCAGTGGCCCGGTTTGAGGCGATCCGGCTCGAGGATGCGCGCCGGCAGGCGACCGAGCGCTGGCATGAGCTTCGCCTGGACGAGGGCTCACCCGACCTTCCGGCTCTGGAGGCGTTCGCCACCGAACATCCGCTCCGAGAACGTGCCCACCTCGTCCGCATGAGGGCCTTGTACGCGTGCGGACGCCAAGCCGACGCGCTCGCGGTGTACCAGCGCTACGCCGACCGGCTCGCCGACGAACTCGGGCTCGAGCCTTCGGCGGCCATGCAGGAACTGCGGCTGCGCATACTCCGCCACGACGTCTCGCCGCCGACCCCGCTGCGAGCGATGCGCGTAAGTCACGTCTCCGCCGCCGGCCGCCGGATCGCCGTTGCCACCGTCGGGAGCGGACAGCCGCTGATCGCGCTGCCCGGCTGGGTATCGAACATCGACGTCATCGCCGCTGGCCGCGATCCGCGCTCGTCGATGTTCCAGCGGCTGGTCGGAACCCGCGCGCTGGTCATGTACGACCGCTACGGGACCGGGCGCTCCCCGGGCCCGGTCGACGACTTCGGGCTGGACGCGAGCGTGGCCGAGCTCACCGCCGTCGCGACTCACGCTGGAGCGCCGGTTGACCTGCTCGCCATGTCCCAGGCCGGACCGGTTGCCGTCGCGCTCGCCGCGACGCGGCCGGATCTGGTGCGGCGGCTGGTGTTCTTCGGGACCTACGCCAGCGCCGCCGAAGTATTCATACGCCCAGACCTGGGCGCCACCCTCATCGCGTTGGTGCGCAGTCACTGGGGGCTCGGCTCCAAGCTGCTCGCCGACCTCTACCGGCCCGACCTGACCGACGCAGCGGCCGACCACATGACCGCGGTGCTGCGAGACTCGGCCGACCGCGACGTGGCCGCCGGATATCTCGAGGCCATCTATGCCGCCGACGCCAAAGCCCTCCTGCCGGCGGTGAGCGCACCCGCACTCGTACTGCACTACCGAGGTGACCGCGTAATACCCCACCGCGGCGGGCTGCAACTGGCCGAAGGCCTGCCCGACGCCCGGCTGGTCACCCTCGAAGGGCGCTACCATCTGCCCGACGTCCGCGACCTCGGCCACATTGCCGACACCATCGCCGCATTCCTGTCCGGACCGTCCTAGCAGCCGCCGACCTTGACCCGGTCTGCGGCCGGGCCCGGCAGCTCAACCCCTGCGGGCTACCGGCGGGAGGGCCGCGGACCGAACTGCACGACGCCTAGATCGCGTTCGCCCGTGATGGTGATCCCCGCCACCCGGGCATCCCGTCCTGGCACCCGTACGACACCGAAGGCCGTGCGGTGCTCGTCATCGCCGACGACGGCATCCGCGTCGTGCCCGGCCTGCCAGCCCCTGCCGCCTGCTCCGGCGAATGAGGCCTCCGCCGGCCGGGCCCGCCTTGCGCTATGTAGGCCTCCTGATGCGCAGGCTCGATGCGCAGGGTGAGCTCGGGGAACTGCGCTGCGAGCGATTCGGCTTCGGCATCGGGGACGGGCTTGCTCCAGGCCCAGCAGTTCCTCGATCGTCGCGAGAGGAATCTCGAGCTGGCGCAGCGCCGAGATCAGCTGCGCCGGCTCGAGCTGGGCGCTTGCGTAGTAGCGGTAGGCCCTGCCGGCCCCGGATGGTGACCGCAAGGACAGTACGGCCCGGTAGTTCAGTACGTGATGCCGGGGAACTGCTCGCGGGCCTGCTCCAGCTGGCCGGCCCACTGACGGGGCCAGCCGAAAGCGCGGGCGGCCTGGCCGCTCATGTCGGCGGCCGCGGCACCGCTGGTGAAGTGGACATACTCGCCCCAGTTCATTCGCCGCGTGTAGGCGCCGCCGGAGTCGCGCGGGAAGTGCCGGGCCAGCTCCCGGAAGAACCTGTTCATGACCTGCGCCTGCCCGCAGTCCCGCCACAGCGGGTAGAACCAGTCGCGGAACCAGCGCGTCCGCCGGCGAGGGAAATCGTCGGTGTTGCCGGTGAACCGGCGGTAGACGCCCTTGGCCTCGCGATCCATGCCCAGCGCGGTGTAGAGGTCATAGATGTAGAACTCGGCCCATTTGCTGTCGCCCCAGATCTCGTACGCCGGCGAGCCGTGGACGCCGTTGTTGGCGCTCTCCACGGAATGCCCGATCTCGTGGGCGGGCAGCTCGCGGGCCAGGGTGTTGCCCTCCCGCCAGTTGTCAAGACCGCAGTCGCTGACGTTGTGGTAGTCGTGGACCGGGCTGACGTAGTAGCCCGCGTGGCCGCCGCCGTGCCGCCCGGCGTGGTGGATGGAGTAGATGCGCGGGTCGGGCCCGAACGCGTCGCCGTAGGTCGCCTTGGAATACTGCCAGGTCACGTTAATGAACCGGGGCAGCCACCCGATCTCGGACTGGCGCACGTCGGGATCCACGTAGATCGCGCAGTGCTCGTCGCTGTGGTACAGCCGGAGCAGCTGGCGGTGGTCGAACCAGTGCTCCTGCCAGGTGGCCGGCGGTTCAGCCAGCTGACGCTGCGGCTCTGCCTCCACCAGGTCCTCCCGTCTCCCCGGGCCCCGCCCGGCAGGCCCTCATCAACGCGATCGTACGGCCATCCATCCTGCCCACGCGGCCTGCAGCCACAACGCGCCGGGCAGCTTGCCGGTCGTCACCGTCCCGGCCGGGTCGAGCGCCCCGAAGAAGAAGTTGGACACGCCCGTCGTCATGCTGCGGGCGGCGGCGGCGTAGTAGATCTCGATGTTCACCGGACGGGCGGCCCGCCAGGCGTACGACCAGGTCGCAACGGCCGCGATCACCAGCAGCAGCCGCCTCGCCCAGGCTGGCTGACCGAGCGGCGACCACACGGACCGCATCAGCCGGGCGGCGCGCCTGGCCACCTCGCGCCAGAATTCCCACCAGGTAGCTGGCGGCGGACGGCCGGTCACGGCGGTCTGCATGCCCCAGCACGCTACCGTCCGCGATCATGGATTACCCGCGGATCACAAAAGGAGAGTGCCGATGCGTCGCGTGGTTGTTCTGGGAACCGGCATCATGGGCGCGGGAATGGCCCGCAGCCTGCTGCGGTCTGGTCTGGACGTCACCGTGTGGAACCGGTCCCCGGCCCGGGCGGCGCCGCTGGCCGCGGACGGCGCGCAGGTGGCCGGGACGGCCGCCGGGGCGGTCGCCGGGGCAGATGCAGTGCTCACGATGCTGTGGGACGGCGGCTCGGTGGCCGAGGTGATGACCGGGGCGCTGCCGGCCGCGCCGGACGGGGTGCTGTGGGCCCAGGCGAGCACGGTGAGCCTGCATGACGCCGGGGTGCGGCTGCCCGCGCTGGCCGGCCGGTACGGCGCCCGGTACGTGGACGCCCCGGTGCTGGGCACCCGCCAGCCCGCCGAGGAAGGCAGGCTCGTGGTCCTGGCCGCGGCGCCCGGGCCGCTGCGGGACCCGGCGACGTCGCTGTTCGGGGCCATCGCCGCCCGCACCGTGTGGGTCAGCGAGCAGCCGGGCGACGGCACCCGGCTGAAGCTGGCCGTCAATTCCTGGGTCGGCACGATCGTGGCCGCCACCGCCCAGGCGATCGCGCTGGCCCAAGGCCTGGGCCTGGATCCGCAGCTGCTCCTGGACACGGTCCGCGGCGGCGCGGACCAGACCTGGTTATCACCGTGCAGGTCCCCGTGGACGAGCACCCGCGGCACCGGCCGCGCCAGGACCTCGTCCGCCCAGTCGCACCAGCGCTCGACCGCCCGCTGCTGTCCCGGCGTCACCAGGCGGCCGAACCGTTCCCGCAGCGCGGCGGTGGTGACCAGCGGATACCAAGCCGGGACCGGACCGACGGCCGCCTCGGCACGCCGCCGCGTCTGGTCGCTGTGCAGTACCGCCAGGAACCGCGCGAGCTGCCTGCCCGCGTGGTCCCGGTCGATCCCGTCCACGGTTTCGAACAAGCTCGTCCCGGGCACCCGCCTGGTGACCAGGATCAGCGGGCTGGTCCCGGCCGCGACGACCACGGGCAGGTACGGAACGGCCGGCTCGAGCGCGAGCGTCTCCAAGATGGTGATCTGGTGCCGGATGAACCGCGCCGCAGCCTGCGACCACGCGAACTTCACCACGAAGTCGTCGCCGAGGGCCGCGCTCGACATGTGGAACACCGGGTCGTCCTGGCCGGCCCGGCCGGGAATCGTAACCGGCAGCCCGGCCAACGCCGGCGCGACCACCCGCAGCGCATCGGCCACGGCAGCAGGCGACGGCCCGGGGAGCCAGCTCACCAACCGGAACTCCCCGGCGGCGTCGATGAGCCAGCCGGCCAGATAGCGATGACCTTCACTTCATGAGTCCCGCCGCCACTCGCCGCGCCTCGCGCAGGCCGCTTTCGATCGCGCCGTCGACGAAGCCGCCCCACAGGCTCGCGTTGTCGCTCGAGGCGAAGTGCACCACGCCGGCGGGCTGCTGCAGCCCGGCCAGGTCCCGGGTCAGCTGCCCGGGCCGGTGGGTCATCCAGGTGGTCCGTGACAGCGGGTCCTTCATCCAGTCGTGCGCGGCTACCTCGGCGACCTCCAGCCCGGGACGCATCGCGTCGACCGCGGCCTGCACGTCGGCGACGCTCGTCACGTCGAGCTGGGTGTGGTCGGGGCCGAACCCGACCAGGACCGTCGCGTCGTCGTCGGTGAACTCGGTCTTCAGCACCGAGATCGGATGCCGCTGGCTCGCGTACGCGAAGAACCGCGGTATCCGGCCGTGCGCCTTCACCCAGACCTTCACGCCCTGCGACGCGACGGTCTCGGCGTTCGCCCGCTGCCAGGCGCCGGGCAGCCCCGGCTCCCACTCGATGCCCGCGATCGCGTTGACCGGCAGCGTCGAGATCACCCGCCGGGCGCGCGCCTCGGCGCCGCCGGCGCAGGTCACGACCGCGCCGTCCGCGCTCTGCGCGACCTTCGTCACGGTGGCGCCCAGCCGGATCTCGCCCGCGACGTCCGCCGCGATCGCCGCCGTGAACCCGCTCATGCCGCCGACGACCCGGTAGGTGGCGGATGCCTCGTGCATGAGCTGCCAGTGCCCGCCCGCCGCGGCCGTCCAGCGCAGCGCGCTCGACAGGCCGACCTGGTCGAGCCGGGCGTTCACGTGCCCGATCCACACTGCCTCATTCGCGCTGCGCGCCTCGTCGTCCAGCCCGAGCGCGTCGAACCGGTCCTGGATGCTGAGCGCGTCCAGCCCGCCGATCTCGCCGGCCGTCGGGTCGATGCCGCGCGGGATGGCGGCGCGGACGTCGTCCACGATCGCCTGCTGCCCGTCTGCGATGAGCGCCATGAACTCATCCAGCGTGCCCGCGCGCGGGGCGTCGCCCGCACCGAGCCAGTACGCCTCCTCGACCGCGGGGCTGCGCGTGATCTCCCGCCCGTACCGGGTCATCTCGGCCCACGTGTGCGGCTGCACCCAGTGCACCCAGGTGCCGCCGAGCTCCAGGTCGTGG
>Ga0335081_10008489_pt1 | contig 16485 bp, 10 predicted proteins | sample Lox_Sample_35_FD_206713 | JGI IMG/M metagenome (GOLD analysis project Ga0335081, IMG submission 206713) | Soil microbial communities from Loxahatchee National Wildlife Refuge, Florida, United States - Lox_Sample_3.5 | ecosystem: Environmental > Terrestrial > Soil > Wetlands | place: USA... | reverse complement strand
GCGGCCCTTCCAGTGAACGCGCCTGGCCCGTGGCGCGCATGCAAACCGAAATCAGCGACGCCAGCAGGTTCGTGGAAACCGCCAGGCGCGAGCCTTTGGGAATGTTGTTGACGCTGCTGACGATTTCCAGACCGCGGCCCGGCCCGGCGAGACGAGCCAGCAGGTCGGCGAGTTTTTGGCCGGAGCCTTCGATGCCCGGCGGCACGATGCCCGCCGCAATGATCGCCGCTTTGAGCAGGCCGAGATAATCGCGGGCGAAATCGAATACTTCGGCGAGGTTATTGATGTCCGCGCTGGCGCCGAGGTCGGCGCTGGTCAAGCGAAGCACCGGTTCGTCAATGACGCGCAGGTAGGCTTCTACCGGCGGACGGGGTTCGGCGTCCCGGCCATGCACTCCCAGGTCAATGGAAACGTTCAAGACCCGCGCGCCTTCGGGGAAATCCATGCCGAGGAAGAAAATGTCGCTCCACCCGCTGTGGCTGAGGTCCATGCGCACCGGGGTGCGTTCGCGCAAAATCGGGTGGCCGCCTTCCGCGTCACGCCGCAGCAATTCCGGCCGAAGGCGCAGCGGATGATCCGCCGGATGCCCCATGCGGAACATCCATTGATTGCCACGGACGGAGCGCACGCTGCGCCGCACCTGGTCGGCCAGCGTTTGGAACGCCAGCCGCTGATAGGCCGCCGCCAGCGCGCTGGAAATGGGGTCGCCGGGACCACCGGCTTTCTGCACCGAAAGAAAGTTTTCAATTGCCTCGGCAAACCGGCGGTGCAACAGATGTTTGAAACCTTCAAACGGTATCAATCCGCGCTGAGTCACGCCCGGCTTGAGCGGCAGATGAAACCGGTGGATGGCGTAAAGAAAGAACAACGCCCGGACGCGTTCGTACAGATTTTCGCTGTGCCGGCGAAAATCGTCGAGTTCGGCGCAAGCGGCGACAAGCTGGTCGAGAGAAGCGGCGCGACAGACAGAGTCGAGCGATCGGTTCCGGACCGTTGCGTCCGTCGCGGTGATGATTTCAACCAGAGGGCCGGCCATGAAAATTGAAAACCTTTGGGTTTAAGCGACCACGCCGGGTTATTTGCCGCCTAATGCCAGCAACTCGACGAGGCCGGACAGGACTTCGTCGCGGTCCTTGCCGTTGAGCGCCAGCGCGAGTTGCGCCGTCAACAGACCGTATTGCACGCCAATGTCAAAACGACGGCCTTCGAGCACGCGAGATACCTTTCATGCTCGGCCAGCCGTGACAACGCCGCGCTCAAATGCACGCGCCCTTGATTGCCGGCGGCGGTCACCTCCTCGTCGAGCAGCCCCATCACCCGCGGCGTCAGCACGTGCATGCCGAAGAAACAGAGATAATAGCCGGCGCGCAAGCCGGGCACGATGAGCTTCTGCTCAGCCTCGGTGGGGGTGGGCTTTTCCACCACGTCCGATACCACGTACAGTCCTTTGCGCGCGCCCGCCAACCGGCCGCCAACCGTGCCATAGTAAGGCAACTTGCTTTCGTGCGTGGCCTGCACGGCGGAGACGGTGCAGGCTTCGGCGGCGGCGGTTTCGACCAGTTGCTGCGCGCAACGTTTCGCGCTCCGGCTGAGATAAAGGTGATCCCCGACCAGCAGCAGGAACGGTGATGAACCCGTAAACTCCCGGGCGCACCAGACCGCGTGGCCGTAACCCAGCGGCCGGGTTTGCTCGACGAATTTCAACGACCGGCCATGCGGTCCCGCGGCGGCGCGATAGGCATCCTGGTCCCCCGGGCTGATGATGACACAAATGTCCTCGATCCCGGCCTGAAGAGATTCTTCGACTATGATGGCCAGGGCGGATTTGGTCTGGCCGCTGCCATCCACCAGGGTTTGCAATGGGAGCGTGCGCTGATTTTGTCCGGCAGCGGTGATGACGGTCTTTTTGATTTCCATGTCGGTTTTCCTTCCGAATTGTTGTCAGTCAAACGCGGCGCCCAATGATTTGCGCTGTCGCCTAACGCAGCAATTTGTGGCTTGCCTATTTAAAGCCCGCCGCGCGCCCATGGCCAGCAAAATGTCCCTCTTTGACCTGAAAGCGAGGATCTGATTTCGCCGGGTTTCGCCCGGCGCAGTTGCGTCTGTTTGGACCGGCGGCGGACCTTTAAAAGACGGTTAACGATTGCGGAGCGGCATCAGGCCGAAGTGCAACAGCAACCAAATGGGAATGGCAAACACGACCATCGCCAGGAACCGGTCCCAGGTCCACGACAGGTAGTGCGATTGCATCGGGAAGATGGTGATCATGAAATAATTCCCGAACCGCGTGTGGCCGATAAAACGCAAGTGGCGCGGATATTTTTTGCGGATGCCGCTCACCAGGGCAACCACTCCGAACACGATCGTCAGAAACGTCACCAGCAGATTCACCGGCAACATCGCGTTCAGCTCCAGGTAACGGCCATGGGCCGCGTGCGGCACGAAATACGGCCACAACCATTGCGCTCCCGCCCAGAGAAAACTGAACCCGGTCTGGAAGGCCGTCCGGAAATTTGCCTTGTCGGCGGTCAACTCGTTCAACAACAACCCGAAATAAAGCGGCACAATGCCCCAGACCAGGGTGACGTGCTCGAACGGCACGGCGATCAATTCAGCGAACGCGGCCCAGTAATGTTCGATCATGCGCAGCGTTCCGGGGCCTCACAGCGCTTTTCAATGGGTGGCATTGTGGATCTTCTCTTCGACCGTGCTGACCGTATTGGTAGTCACTTCCTTGACTTTCGCGGCCACGTTGGTGGCGACAACGCCGGCTTTTTGCATACCCACCTTGACGTTGGCCGCGACATTGGTGGCGACTTCAGCAGCGGCCGCCCTGCCGGCCTTGGCGGCGTCCGTTAGGGCGGTCGTGGTTTCAGTCCCGATTCTTTGCCGGTCGCTCTGTTTTACGTGCATCACCACGACAGCGATCGCCGCCGCAACCAGCAGCAACAAAACTATGGATATCAGAGTTTTCATCAGTTTCGCCTTTGACTGAACTGGCGCGCGTTTTGTTCGATTTAAGCCCGCGGCTTTTCGTATCATCAAGGCGCTGGGTTCGGCGGGGCGGCCTGGCCGCGCCGGCGAAAACCCAGAAAAATTCCGGTTCCACCCGCCGTGGCCGATGGCAGCATGTGCAGGAGAAAACTCTCTGCCGTCGCTGCCTCATGTTGCGCCCATGCGCCCCCGCGCTTCACTTCCTCTTGCGCGTGCGTCGTATCGCAGCCCGCGAGCTTGCCATACGCCAGCAACGCGACGACCAGCGCGACCACCACCATGATGAGTCGTGTCAGCTTCCGGAAAAACCAGCCGATGCAAAAGCCTGCCACATAACTCACACCCAGTCGCACATAAAACGGGAACGGTTTGCTCCAATTCCAATGCGAGCCAGCCGGGGCGATTGCCGGATTGGGTGATGTGACGCCTGGCGCGTTGGTCATAGCGCCGTTCGTTTCACCCGGCGGCGGGCCGTTTTTGAGGTCGGAACCCCACACCCCCAGGCCAAGCACAACCGCTGCCAACGCGGCGAGGACGGATTTGGCCCGCCACGGACCCTCGCCAATCCGGTTGGTCAGAATTTCATGACCCTTCTGCAGGAATGCCTTCACAGACTTAGCACCAGGGCCGCCAGTCCCGCCGGACGAGAGCGACGGCCACTTTCGCCTTCGACTTCACGCCTTCTGTTCTTTAATCGCAAGCAAAATTTCCCCGGTCATTTCCGTCGATGGCACCTTCGCAAAAAACTGCGGATGGAAATGCCTGCCGCTCCGCGGGATAGCGTTGGCGTTGTTTTTTTGACTTGCCAGAACAATAGGACAGCTTAATTTGCACATAAACACCCCTTCAGATAGGACTGGATCCGGCATGGGGTGTCGTTTGGATCCGGCCAAAAAAAATCAGTTGAACAAATCATGAAAAGTAACTGCACTTCACTCTCAAACCGGCTGCGCGCGCCGCTCATCGCGCTCGTCGTGACCGCCATTCCTTTTACCAGCGCGCCGGCTGCCGGCACTGCGACGATGGCGACCATCCGTTACACCGGCACGGATTTCGAGGGTCGCCAGAATTTCCAGCTCACGTGGAACGCAGACGCGAGCGGGACTTATCTGGTGCAAAGCGCCGATGACCTGTCTTCCGGCAACAGTTGGCAGACGATTGATACGGTGACATCTGCCAATGCCGGCCCGGTCAAATGGATGGCCCCGGAAGTCTTGCGTACTCAAAAATTTTACCGGCTCGTCCTCCCGCAACCGCAGATTTCCAGCATCGAACCCGGCGTGGTGGACACGACTGTCTCCAGCCAGTATCTATACCTCCTGGGCCAAAATTTGCCGACCAACGCGGACGTGGTGATTGACGGCATTCACTTCACGCCTGAAATCATCAATTCCAACGGGGTCTGGGCGCGGATATTGCTGAACGGCCTGCCGCCCGGCGAGCCGGTGCTGGATTTGACGGTGATTGATCTCAGCCACACCAACACAGTCGCCGATTTTCCGCATCCGTTCTTCACCGTGGATTCGAGTTCACCCTCTCTGCTGGAACCGCCTCAACTGCCGCCCGCCGCGCCTTACAAGAAAGAATTCAAGGGCCACGTCACGCTGTTGAAAGCGTTTGATGACGGCTCCGACGACCCGACCGCCAACAGCCGGCACACCAAATCGGGTCATGTCACTTTGCTGAAAGCGTTCGATGATGAAGCCGGCAGCCGCGCGGCCGGCGGCGAGGACTGCGACGACACGGATCCCAGCGTCATGCCATTCTCCGGTGAAGTGCAGGCGTGCGCGATGGACATGCGCATCCCCGGCCGTGGGCTGGATTTTATCTGGGCGCGTACCTATCGCTCGCGCACCGCGGCAAACAGTTCCTTCGGCGCGCGCTGGTCCTGTTCCTACGACATCAATGTCCAGCCGCTCGGTGGCGACGTGGTCATTCACGACGGCACCGGCCGCGCGGACACGTATTTTCTCCAGACCAACGGCACGTATGCTTGTCCTGGCTTTTTCCGCGAAGGGACACTGTCGAATAATGTGTTCCGGCTTACGTTCGCCGACGGCGGCCTCTGGGAATTCAATCCGTTCGACGGCTCGGCCACTGCCGGCAAACTGGCTCATTTGATGAACGCCAACGGCGATGTGATTAAACTCAACTACGACGGCAGCGGCCGGCTCGTTCAAATCGTGGACGACCTCGATCGCACCAACACGGTAGCCTACAACAGCGACGGTCAGGTGCAATCGGTGACTGATTTCAGCGGACGCACCGTGACGTATGCCTATTATCAATCGGGTGAAATGGGCGGCAGCGTTGGCGATTTGAAATCGGTCACCTCCCCGCCCGTGACCGGGACTCCAAACGGAAATGATTTCCCCGACGGCAAGACAACGACCTACACGTATTCCTCCGGTTACACCAACGATCTGGAAAATCATTTGCTGCTGTCTGTGATTGATCCGCTGGGGCAAACCGTCTGCCTGCACGTTTATCAACATAACCAGACCGACCTGGAATTTCTCCACTGCATTGCGGTTCAACGCGGGACGAACACGCCGGCAATGTTCAGCTATTTGCCGCAAACACCCTCCCCTGCAAATCAATTCGCCACCGTGCGCTGCATCGCCAATGATCCTGAGGGTAATGTGGCGGAACTTTTTTTTGATGCGCGAAATCGTTGTGTAACCGAGCGTGATTTCACCGGCCGCGCGACGCCGGGCGTGAAGGTGACGGACACGTTGAATCGGCCGACTGGAAAATTACGTCCGACCGATCCCGATTTTTACGAAACTGACTGGATGTGGAATGACGATTCGCTTTGCACGCTTGAAATCGAGCCGGACGGCAGTTCCTGCCAAATGATTTACCAGCGCGCGTTCAATCAAAACTCCAGCCGCACCAACCACACGCACGCCAGCCTGCATGATGGCGATTTGCGCGTGCTTCATGAATACGCCGCGAACGGCGCCGTCGTGGATCTGGACGGTGATGGCATTGGGGACACTGCCGAGCGCGTCTGGCGGTTTGACTACGACCCGCGCTTCGGATCGGATCCGACGGCAAAGCCGGGCAAAAAACTTTATGTCGGCAATTTGCCTTTCACGGACAGCCTGGAGGCCAACATGCGGAGCCGCATCAACGACCTTGAACAATCGTTGAAAAATATCGGCATTTTGGTTTCTTCAACCAGTGGCGGTGGCAATCCCAACGGGAATCTGGCGCTGTCATCCAAAGCGGACAAAGTCACCGGAGCGACTTCGGGAAATTTCGCCAGCCTGGATGCCACGGGAAATCTGACCGACAGCGGGCGTATTCGTCCGAGAGGTTGGGACGGAACAGTCAAAGGAAGAATGGCGCCCGAAGGCAACGGCGTGGCCATCAAAAGCAAGGGCACCGGCGCGGACAAGAACCGTACGGCCGATTGCGATGATAACGATCCCAAGCGGCACCATGGCACTTTGGCCATCGCCGACCTGGATCGCGACGGCGCTTTGGATTTTGCGGTGTCAATGACCGACCCGCGCGGAAATGTGACCACGGCCACATACGATGATCAAGGCAACTGCCTGCACGTGACCCGGTCCACAGCAGATCCAGATTCCGACCTGGATGTTGCCTACAACCCTTACGGGCAGCTGACGGCTGTTACAAACGCTCCCGACGCCAACGGTTACCGGCGCGTGGACACATTCGGTTACTACACGAGCGGACCGCAGGCCGGCTACCTGCATTCCATCGCCATTGATGAATCCGGAGTGCATTTGACAACGACGTTTGAAACCGACGCGCGCGGCAATGTGACGCGTTGCATTGACCCGCGCGGCAACGACTGGCTTTACACTTACAATTCGCTCGATCAGTGCGTTCGCTGCCAGTCGCCGGTGAATGTCAAATCGCGTTGTACGACGGACTATTTCTATGACGCCGCCGACAATGTTCAAGCCGCCATCGTGGAAGTACGCGACGACACCGATGCCAAGGTTGCCAGCAAAACGGTCATTCGTGGCTACGACAGACTACATCGCCTGATGCGAATCGCCTGCGACGTGGACGCGACTCATGCAATGACGAATGACTTTGTCTATGACGGTAACGACCGGTGCATCCTGGCGCTCGGCGGCGACGCGGTTTCCGGCGCTGACCCATATCAGGCGATTGCGTATCAATACGACGAACGCGGTTTGTTGTTCCGCGAAATCACCGCGCCGGGCTCGCCGCTCGCCGGCACGAACGAAATCAGTTACACGGCTGAATACAACCCGGCTACAAAAAAATACGTGGACGGCGGCGACAGCCTCCGGGTCAGTTCATATACCTACGACGGCTTCGATCGTCTTTCCAGCGTCACAGATGCGATGGGCAACCGCGCTGACTGTTTCTTCGACGCGAACGACAATTTGAAAACGATTCGCTGCTTCGGCGAAACCAATGACGCGCCCGGTTCTGCCGGGAACATTCGCCTGGCGGAAATGCGTTACGATTACGACGGACTGGACCGTTGCGTCCGTGTGCAGGAACTGCATTTTGATCCCGCCACCCAATCGCCCGTTGGCGATGGCCAGGCCACGACTTCCTTTGCGTACGCGCCCGACAACGAATGCGTCGGCCGGACCAATGACCTTGGCCATGTGACGACTTACGGTTACGACACGGCCGGGCGGCTGACTTCGGTCACGAGCCCCAATGCGCGGACGTCATTCGCCATTCTACTCGACGGGAACGGCAATGCCACCAACCGTATCGAAACCGACCTGTCCGATCTGGGCGGCGCGCCCCAGATGTTTTCCGTCGCGTGCGTTTACGATTCGCAGAACCGCTGCGTGCAAACGATGGACAACGTCGGCAACACGAACACCTGGGCTTACGATTCGCTCGACTGCTGCGTAAAAACCGTTGATCCGCGCGGCACTCGCGCGTTTTACACCTATGATCTGTTGGGCCGCTGCACCATAGCCGTCGGCGATCTTGACGGGGACGGTTCACCCGATTTCACGGGCGACATCACCGAGACGGCCACGTGGAGCAGCAGCAGCGACCGGCTGCTGTCATTGACCGACAGCCACACAAACACAACGAGCTATGCCTATGACACGCTCGGCAATTGCACGATGATCAACCGTGCGGACGGCACGCATTGCTCGCTCGTATGGAGCCCGCGCAGCAATTTAGTATTGTACCAGGACGCAAACGGCTCGGTCGTTTCCAACAGCTACGACTTGAATGACCGCATCGTCCACCGCGACCTCGCGGCGCGCAACCTCGTCGGCGTGGCGGCGACGACCACGTTTGAAACTTACACGTACGATGGTTGTTCGCGCTTGACGAGTCATCACGATGACGATTGCGATGGCTACTTGACCTACGATTCGCTGGGCAATTGCACCGGTGAATCACTGAACGGACTGGCAACCCTCTCAAGTTACGATTCCGTCGGGAATCGCCTCGCGCTTACGTATCCCGGCGGACGTTCATTGAATTACACTTACGATGCCCTGGAACGCTGCACTGGCATCACGGAATCCGGAAAATCGCAAGCGACTTTTGCTTACGATGGTCCGGATCGTGTCTCGCGCATATCGCTGGGCGACAATACGGTCAGCCGGATGTTCTACGACGGAATTTCCGGCCAACCAAATTCGCCGGGCGACTACGGCTGGCAACAAATCACGCGCGTGGCGCATGGGTTGAACGGCGGGTCGGTTTTTGCCGATTCGTCGTTCCAATATGATTCGGACCAGAACAAAATCTCTCGGACAGTCATCATTCCGGGCAGCACATCGCACACCAATGCCATGTCGCTGCAATATGATCTGGCCAGCCGGTTGACCGAATCGCTGGTGACCGACGATTCGGCGCTGACCCGTGACACAATTTACGCCCTTGATCGCATGGGCAATCGCACCAGCGTTACTGGCGCGGTTTGTTCCGGTGCCTACACACTGGACGGCTCGGCACTCGGTCCGCTGGATTTTCAGATGAACCAATACACGACCACGCCATGCGACACGCGCACCTATGATGACAATGGCAATTTGACCAGCCGCAATTCGTCCGCGGGTGTGACCAATTACGTTTACGACGCCGAGGACCGACTGGTGTCGGTGCAGACGCTCGATTTCAGTTCCGGCGTGGGGACGATTGTGCCGGTGGCCGATTATCGTTACGACGCGCTGGGCCGTCGCTTTTCCAAGGCGGTCTATTCCGGCGGGACGTCCAATGTCACACAGTTCGTTTACGACGGTGGCGGCGTGATAGAGGAACGCGGGAACGGAACTGTTTCAGCTTCCTTCGTTCTGGATGCCACCCGCTCGCACGACGCCGGGGCGGTCAACGGGTTCACCTGGACACAAATTGGCGGACCCTTCTCGATGCGCCGCAACGGAAAGGATTATTACCTCCACACCGATGACCAGGGCAATGCACTCGCGCTGACCGATCAGCAAGGTGGCGTAGTCGAACGTTACCTGTATGATGATTACGGCGCGGTGACGTTCCTTGCGAGTGACGGAACCCCCACAAGCGCGACGTCATCAGCGTACGGCGATGAGTATCTCTTTGGCGGTCTCCGCTACGATGCCGAGAGCGGTTTGGATTGCGACGACGGCAGCGACTATCTCGAACCGCGAAGCGCACGCTACATGAACAATCCCATGACATCGCAGCGCATGAGCGTGGTAATGGATTGGCATGGTATCCAGGCGCGGCACGGCGATTACGTCTCCAGCAGAGTTGGCCAAAACAACCCGTGGAGCGGCGGTGGCGGTGGCGGAGCCGGTGGAACTTTCTCTGAACAACATCGCGACTATCTGTATTCAAAATTTCAGGATGGGGACATTCCTGCGCAATCAGACCGCGAATCGCGCAATATCCTGAAGACATATTTTGAAACGGGCGACATTCCAACTGAGGAACAATTCAGCACGCTGATTGATTCAGCAGTGAACCTGATGGACGACCGCAAGCTTCTGGGATTGCGGACAAATGGCGGCGGCTTTTGCGGCAGCACAGATCATCTCATCACCGCGCGAGAACTGGGCCAAGGTGCCTTCGGCATCGTTTACAAAGGCCGTTGGCGGGGCGCCCCGGTCGCCGTAAAATCCGAGGTCTATCGCCAGGAATTCGGCCAGGTCCAGGCGAGCAAGCGGAATTGACACGCCGGAATGGCCCAATCTCCCGCTCAACCCGGCGGCGGCGCCCCATAATGAGCGGCGTGCGCGGCATAGGCGGCCGCGTCGTCCAGCATCGCGTCAATCGTCGCGGCCATCGGGCCGACTTTTACCAGCCCGGAAAAGACCGCCCGGTCGTCAATGTTGCTTTTCAAAACGAAGGCCGGCCGTTGCGTGACCTGCAGTGCATGAAACTCGGCTGTCGTCGCGCGCACGCGCCTTTTAATCTTGGGCGATTGCGCGGCTTTCTTCAACGCGCCGGCATCCAGGCCGGCGGCTTTGGCCGCCACCGCTACCGAGACACCCCAGTCTCCGACCTTCTGCCCCTGACGCATGGCGGCCTCCATCAGCGCCAGACGCACGCGGTCATCAACGACGCCAGGATCCTTGGCGGCTTCCGCCACGCAATTCGGCGCGAGATATTCCTTCAGCCCGGTCATCCACGCGGAGGTCAACATGAACGGCGAGCGCATAATCGTGCCGCTGCGCCGGTAAAACCAATCCGCCTGCGCCTGAGATTTCGACATGCCCGATTCGTCAATCAAGGCGATCTTCCAATCGAATTCGACCGGGGCTTTCGCATAACGCTGTTTCAGCTCTGCCCAGGCTGGTTCGGCCCAGTAACACCAGGACGAAATAATATCGAGATAGTAAACGACTTTGACATTCACGGCGTCAATTTAGTCTGACTGCCCACAAACGGCATCCAAAATATCCGTCGGCAGCTCGCCGGCGTCGGGCCGCTTTCAAAGATTCGAGCCTTTGATTTTCTTGTGCGCGGCGGTAGCAGGTGTTGCGGACGCTTTTTGAATTGCGGCCTGCTTCATGACTTCGGCTGCACCTGCCCGGTTGGCCTGCATGATTTTAGCTTCGTAAGCCGGTATCGTTTTATTATTGTAGATGACCACTGCCGCGAACTCCACTGCGGCTGCCAGCAGAATGATAATGATTGCTTTAACAGCTTCCATACACTCACTTTTGACCGGATCAGGGACTGATACGTTCGACCTCCGGCCACCGCTTTGACACTTTGAAAGCCATTGGTCGAAATTAAACGCTAGACGTGGATTGAGTGGGAATCCAACTTGGAAGCGAAAACATTCAACACACCCTTTATGACAAACAATCCGATTTTACCCGGGTTTTGTGTTTCATCCATGCTGGTTGCAATGGCCGTCTTCGGCCAATCGCTCGCGCTGATGGCGGCGAACGGCGACACGCCGTCGGCGGAACCTGCTGCTTCGGTTCGAATGATCGGCGTTGATGTCAACGCAGTCCACGGGCCGCTGGACACCTCCTTCAAGGAATGCATCGGTGCCGGGCGGGCCAACGAAGGGTTGCGCGCGGATTGGCAGGACCAGTTGCGTGAGGCGCAACGCGACTGTGGTTTCAAATATATCCGCATGCACGGATTGCTCACCGATGACATGGGCGTTTACAAGGAAGACGCGCAAGGCAATCCCAGCTACAACTGGCAGTACATTGACCGGCTTTACGATTTTCTGTTGAGCATTAACATCAAACCGTTTGTCGAACTGTCGTTCATGCCCAAGAGCCTGGCGAGCGGCAACAAAACGATTTTTTGGTGGAAGGGCAATGTCACGCCGCCCAAATCGTATGAGAAATGGGCTGATTTAATTCGCCACCTGGTGACTCACTTTCAGGAGCGATATGGCCACGATGAGGTCAAAACCTGGTATTTTGAAGTCTGGAACGAACCCGACTTGCAGAATGGCTTCTGGACCGGCACGAAGGAGGATTATTTCAAGTTGTACGACGTCACTGCGAGGGCCATCAAAAGCGTCTCGCCGGATTATCGTGTCGGCGGACCGGCCACGGCCATGGGCCAGTGGGACGAATCGTTCCTCGGCTTCTGTTACAGCAACAACGTGCCGCTGGACTTCATTTCTTCGCACAACTATGGCGTCAAGAGCGGGTATCTGGATGAAACCGGCCAGCGCGGAACGGTGATTGATCCCGATCCCAATTCAGTGGTCGGCCGGATGATCAACGAGCGGAAAATGATTGATCATTCGCCGCTGCCAAACCTGCCGCTGCATTTTACCGAGTGGAGTTCGGCCTACACCCCCACCGATTTCATGCATGATACCTACCAGCAGTCGGCCTTTATTCTGAGCAAGGTGAAGGCAGGTTATCGCTCCGTGGATTCGATGTCGTACTGGGTGTTCACGGATATTTTTGAGGAGAACGGCCCGCGGTTTACTCCGTTCCACGGCGGCTTCGGCCTGATTAACTACGAGGATTTGAAAAAACCGGCTTTCTACGCGTTCAAGTTCCTGAACGAACTGGGACCGTCCGAACTTGTCAACCCTGATCCGGCATCCTGGGTCTGCAAAAGCCAGGATAATTCCGTCCAAGTCCTGTTTTGGGATTATACGCCAATCGTCCCGCCGTCGGGAATGAACGACCAGCAGTTCTATACCAATGAAATTCCCGCCAAGGCAATCGGTCGCGCGGTGTTGAGCATCACCAACCTGCCTGCCGGAAACTATAGCTTGGAGATATACCAGACCGGCTATCGCGCCAACGACGTTTTCACCCGTTACCTTGACATGGGCGCGCCGTCACAATTGACGCCTACGCAGGTTGAAATTCTGCGACTGCAAAGCAACGGCGATCCTGAATCGGTGGAAATGATCCAGATTGAAACGGGCAAACCTTTCGTTCGCACGTTCACCATGCGGCAGAATGACGTTTACTTCGTCAAACTCCGACCGTTGGGAACCAAGTAAGGCAGTTCGAGCCGCCACCGCCGCAGCGCAGGCCGTCAGTCGGTGTGCCCCGAAAGCTTTCAGGGCAGGTCGCCGATTGGCAGTCGGCGTCGGCCTGAAACCTCCGTCGTTGCCCGCCCCGCGCAAAACGCGTTTGACATCACCGCCGCCTGATTTAGAAATGAGCCGCTTTTCATCGCGCAGTTGAATCGAGAAATGAAAATCCGGTTTGTCGGTGGCACCGCAATTTTCCTTGCGGCATTCGCCGTCCTGTTTTCCGCCCGCGCCGACGGCGCGTTGCAACGCATTCAAAAAGGTGGCGTGCTCAAATGGGGTGCCGATGCCGAAGGTGGCGCGCCTTACGTTTTTCCTGACCCGCAACAACCGGAAAAACTGATCGGCTTTGAAGTGGAAATCGCCGATGCGCTCGCGCACAAGTTCGGCGCCCGCGCCGAGATGGTCCAGAACCAGTGGGATGGCCTCGTACCGGCGTTGCAGCGGGGCAACTTCGACATCGTCCTCAACGGCCTCGAAATCACCGAAGAACACCGCCGGCAAATCGCGATGTCGCAGCCTTACTACGTTTATTCGCAGCAAATCATCACGCGCAAGGACAACGTTGCGTTAACCAATTTTGCGTCGCTCAAAGGCCATGCCGTCGGCACGTTGTCCGGCACGGTCGCACAGCGGATCATGGAAAAGGCCGGCGGTGTGGACGTGCGCGTGTATCCCGGCCAGGTCGAACCGTTCCGCGATTTGAACAACGGCCGCATTGACGCCGTGATGCTCGACCGGCCCATCGCGGTTTATTATCTGACCAAGGAGCCGAACCTGAAAATGTCCGGCGACCCGTTTGCGCCCGGTTACTACGGCATCGGCGTGCGCAAGGAGGATCAAACCCTGTTGCTCGCGTTAAACCAGGGCATCGCCGAATTGCTAGCCGACGGCACGCTGGAAAAAATTTATCGCAAATGGAATTTGTGGGACAAAAATCAATTGCTGCTCGTGAATTATCACGAAGAACAGCCGACCGCGCAAAAAAATGCTCCCGTCTCCACCTTCCGCAACTGGCGCACGTATTTGCCGATGCTGTTGAAAGGCGCGCTGGTGACCGTCGAGATTTCCGTGCTGGCGATGGCACTGGCCATCGCTTGCGGACTGGCGCTGGCGTTGACGCGATTGCACGGCATCGCGCCGCTGCGCTGGCTGGCCGTCGCCTACATCGAAGTCATTCGTGGCACGCCGCTGCTGATTCAGCTCTACCTGATTTATTACGGCCTGCCGAATGTCGGCATCCGACTCAACGCGTTCGTCGCCGCCGTGCTCGGCCTCGGCCTGAATTACGCCGCTTATGAAGCGGAAAACTATCGTGCCGGCATTCAGGCGATTCCCCGCGGGCAGATGGAAGCCGCGTTGTCGCTCGGCATGAACCGCTGGCTGTCACTACGCGCCGTCGTTTTGCCGCAGGCCATCCGCATCGTGATCCCGCCGGTGACGAACGATTTCATCGCCCTGTTCAAAGACTCGTCGCTCGTCTCCGTCATCACGATGGTTGAGCTGACCAAAGTTTACGGGATGCTCGCGCTGACAACTTACGATTACATGGGGCTCGGCTTGATGACGGCCGCGCTTTACTTCGGCTTGAGTTATCCCGTGTCACTGCTCGCCAAACGCCTCGAAAGGAAATTGCATCGTGATCGCCGTTGAACAGTTGAAGAAATCGTTCGGCAAACACGCCGTGCTGCGTGGCATTTCCATGAGGCAGCAAAAAGGCGAAATCGTCGTCGTCATCGGCCCGAGCGGTTGCGGGAAGAGCACGTTTTTGCGTTGCTTGAATCAATTGGAAACGATGGATTCCGGGCAGGTGACGGTTGCCGGTATCACGTTCAACGAAAAACCCACCGACCACGCCACCCAACATCGTCTGCGCTTGCGCGCCGGCATGGTGTTCCAGAGTTTCAACCTGTTCCCCCATTTGACCGTGATGCAAAATATCACGCTGGCGCCCGTCCGTGGAAACGGCGAACCGCGCGACCGCGCCGAAAGCCGTGCGCGGGAGTTGCTGAAGAAAGTCGGCCTGCTTGAACGCGCGGATTTTTATCCGTCGCAACTTTCCGGCGGGCAACAACAGCGCGCCGCCATCGCCCGCGCGCTGGCGATGCAACCGGAAGTGATGCTCTTCGACGAACCGACCAGCGCGCTCGACCCGGAACTGCGCGGCGAGGTGTTGCGGGTGATGCGCGATCTGGCCGAGGAAGGCATGACGATGCTCGTCGTCACGCACGAAATGAATTTCGCCCGCGCGATGGCCGACCACGTCTTATTTTTTGATGACGGCCTGATCGCCGAGGAGGGCGCGCCGGAGCAAATCTTCAACGAATCGCGCAATGCCCGCACGCGGGAATTTCTGTCCCACTTCGCCGAAAATTATCGCCGAACCGGCGGGACGTAAAGCGGCGCTGCCGTCCCCGACAATACTCGCGCAGACTGACAGTCGGGTACGGGGTTAACTGACCGCCCATTGGCATCAAGCCATTGCGCAAGCCTCGGGCACTACCTGCACTGTCTGGCCCTGCGGCGCACCGAGAATTTGATCCGCCAGATGAAGGGCGCGGGCGATGGCCTGATCCATATCGTAATAGCGATAATCGCCGAGCCGGCCACAAATCAGCAGCCCTGGGCTGATGGCTGCGCGGGCGAGATAGCGGCGGCAAAGGTCCTGGTTGCGTGAATCCGGAAATGGATATTCAAACTCGTCCGGATTGGTCGGCGAAAAGGGGAATTCGTGGGTGATGACTGTGCCGGCAATCTTCTGCCGCTGTTCAGGCGCGAGCAGATACTTCCACTCTATGGTGCGGAGCGCATCGGATTCACCAGCCGCCGGGTAGTTTACCTGCACGCAAGGCTGGAAGACGTCGCGGTCAGGGTAAAAAACCGACGTGCGGCGCTGCCCGCGGTAGTTGAGCCGCCCTTCATCGAATCCAAAAAACTCATCCAGCGACCCGGTGAACACAAGTAATTTGCGCGCGTGGAATCGGTCTCGCTGCTGGAGATAGTCAATACCGAACAGACAAGGAATGTCCGCGATCATGGCTTCCATCCAGCTGGCATAACCCCCGATCGGCAGCGCCTGGTAGCGGCTGTGCGGCGAGAGCGAAGATTGACCGTCCTCGTTGATGCGGATGCGCTGCGCGAGCTTAGCGTCCAGCAGCCGCGGTTCCACGCCCCACTGCCGGCGCGTGTAACCTTCAATCATGGCGCGGTAAATCTGCGGTGGCAACTTGCGCAGGCACGCTTCTTCAAAATTGCGCGGATGCGACCGCAGCGGGACCCAGCCTGGATACCGCCGGATGACCTCTCGGCGGACAGGCCAATCCTCAAATACCCTGCCCATCAAGACCTTCACGTGTGGCTCGTATGGCTGGAACCTGGAGAACCGGTTGACGAATTCCCAAATCCTCGGGGACGAGCAACGGAAGTAATGCGGGCCGTAGGTGTGCGTGCGGATGCCGGAGGGATGAACGGTATCATGGACGTTGCCGCCGCGGTGCGCCCGGCGTTCCAGGATGAGGACTTCTCGCCCTGCGTCGGCGAGC
>Ga0335081_10008486_pt1 | contig 16487 bp, 14 predicted proteins | sample Lox_Sample_35_FD_206713 | JGI IMG/M metagenome (GOLD analysis project Ga0335081, IMG submission 206713) | Soil microbial communities from Loxahatchee National Wildlife Refuge, Florida, United States - Lox_Sample_3.5 | ecosystem: Environmental > Terrestrial > Soil > Wetlands | place: USA... | reverse complement strand
CATGTGGTTCCTTCCGTTGCAAATGCAGTTTAGGTCGCCCGAAATGCAGATCTTAGGACAGCTGTCACAGCCCGGAAGTGACCGGCGAACACAGGATTCCACAGGCGAACCGAACCAAAAGGGGAACGGAATGCACACCGCTATCCTGTGTGATTTCAATATGGGAGAGAAACTGCGTGCCGGCTTATCGCGTTACTGAAACGGGATCAATGAGATGAAAGATCAGTCTTTGATCGGTGGAAAACTTCGCGTTGCCGCCTACTTTGGTCCGTTGCCCCCTACGATTTGATTCGCCGTTAGAAAAAACGCTTGAGGTGTGGACCGGGAAGTTCTTCCCATTGAGCGTGAGTGAGGCCAGTGTCAGTCGCAGGAATCCGGCCCCATCTTGCCCGGAAGCCTTGGCTGCGATCACCGTTCCTGAAACCGGGGCTCCGACAGGGGCCAGCGTCTGGTCCTGCAGAACCACCGGGTCTGCCAAGGCTGCCTTGAAGGCATCTCCTGGATGGCAATTGGCACTGGACAGAGGCTGCTCCAGCCGCAAAGCGAGAGAAGTGCCTGCGGGAATCTCCGCCGAGGCCAAAGCTACCGTCGGGGAAACCCCTTGATCATTGGAACTTGCAGCAAACGGAAGCTGACTGGTTGCGGGCTGATTAGGAGGCAGAATTCCCTGCTGCCTGGAACAGGCCGAACTTGCGCAGGCCAACGCGAGCCCCAAAATCAGGGGATTCCAGCGCGCCAACTTCCCCATAAGCTCGATCTTGCCCGCCATCGCAAACGGACACAAGTCGCACGGCAGATGCCAACTCACCGGCCCGTACTTTCAAGCACTTGTGGAATGCGCTGAGCGAAGGGAAGCATTCTTACCGGGTAGGGCTTACTTAGAGACTTTTGATTACTCGTACCGTAGCGCCTCAATCGGATCTAGGCGCGCGGCCCGCATGGCCGGCAACATCCCGCTGATCAGGCCCACCAAAGCCAGGATCAGCGTGGCCACCAGCAGGGTCATGGGATCCAGCACCAGCCGTATATCGGCGTTTTCAGCATGTTTGGCCATGGCGCTGTAGAACGTGAGACGGCCGACTGACAAAGAAACAATGTAAGCAAAAAGCACTCCCAGAAGGCCACCGGCAAAACTGATCGTCAGGGCTTCGGCAAGAAACTGCACAAAAATGTCGCGGCTGCGCGCGCCCAGCGATTTCTCCATGCCAATCTCGCGCGTTCTCTGGGTCACCGAGACCAGCATAATGTTCATCACACCCACGCCGCCGATGCCCAGCGTCAAGGTGCCGATGAATCCCAACAAAACCTTCAAGCCCACAGTGATTAGTTCAAGCTGGTGTACCTGGTTCATCAGGTTAAAGATGACCACGGCGCGGCGGTCGGAAGGCAGAAACTTGTGCTGAGCGGCCAGGGTGTAGCGGACGTCCTGCTCTAACTTCCCGTACTCCATGGTTTCGTAGTTGAACCAGATCGAATCCAGGTAGTGCGTATCTTTCAGGTCGGACATGGTGGTGAAGGGGACAAAAGAAACGCGGTTGATGTTGTCGTTCCCTGCCTGCATCTTGGGCGCGAGTACGCCAATCACTTCAAACCCGATGCCGTTGATGCGCACCCGTTCGCCCAAGGCTCTGCGTCCGGAAAAAAGTTTCTCCTTCGCCTCCGATCCCAGCACGATCACGTGCGCTCGTTGCATCTGGTCCTGCAAGTTGTAGAAGCGCCCTTCCCCGATATCAAGGGCACGAATCGAGACCGCATTGGGATATTCCCCGTCCACCGAAAAATCGTAGGAGCGCGTCTCGTACTGCACCGTGGCACGCTTGCCGACGTCGGGCGTGATGTGCATGATCTGGGGAACAGTCTGGGTCAGCATTTCGAGGTCATCCAGCGTGAAACGCACTTGGGCGCCGGCCTTTTCTCCTCCAGCTTGCATGGAGGAGCGCCCCGGGATGACGATCATCAGCTTGGTGCCGAAGTTTGCGAAGATGTTCGCGCACGCTTGCCCGAAGCCGTTGCCATAGGCGAGCAGCATCACGACGGTGGCGATCCCCCATGCCATGCCAAGCATGGTGAGAGCGGTGCGTCGGCGATTGTGTTTCATCGCGCCGTAAGCTTCGTGGAGTAGATCTCTGATCATCGCCTACTCCTGCCGCAACGCCTCCACCGGCTGCAGCATGGCGGCTTTGCGCGCGGGATAGAGGCCGGCAATCACTCCGGCTAACATCAGGCTGCCGATGGCCAGTGTGGCCGAGGCCGGCACCAGACGTGGCGGATCAAAGCCTTCGGGACCGGGCACGGCACGCAGCGCCGCCATAAGGCCGCCGGCCAGAGCCATGCCGATGAGTCCGCTGAGCAACGTGATCAGAACGCCTTCCATGAAGAACTGCAGCAGGATGCCACGGTTGGTCGCGCCCAGCGCCTTTAGCAGGCCGATCTCGCGGGTGCGCTCAGTCACGGAAACTAACATAATGTTGATCACACCAATGGCGCCCAGCGCCAAAGTCACCATGCCAACCGTTCCCAGAAACATGTCCATTGCGTCGAAGATGCGTCCCATCATCTCTGCCTGCTCGACCGTGTCCCACCCGTCGAAAGCATCTTCATCGCGATAGTCGAATCCATGATTATGAGCAACGATCTTATGGACTTCCTCCCGCGCCAGCAGGTGCTCGCTGGCTGTCCGCGGCTGATAGTTGATGAATGAAATGGAGTCTCGCCCCTGCTCGCCTTTGATTGGGAAGAATGTTTCCATGACGCGATACGGAATGTAGCCGCGCATATTGGTGGAGTTGTCGTCGCCGCGCCCTACGCGCCGGACCGTACCCACAACTTCGAACCGCAGACCATTGAGCAGTACGGTTTCTCCGATCGCGGGACGGCCAGGAAACAGATTTTTCGTCATTTCGTCGCCCAGCACGATCACGTTGCGGCGCTGCTGTTCATCCAACCAGTTGAGCCAGCGTCCCTGCTTCATCGGCAGATATCGGATTCCGTTGTATTGCGGCTCGGCGCCAGTGATCTCGCCATTGGCGGTGGCAAATTCACTGACGGCGCGAACGTCGCTACTGACCAGCACCGGGGATGCCGCTCCGACATGCGGGGCTCCATGGGCGATATCGGAGTAGTCAGCGTAGGTCAAGTGATAGACCCGCGCCGAGCTCATGTTTCCCTCGACCGCAGGCGCGCGTCCCGGAAACAAGAACATAATGTTCTCGCCATATTCCGATATACCGCGCTTGTTTCCGGAGCGGAAGCCTTCACCCAGGCCGACCAACAGCAACAGCGACCCCACACCCCAGGCGATGCCAAACATGGTCAGAAATGACCGCAGCTTGTTCGCCCAGAGGGTGCGAAAAATCTGCCCGAAAATGTCCCCTAACATCCGCATGGGTCGCAAGGTCCTTGCGACCCCGATTTTACATGGAACAAGCACACCGGTCAGCGACACAAAGCGGTCTCCCGAATACAAAATCCGGCCAAATCAGCCAGCTAGGCAGACATTGCGATTGCTTGCAGGATTCTCTGCGGTCTCTGCGGCAGTTCTCCGTGACCCCTGCGATTAAGCGCTTCTGAACACAAATGCTTAGACGAAAGCTGATTGCACGGGATAGCCGCAGAAGCCCGGGTTACCGTCCAAGACTTTCGTAACCTAGCCTTGGCGGGGTGCCGCAACTAACCTCGGCGGCGGGGGTTTGTAACGCTCATGAACATCAAACTCCGCAACGTGCTTCAAATCCTGGCAGTGGGCGGCATGCTGTTTGCCGGGTCCGCCGCTGCTCAAAATGCAACCTCAACCTCCGGTGCCGGCCCCGGAGTCGCCGATCCCGGGCATCCGCGCGTGAACCAGGTGAATCGCCGCGAGACCCGCCAGCAGCAGCGCATCGCCAATGGCGTAAAGAATGGATCACTCAGTCCACGAGAGACAGCCAACCTGGAGCGCCGCGAAGCCAGCGTCGAGAACCGCGAAAAGCGCGACATGGCGGCACATAACGGCCATCTGACCAAGAAAGAGCAGGCGGGAATCAATCGTCAACAGAATCGCATCAGCCGCAGCATCGCCCGCGACAAGCACAATTAAGAGTCTGCCGCTCTGGCTAATAGCGCTGCCCCACCCTTCGCGTGTCCGAAGGGTGGGAAACAGCCTTCAGTGATCGATTTCCTCTTTCGCCAGCCCGCACGCCGCAAGCCAATCGTGCAAGAACCCGAATAACTCCTCTGGCTCCGTTATGCAGAGTCTTGCAGCAGAGGGACGAGATTCTCGACGCATCAAAACCGGCAGATGTGGAGGAAGAAGCGAGCGAAAAATTTCCTCGTCCCTTTCATCCACGCCCACGTAGGCAACAAGGCCGCCAGCTTGCAGATCGCGAAGTAACCGGCGCACAGCTTCGCTCCGGACCCCGTAGGCCGCCGTCAACTCAAGACCGCCCCCTCGCTCCGTCAGATCCAGACTGTTCCCTTCTGCAATCGGTTTCCAGGCACTTAGAGCTAACCGACGAGCATGATTCGCCGCCGCAGCTGTGAGGCCGCGCCAGCGTAGTGCAATGCCGCCGGGCATCTGCTCGAGCTGCGATTCGAGGTTTTGCCTGATCAGCACGTTCCTGGCAATGATGAGGGCCCTCGACTGCGAAGGATCAAGCGGCTCGTTTGAATACTGACCATCGGGCAGTATCCGCTCTCGTCCGTTGTTTCCCCAGATCTCGGGGGCCGGATTCAGTTCCAGCCTAGTCTGCAACTCCCGTGCACTGCCGCTGCTGATGATCACTACGTGCGTATCGGTCTCTCGAAGGACCCTTTCCAGAATGTCATTGATCTCAACGATGGTCGGAGCGTGCGCCCCGGACGGCACACGTGAACCTACCACCGCACCCTGGTCGAGCAACAAAAGTCGCTGTCGTGCGATGCTCAACCGCCCGAAAAACTCAGTGGCAACCTGTAACTGATTTGGTCTGTACATCCCGCATCCTTAGTGTCCGCGAAGCACTGCAGGTAAAAAGTTAGGAACATAGGATTCAGGCGAGAGCACAGCTAACAGAGACGGGCACAATAGAGATCGACCAGGTTCGCGTCGAAGAGGAATGTTCGCTCGCCATTCAGTGCGTTGAAAAGCAGGAATGGTTCGGAGATTTGCGTTGAGCAGTGCCCGGCCAAACAATTTCCAGCGAGAAAAATGGCAAAGAATATCAGGGCGGCAGCACGCACGGCACGCAGGGCGGAGGGATCAAGGTCTACCGAAGGCGCGATGAAAACAATAGCGACTGCCAATATGATCGCAATCGCCAACAGAATTTGGATCTTCCTCATCGCCCCGAGGCTCCTATTTAAGCACTTTGTCACAGGAATCGACAAGGGGGAACACGATTTGCGCTGAGGGATAACGAGCTAGAAGGTAAAGGTCAACCCACCGCGCACCGCTCGCGCGGACTGGACGAGATAAACAGTGCGTCCGTCGTGGCCGAGCACGGGCACGTAACCCTCCGCCAGCAGATTGCGGACATCCACGATTGCTTCAAGGTGTCCCGGGAAGAATCCGCTGGGAATCGGCTGCCGGAAGAAAATGTTCAAGTATGGATCGGCCTGTCCGGGCGATTGGTTAAAGATATCTACCGGCGTCAAGGCCTGGCCATCGGTGTAGCGGTAGGAGGCGACCCAGTGAGTACCCGCCTTTGGCAAGGTCCCTGAAAACTTCCCCGCAATCGTGTGCCGATTGCGAGTGCTCATCCACTGTTGGGCGTCAGACAAGCTGGCTTGTGGCTTATCAAAATCCAACACTCCGCCGGATTCAAACTCGAGCGTAGCGGTCAAATTATTGTTCAATTCGTGCTGCACGACCATGCGCATGCCGCCGGTCTGCAGTTGGCGGCCTTGGTAGGTGAACGTACCCGAGTAAATGTCTGGCAGCACGTCGCCGCTGCCCGCTTCAAACTCTCCCACTCCGGTAAGCGCCGGGTCCACAATGCGGTCGTAGTAACCAGCCAACTGCAGGCTGGTTTTTCCCACGCGGTGGGAAAGCGAAAGTTCGTGGTGATGGGCGCGTTCCACAGCAGGCGTGTAGCCGACCATGCTCACCCGCGGCCCCGACTCGCTCAAATCTGCGGGCGCCGTTTCGAAACCTTTCTCTGCGCGCTCATCTGGTTCTGAGGTGGCATAGCGGTACTCCAGAACGGTGTCGGGAGAGAGATGAGCGTCGACCGAACCAAACGGCCGAAATGCCGTTACCCGTCCGACGAATTGGATGGTCTGCAGTTCACTGCCGAACTTCAGTTCGACCACATCGCCGAGAGAAAACGTGTCAGAGGTGGTGAGCGCAAGCGCCTGCAGTGAGTTGCTATGCTGGCCAACATCTGGCGCCGGCAGGTTCCGCATGGTCAACGATACTTGCGGTTCCGTGCCATTCGGCATTTTGTGAAAGTAAGACGCGCGGAGAATCGAGGGTGGTGAGGCACCGTAGCCAACATTTCCCTGGATTCCGATAGTGTCGGCGGAGAAAATCGACCTTTCGAGCGAGAAGCCGGTGCTCATATCGGAGGAGCCGCCAAAGCCTTCGGAGCTCGATCCTGCCAGAAATGACAAGGTCGCTTTCAGATCGTGATTCCCTGACTGAGATTCTGCCGCTGGGTTGATGGAAGGGTCATCCACGACGCGTAAAATCGGCCGATTTGCGGTTGAGCGCAGCACCCACTTCCAGTCGTCCTCCTCGGCGGGTCCGCGTACGGGAGCCAACTTGACCGCGTCGAACAACGTATTCAGAGTGATGTTGACCAGCATGTCCGCGCCGGCCTTCAGACCTACGCGCTCCCGCAATGCCGGCAGGAAAGAGGCAGCGGAGACCCGAATCGTATAGAGACCGGGAAGCAGTCCCTTGGCGGAGTAGAAACCCTTCTCGTCGGTGAAAACCGTAAACGTGCTCGCGGCTGATCCGAATATCTCGACCACCGCTCCCATCTGTGGCACGCCCGTGGCGCTGCGGACGTGTCCGGAAATCGTTCCCGGATTTTCGGCACACCACACCGGAAGCGCGAGGCCCAGCACGGCAACCAAGAACCCGAGCTTACGGATCATGCCCTACCACCTCAATGGAAAGATGAATTACTCCACCGCAAATGTCGCGGATGGATCCACTGTTTGCTTCGAAATATTATCGTTCACCTTGATCTGTATGCGGTATACGCCTGGATCAAGATTCGCGGCCGAAAGAGTTTTCTGCAGGGTCAACTGGTCCCCTACATTCCCCATCTGCTCCGTGGATTCCACCGAATGGACCACGGGCTTGTTGGTCGCCGCGTTGACGACATTATATTCGACCGTGGCCGAAGGTTTATGGGTCTTTTCGTCCACCGTCAAGTTATAAACTTGCATCCAGAAATTGAGCTTCTGCCCCTTTTTGAAGCTGGCCGGCTTGCCGTCTGACGGGGGAACTCTCGGCCGGACCTTGGTAGCCCCGATCACAAAATTCCCCGTGCCCACGTTCTTCGTAGCCACCGGCTCCATTTGATCGGCAACAATCAGGGAAGAAGTCTCCAGACGGTCGTCTGCATACTCCGGAACCTGAATTCCCCTGCTCCAGGTGCCGACCCGATCGCCGTTCACATCTTTGACCACCACATCGAACCGGTAGCGGCCGGAGCGTAGCGGAATCGCCTTCCAATAGATCTGCGAATTTTCTGCCGCCTGCGCCAGCAGTTCCGCTGGAATCATGGCCTGTACCGTGTCTTCAAACGTCTGAGCAATTTTTCCGCTGAGTGTGGTGACCCGGGCAAAAATGTTGACTACCCCGTGCTGGACCCCGTCCTTGTTGACGAAAGTGATGTCTCGGTTCTTCATCTGGATCGTCATCGGAACCAAGACGGTGTCTCCCGTGACCTTGACGAAGTCCGTTAGTACGTCGAAGGGCATGAGGTTGATGTTGATCTTGTGGCTGACCACTTCCTCGAGGTCCTTGAACTTCACCGGGGGAGGAGCGTTCAGCTTCGCATATTGCTCCAGGCGATCAAACTCCTTACCGGCGATGCTGCTGCTCATCGGTCCGCTGCCCAGCGTTTCCAGTCCACCACCGGTGAAACGGTTGGCTTTGCTGGCCATCCCCATCTGCTCGTAGAGCGTCAGTCCCGCGTTGGGCGTGTGGAGCAGCGCATCCTTTTCGCCCCGGTCAATCGTCATGTGATAGTCGCCGCACATGCAGGTGTCGACGAACTCGACGATCACTTCCTGCCCGATGCCTTCGATATAGCGATATCGCCAGTCTTCGAACGGGTAAGTCGAAGTCGTACCGCCGCCCTCTTCGATCGGCCGGTCATAAGTCCCGCCGGAAGGATGCGACTCGATTTCATCCGCCGGTCCATACGTTATATAGATGCGGCCGCGATCGGTTTTCCAGCCCGGAATCCCAGCGGCGAAGTGCTCATTCGCATACTCGATGCGGCGATAGTGTTCCTCCTTAAACTCGTTCTCTTCGGTATCGGGAGTGGGGTCACGTCGCTGCCAGAAGGCCTCGATAAACTGGTCACGCTCTTCGTCATTCGAGAGTTGCTTAAACGCCTTGCGCTCTTCGTCGGTGATGATATAAGCGACGTCTTCGTCCAACCATTTCTTGTAGGTTTTTCCCAGTTCCTGCTTGAGCGACTTGGCGTTCTCTTTCTTCTGTTTCTCGGTGAGAGGACGCTTTAGCGGATCGGATTGCTTCTCGCCGGCGGAATTAGCCTGGTCAGGCTTGGTTGGGCTGTCATTCTGCTGGGAAAAAGCCTTCGCGGACATCCCCAACAGCAACAATGAAACCAACGCGCCCAAAAAGTACTGGCGAAAACCTACCTTGAGCATAACCAGGGCACTCCCCGAAGACACGTGTATATGCCGCATTCTATGTTGTTTGGCAACATGAAGGCAAGGTTAACCTCCATGTTTCTAAACAGATTGTAGGATGCGCGCCACCCCGCGGAAGGTTCCCTCAAAGATTCCTGGTCACGGGCAGTTGCGGAACAAATGAGGTGCCACGGGGCAGTTCGGCACAATGTTATGTCTCTACTACCTCTAACCGTACTGATTTCGAGCAAAAAGGCTTTGCTGACGCCTCATCCATTTGATAAGATTGCGGCCCTGTTGGTACTCCAACCGGCAGAACCGGCTCCCAGCCGTGATCCTAAGAAAGGTGATCCACTTGCGAAAACTATCTCCCGCTATAACCGCAGTCCTGCTCGTCGCTGGCTGCAGCCTCGCGTTTTCCCAGTCGATAACGCGATTGAAGCACGCTGCGCCTGACGGTGCTGTTATTGCCTTCGTGATGACGGATGGCACCGTCATTGCCCAAGGCGGCCAGGAACAAGATTTTTGGAAACTCACTCCCGACAATACCGGCAGTTATGTGAATGGTACCTGGACCCAGGTCGCCAGCCTGGCGTCCAACTACGATCCTGATGCCAACGCCTCTGCGGTCCTGGCCGATGGACGGCTGATCTTTGAAGGTGGCGAATATAACTTTGGCGATTTCGACCTGACCAACCTCGGCGCCATCTACGACCCGGTCGCCAATACCTGGACGCCGATGCAACCCCCGCCAAAATGGGCGTTCATTGGAGATTCACCTTCGGCCGTGCTGCCCAACGGGCTCTACTTCATCGGAAACAAACTGGCCAAGAACGTGGCGGTTTTGAATCCTAAAACGATGAAGTGGCAACAGGGCATCGCCCCCGGCAAGAGCGACTTCAACGCCGAAGAAGGCTACACGCTGATGCCCGACGGCAGCATCCTGACGCTTGATGTAAAGAACGCTCCTAACACCGAGAGATTCATTCCTGCGCAGAAGAAGTGGATCAGCGCCGGACAAACACCGGTTGACCTGCACTCACCTTCGCCCTTCGGCTGTCTTCCCTACGGCCCGGGCGGCAAGTATTGCTACTATCCGCCGGGAGAAATCGGCCCCGCCATCCTGCGCCCAGATGGGACGGTTTTTGCCACCGGTTCTTACACGACGAACGGCGCTCCCGGACATACCGCAATCTACCATCCGGGCAGCGACATTAACGACACTGGCAACTGGACCCAGGGACCCGACTTTCCCAATGGCGATGACGCCGGCGACTCCTTCGGAGCCCTGTTGCCCAGCGGCGACGTTCTGATCGAAGGCGAATCCGGAACGCTTTACGTGTTCGATGGAACCAACTTCACCACCGGGCCATTTGGCGGCGGCGCTCTCCTTGTGCTGCCGACGGGACAGGTGTTGATTGGCGGTTCCGAAGTCTACAATCCTGCGGGCCAATATCAGGCTTCGTGGGCGCCCACAATCACGAACTGCCCGTCATCTGTGAACCGGGGAAGCAGCTATCAGATTTCCGGTACGCAGTTCAACGGGCTGTCGCAGGCGAACGCGTTCGGTGATGAGTACGAGACGGCGACGAATTATCCGCTGGTCCGCATCACCAATACTGCTTCGGGACACGTCTTCTACGCTCGCACCCACGATCACAGCAGCATGGGCGTGGCAACGGGCAGCAAGACTGTTTCCACCACCTTCGATGTTCCGGCCGGCATGGAAACCGGGGCCAGCACGCTGGTCGTGGTTGCCAACGGAATTCCGTCGATTGGTGTAAGCGTTACGGTCAACTAAGTCACCCGGCATTACAGGCTGCGCTCCGGGCGAACCGGGGCGCGGCTTTTTTATCGACACAACATTTCTTTGCCAACAAAGCCGCCAGCAGTTCAATCATCCTAAGTCGGTCTTCCCAGGCACGTTATACTGAGAGCAGAAGTACCGGAACTTTAGCCAGTGGCAAGCCGTATATTCAGGAGTGGGTTTGTCGCCTATTGCGTCTTGCGAATCCCGCGAATGTCGCAGGATTCAAAGGACTTGATGGATTCACCAAGGTCGCGCACCAATTGGTCATGAAACAACGTGACCTTCGCCGTCGGTACCCGTCCAATGCACGAAGGGCCGGGTCTGCGAAGTAGAAACGAATAGCAATTCGGAGAGCCCGCAAAGTGTCCCATCAGGACGAGGAGAAGGGAATGGCCACCGCCGCCGTTATCAACTTTGACCAACCCCCCGTGTCACAGGCTCCAGACTCTTACATGATCAGCACCATCGATCTGTGGAAGACCTATGACATGGGTTCCGAGCAGCAGGTTCATGCCTTGCGCGGCGTCAATCTCAACATTCGCCGCAATGAATACGTGGCGATCATGGGCCCTTCGGGATCGGGCAAATCCACTTTGATGAACCTGATCGGCTGCCTGGACACGCCCAGCAAAGGCCAATACTGGCTGAACGGCCAGCAGGTCAGTGAGTTGGACGACGACGAACTGGCGCGCATCCGCAACAAGGAAATCGGATTCGTCTTTCAGACCTTCAACCTGCTGGCGCGAGCTACCGCGTTGCACAATGTCGAACTGCCGCTCATCTACGCGGGAATTCCTTCGGAAGAGCGGGTCGAGCGCGCGAAAGGGTCGCTCATCTCCGTCGGGATGGGCGAGCGCATGATGCACAAGCCCAATGAGCTCTCCGGCGGACAGAGACAGCGTGTCGCGATTGCACGAGCACTCGTGAACCGCCCTTCGATCATTCTCGCGGACGAGCCGACCGGCAACCTCGACTCACAAACCGGCAACGAGATTATGGCCCTGTTCGACCGGCTTCATGCCCAGGGCAACACCATCGTACTTGTCACTCACGAACACGACATCGCCGAATACGCCCATCGCGTGATCCACATCAAGGACGGAATCGTGGAGCGGGATGAGGTGAAAGCAGCGCGCTAGACAGTAAGGTGCTCACTGCGCGATCTGAATCTCAAATAACACGCCGCCACCGTAAAGACCACCGACGGGTGCTGTCCCGTACAAATTGCCTGGTGCCCCAGGTTCCGCGAGCTGTTAGGCGAGCTAACCTGGGCGAAGGACAGTCCGAGGCCCCTGGCAGTTGCGCCTCCTTGGCGCCTGCTCAAGTCTTGGGCTGTTTTTGGCGCGGCTGAAGCCACGCCCTTTCAAAGAGATCTTGGCGAGCGAGGGCGCTCGCGCCACACCAACAAAGCAGATTCCTCACCGCTGAAGCGGATTCGGAATGACAAGATGGATAGGTCAGAACTGGGAACGAAAGCGCGGACAGAATGTCCGCGCTGCACATAAACAATCTACTTCTTCATCGACACCGGCTTCACATTCCCGCTGCAGTTCGGGTCCTCATAGCACTTGCGAAACGCCGGCACCACCAGCGCCTGCTCCAGCGACGGATCATTGATACTGGCCAGCCTATCTCCGGCATGTTTGGCTTCAGCGCCGAAACCCTTTTCCTGATACGCCGCCGTAAGCAGCTTCAAGGAGAGCGGATTATTCACGTCTTCTTCCAGATGCGAGATTGCGTCGTCGTACTTTTTCTCGGAGAACAACAGTGCGCCCGCCGCGCCTTGATACGCGACCTCGATCAGCCTGTCACTCGAGTTGCTGGTCATCTTCGCCAGGCGATTGAGCGCACGATGCGCTGCCACCTTCTCGCCCATGCGGATCTCCAATTCCACTCGGGCGCGCAGCACCTGCGCCTCTTCTTGCTGCAGAGCCGCCTGCATGGCGTTGCTGCCGTTCTTGATGGCAGCGTCAGCCATCGCCAGCAGCACTAATGCCTGTTTCGGGTTGGTTTGGTACATGGCCATCTGCCGGTAGGTATCGGCTTCCACCTGGCTCATGTGCTTGCGACGTGCGTAATCGGCGATGGTCTGGAAAGCACGATCCGCACCTTTGAAATCGGCTTCGCGCACGTAGGTCATGGCTTCTCTCGTCCGCCATTGCACCTCGTGCAACTCCGGCAATGGGAACTTCTTGAATGCGATGTCGTATTCCTTGCGGGCCCGGGGCTGGTCGCCCATCAGCGAGTAAGTATCGGCAATGCCGAACTCGGAGGAATAAAACTGCGGATTGATCTGCAGGGCCGCGCGATAGTGCTCGACCGCCTTATCGAACTTCCCTGCCATGCGCAGGATTTCCGCATAAGAGTCTTCCGGGTTGGCGTCACCCGGCAGGGCGGCAACGTATTTATCCATCAGCGCGTAAGCCGGCTCGAACTGATGCATGTAAGCATAGTCATACGCCGTGTTGTTCATCAGTCCGGGTGAGTCCGTGATGCCCGATCGCTCGTAAATCGTCACCGCGCGTTCGTACTGAGTTTGTGTGGTGAGCCAGAAGGTTGAGAGAAACACCACCCAGTGGTCGCGCGGATATTGGCCGAGCAGATCGTTCATCCTGGTGATGGCGGAAATCAGCTTGTGATCGGACACGTCCTGCCACCACCCGATGACAAGCTGCTCCGCAGGACTGGCAAATTGTTTGGTGGCGAATGCTTTACGCTGTTCCTTGACTTGTTCCGCTGGATCGAGGCTGGTCTCAGCCAGGAGTTGATGCGCCATAGCAAAATCGGGATCAAGCTGCACAGCTTTGCGTAGAATGTCGGCCGCCTGCTCCTGCTCCACCTCGTCGAGATCAAGTTCCCATGCAATTTCGACCAAATGGCGCGCCTCCGCTGACTTCGTGGTCAGCGGCAACGTTCCGGATTGTGAAGCCGGCTGCTTTTCAGCGGTTGCGACTGATGTAAGCGCGACGCCGATAACCATCGCGAAAACGATCCGCGCGTTAACCGCCATCCAATTTCGTGCGCTTTTGCAAATCATGGTTCGTTTCCTTTCAGCAGGTATCCCTGTTCCACCGGCAGCTTGCCGTCAATCTTCAACACCTTCACATCCTTGGTGAGCGAATAAAGGTCCACGATGCCGATCGCACCCCGGTTCACAGACACAAAATGAACGACTGCGTCATCGGAGTCCGCAACTACGATGGCCCCGCGATGCGTCTGAAAGAACCCCCGCGCCTGAGCGGCGGTCATGTTAAAGACCTTGCGCAGGACGATTTGCATTTCCCTCGCTGAGGGATCGCGAAGCACCACGGTGATCGGCTTGCCATCCGGCCATTCCCGGGTGTGACCGTTGCAGATTTTGATCAGCTCGGAGGAGGAAAGCTCGACGGTCGGGTTGGCGCTGTCGGTAACCACCGCCAATTGCTTGGCGCAAAGATGGGCCGACAGTACAAACACTACTGCGAACAGCAGCGTCAGCCGTCGTTGGCGACTCATCTCATAACAATTGTCTGTCAGGGGGCGTCAGGAAGGTATGTAACCAACGTAACCGGGAAGCGGCAGCGGTACGAGGCAGCTTGCTACATTCCAACCCACTGTCATTCCGAGCGAAGCTGGGTCGTTCGCTTGCGAACGACCGGCGGAGTCGAGGAACCTGCTTTACTTCAAGCCCAGGGCACGACGGTAGCTACCGCGTTTTGGGGTAGATAAAAAACGACAACGCTCCCGCAGCGTTGCTGTCCGTCACCGGGCCTTGGCCGGTCGCGGTGAGAGATCCGTCGCCGTTGATCTGGAAAACTTGCAGCTGATTCGGCCACTCCGAGACCACCATCCAGTTGCCGGTGGATTGAATCGTACCGTCGAAGAGATTGGCCGAGTTGATCGCCGTCGCCTTCGCCACCGTGACTCCTGAGCCCGTCAGCGCTGCGGTCAATACTCCGGGCTGGCACCCCGATCCATTTCCATATCCCGAGAAGCCAAAGTAGAGTGCACCGACACCGTTGGAATAAGCCGCCGAGCTCAGCCATGGAATGTTGTTGTTGCACAGGCCCGCAAAGTTCGTGAGATCGACGTACGTGACCTTACTGAAGTACGGCGGCGTTGTGATCAGTTGTGTGGTGAACGCGGAAGAACCCAGCGTGGAATTCCCAACGATGAGCAGCTCCTTGCGCGTGATGTCGAGGCCCGCCGGGAAACAGCCGTCGTCCGAGGAGCAGGCGGTGTCGTTGAAATTGGTTGAACTGACATCGGTCAACGCGCCCGAACTCTGGTTAATCAGGAACAGTTCCAGACCGCCGTTATCGCCTGCAGAGACAATGAGTCCCTGACCGCTCGGGTCGACGATCAGGCCGCTGTACTCATCTTGACCGATGCCGCTGGCGACGTAGGCATTGATAAAAGTCAGCGAGCAATCGCTGTTCCTCTTCCATGCTCCAATGTTTTCACTGCCGGCATACGTGGCGTAGAGAAAATTGCCATTGGGCGCCAGGGCCATGCTGCCGCCGGGATAAGCACTGTTCAGCGCGGCGTTCGAGTAGTTTCCGACTTTCTTCAGGGAGGGCAAAGCGAAGGCAGCGATGTCGTTGCTTCCGCCATCAGCCACGAACAGACACTTGGCATCGCGCGTGATCGCGTTGCCGACGGTGGCAAAGAAGCCGCCGCAATTGCCCACGCCTCCCGTATTGACGCTTTGCAGCAGCGTCAGCGCGCCATTGCTGGTATTCAGAGTGTAGATCGTCGAACTATTGCCGGGAGCATTGCAATTGTCATCGTTCGTGACTACGTAGCTGATGGCCGCGACGCTGCTAGAACAGACGAGCAGAAAGACGATTATCACGGTGGCGATTAGGACATACTTGGTCATTACAGAATCTCCCTTGCGGCCGTCTCCAGGGGCGGGAACCTGATGGTGAGAACAGCCGTTGGTGATGGTATTTCATCGCGCGGCATGGGACAATATGGAAGGAAGGCCCCACTTTCAAGCTTGCTTTAGTCCCAACGGAACGTAAGATTCACAATCCGGGCATGTTATAATTTTTCATCTTAGCCGCCGGCTAGGCGACGGAGGACTGTATCGACAAGCGTTTTGTCCGTATTAATGAGCGCATCCGCGCGCGGGAAATCCGCGTGATCGATGATGAAGGCCAGCAAATTGGGATATTGCCGCCTTACGAAGCGCTCAAGATGGCCCGCGAACGAAATTTGGACCTGGTTGAGATTTCGCCCACCGCGCAACCCCCCGTATGCCGCATTATGGACTACGGGAAATTCCTGTACCAGCAGGAGAAGAAAGAACGCGAGGCGAAGAAGCACCAGAAGACGATTACGGTAAAGGAAGTCAAGTTTCGTATCAATGTGGATGACCACGATTACGAGACCAAGAAGAATCACGTGCTACGTTTTCTGGACGAAGGCGACAAGGTTAAGGCAACGATTTTCTTCCGCGGCCGCGAGATGACCCGCACCAACCTGGGACGGCAGCTTCTGGAACGGCTGATCAAAGACGTGGAAGACAAGAGCCTGGTGGAATTCCGGCCACGCCAGGAAGGCAATACGCTGCACGCGATCCTGGCCCCGAAGAAAGAAGTTGGCCAGAAAGCGAAGCCGGAGCATCCGCCGCAGAGCGGAGCGCCGAAACCAGCAGGGGGACCGCAAGCCAATCCCACGTCCGTGGCCGCTGTCAAACGGGCTTGAGCTTCGGGAACTCCAAGCCGGTTCAAGTTTCTCTAATATCAAGCTGAAAGCTAAGAGCTGAGGTTTTATGCCCAAACTTAAGACACACAAAGGCGCGTCCAAGCGCTTTAAGAAGACCGCGACTGGGAAGGTGAAACGTCGCCACTCGCATTTGCGTCACATTCTGACTTCCAAGCCGCACAAGCGGAAAAAG
>Ga0335081_10008485_pt1 | contig 16488 bp, 16 predicted proteins | sample Lox_Sample_35_FD_206713 | JGI IMG/M metagenome (GOLD analysis project Ga0335081, IMG submission 206713) | Soil microbial communities from Loxahatchee National Wildlife Refuge, Florida, United States - Lox_Sample_3.5 | ecosystem: Environmental > Terrestrial > Soil > Wetlands | place: USA... | reverse complement strand
CGGCTCTCGGCGCTGATGGGGCTGCCGGCGGTCTGGGCCTGGACGCACGATTCCGTCGGGCTCGGCGAGGACGGCCCGACGCACCAGCCGGTCGAGAGCTACGCCGCGCTGCGCGCGATCCCGAACCTCTGGTTGATCCGGCCCGGCGACGCCAACGAGACGGCGTACGCATGGAAGGTCGCGCTCGAGCGGAGCGACGGGCCAGTCGGCCTCTCGCTCTCGAGGCAGAAGGTGCCGACGCTCGACCGCTCGGATCTCGCGCCGGCCTCCGGGCTCGAGCGCGGCGCGTACACGCTCTGGGGGTCGGGCGAGTCGCCCGATCTCATCCTGATCGCGACCGGAAGCGAGCTTTCGCTCGCCCTCGAGGCGGGGCGGAAGCTCGCCGACGACGGAACGGCCGTCCGGGTCGTCTCGATGCCCTGCTGGGAGCTGTTCGCCGAACAGTCTCCGGAGTACCGCGACGAGGTTCTGCCGCCGGACGTGCATGCGCGCCTCTCGATCGAAGCCGGCGTTGCGCTCGGTTGGCGGGAGTGGGTCGGCGATCACGGCGACTCGATCTCGATCGAGCACTTCGGCGCCTCGGCGCCGGGCCCGACGGTGCTCTCCGAATTCGGGTTCAACATCGAGAACGTCGTCGCGCGCGCCTCGGCTCTGCTGCAGCAGGTCGTGTAGCCGTGCGCGTCGCCGTCGCGTTCGACCATCGCGGCGTGCACCTCCGCGAGGCGGTCCTCGGCGCTCTCGCCGGCCACGACGTCGTCGACTTCGGAACCGACACCGATGCGGTGCGCATCGACTATCCGGACAAGGCGCGCGAGGTGGGCGAGGCGATCCAGCGGGGCGACGCCGAGCGCGCGGTCCTCGTCTGCGGATCGGGTGTTGGCGCCTCGGTCGCGGCGTGCAAGCTGACCGGGATTCGCGCCGCGATCTGCCACGACGCCTACAGCGCGCACCAGGGTGTCGAGCACGACGACATGAACGTTCTCTGTCTCGGCTCCGAGGTCGTCGGCCCCTCGTTGGCAGTCGAGCTCGTGACGCAGTTCCTCGGCGCGACATTCAACGGCGGCGCCCGCTACGTCCAACGGCTCGAGAAGGTCGCGGCAATGGAAAAGGAGATGAAAAGTGGCCAAGTCACACCTGCATGAGCTGACCGAGCGCGGCCAGTCGGTGTGGTTCGACACGCTCTCGCGTGACCTCGTCCACACCGGCGAGCTCGCCCGGATGATGGACGACGACGCCGTCACGGGCGTGACGTCGAACCCGACGATCTTCCAGAAGGCGCTCTCGGAAGGAAACGCCTACGACGCCCAGCTGAAGGGACTGCTCGGAACGACGGACGATCCGACGGAGATCTTCTTCTCGCTCGCGCTGGACGACATCCGGGACGCGTGCGACGTCCTCCGGCCGGCGTTCGATGCGAGCGGCGGCGCCGACGGCTTCGTCTCGATGGAGGTGGAGCCGGGCATCGCCTACGACACGATGAGGTCGTTCGAGCAGGCGCGGTGGATCGCGTCCGAGGTCGCCAGGCCGAACCTCTACGTCAAGATCCCGGCGACCGAGCCCGGCCTGCCGGCGATCGAGGACTGCATCGCGCACGGCACGCCGATCAACATCACGCTGATCTTCTCGCTCGAGCGCTACGCGGCGGTCGTCGAGGCGTACCTTCGGGGCCTCGAGCGTCTCGTCGCCGGCGGCGGCGACCCCTCGCCGGTCGTCTCAGTCGCGTCGTTCTTCGTGTCGCGCGTCGACACGGAGGCCGACAAGCGGCTCGATGCGGTCGGCCGGCAGGAGCTCCAGGGAAAGCTCGCGGTCGCGAACGCGAAGCTCGCCTACCAGCACTACCTCGAGGCGTTCTCCGGGCCGCGCTGGGACTACCTCGCCGGCAAAGGCGCGCGCGTCCAGCGGTGCCTCTGGGCGTCGACGTCGACGAAGAACCCGGCGTACAACGACGTGATGTACGTCGAGGATCTGATCGGGCCGGACACGGTGAACACGATGCCGCTCGAGACGATCGAAGCATTCCAGGATCATGGGCGCGTTCCCGGCGACACGGTCCTCGAAGGCGTCGACGAAGCGCATCAGCTGCTCGACGACCTCGCGGCCGCGGGCGTCGACTACGACGATGTCACGACGACGCTCGAAGCCGAAGGCGTGCAGAAGTTCGCCGACTCGTTCGAGCAGATCATGGACAGCGTCCGCGCCAAGCGGGGAGCGCTGCAGGCGGCGTGAGTACTGTCGAGCGGATCTGGGGGCGAGACGCGTCGCTGTGGACCGGCGGCAGCGAGGCCCAGTGGCTCGGCTGGCTCGACGAGCCGACGCGGATGGTCGAGGACGTCGCGCTGCTCGAGGAGTTCGCGGCGGACGTGTCGGACCGCATCGACGCCGTCGTCCTGCTCGGCATGGGCGGCTCGTCACTGGCTCCGGAGGTGATCCGGCGGACCTTCGCCGTCGACGCGTTTCACGTGCTCGACAGCACGCATCCGCAGGCGATCCGGGACCTGGAGGCGCGGATCGACGTGCAGCGAACGCTCTTCGTCAGCTCGTCGAAATCCGGCTCGACGCTCGAGACGCGCTCGCAGACCGACTACTTCTGGTCGCTGCATCCGGACGGCGCCTACTTCGCGGCGGTCACCGATCCCGGGTCGGAGCTGGAGCAGCTCGCGGCCGAGCGAGGGTTCGCCGCGACGTTCGCCGGCGTGCCGTCGATCGGCGGGCGCTACTCGGCGCTGTCGGCGTTCGGGATGGTCCCCGCGGCGCTGATGGGCGTCGACGTCGAGCGGCTGCTGCTACGGACGAGCGAGATGGTGGAGGCATGCCGGTTCGAGGACGGCAACCCTGGCCTCGAGCTCGGCCGCTCGCTGGGCGAGAACTGGCGCGAGGGGCGCGACAAGGTGCTGATCAACCCGACTCCAGGCGGCTTCGGGCTGTGGGTCGAGCAGCTGCTGGCGGAGTCGACCGGCAAGCAGGGCAAGGGGCTGATCCCGTGCCCGGGCGAGACCGAGCCGGGGCCCGACCGCCAGCCACAGGAGGTGCGGGCCGGCGATCCGTACGAGCTCGGCCAGGAGTTCTTCCGGTGGGAGTTCGCGACTGCGGTCGCCGGATCGATCCTCGGGATCGATCCCTTCGACCAGCCCGACGTGCAGGCGGCGAAGGACAAGACGAACGCGATCCTCGCGTCGGGCGAGGAGCCGTCGGTCGACCCGGTCGGCTCGGCCGACGAGCTCTTCGCGGGGGCGAACGCCGGAGACTACGTCGCGATCCTCGGCTTCGTGAGCCCCACCGAGGAGAACGAGCTGCGTCTGAGCGCGCTCGCGGACCGCGCACGTACCGCGACGGGGTGCGTCGTCACGCACGGCTTCGGGCCGCGCTACCAGCACTCCACCGGGCAGCTGCACAAGGGCGGGCCGAACACGGGCAACTTCCTGCAGGTTGTGGACTCGACGGGCGAGGAGATCCCGATCCCGAACCGGGAGTTCGGCTTCGGGAAGCTGATCCGCGCCCAGGCGATGGGGGACTTCGAGTCGCTCTCCGAGCGCGGCCGGCGCGTCGCGCGCATCCGATTGGAGGACATCTAGTGCAACTCGGCATGGTCGGACTCGGCCGCATGGGGAACGGGATGACCAAGCGGCTCGAGGAGGACGGTCACGAGATCAAGACGTTCGACCCGAAGGTCCCGTCGACCGCGAAGACGCTCGGTGCTCTGTGCAAGCAGCTCGACGCGCCGCGGCACGTCTGGTTGATGATCCCCGCGGGCGAGATCACCGAAAAGGCGTTCCAGCAGCTCGTGCGCCTGCTCGAGCCCGGCGACACGATCGTCGACGGCGGCAACTCGAACTTCCGCGACTCGCAGCGCCGCTACAAGGAGGCGCGCAAGCGCAAGATCTCCTTCGTCGACGTCGGCGTCTCCGGCGGGATCTGGGGGCTCCAGGTCGGCTTCTGCCTGATGGCGGGCGGCGACAAGGCTGCGGTCAAGCGCCTCGAGCCGATCCTCACGTCGCTTGCGCCGAAGGACGGCTACGCCCATGTCGGGCCGTCGGGTGCGGGCCACTTCGTGAAGATGGTGCACAACGGGATCGAGTACGGCCTCATGCAGGCATACGCCGAGGGGTTCGAGGTGATGCGGGGCTCGGAGTTCGGCCTCGACCTGGAGGAGATCGCCGGGATCTGGCGCTACGGCTCGGTCGTCCGCTCGTGGCTGCTCGAGCTGCTCTACGCGGCCTTCCAGCAGGAAGGAAGCGATCTCGCGGCGATCCGCGGCTACGTCGAGGACTCGGGCGAGGGCCGGTGGACGATCCACGAGGCGATCGCCGAGAGCGTGCCGGTCCCCGTGATCAGCGCGGCGTTGTACGCGCGCTTCTCGTCGCGGCAGGACGAATCGTTTGCGGCCAAGGTCGACGCCGCGCTGCGCAACCAGTTCGGGGGCCACGCCGTCTTCCCCGAGAAGGCGAAGCCGGCAAAGAAGAAGAAGCGCGCGTGATCGAGCTGCTCGACGAGGAGGCCGGCGCCAATCCGCTGCTCGACGGGCTGCGGGTACGTCGCCGTCCCGACCCCTGCCTGCTCGTGATCTTCGGTGCGTCGGGGGACCTGACGTCGAAGAAGCTGATTCCGGCGCTCTACTCCCTTGCCTATCGCGGGCTGCTGCCCGAGCGGTTCGGGATCGTCGGCGCGGCGCGCAGCGAGGAGACCGACGATGCGTTCCGCGAGCGGATGAAGCAGGCGGTGTCCGAGCACGCGCGCGATCCGTTCAAGCAGGAGGTGTGGGACGAGCTGGCCAAGGGCCTTCGCTACGTGACCCTCGACTTCGCTGACGCGCGCGGTGAGGACGCGCTTCGCGACACGCTCAACGAGCTCGATTCGGAGCTCGGGACGCTGGGGAACCGCGTCTACTACTTTGCGGTTCCGCCGAGCGCGATCGGGACGCTCGTCGAGGAGATCGCGGAGCGGCGCGCCGCCGAGGGCTGGCTGCGGCTGATCATCGAGAAGCCGTTCGGCCACGACCTTTCATCGGCGCGTGCGCTGACGGCGGAGATCCAGGAGCACTTCACCGAGAGCGAGGTCTTCCGGATCGACCACTACCTCGGCAAGGAGACGGTCCAGAACATGCTGGCGCTCCGGTTCTCGAACGGCATCTTCGAGCCGATCTGGAACCGTCAGTTCATCGACCACGTGCAGATCACGGTCGCGGAGTCGATCGGGATCGAAGGCCGGGCCGGGTACTACGAGCAGGCGGGGGCCATCCGCGACATCTTCCAGAACCACCTCCTGCAGCTGGTCGCGATCACGGCGATGGAGCCGCCGATCGACTTCACCGCCGACTCGGTGCGGAACGAGAAGGTCAAGGTGCTCAAGGCGATCCATACGCCGGGACCGAAGCACGTGGTCCGCGGGCAGTACGGGCGCGGGTTCGTCGAGGGGCAGGAAGTTGTCGCGTACCGGGAGGAGGATGGAGTCGCTCCCGGATCGATGACGGACACGTTCGTGGCGGCGAAGCTGTTCGTCGACAACTGGCGCTGGGCCGACACGCCGTTCTACGTGCGGATGGGGAAGCGGCTCGCGCGCCGAGAGACGACGATCGCGATCCAGTTCAAGCGCGCCCCGCATCCGCCCTTCGAGGACGGCTCGTCGGAGACGCTGCGCCCGAACGTGCTGCTGATCCATGTGCAGCCCAACGAGGGCGTCTCGCTCGCGATCGGCGCGAAGGTGCCCGGGCAGGGGATGGCGATTCGGACCGTGCATATGGACTTCCTCTACGGCGGCGCATTTCGCGAGGGGCTGCCCGACGCGTACGAGCGGCTGATCCTCGATGCGATGCTCGGCGATGCGACGCTGTTCACGCGGTCGGACGAGATCGAGGAGCAGTGGGCGCTCGTCGATGCGATCGTCGCCTTCTGGCAGCGCGATCGCCCCGCGTTCCCGAACTACCCGGCGGGCACGTGGGGCCCGGCGGCGTCGGACGAGCTGCTCCATCGCGACGGGCGCTCCTGGCGCCGACACTAGCCGTGGAGACGTCGAGCCCTCTCATCGAGATCGACTGGACGGGCGACGACACGACGATCGCGGAGATCGAGCAGCAGCTCGCCATGCTGCGCGACGCATCGTCGGCCGACTCCGCACAGCCGAATCTGCGTACGTCCGTGATGACGCACATCGCGTGGGTTCCGCCCGCGTGGAAGGACAAGGCGGAGGAGACGCTCGCCGGCATGGCCGAGCGGCACCCGTCGCGCACGCTGTTGCTCGTCCCGGCGCCGGAGGCCGAGGACGGGCTCGATGCGAGGCTCGCGATCCGCTGTTTCCCGGTGGCCGACCGGGCGATCTGCGGCGAGGTGATCGAGCTGACGCTGCGCGGCAATCGGGTCGAGGCTCCGGCGTCGCTCGTGCTGCCGCTGCTCGTCTCGGATCTGCCGGTGTTCTGTCGTTGGCGCGGCGAGCCGCCGTTTGGCGCCGGGTACTTTCAGCAGCTCGTCGACATCGTCGATCGACTCGTCGTCGATTCGAGCGAGTGGGAGGAGCTGCAGTTCGGAGAGCTCGCCGATCTGTTCGGCCGCGTCGCCGTGTCGGACATCGCATGGGCGCGGACGGACGACTGGCGTCGTGAGCTGGCGGGCTACTGGCCGGGGATCCGCGAGCAGGAGATCCGGATTCGCGGCCCGCAGGCGGAGGCGACCCTGCTGCGCGGGTGGCTGAACGCGCGCCTCGACCGGGCGGTGCGTGCGGTCGAGCCTGCGACCGCGATCGGCGTGCGCCTGGGCGGGGAGGAGCTGCCGCCACCGCGAGCCGAAGCGGCGTCGCCGAGCGACCTTCTGAGCGAGCAGCTGGACCACTACGCGCGCGACCCGATCTACGAGGCGGCGGTTCTCGCGGCGGCGGAGGGGTAGGTCTCCGCCGCGGGTTGCCGCCGGCAAACCCCCGGGGTCAGACCCGGGTCTGACCCTACGAATGTGACAAGAGTGCGAATTGGCTGCTCGTGCGTTGCGCTTCGCGAGCCGGCTGGGCACCCTGGCGAAGTGCCGCGGCAACCACGCATCGAGATCGAAGGAGCCACCTATCACGTGACGCAGCACGGCGTCGACGAGCGAAGGATCTTTCGCGACGACGCCGACCGTGTCAAGTTCCTCACGATCCTGGCGGAGGAGGTCGAGCGGAGCAAGTGGACATGCCTCGCGTACTCGCTCATGTCGACGCACTATCACCTGCTCATTCGGCTGAGGAAGCTCACGCTGAGCAGCGGATTCCAGCGCCTCAACGGTCGCTATGCGCAGGCCTACAACCACCGCTATGCCCGCCGCGGGCACCTGTTCGAGCGTCGTTTCCGAGACGTGTTGGTCGAGACCGACAATCACCGCTACGAGGCGACGAGGTACATCCATCTGAACGCGTTCCGCGCGAACATGTGCGGCACGCCCGAAGAGCACGTCTGGTCCGACTACGGAAGCACGGTGGGCTTGCTGCCGCGCGACCCGATCGTCGATCCCCGGATCTCATTGGAGCTCTTCGGCGACCGGTTGGACGTGGCGCGAAGGTCGTACATGGCGTTTGTTGCCGAGGCGGACCCCAGGGTGCGCCGGGGTCAGACCCGGGTCTGACCCCGAAGCGCGCCTACGCCTCCCCGCGAAGCAGGGCGACGACCTCGCCATGGAGGGCGCCGTTCGTCGCGACGACGCTGCCACCGTCCTCGAGCTCGGCGCCGGCGAAGGTCGTGCACCGGCCGCCCGCCTCTTCGACCAGCAGCCGCGCGCCCGCGTAGTCCCACACGCGCGCCTCGCGGTCGCACGCCACGTCGACAACCCCCTCCGCGACGAGGCAGTACTGCCAGAAGTCGCCGTAGCCGCGGTTCGACCACGAGCGTTCGACGATCGCCCGCCACCCCGCCGGCATGCCACGCTGCGACGTCGTCGAGACGACCGCGTCCTCGAGCCGCGCCACCCCCGACACGCGGCACCGCTCGCCCGCCGCGAACGCACCTCCGCCGCGCGTCGCCCACCAGCGCCGCCCGAGCGCCGGCGCCGAGATCAGCTCGGCCGCGACGATCCCGTCACGCTCGAGCGCGAGGAGCGTCCCCCACACCGGGATGCCGCGGACATATGACTTCGTGCCGTCGATCGGGTCGACGATCCACTTCGCGTCGCCGCCGTCGTCGCCGAACTCCTCGCCGTAGACCGTCTCGCCTCGCCCCGAAGCCGCCACGAGCTCCCGGATGGCCTCCTCGGCAGCGCGGTCGGCGTCCGACACCGGTGTCAGGTCCGGCTTCGTGTCGACGTGCAGGTCGAGCGCGCGGAAGCGCCGCAGCGTGATCGCATCCGCCGCGTCGGCCAGCGCGTGCGCGAAGGCGAGATCAGCGTCCAAGCGCCGCCTCCAGTGAGAGCCCTACGCCGAGGACGAACGCGTCGTCGCCCGGCCTGCCGACGATCTGGACCGACGCCGGCAGCCCGTCCTCCGCCGGGCCCGCGGGCACTGCGAGTGCTGGCCAGCCGATCGCATCGAACACGTACGTGAACTGCACGAACGACGCACGCTCTCCGATCTCGTCGATGTCGGCAGGCGGTGCGACGAACGCGAGCGTCGGCGCGACCAGCAGCCGTAGATCCCCGAGCGCCCGGTCGGCCTCGAGCCGCAGCGACTCGCGCAGCTCGGCCGCCGCCTCCGCCTCCCCCTCCGACACGGCGAGACAGCGCTCGATCTTCGGCTGGATGTTGTCGCCGTACAGCTCCGCCGACTCCTCGTAGAGCTCACGGTGGACGTCGGCGATCTCGCGCATGAACAGCGGGCTCGTCCCGTCCCCCTTCGGGAACTCGACGGGGTCCGCGCGGGCGAACAGCGCAGCCGCCTCGAGCACCCGCTGCCGCACCAACGGCCGGCAGCGATCGGCCCACGCGACGCCGACCGCGATGTCGCCCAGCGGTCCGACTGCCGGCACCTCGAGCCCGAGAACGAGCGCGCGCATCAGCTCGACGCATCCGCCGACGTCGCGCGCGAGGGGCCCGGCGTGGTCGAAGCTCGGCGCGAGCGGGAACACCCCGCCTGTCGGCACGAGGCCGTAGGTTGGCTTGAAGCCGGTGACGCCGCAGCATGCCGCCGGGATGCGGATCGAGCCGCCCGTGTCCGTTCCGAGCGCGCCGTCTGCCAGGCCCGCGGCGAGCGCGGCCGCCGAGCCGCCGCTCGAGCCACCCGCCGTCCGCCCCGGGGCGACCGGGTTCGGCACGACGCCGTAGTGGCGGTTCTGCGAGGTGACCCCGTAGGCGAACTCGTGGAGGTTCGCCTTTCCGACATCGACCCACCCGGCCGTCTCGAGCCGGACGACCGCCTCCGCGCTCGCGGTCGGGACGTGGTCGGAGAACACGGCCGATCCGTACGTCGTCCGCACGCCGGCCGTGTCGAAGAGATCCTTCACCGCCAGGCGGCGCCCGACCGGGGCGTCGGCCGCGAGCTCCGTGATCCAGATCCCCGCTAGCTCAGCCAGGCGTACACGAACGCGACTCCGACGGTCCCGGCGAACAGCAGGATGAACAGCCCGACCAGCGCCCACCCGAACTGCAGGTTCCGGCGCGCCAGCTCCGCGTCCGGATCGGAGAGGGGATGCGTGCCCTCGGTGTCGAGCTCGAGCTCGCTGTCTTCGAGAGGTTCGGTCACTAGATCACCGCATCGATCGCCATCGCGACGAAGAGCAGCGCGAGGTAGAGGAGCGAGTAGTGGAAGAGCTTCGCCGCCGACCGCCGTTCGAGGGTGCGCCGCAGCTCGAGCGCGTACCAGGCGAACACGGCGCCGAGCACGGCCGCCGCGACCGCGTACGTGAGGCCGAAGATGCCGAGCGCAACGGGCACGAGCGTCACGAGGACGAGGACGGCCGTGTACCAGACGATCTGCCTCGCCGTCTCCCGCTCACCGCGCTCCACCGGGAGCATCGGGACGCCCGCGCGGGCGTAGTGCTCCTTGATCATCAACGCCAGCGCCCAGAAGTGCGGCGGCGTCCACATGAAGACGATCGCGAACATCGCCACGGCCGCCCAGCCGAGGTGGCCCGCCGCGCCTGCGTACCCGACGAGCGGCGGCACGGCTCCGGCGGCGCCGCCGATCACGATGTTCTGCGACGTCGAACGCTTGAGCCAGCGGGTGTACACGAGCACGTAGAAGAGGTTCCCAGCGAGCGCGAGCAGCGCCGTCGGGAGATTCACCAGCGAGTCGAGGAGCACGAAGGAGAAGGCGCTCAGGGCGAGGCCGAACTCGAGCGCACGCTCCGGAGCCACGCGTCCCGATGCGACCGGCCGCTGCTCCGTCCGCGCGCCCATCAGACGGTCGATGTCCCGGTCGAGATAGTGGTTGAGCGCCGAGGCACCGCCGCAGGCGAGCGCGAGGCCGGTCATCGTGAACGCGAACGTCGATGCCGCCGGAACTCCGCCCGCGCCGACGAACACGCCCGCGGCGCCCGTCAGCAGCAGCAGCGACATGATCCGCGGCTTCGTCAGAGTGACGTAGTCGCGCACCGGTCCCTGCTCGACGTCGCCGCGCCAGACGAGCCCCGCCAGCAGGACGGTCGCGCCGAGGGCGAGCGCGGCAAGCCCCAGGTGCACGTCGCGGCCGGTGAGGAGCGCGGCCAGCCCGAAGAGCACGAGCGCCCCCAGCGCCACCGGCAGGAAGCGGCGTGCCGAGACCCACGCGATCGCGACCAGGGCGGCGAGCGGCGGGAGCGCGACCGCGGCGAGCAGCCGGTGGGCGGTCCCCCAGCCGGCGGCCCCGGACACGACGGCGAGCCCGGTTCCCGCGACCGCGGCGACGGCGACGAGGCGGGCCCAGAAGCCCATCAGAACCCGCGGGTCTCCGCGAGCCGCCGTCGGAGGTCACGCAGCGGCCGTGCGCTCGTCACGTAGGGGAGTCTGTCGAAGTTCCAGGGCGGGGGCGGCGAGGTCGTGTACCACTCGAGCGTGTTGGCGACCCACGGGTCGTTCCCGGCTCGCTTCCCGTGCCTGATCGTCGCGATGATGTTCCAGGCGAACACGAGCATCCCGAGCGCCATCACGTACGAGCCGATCGAGGAGACCATGTTGTAGGCCTCCCACAGCCCGCCCTCATGGTACGTGTAGACGCGTCGCGGCATCCCGAGCAGCCCGAGCATGTGCTGCGGGAAGAACGTGGCGTTGAAGCCGACGAACACGAGCCAGAAGTGCCACTGGCCGAGCCGTTCGTCGAGCCGCTTGCCGAACATCTTCGGCCACCAGTAGTAGAGGCCGCCGAACATCCCGAAGACGGCGCCGCCGAACAGCACGTAGTGCATGTGCGCGACGACGAAGTAGGAGTCGGTCACGGCCTGGTCGATCGGGAACGCTGCGAGGAAGATCCCGGACAGCCCGCCGATCGTGAAGATGCTGATGAAACCGAGCGCCCACAGCATCGGGGCGTCGAACGAGATGTTGCCGCGCCAGATCGTCGCGAGCCAGTTCATGATCTTGATGCCCGTCGGGATCGCGATCACCATCGAGCTGAGCATGAAGAAGATGTTGAGCGCGACCGGCAGCCCGACGGCGAACATGTGGTGCGCCCACACGAGCAGCGAGAAGAACGCGATGCCGACGGTCGAGAACGCGACCGCCTTGTAGCCGAAGATCGGCTTGCGCGCGAACACCGGGATGATCTCGGAGATCACCCCCATCATCGGCAGGATGATGATGTAGACCTCGGGGTGCCCGAAGAACCAGAAGACGTGCTGGTAGAGGAGTGGGCTTCCGCCTTTCGCCGGGTTGAAGAAGTTCGTTCCGGCCTCGCGGTCGAGGAGCATCATCGTCAGGCCGGCCGACAGCGTCGGCAGCACGATGATCAGCATCCACGCGTACGTCAGGATGCTCCAGACGAACAGCGGGATCCGCGTCCAGCTCATCCCCGGGGCACGCATGTTGTGGATCGTCACGATGAAGTTGATCGCTCCTGCCGCCGACGAGAGCGACAGGATGTGGAGGCTCAGAATCCAGAGGTTCTGGCCGTTTCCCGGCGTGTGCAGCGTCGAGAGCGGGACGTACGCCGTCCATCCGGTGTCCGCGGCCCCGCCGCGTGCGAGGAAGCTGAGCAGCAGGATCACGCCGCCGAGCACGAAGAACCAGTAGGAGAGCGCGTTCAGCCGTGGGAACGCCATGTCGCGCGCGCCGATCATCAGCGGGACGAGGTAGTTGCCGAACGCAGCCGCGACCGGGACGAGGACGAGGAAGATCATCGTCGTCCCGTGGATCGTGACCGCCTCGTTGTACGAGTTCTTCGTCATGAAGCCCTCGTTCGGCGTCAGGAGCTGCGTCCTCATCAGCAGCGCGAGGAAGCCGCCGATCGCGAAGAACCCGAGCGTCGTCCAGAGGTAGAGGATCCCGATCCGCTTGTGGTCGACGGTCGTCACCCACGACGCGACCCGGCCGTTGCGCCAGTCTGCGCGATAGGGCTGGACTTCCTCGACGTTCACCGCCACGCGATCATCCTCCCGTCTTCGCGAACTGCTTGGTGTACGAGGTCAGCGCGTCGATCTGGGCCCGTGTCCAGTTGTGGCCGACCGCCGGCATGTTCCCCTGCCCGTTCCGGAGCAGCGTCGTGATCGCGACCGGCTCGGCGAGCAGCGGGTTGCCGCCGAGGGGCGGCCCGATGTAGGTGTGGTCGAGGCGGTGGCACTTCAGGCAGACGCCCTGCCACTCCTGTCGCCCGAGCTGCACGCCGCTCTTGTTCGCGAGGCGCTTGGCGATGAACGCGTCGTAGACCGCCCGCGGCACGACGACCACCTGGGCGTCCATGTCGGCGTGCTGGATGCCGCAGAGCTCGGCGCAGCGGGCGACATACGTCCCCTCGGGCGCCTTGAACCAGGTCTTGTTCACCTTGCCCGGGATCGCGTCGTACTTGGGGCCGAAGTCGGGCACCCACCACGAGTGGTTGACGTCGAAGTCGAGGCCGACGACCCGCTCGTGCACGACCTGGTTCGCCGGCGCGATCATGGTGTCGATCGAGATCGCGCCGTTCGGGTAGCGAAACAGCCAGTAGAACTGGTGGCCCTCGATCGTGATCGTCGTCTGGTCGGCGGCGGATGCGGCCGGAGCGTTCACGATCCCCGGCAGAAGATAGAAGACGAAGGACGCGATCGCGGCGAGGATGATGATCGGGACGATCGTCCAGATCACCTCGAGCCGCGTCGCACCGTGGATCTGCGGCCCTTCTGCCGTCCGCGGCCGTCCGCGGCGGCGGTACTTGACGATGAGGACGACCAGCGTCCCCTCGACCGCGACGAGGATGAAGCCGCACAGGATCGCGACGAAGATGAACGCCTCCTGGACGCGATGGGCGTTCGGCGAGTGCGCCTCGCCCGGCAGGAATCCCGCGTTGCCCGCAAGGGCGACAGCGCTGAAGATCAGCGCCACCGCGCTCGTAGCGAGTGTGGCAAGGGCGGTCCGGCGCACGCCGAGTGGCATCGTATAGGGGTGGCACCGAGGAGTCAGGTAGAGCTGCCGGTCGACGTCGGCGCCACCTTCGACGTCTACGTGAACGGGGTGCCGAAACGGCGCGGCGTCGACTTCGACGTCGTCGGGCGGGCGCTCGTCTTCCGGGAGGAGCTCGCCCAGGAGGGTCGGCTCGGGTTCTGGCGGTGGCTCTCGCTGTTCCTCGGCGTCGCGGGGACGTATCGGCGGAACGACACGGTCGACGTCGTCTACGACCGCGACGGCAGGCGGACGGTGGCGAGCCTGCAGCCGACGATTCGGTAGGTTCGCCTCGTGGCGAGCGTCGACGTTGGTCGGAGGCCGAGGGTTGGTCTCCTGCAGGTCGCCGTCTCGGTCGCAGCGCTCGCGGGGATCGCCTGGTGGGCGAGCCGGCAGCATCCGCCGCACATCTCGCTCGACGTCCACGCGGTCGCCTGGCTCGCCGTCGCGCTCGCCCTCTACGGCGGCGCGACCCTCATCCGCGGCGAGCGCTGGCACCGGCTGCTGACCGGCTCGCAGGCCGACAAGGGCCGGGGCGAGAGCTACCGCCTCACGACGATCGGGTACATGGGCAACAACACGCTCCCCGCCCGCGCGGGCGACGTGATGCGCGTGATGATGCTCGGATCCCCGCGGCGCATCGTGCTCGGGACCGTCGTCGCCGAGCGGGTGCTCGACGCGCTGGCGCTGGCGGCGATCTTCGCGATCGTCGTCGCCGCGCGCGGCCTCTCCTTCGGCCCGCTTCCGTACGTCGTCGCCGCCGGCGCGATCGGAATGCTCGCTCTTGCGATCGCCTGGCGCATCGCGCCGCACAGCCGGCGGCTGCTCGCGGCGCGTGAGTGGCTCCGCCCTGCGATCCGGTCGACGCGCGACCTGCTCGGCCGCCGCGGCGCTGCGCTGCTCGTCGTCTCGCTGCTGGTCTGGTTCGTCGAGGCCTCGGTGTACATGACGGTCGGGTCGGCGACCGGCGTGTCGCTCGGACTGATCGGAGCGCTCTATGTCGTCGCCCTGACGAACCTCTCCGCCCTGATCCCGGCGGCTCCCGGCTACGTCGGCACGTTCGACGCGGCCGTGCTGCTCGCGCTCGGCTCGCTCAGGCTCCCCGCGCTCGGGTACCTGCTGGTCCTCCGGTTCGTGCTCTTCGTGCCGATCACCGTCGTCGGGCTGGCCCTGTTCGTCGCGCGCAGCCCGTGGCGGCATCGATGACCGCGGTCACAGAGCGCGTGCGCTCGTCGCGGCTCGCCGACGTCGCCGAAGCGCCGTGGGCCGTTCCCGTCGCGCTGGTCGCGCTCTGCGTGCTCACGCTCTACCTGCGCTCGCGCGAGCTGCACGCGGGGTTCTGGATCGACGAGGGGCTCTCCGTCGGCATCGCGCACCACGCCTGGTCGGCGCTCCCGCACGTCCTGCGGCAGGACGGCTCGCCGCCGCTCTATTACATGCTGTTGAAGCTGTGGATGGGCTGGTTCGGCGACGGCGAGCGGGCCACGCACGCGCTTTCGCTCGTGTTCGGCGTCGCCTGCGTGCCGCTCGCCTATGCCTTCGGGCGCGCTGCGTTCGACCGCATGACCGGCCTCTGCTGCGCGCTGCTCGCGGCCCTGAACCCGTTCCTCACGTACTACGCGCAGGAGACCCGCATGTACGAGCTCGAGGCGTTTCTCTCGCTCGTCGTCGGCCTCGCTTATATCGAGGCGATCGTTCGCGGCCGCCGCGCCTACGCGCCGCTGCTCGTCGTCGGCCTCGTGTTGATGGTCTACACGCACAACTGGGCGCTGTTCCTCTGTGTCGGCCTCGCAGTCGCGACGGCGGTGTTCGTCCGGGAGCGCCTCGGGCTGTTCGCGATCGTCGCCGGAGTCGTCGCCGTGCTCTACCTGCCGTGGGCGCCGTCGCTCCTCTTCCAGATCCGCCACACCGGCGCGCCGTGGGCGAGCGTGCCGTCCCTGCGCGACCTGATCGAGGCGCCGTCGGCAGTCCTCTCGGGCGACGGCGCGTACGTCGCCTGCGCGCTCGCCGCCGGTGTCGGCCTCGCAGCGCTCGTCCGCGGTCGGCCGACGGCCGAGCGCGCGATCATCCTCGCGCTGTCGACCGCGACCGGCGTCGCGATCCTGACGGCCTGGCTCGTTTCGCAGGTGTCGCCGTCCTGGGCGACGCGCTACTTCGCGATCGTCGTGGGCCCACTGCTGCTGCTGAGCGCTCGCGGGATCGTGCGCGCCGGCCGCTTCGGGATCGCCGCGCTGGCGATCGTGGTCTTCTTCTGGGCCGGCTACGGGCTGCACGACAACAAGGAGAACGCCCGCGCGATCGCCGCCGGGCTGGGCGCCCTGCAGCCGGGCGAGCTCGTGATCTCGACGCATCCCGAGCAGGTGCCGGTTCTGCGCTACTACCTCGGGCCGGGCCTGCGCTTCGCGACCACGCTCGGCCCGGTCGGCGACCAGCAGGCGTTCGACTGGGTCGACGCCGTCGCGCGGCTGCGGCAGACGCAGCCGCGGCCGACGCTCGACAGGCTGGTCGAGTCGGTTCCGGAGGGCCGGGAGTTCGTCGTCATCACGCCGGTGTTCCGCGACTACCGCGCGTGGGACGCCAGGTGGACGAAGCTGGTCTGGCAGAAGTCGGAGGCATGGACCGCGCTGCTCCGGGCGGATCCGAACGTGAGGCTCGTGCGCCGTGTCGCGAGCAACGAGATCGCGCTCAAGGTGAACTACTTCAAGCCGCTCCAGGCATACGTCTATCGACGCGTCGGATAACGTCTTCCCCGGCGGTCCAGCTGACGATGACGAACGAGAACACGCAGATGACGCTCGTCCTCGGCGGCGGGCCTGCCGGGCTGACGGCCGGCTATCTGCTCGGCAAGGCCGGCGCGCGCGCCGTCGTCCTCGAGGCCGAGGACCAGGTAGGCGGGCTCGCGAAGACGGTCTGCGTCGACGGCTATCGCTTCGATCTCGGCGGGCACCGGTTCTTCACGAAGTCGACGGAGGTGGACGAGCTGTGGCACGAAGTGCTCGGCGACGAGTTCCTCCTGCGCCCGCGCATGTCGCGGATCTACTGGAACAAGCGCTACCTTGAC
>Ga0335081_10008484_pt1 | contig 16489 bp, 12 predicted proteins | sample Lox_Sample_35_FD_206713 | JGI IMG/M metagenome (GOLD analysis project Ga0335081, IMG submission 206713) | Soil microbial communities from Loxahatchee National Wildlife Refuge, Florida, United States - Lox_Sample_3.5 | ecosystem: Environmental > Terrestrial > Soil > Wetlands | place: USA... | reverse complement strand
CCGTGGTCGCCGAGGTGATGGAGCGCCGGGTGTCGACCGTCAGCACCCACGCGTCGTCGGGCGAGCTCCCGCGGATCTTCGAGCGCGGCGAGGTCGCGATCGTGGTCGACGAGAACCGCACCGTGCTCGGGCTGCTCACCAAGATGGATCTGATCGAGATGCTCGCGGCGAGAAAGACGCTGTGACCCGCGCGCTCGCGATCGCGCTGGCCGCCGCCGCGCTGTTCGGCTGCAAGAAGAAGGGCGGCGGCCGTCACGTCGAGCTGGTGTATTCGCTCGATCTCGACCAGGCGGTCGATGACCGGCTGGTCGAGCTGCGGCGCAGCCTCCAGGCCGCGCTCGCCGCCGACCAGCTCGCGGCGACCGTCGCGACCTCGCCGAGCGCGCAGCTCGTGGTGCGCGGGCTCGACGCGGCGGGCACGCAGAGGCTCGCGCAGCACCTCGCGCACGACTACGCCGACCAGCTGATCGCGGTGCCGTGCCACGACGCCGACGCGGCGTGCGTCGCGCTCGCCCCGCCATACGCGGCCTCGGTCAAGGCCGCCGCGCTGACGAGCGCGGCCAGCATCGTGCGCGCGCGCTTCGAGTCGGCCGGCTTCGACGAACCGGAGGTCGCGACGCGCGACGGCAAGATCGTGATCGACGTGGCCGCGCAATCGGCCGACCAAATGGAGACCGCGGAGGACCTCGTGCCGCGCCGAGTCGAGCTCGCGTTCGACGTGGTCGACGACGGCGCGCCGTTCATGCATCGGCTGTGCGATCGCGCCGCCGCGACGGCCGGCAGCGACCAGGCCGTGCGCTGCGAGGTCGACCAGTGGCAAGACGCGGCGGGCACCGAGCACCGCGATGGCTACCTGCACGGGCGCGATCGCAACAGCCTCGAGCAGGCCGTGCGCGAGCTCGCGGCGAGCGAGCCGGTTCCGCCCGACCGCCGGGTCGCGTTCGGTCCGATCGACCGGGGCTGGCGCAGCTACTACGTGGAGGCGCCGCCCGCGCTCACCGGCAACGCGATCAGCAACGCCGTCGTGTCCTACGACGCGAACGGCGACCGCCCGGTCGTGCTGCTCGACTTCAACCCCGCCGGCGGGCAGGAGCTCGGCGAGCTGACCACGCGGATCGTCGGCAAGAAGCTCGCGATCGAGCTCGATGGCACGATCCAGAGCGCGGCGGTCATCACCGGCCCGATCCGCGGCGGCCGCGCGTCGATCGCGATGGGCAACGGGCCGCCCGACGCGATGGAGCGCGATGCCCGGACCCTCGTCCAGGTGCTGCACACCGGCTCGCTGCCCGCGCCGCTCGTGCTCGACTCGATCAACGAGCGCTAGCCTCGCGCACCGCCTGCGCCTGGGTGCGCGGCGAGCCGTCGGTGTTGCGGCCGATCACGACCGCATCGGTCCACTGCGCGATGTGGTTCGAGCTGGTCAGCAGCTGGAACGGCATGTGGAACGCCGGGCCCGACGGATCCATCCCGGCCGCGGCGCGATCGGGGAAGAACGGGGCCATCCAGATCTGCGTCCCGCCGGTCGCGCGCACGCCGAACGGCCGCGTGGTCGAGAACGTGAAGTAATAGAGCGTCTCGTCCTGTGCGCCGAACGTCTGCATGAACGGTGTCCAGCGCGCCCACGAGTCGGTCAGGTTCGGCCCGAGGTCGGCGTTCACCAGCTGGATCGGCGGCATCGAGCCGTCGGCCTTGACCACCCACACCTGCGCGGAGGCGTCGTTGTAGGAGTTGCCGCTGGTGCGCGTGAACAGGATCCACTGGCCGTCGGGCGACCACGACGGATAGTAGTTCGACGCGCCGGCCGCGTTGGCCACGAGCTGCTTGATCGGACCGAACGTGCCGGTCGCGTCGTCGTAGCTGCGCGTGACGATCGTGCCGTCGCTGACCTGGAAGTCGTAGTAGTCGCTCGTGGTCTCGACGTTCGCGAGCATCGTGCCGTCGGGCGAGAGCTCGGGGTGGGTGGCCAGGTAGCCCGGGTCCGACGGGATGCTCGCGAGGATCGCGCCGCCCATCGTCGCGCGCAGCGACATCTGGCCCTGGAACACCGTGACCACCTTGGTCGCGTCGGCGTTGAACGTCGCGAAGTTCCAGTACTGCGGGTTGGTGGCGAACGGCACCAGCACGGTCTGGCTGCCGACGTCGTAGATCGTGCCGCGGCCGTTGCCCTGATCGAGCGTGAGCGCCATCTTCGTGCCGTCGTGCGACAGGCCGTGGCAGCCGATGCACGACGTCGGCTGCTGGGAGGCCGTGAAGTACGGCGACGGCGGGATGCTCGGCGTGCTCATGTCGTAGCGGTACACGCCCTGGGTCGGCTCGGTCGTCCAGTAGTAGCAACCGCCCGCGACCTGCTCGTTCGTGGTCTCGACGTCCTGCGGCGCGGTCGTGCCCTTGATCGCGGGGTCCGCGGTGGCGAGCCCGGCCACGGTCAACGACAGCGGCTCGGCCGGGCTCGCGAGCGCGAACCACTCGGCCGGCGTGTAGGTCGTGTACGCCGGTGCGGCGGTCTGCTTGTAGATCGTGAGGTCGACGTACTGGTTCTTGAGCTCGATCTGGAACAGGTCGTTGCCGGCGCTGTCGGTCCAGTGCACGTCGAACTCGCCGAGGTTGGGCGGCACGGTGATGCCGGCCGCGGGATAGACGATGTTCGGCGCGTGCCCGACGGTCTCCGTCGCGCCGGCGAACAGCGCGCCGGCGTCGGGCGGCACGGTGCCGTCGTCGCGCTCGCCTTGCACGTAGACCGTGAGGCCGGTCGAGCCGGTGACCTGGCCGTCGCTCGCCATCACCATCGTCGGCCCGGCGGCGGCGCCGGTGACGGTGAGCGACGGTCCGCTCCACGCGCCGAAGTCGAGATCGGCGAGCGAGAACGTCGCGGTCTGGGTCACGTCGGTGCGGTGGCCGTGCGCGTCGACCAGCGTCGCGGTGTACGCCTGCACGACCGCGACGCCGTCCATCACGGTGACCGACGCGTCGGGCGGATCGATCTCGAGGTGCGTGGTCGGTGACTGATCGTCGCCGCTGCGGCTGCCGGGGCCGCATGCAGCAAGCGCGAGCACGAGCCCGGCGGCCCGCGGGATCCTCATCATGCGCGGACGGTACCGCCGCTGCGCCCGTCCGTGTGCAACAAACCGGATGACCTCAGAGATCGGGCAGAAGGCTACACAGCTCGTCGAGCCGGGCCTCGGTCGCGCCGGCGCCGCACAGCGTCAGCCCGGCGCGTGCGCCATCGTCGATCGCGGTCACCACCCAGCCGGCGTGCTGGGCCGGCGACGACACCGCGCACAGCGCCGGGACCGCCCGATCGAGCCGGATGCGCGAGACGCAGGCGCGGCCGCCGAGCACCTCGGCGATCCGCTCGAGCCAGCGCGGGCGATCGGCGGCGACCGCGCGCCGCTTCCACGCCAGCGGCGCGGGGGCCGCGCTCGCCACGGCGAGCAGGCTCGACACCAGGCCGGTGCCGTCGGCCTCGCGCACGAGCGCCTCGCGGGCGCGGGCGGCGAACAGCTCGAAGGGCTCGGGCGCGCCGGCCTCGAACCGGACGCTCGCGAGCGCCGGCACGGTGCGGCGCAGCCGGCGCAGGGGATCGTCGAACGCGCCGGGCGCGATCGGGATCTGGAACGTCGGCGAGCAGCGCGCCTCGGGCCGGTCGGCCGCGCGGTGGAGCAGGCGGCCGAGCGCGTAGGCCAGGGGCAGCACCCGCGGTGCGGGGCCGGCGAGCGCGCGCCACGCGACCGGCATCGGCGAGGCGGTGACCGGCGCGGGCAGCGGGACCTGCACGCCGATCGTCGCGGGGCTCGCGGCGGTCAGCTCGGCGATCCGCGCGGTGAGCAGCGCGTGGCCGTGGCCGTCGAGCGCGAGATGGCAGGTCGACACGATCGCGAGCCCGCCGGCGCGCGACAGCCCGAGCCACGGCCCGCGCTCGCGCGACCACGCGCGGCGGTGGCCGTGGCGCGCGGTCTCGATCGGCTCGTCGCCGAGCGTCACCGTGACGAACGGCGCGCTCGCGGGGCGCGGCCGCGGCTCGGCGCCGGCGGCGAGCGCGGCGAGCTCGCCGGCCAGCGCGTCGGGGTCGTCGAGCGGCGCGACCCACACGCGATCGCCGATCGCGAACGCCGCGGCATCGAGCGCGCTCGGCACGAGGATCGCACCGGCCGCGGTACGCCGGACCGTGGTCGCGAGCGGCTGATCGGGCAACACGCCGTCGAGCTCGATCAGCGCGCGGCGGGCGGCGCGGGCGCGCGCGATGGCGTCCGCGATCGGATCGCGCGGCGGCGGCGCGGCGTGGCCGATGAACGTGTCGGACGACGGCTCGGCATCGGAGCGCACGTAGAGCGCGCGGCGCTCCCAGCCGAGCGCGGCCCCGCCGGCGACCAGCCACCACCGCGGATCGCGGAGGTCGACGTCGGCGAGCGACACCAGCTCGCCGTGCAGCGCGACGGCGCGTCTCGCCCAGCTCCTCACCGTAGCTCCAGCACGTAGACCGGCTGCTCGGGATCGTCGCGGCGCCCGGCGAGCTGCCAGCCGGCGCGGCGCGCGAGCGCGGTGATCGCAGCGGCGGGCGGCGCGGTGCGCACGACCAGCGGGCCGAACGCGCGGCGGAGCAGCGGCGAGCCGAGCCGCGACGCGTGCGCGGCGATCCGCGCCGGCTCCGCCTCGGGATCGAGCTCCACGATCACCAGCGTCCCGCGCACCACGCGGCGCAGCTCGCGGAGCGTCGCAGCGCGATCGCGCACGTGGCGGATCGACGACACGCAGATCGCGACGTCGATCGCGGCGTCGCCGAGCGGCAGCGCCTCGCCGGCGGCGCGCACCGCCGCCACGCCCGCGCGCGCGCGCGCGAAGTCGCGGCTGGGATCGAGCGCGATCACGGCGAGCGCGGGGAAGCGCGCCGCGGCCCGCGCGGCCAGGGTCTGCGGCCCGGCGCCGAGATCGAGCAGGCGGCGCGCACCGGCGAGCGCGCCGGCGAGCCCGTCGAGCAGCCGGTCGTCGAGCCCGCCGAACGCGGGGCGCTCCGCCGTGGCATATCGCCGCGCGCTCGCGCCCTCGAACGGGTGGCGATAGAGGAACCGGTCCAGCCACGCGGCGACCACCGGTCGAGGATCCCCGATGCGCGTGATGTTCGCCACCCGTGACGCCGGTTCCCGATGATACGGTCTGTCCGTGCGGTCTCCCCGGTTCGTCCTCGTCGCGTTGCTGCTGTGCGCCTGCGGCGGCGGTGACAACTCCTCCGGCATCCCCGACGACTGCAATCCGCTGGGCGGTCAGGGCTGCCTGTTGCCATGGCCGTCGTCGACCTACCTGGTCGAGGACGGGACGACCGCGACCGGCTACCGGATCTCGATTCCGGAAGACGCGATGCCGCAGAACATCGACGCGGTCGCGATCGATCCGTCGCTGATCGGCCGGTGGGACGGGTTCTCGCCGGTCGGCCCGCTGCTCGTCGAGTTCCCGGCGGGCGTGTCGGGCGCGAACCTGCCGTCGTTCAAGGATCCGTCGCAGTCGCTCGCGGCCGACTCGCCGATCGTGCTGGTCGACATCGACACCGGCGAGCGCGCGCCGTTCTTCGCCGAGATCGATCAGAACATCCCGGCCCCGCACGCCAACCTGATCATCCGCCCGCTCGCGCGCCTGCACACCGGCGCGCACTACGCGGTCGGGCTGCTGAACACGCTGACCGGCGCCGACGGCAGCCCGCTCGAGCCGCCGGCCGCGTTCGTCGCGGCGCGCGACAACAAGGGGTTCTCGCACCCGCGGTTCGCCAAGATGAAGGCCGGGATCCAGGACGCGATCAGCGCGCTCGAGACCGCCGGCGTCGACCGGTCCGAGCTCGTGCTCGCGTGGGACTACCGGACGGCCTCCGATCAGTTCCTGACCGGCGATCTCACGGCGATGGTGAAGGCGGCGATCCCGGCGATGGGGGTCAACGGCTCGAACCTGACGTTCACCGCGACCCAGCAGGCCGCCGCCACCGGCTACGCGAGCTACCTCGGCACGTTCAAGTCGCCGAACTTTCTCACCGACGGCGAGAACGATGACTCGGTGCTCGCGCGCGACGCCAGCGGCGTGCCGGTGATGTCGGGCTTGCGCGACGCCAACCTCGCCGCGGTGATCCCGGACTGCGTGACCACGATGCCGCTGCCGCGGCCGACCGTGATCTTCGGCCATGGCCTGTTCGGCTCGGGCGCGAGCTACATCGACAACCAGTTCCTGCAGAACCTCGCGCAGCAGTACTGCATGATCATTTTGGCCGGCGACTTCATCGGCCTGACCGACCGCCAGATCGCGCTCGCGCCGCTCGCGGTCAACGACCTCAACCGCGCGCCGGAGATCAGCGAGAAGCTCGCGCAATCGATCATCGACTTCATGGCGCTCGAGACCATCGCGCGCGGCCCGATGGGCAAGTCGCCGCCGTTCAACGTCAACGGCACCTCGATCATCGATCCGGCCAACACGTTCTACATCGGCGGCTCGCTCGGCGGGATCATGGGCAACACGTTCATGGCCTACGATCCGAACCTCACGCGTGCGATCCTCGCCGTGCCGGGCGGTAACTGGTCGCTGCTGTTCGAGCGCTCGAACGCGTGGAGCCTGTTGATGGGCGCGACCATGGGCGCGTACCCCGATCCCGACTACTACCAGCTCAACCTCGCGTTCTTCGGCATGGGCATGGAGCCCTACGATCCGATCACGACCGCGGCGCACGTCATCCAGGACCCGCTGCCCGGCAACACCGCGAAGAACGTCCTGATGTGGTACGCGATCGGCGACTGCCTGGTCACCAACATCGCGACCGAGATGGTGGCGCGCACGATGGGGATCACGATGCTCGCGCCGTCGGTGAAGTCGCCGTGGGGCCTCACGCCGGTCGACGGCCCGCTGAGCGACGGCATCGTCGTGCTCGACGATCACCCGACGCCGCTGCCGCCCGACACCAACGTGCCGCCCGCGACCGACAACGGCGTCCACGAGCACATCAACTACCTGCCGGCGCCGCTGCGCTTCGCCAACGACTTCATGTTCGACGACACGATCAAGCAGGAGTGCCTGGTCGACGGCCAGCCCGCCGCGTGCGACTGCGCGACCGGGGCGTGTAACTGACCAGCGAGCGCCGTGCCTCGCAACCATGGCCGGCCGCCGGTCGTCGGGCCCGCCGCGGCTCACGCGAGCAGCTGCGCGGCCTGCTCGAGCGCGTCGGCCATCGCGGCGGCGTCGGCGTGGCGATCGCCCGGCTGCTTGGCGAGCGCGCGCGCGATCACGTCGTCGAGCTCGCGCGGCAGCGACGGGTCGAGCTCGCGCAGGTGCGGCGGCTCGGCGTTGATCTGCAGGTCGATCAGCTCGAGGTCGTCGGCGCCGGAAAACGGCGGTTCGCCGGCGAGCATCTCGAACAGGATCACGCCCATCGCGTAGAGGTCGGCGCGGCTGTCGGCGGCGTCGCCGCGCAGCCGCTCGGGCGCGATGTACGCCAGGCTGCCCACCACGGTGCCCTGGAGCGTGAGCTTGGCGCTGCCCTCGAACGTCGCGAAGCCGAAGTCGATCAGCACGACCCGATCGACCGGGCCGGGCGACGCCTCGAGCATGATGTTGGCGGGCTTGAGATCGCGGTGGAGCACGCCGGCCTCGTGCACCGCCGCCAGTCCCGACAGCGCCTGCCACGCGTAGCTCGCGGCGCGCCGCGGCTCGACCCGGCGCTCGCTCTTGATCACGCCGCGCAGCGTCTTGCCGCGGAGCAGCTCGACCGCGAGGTAGGGCTCCTGGCGCGCGGTCACACCGGTCGCGAGCAGCGCGGCGACGTTGCGATGGCGCAGCCGGGCCTGGACCTCGCCCTCGCGCGCGAACCGCGCGAGCGAGGTGGCGTCGGCGACGTGGGTGTGGCGCAAGATCTTGAGCGCGACGAACGACTGGGTCGCGAGGTCGAGCGCGCGGAACACCTCGGCGGCCGCGCCCCGACCGATCAGCTCGTCGACCCGGAAGCGATCCCCGATGACGTCTCCGATCCGGCGCTCTCCGGACACCGCGCCACGATAGCAGAACTCTGCTATACGACGGGCGTGCCGCGCCATCTGGTCAGCATCGCCGACCTCGACGCCGCGGAGATCGTCCGCATCCTCGATCACGGCGATCGCTACTGGTCGCTCGCCGACGAGCCGATCAAGAAGCTGACCAGCCTGCGCGGCCGCACCGTGATCAACCTGTTCTACGAGAGCTCGACGCGCACGCGCACGTCGTTCGAGCTCGCCGCCAAGCGGCTGTCGGCCGAGGCGATCAACATCGCCGCGTCGTCGTCGTCGACCACCAAGGGCGAGACCCTGCTCGACACCGGGCGCAACCTCCAGGCGATGCATCCCGACGCGATCGTGGTGCGCCACTCGTTCGGCGGCGCCGCGGCGCTGCTCGCGCAGACGGCGCGCTGCGCGGTGGTCAACGCCGGCGACGGCCAGCACGAGCATCCGACCCAGGCGCTGCTCGACGCGGCGACGATCCGCCGCCATCGCGGGCGGGTCGACGGCCTCGAGGTCGCGATCGTCGGCGACATCTCGCACTCGCGGGTCGCGCGCTCGAACGTGTTGTGCCTGACCAAGCTCGGCGCGCGGGTCCGGCTGGTCGCGCCGTGGACGCTCGTGCCGCGCGGCATCGAGCTGATCGGCGGCGAGCTCACCCGCGAGCGCGTGCGGGTGTGCGCGCGGCTCGAGGACGGGCTCGACGGCGCGGACGTCGTGATGATGCTGCGCGTCCAGCACGAACGGTTCGACGGCGAGGCGCCGCGCTTCCCCAACACGCGCGAGCTGTCGCGCACGTTCGGGCTGTCGGAACGCACGCTCGCGTACGCCAGGCCCGACGCGATCGTGATGCACCCCGGGCCGATCAACCGCGGCGTCGAGGTGTCGCCCCAGGTCGCCGATGGCCCGCGCGCGGTGATCCTCCAGCAGGTCAGCTGGGGCGTCGCGATCCGCATGGCCGTGCTCGAGCGCTCGATCCTCGGAGACGCGGCATGACGGCGCCGGCGCTCGCCGTTCACGAGATCGTCAAGCGGTTCGGCAACCACGTCGCGGTCGATCGCATCTCGTTCGAGGTGCCGCGCGGGGTCATCTACGGGATCCTCGGCCCCAACGGCGCCGGCAAGTCCACCACGCTGCGCATGATCAACGACATCATCGCGCCCGACGCCGGCGAGATCGCGATCCTCGACGGGCTCGAGCCGGGCGGCGCCGCCGCACCTCACATCGGCTACCTGCCCGAGGAGCGCGGCCTCTACCCCAAGATGCGCGTGCTCGACATGATCGCGTTCATGGGCGAGCTGCGCGGGCTCACCGGCGGGGAGGCGCGCGCGCGGGCGGGTCGGTGGCTCGACCGGCTCGGCCTCGCGCAGTGGGCGAAGAACCGGGTGCAGGACCTGTCCAAGGGCATGCAGCAGAAGGTGCAGTTCGCGACCGCGCTGATCCACGAGCCCGAGCTGGTGATCCTCGACGAGCCGTGGAGCGGGCTCGATCCGATCAACGCCGACGTGCTCGCGCAGGTGGTCGACGAGATCCGCGCCGCCGGCCGCACCGTGCTGTTCTCGACCCATCAGATGGAGCAGGCCGAGAAGGTGTGCGATCAGGTCTGCATCATCGCGCGCGGCAAGAAGGTGCTCGACGGCAACCTGCGCGACATCAAGCGCGCGTCGGCCGGCGAGGGCGTGATCGCGCTGGGCTTTGCCGACGACGCGTCGCGCGAGCGCGCCGAGCCCGCGCTCGCCGATCGCGGGCTGGTCGCCGATCGCCGCGCGCCGCGCGCCGGCGAGGTCGCCGACTGCGAGGTCCGACTGGCCGACGGCGTCGCGCCGCAGCGGCTGCTCGCCGCGCTGGTCGCGGCCGAGGCATCGCTGCGCAAGTTCGAGGTCGTGGTGCCGACGCTTCATCAGATCTTCGTCGCGCGGGTCGGCGCCGATGCCGCGGTCGCGCAGCGCCAGGAGGACGTCCGTGCGTGAGGCGCTGGTGATCGCCAAGCGCGAGCTGCTCGAGCGCGTGCGGACCAAGTGGTTCGTCGCGATCACCGTGCTCGGCCCGGTGCTGATGGTCGGCCTGATCGTCGTGCCGGCGCTGCTGGTCGGGCGCGGCAGCGCGGGCGCCAAGGTGGCGATCATCGATCAGACCGGCAAGGTCGCCGACGCGCTCGCCGCGGCGCTCGCCGCCGACGACCAGCACTGGAAGGTCACGGTCGAGCCGCGGGACACGACCGACGAGGCGATGCGCGCGCAGCTGCGCAGCAAGCAGCTCAACGGCTTCATCCGCATCCCGGCGGACGGGCTCGGCGCCGGCCACATCATCTACAGCGGCGACAACGCGACCAACCAGGCCGTCGCGATCACCTTGCAGCGCAGCATCACCGCGGCGGTGCTCCAGGCGCGCGGCGTGCCGCTCGACAAGCTCTCGCCGCCGACCATCGACAAGCTGCTGTCCAACGGCGAGACCCAGGGCCAGTCCGGCGAGGGCACGTTCCTGCTCGGCTACATCATCGCGTTCATCCTCTACATGGTGATCACGCTGTACGGGATCAACGTCATGCGCAGCGTGGTCACCGAGAAGTCGAGCCGCGTGGTCGAGCTCCTGGTCGCGGCGACCAAGCCGCGCGCGATGATGGTCGGCAAGATCCTCGGGGTCGGCGGCGCCGGGCTCGCGCAGATCTCGCTGTGGTTCATCGTCGGCGGGGTCGCGCTCGCGTTCCGCAGCGAGATCCTGGGATGGCTCGGCGCCGGCAACACCGGCAGCATGCTGCCGTCGCTGTCGTTCGCGCAGATCATGGTGATCGTCGCGTTCTTCGTGCTCGGCTACCTGTTCTACTCCACGCTGTTCGCCGCGCTCGGCGCGACGGTGTCGAGCGAGCAGGACTCGCAGCAGGCCGCGATGCCGATCACCATGCTGCTGGTGATCGGCATGGTCTCGATGACCGCGATCACCGGGGATCCGCGCGGCAGCACCTCCGCGGCGATGACGCAGATCCCGTTCTGGTCGCCGATGCTGATGCCGCTGCGCTTCCTGCTCGGCGGCGCGTCGCCGACCGAGGTCGGGCTGTCGCTCGCGATCCTCGCGGGCTCGACGGTGCTGATCGCGCGTGCAGCTGCGAAGATCTACCGGGTCGGTATTCTGATGTATGGAAAGCGGCCAGGCTTCGCCGAGCTGCTGCGCTGGCTCAGGTATTGAGCTTATCGAAGTGGAGTTCGCGGCGACCCGACTGGATCTGACCGGCATCGCACCGTTACACTTCGGGTAATGCGGGGACTCGTGGCCGCGGTCTGCCTCGTGCTCGCCCCGGTCGCCGCGTGGGCCCAGGCCGACGTCTCGGCCAGCGCGGAGCCTGGTCCGAGCGACGAGGCGCCGGCGCAGGGCGTGGTGTACGGCGCGATGCCGGGCGGCATCCACGCGCCGAGCGCCGAGGTCCTGCCCCGGGGCGTGATCGAGGTGTCGATGCTGTCGGGCTACGGCTACCGCAAGGGCCTGCTCGGACCCGACGAGCACTTCGATCGCGCGCTCGGCGACATCGCGTTCGCGTATGCGCCGACGGATCTACTGACGCTCGCGCTGTCGTTCGACGGCCGTTACGACGTGCACTACGGCATCCCGGTGTCCGGCGACGACGGCCTGGTCGGCGATCCGCACCTGTTCGCGCGGCTCGCCAAGGCGGTCGGCGCCGCGCGCATCGGCGCGCAGCTCGATATCTGGTTCCCCGGCGCGAAGGCGCCCTCGATCACCGGCTCGGCGACCTCGGTCGACGCGCGCCTGCTCGGCGGGTTCGCGGTCGGGCCGGGCACGCTGTCGCTCGACGTCGGGTTCCGGCTCGACAACAGCATCAAGAGCGCGGGCGAGTACGGCAAGCTGTCGCTGCAGGATCGCGTCTCGCTCGGGGTGTCGGACTACGACGAGGTGATGGCCGGTGCGCTGCTCGCGTTTCCCGCCGGCAAGGCGTGGCTCGGCGTCGAGGGTACGCTCGAGGCGTTCGTCGGCAGCCCGACCAACGCGGGCGACGCGACCCTGCGCGAGGGCTCGCTGCTGGTGCGCGGCGGCGTGACCGCGGGCTTCCACGTCACGCCGGTGTGGTCGCTCGCCGCGTACGTCGAGGTCGCCAAGGTCCCGGGCATCGAGCTCGCGCAGATCATGGCCAACTCGATCCCGATCATCCCCTACGAGCCGGTGGTGACCGCCGGGCTGGGCCTCGAGGCGCGGTTCGGCGGCCCGCATCGCGCGAGCCCGATCGCCGAGAAGGACTGCCACAAGCACGTGCCGCCGGACTGCCCGGCGGTGAAGGTGCCGCTGACCGCCGACATCACCGGCAGCGTGGTCGACGACGCGGGCAAGCCGGTGGTCGCCGCGAAGGTCGCGGTCACGCTGAAGAACTCGTCGGTCGCGCCGGTCACCACCGACGACAAGGGCAACTACGCGTTCAAGGGCGTGCCGATCGGGACGTCGATCGACGGCCGGCCGAGCCTCGAGGAGACCGGCGTCGAGCTCGCGGTGACGGTCGATGGCAAGAAGCCGGGCTCGGCGTCGATCGCGCAGGTCGCGCCGGGCGACAACGTCGTGCCGCCGATCAAGCTCGAGCCGCTGGTCCAGCCGGCCAAGCTCAAGGGCATCGTGCGCGCGCGCGCGACCGGCAAGCCGGTGCCGGCCGCCACGATCACGCTCGACCCCGGCGACAAGAAGCTCGAGCCCGACAGGGACGGCAGCTTCGCGATCGAGCTGCCGCCCGGTCAGTACAAGATCACGGTCACCGCCAAAGGCTTTGCCACCCAGGAGCTGGAGATCTCGCTCGCGCCGAACGATGTCGCGATCAAGAACATCGACCTGTCGAAGTGACGCGCTCGCGGCGCTCGCCATCGCGGCGGCGATCGTCGCGTGCCACGGCAAGCCGAAGGCGCTCGCCGAGCTGACCAAGGCCGATGGCCCGGTCGATCGCCAGCCGGCGGGCACGACCGACTGGCGGGGCGCGCCGCTCGGCACCGAGTTCTTCCTCGGCGAGGCCGCGCGCACCGGCGACGGCGCGGCGCAGCTGAGGCTGCTCGGCACCGCGCAGATCGCGATGCAGCCGCACACCGTGCTGCGTTTCGGCGGCGGGGCCGATGCCGCCAAGATCTCGGTCGAGGTCGGCGAGATCTCGCTGTCGGGCGCCGGCAGCTACGGCCTGGACCTCGGCAACGTCACGCTCGATAGCGCCGGCGCGGTCCGGATCACCGCGAAGGGCAACGGCCAGAGCGCGCTCAGGCTGCTGGTCGGTCAGGCCCAGGTGGCGTCGGCCGACGGCAAGGTGACGACGCTGTCGCCCGGCCAGGAGATCGAGCTCGGGCTCGGCAACGTCGTGGTCGCCGACGTGCGCGATGCCGGCGTCGACGCCGCGCCTCCGCCCGCCGACGCCGCGGTCGACGCCGCGGTCGACACCGAGGCGACCGTGCAGATCGCCGTGACCGGCCGGCGCGCCGAGGTCCAGCTGCCGGGCGAGCCGCGCTGGACGCCGCTGCCCGCCGGCGCGGGGACGATCGCGAAGGGCGCCAAGCTCCGGCTCGGCGCCGGCACGAGCGCGAAGCTGACCGCGCACGACACCACGCTCGACCTCGCGGCCGGATCGCGCGCGGTGGTCGGCGACGACCTGATGATGGGGCTCGAGCTCGGCAGCGCGCGGGCGAGCGTGCCGGCCGACACCCAGGGCAAGGTCGGCGTGCCCGGCGGCGAGGTCGCGCTCGCCGGCAGCAAGGATGGGCCGGCCGAGGCCAAGCTCGACGTCAACGCGCGCGGCGAGGCCAAGGTCACGATCCTGCGCGGCGATGGCAAGCTCGACGTCGGCGGCGCGCCGGTGCTCGACATGCCGCGCGGCGAGAGCGCGACGCTGGCCCGGACCGGCACGGTCCATGTGCTCGAGGCGATCCCGAATTACTTCGATCTGTCGGTGCCGGCGGGCGAGAGCTTCACGATCCACGATCCGAAGGGCACGACCGCGCTGCAGCTCGCGTTCGACGGCAAGTGCCCGGGCGGCGGCGTGATCGAGATGGATCGCGACGCGCGGTTTCGCGCCGCCAAGATCTCGGGCGGCAAGGACGGCGCGAACCTCCAGGTCGGGCCCGGCGCGTGGGCGTATCGCCTGCGCTGCACGGTGGGCGGCGAGGAAGGCGCGGCGGTGGCGTCGGGCCGGGTGGTCGAGCTGCGCGACGACGGCCGCCGCCCGCTGCCGCCCAGGCCGGGCAAGAACTCGATCGACGCCGACGGCCACAACTACCACATCTCGTATCAGAGCCAGATCCCGATCATCGAGGTGCACTACGCCGGAGCCGGCTCGGCGTTCACGCTCCACCTCGCGACCGGCGGCGCCGACGAGACGTTCGACAGCGCGACCCCGGTGTTCGCGATCCCGGGCACCAAGCTGCGCGAGGCGACCTACACGTTCTGGGTCGACCACGACGGCACGCGCCAGGACAAGACCTCGACCTTGAAGATCGACTTCGACCAGACCGCGCCGCAGGTCTACATCGAGTCGCCGCCGAACGCGGTGGCGTTCCCGCCGGAGATCGACGTGCGCGGCGCGGTGCTGCCGGGGTGGACCGCGAAGGTCGAGGGCAACGAGCTCCCGATCGATCCCGCGACCCGGCGGTTTGCGGCAAAAGTCTCGCCGCCCGGCACGGCGCAGGCGCTCGCGATCCGGCTCTCGCACCCGAGCCACGGCGTGCACTACTACTTGCGTCGACCCAAGTAGGCTACGATGGCCCCGTGCGCTGGCTGTCGCGCGCGATCTCGATCGCGGTCATCCTCGTCGTGCTCGGCGCCGCGTACGTGCTGCTGCGCTCGCGCATGCCGGCGACCCAGATCGGCCAGAGCTTCCGCGCGTGGGCGCTGTTTCACGACGCCTCGCGGCTCGCGGTCGGCTCGCCGGTCCGGATCGCGGGCGTGCGGGTCGGCGAGGTCGACCGGCTCACCGTGGTCGGCGACTTCGCGCGGGTCGACATGCGGCTGCTCGACAACACCGACATCCCGGTGGACTCGTGGGTGACCAAGCGCGCCGAGTCGGCGTTCGGCGACAGCTACATCGAGATCATCCCGACCTCGGCCGAGGAGGGCGCGCCGACCGCGCGCCGGCTGCGCTCCGGCGAGCAGATCGTCCACGTCCAGGAGGGCGCGTCGACCGACACGGTGCTGCGCGCGATCGCGCGCGCGATGCCGCGGGTCGACAACGGGCTCCAGCGCATCCACGACTTCGCGCTCGACGCCCGCAAGTGGGCGAGCGGCGGCCTAAAGGAGCGGATCGTCGACGCCGATCACTGGCTCGCCGCCGGCAACCTCGACCAGCCGATCGAGGCGGTCGATCGCGGGATGGCGCGATTCGAGTCGGGCACGACGCGCGCGGCCGATGCGGTCGCGAGCGCCAAGCCGCAGATCGTGTCGTTCCTCGACCGGCTCGATCGCGGTGTGAGCTCGGCGCGCAGCCGGATGCGCGATCTCGACACCAGCATCGCGGATGGCCTGAAGAGCGCGCGCGACGGCATGGATCGCATCGATCCCACCGTGCAGCAGATGACCGACGTCGTGGTCGCGATCAACGAGGGCAGCGGCGAGGACTGGAAGGGCACGTTCGGCCGGCTGGTCAACAGCCCCAAGCTCGCCGACGATATCGAGGACGTCACCGAGTCGATCAGCGACGCGGTCGCCGGCCTCAACAAGTTCAAGTCGTGGCTCGGCCTGCGCGCCGAGTGGGACTGGTTCTCGAAGTCGCCGGGGTTCTACGTCACCGCGGAGATCCGCGCGCGCAACGACAAGTTCTACCTGATCGAGCTCGAGAAGGGGCCGATCGGCGGCGTACCGGCCGATCAGCTGTACGACGTCGAGCACGCCACGTCGCTCGTGCGCGTGCAGACCATCCACGACTCGCTGCGCTACACGTTCCAGTTCGGCAAGACGATGTGGGGCCACCTCCAGCTGCGCGCCGGGCTCAAGGAGTCGACGCCCGGGCTCGGCGTGGACCTGTTGCTCAACCACGGCCGGCTGCGCTTCGAGAGTGACCTGTACGGCTCGTTCACCCACACGCCGCGGCTCAAGCTCACCGCGCAGGTCGCGGTCTACCGCTCGATCTTCCTGATGGCCGGCGTCGACGACCTGCTCGACTCGCCGGGCTATCTGCCGATCGTGCTCGGCAACACCGACGTGCCGACCCAGTTCAACTACCTGCGCTACGGCCGCGATTACTTCTTCGGCGCGACGCTGCACTTCGACGAGGCCGACCTCGCCACGCTGATCCGCACGTACGGCGCGCTGATCGTGGGGCTGCTCAAGTAACGTGGACAGCGCGCTGCTCGAGCTATGTGACCGGGTGCGGCGCAACTATCAGGCCGCGTACGAGGACGATCTGCTCTCGATCGTGGCCGCGCTCGTGGACGCGACCCCGCTGCGCCCGGAATGGCAGGACGCGCTGGCGCGTCGCGGCGAGCTCGCGAGCTGGCTGGTCGGGATCGACGAGCCCGAGACGTGGACCGGCGCGC
>Ga0335081_10008483_pt1 | contig 16489 bp, 16 predicted proteins | sample Lox_Sample_35_FD_206713 | JGI IMG/M metagenome (GOLD analysis project Ga0335081, IMG submission 206713) | Soil microbial communities from Loxahatchee National Wildlife Refuge, Florida, United States - Lox_Sample_3.5 | ecosystem: Environmental > Terrestrial > Soil > Wetlands | place: USA... | reverse complement strand
CACGGCCGAGCTTCAGGCTTGTGCGTTCTTCTGGCTGGGCCTTCTGCGCCGCGAGATTCCGCGCGCCCGTCTGTTCTTCACTCCCCACCACGCCGAGTGGTGGCAGCAGGTGCGCCAGCATCTCCTTCTGCCGCAGGCAGGGTATGCGATCCTGCACCCGACGGCTCTTTACACCACCAAGCAGTGGCCGGTGGGAGAGTTCGCCCGCCTGGGAGCCTGGCTGGAACGCGAGTATCGGATCAAGACGGTATACTCCTGTGGGCCGCACGAAGCCCAGGTACTGGATGCGGTGGAGCGGGCGGCGGAGGCTTCCGGCGTCCGGTCGATACGCCGCCTGGAGGGCGCTAGCCTCGGCCAGTTCGCCGCCGCGCTCGCGGGTGCGAGTCTGTTCGTCGGCAACGACAGCGGTCCGGCTCATATGGCGGCCGCGCTGGGCCGTCCGTCGGTGGTGATTTTCGGATCGTCCAGCTCCCAGATCTGGGGGCCGTGGCCACGGCAGGACCCTGACCGGCCGGCGCGCCTCGTGCAGAACTTCTACGACTGCAATCCCTGCCCGGGCGACCGCTGCTACCGTTTCAATCAACCGGAGTGTATCCTGTCCGTCAGCTTCGACCAAGTGCGGGCTGCCGTCGAGATGGTGCTGAAGGATTGCCGAACGCCGATTGACGATTGCCCAGCGGACGCGGGTCGAAACTCGAGTTGCGAACCTCCGGTTCCGGATTCCGAGCCACCATCAATCCGCGATCGGGAAGAAGAAGAAAAACTAAAAGGCAAAAAGCAAATGGCAAATGGCAAAGGTGAAAACGGTTGAAATGCCGAAAGGGTTGGTTTGTTCAGGCAGTTTCAGTCCTCCGATCTGAGGGCCGAGAACTGAGAACCGAGGACTGAGAACTGAAAACCGGCTCAGTACACCATTTGGGTGCGGGGAGTCAACGCTTCCTTGGGTTTGGATTCGGCTTCGACCACAAGCTGCTCGATACGTTCCGCGGAAAGCATGATGCGCTTGGCCACGCTGCGGAGGGTTCCGAGCCCGTTGTAGCGGCCCGAGAGTCTACCCTCGATTTCCCGAACTTCGTTCTTGAGTTGGGCGAGCGCGGTCTCGATATCTTCCTTTGCTGATGGTAGCATCGTTCCTCCTGCGAGCGAGCGGCGCCAAGAACCAAGGGAGCCGTCGCGTCAGAGGTTTTTATCGGCAGAAGCGAGCTGGTTGCTGAGGGGCAAAATGCATTGTCCGGTTTCCGTTGTCCGTGGCAAGGTTAATCACCCGTCAGCTCTCAGCTTTCAGCTTTCACCTCCAAGCAGGAATGTCGCGTGTCTGGCTGAGGATTGATAGCTGATGGCTAAAGGCCAAATGATTACGGCAACTGACGACGGACCAAGACCAGTCGCTATGAATTACGATGCCGTTCTGGTTCTCTCGTTTGGCGGCCCGGAATCGCGGGCGGACGTGATGCCCTTTCTGGAGAATGTCCTGCGCGGGAAGCGCGTGCCCCGCGAGCGGATGCTGGAGGTGGCCGAGCACTATTACCACTTCGGGGGAAAAAGTCCTATCAACGATCAGACGCGGGCGCTGATCGCCGCGCTCGAATCCGAGTTGGCCGAGCGCGGTCCGCGCTTGCCGGTGTACTGGGGCAATCGCAACTGGCATCCACTTCTGGTCGACACGCTGAGAAAGATGGCGCAAGACGGCGTGCAGAGAGCACTGGCCTTTGTGACTTCCGCCTACGGCTCATACTCCGGTTGCCGGCAGTATTTGGAGGACATTGCCCGTGCCCGCGCGCTGGTGGGGCCCGGCGCCCCGACGGTGGAAAAGCTGCGTGTTTTTTTCAACCATTCCGGCTTCATCGCGGCGCTGGCGGAGCGTGCCCAGGACGCGCTGATGCAGGTTCCGTCGCAAATCAGGGCGAGCGTCACCATGGTCTATACGGCGCATAGCATCCCGCTGGCGTCCGCGCAAACGTCTCAGTACGTCCCGCAGCTCGAGGAAACGGTGCGGCTGGTGTCCGGGATGCTGGGCCGAAGTGGCGATCCGCTGGTGTATCAGAGCCGCAGCGGTGCGCCCGGGCAGGCGTGGCTCGAGCCGGATATTCTCGACTACGTTCGCGCCATGCGGCCGGCGGCGGGCGGAGCGAGTCTGGTGATCGTGCCCGTAGGCTTCGTCTCCGACCACATGGAGGTGCTCTACGACCTCGATACCCAAGCCGGCGACCTCTGCCGCGAACGTGGGATCCAGATGGTCCGCGCCGCGACGGTCGGTACCCATCCGAGATTCATTGGCATGATTCGCGATCTGATTCGTGAGCGCGTCGAGGACACGGGCGCACGGCCAACTCTGGGCGTCATGGGACCGGGGCCCGACTTCTGCCCGCCCGACTGCTGCCTCCCGCGAAGTGGCTAGTGGATGAGCCATCAGCCACCGGCTTGCAGCAAGAACCGGACCGTCATGTCATGCTGAGGGCTGTCGGCTGGACTGGGAACTGAAAACTGAGAACTAGGAGGCTGCGGAAAAACCCATGATTTGGGACGTAGCGGCGACTTTACGTCGCCATAACGCCAGTGATTGCAACGCGCAGATGGCGGGATAAACCCGCCGCTACGAGTTTTTCCGCAGCCTGCTAGTCATTCGCCACTTCAGCAAAGCGGCGGAACCGCTGACGCTGAATATTGAGATTGACGATGGGACGCTTCACGATTGATGATAAAAGACGGGCGGAGGCTCGACGATTGACGGACCGAGAGTGCGAAGTTTCAATCATCAATTACCTGAGGGGGTGAGTTGGAAGCAACGCTGCTGTTCTACGTTCAAACTGAAGTCTGGCCGTTATTCGCCAACACTGGCATGGTGGCGCGCGTGGTGCTGGCGATCCTGGTGACATTCTCCGTGGTCTCCTGGGCCATTATTTTTCAGAAATACCGGACCTTCGGGGCCGCGCGACGCAACTCGGACCGGTTCCTGGAAGTCTTCCGGACCAGCAGCAAGTTCTCGGAGATTCGCGCCTCCTGCAACAGGCTCAAAGCCAGCCCACTGACGGGAGTGTTCCTGGGCGGCTACCGCGAATTGGAAAACCAGATGGAGGTGACCGAGAACCCGGGTAAGATGCGCCTGCGCAGTCTGGAAGGCATCCGGCGGGCGCTGCAAATCGCCTGTTCGAGCGAGATCACGCGGCTGGAAAAATGGATGGGCTGGCTGGCGACCACGGGTGCCGTCACCCCGTTTGTGGGGCTGTTCGGAACCGTGTGGGGCATCATCGATGCGTTTCAGGGCTTGGGGAACGCGGAAACGGCGACGTTGCGCAGTGTCGCGCCCGGCATCGCCGAGGCCCTCATCACCACCGCCGCCGGTTTGGCTGCGGCGATTCCGGCCGTGATCGCATACAACTACTATCTCCAGCGAGTGAAGCAATTTGGGGCGCAGGCCGACGATTTTTCCCTGGAGTTCCTGAACATCGTGGAGAGGCATTTTGCTTAACGGGCTGTCCGCGGTCAGCAGTCGTTTGTCCGTTGAAGACGAACCTTATCTGTGGCATAAGCGCCGGCTGTTCAGCAACTGACGACGGACTACGGACAACGGACGTCTCTTATTCGAAAACTGAGAACCGAAAGATGGCCTTTACAAGCAACAACGGTCGCACAAAAACATCGCTTTCCGATATCAACATCACCCCGTTGGTGGACGTGGTATTGGTACTGCTCGTCATCTTCATGCTGACGGCACCCATCCTCCAGTCGGGCATCGAGGTCGAGTTACCGAAGACCAGGACGGTGAAAGTGGTGTCGGACCAGAAAGTGGTGGTGACAATCGACAAGAAGCAGACCATTTATCTCGGCAACGATCCGGTGAACATTCACCGCTTGGGCGAGGAGATCCTGGGCCAACTGAAGGGCGCGAACGACACGCCTGTCTATTTGCGCTGCGACAAGAACGTGCCTTTTGGGGCCTTCGCCGAGGTGATTGACGCGCTGAAACGATCGAACCTGAAGAACATCAACATCGTGACAGAACCGCTTTCGACCAAGGGAGAGCTTTAATTGACAATTGACGATTGCCCGGCCGACGAAACTCGAAACTGAAACTCGAAACTCGCACGCCGGAGGCTGCTTCGAAGTGCGAACCTCCAGTTCCGGGCAATCGTCGATCGGCAATCGGCAATCGGCAGTTCCTATGAGTGTGGCTACCTTCACACCCATATCGGATCAGGGCGACAGCTTGCGCCGGGCGCTGCCGGTTTCGGCCGCCTTGCACGGGTTGTTGTTTGCCGTATTGGTGCTGGCGCCCTACATCGGGAGGGTTTTCGGGTTTGGCTGGGGAATGGGGTACGGCTCAGGCTCTCCGGGAGCCTTGGGCAGCGCCGCTCACGTAGGCGCGGTAACGTCTTTGCCCGGCGTCCCACTGCCTGCGCCCATGCTGGCCACTCCCAGCACCGTGGCAACCGAGAACCCGGGGCTTTATCAGCAGGAGCCGCAACCGAAGGAAGAGCCGCCTTCGGAGGCTGAAGCGATCCCGAAATTCAAGGGTGCCGTGAAAGTGGAGAAGCCGATCGCGATCAACAAGCGTATTCAAAAGCCGACCATTGCGCCGCCGCCCAACGCCATACCCTTCGGCGTGGGAGGGCGACCCTCGCTGAGTTACGGCAACTTCAACGACGCGGCCGGGTCAGGCGGGATCACTATCGGTAAGGGCGGGGACTTCGGGGAGCGCTACGGCTGGTACGTCACCGCAGTTCAAACCCGCATCAGCTCCAACTGGCTGCTCTCCATGGTGAGCCCGGCTATTGTGACAGCGCCGCGCGTTTATGTTACTTTTGACATTCGCCGCGACGGGAGCATCAGCAACCCAGTGGTGGCTAAGTCGAGCGGCATTCCGGAAGTCGATCGCTCCGCCATGCGGGCCGTGCTCGCCTCCAACCCGCTGGGTCCGCTGCCGGCCGATTATGCCGCCGACAAGGTGACGGTGGAGGTATACTTTGACTTCAACCGGCACTGAGAACAGCAGTCGAAAGTTGAAAAGTCGAAAGTAGAAGAAGTGGTCCGTTTCGACTTTCGAGTGGTCAGAAGAGAGAAGTCAGGAGTCAGGAGTCAGGATGACAGAGGAGAGTCGAAGGTTGCAAGTCGACAGCAAGAAGGATGCGGTCGTTCTTGACTTTCGACTCTTCCTTCCGCAACGAGAGGCATTGACTCGGCATCTTATGAGAGAGGACCAGTTCCAACTATGAAACGATTCATCAGCCCTTCCCCAGCGTGGTTCGCGGCGGTAAGTCTTACCGTCCTGGCCACCGTTCTGGCGCTGGATCGCTCAGCGCCGAGCCAGGACCAGTTCAAAGTGATCATCAATCGAGGCATGCCGCTGGTGCGCCTGGCGGTGACGGATTTCCCGCCGCAGGGGGTAGACGAGCGACTGGTAAGCCTGACGCAGGAATTCAATCAGGTGCTCGCCAACGACCTTGATGGTGCGGGGATTTTTCAGCTCGTGAGCAAGAGCGATTTTCCGACGAAGGTTCCGCATCAGCCGCAGGAGGTGGATTTCCCGTCTTGGACAGATGCGCCGGCTTCGGCGCAGATGCTGGTTTTCGGTCACAGCGAGGTGATCAACGGCAGCCTGGTGGTCTACGCTTATCTTTACGATGTCAAGAATCCGGCGAGTCCGCAAGTGATCGGCAAGCGCTTCGTGGCCACCCTCAACGAGGTTTCCACGCGCCAGACGGCCCATCAGTTTGCGAACGAAATCGTCCAGGCGCTGGGCGGCGGCGTGCCGGGCATCAACCTCACTCGCATCGCTTTTGTGAGCAGGCGCACGGGTCATGAGGAAGTTTGGGTGATGGACTATGACGGTTTCAACCAGCGGCCTATTACCAGTTACCAGTCCATGAGCCTGACGCCGCGCTGGTCGCCGGACGATACACGGCTGGCCTTCACCACCTACGCGGAGGGTAATCCTGAGATCTTCATGTTCTCTCTGCTCACCAACCACCGCGTTCCTTTTCCCAGCTACAAAGGTCTCAACACGACGCCAGCTTTCGCGCCCGACGGAAAGCGGATCGCGTTCTGTTCGAGCATGAGCGGCGATCCGGAGCTCTACGTTTCGAACGTAGACGGCTCCAACCTGCAGCGGCTGACGTTCTCACCGGGGGTGGACATCTCGCCGGTGTGGAACCCAAAGACCGGTGACGAAATCGCTTTTGTTTCGGACCGCAGCGGGACGCCACAGATTTATCTGATGAGTTCGGATGGCACCAACTTGCGGCGTTTGATCACCGGCGCGGGCGACGCCAGTTCGCCCTCGTGGTCGCCCAACGGTCTAGCCATCGCCTTCTCGTGGCGAGTTTCCGACACCGGCACGTTCGACATCTATATGGTCGAGATCGCCTCCGGGCGCATCGTCCAGTTGACCCACGACGCGGGCCGCAACGAGCATCCCTCGTGGGCGCCGGACGGACGCCACCTGGTGTTTGAGTCTAACCGGTCCGGGTCCCGGCAGGTGTGGACGATGATCGCCGACGGCACCACCCCGCAGCAATTGACGCATGAAGGAGAGAATTGGAACCCGACGTGGTCTTTCTAAGCAACGCCAGCCAGCGGCGGTTGCCAGAATGAACGGAAGACGGCTCGCTTGGTTTGACCCTCATAGAATCAGCGAGCTAAGTTCGAGTTCTTCATGAGAAGTAGTGAAGCCGGGAATCCGGATCATGAGGCATGAACAAAGGCGGAGCCTGAGGTTTCTTTCCGTGCATCCGGGGCCGGGATGGATGGGGCAACGGTCGAGCTATCTGGTTTATTCCGTCACCTGGTATCTGTTTTTGTAAGCTACAGAAATATTTGCTTCAGAAATGTTTGCATTCGTATTCCTTTAATGGTAGCATGGGGTCGTTCTTCAAAGTTTCGTGCTGAGGGACGGGAGGCAGCGCGGCTGTCTCTCGCAAGGGGTTGACTTTGAATCGAAGTAATCCACAAGATCATTAAGATTCCTGCTCGCGACTAAGGAGGCTCTTAGATGCACACCAGAAAACGCAGTCTTGCGGTTCTCGTTGCCGTTCTGGGGGCTTTGGTGTTGGTCGGCTGCCACAAAAAAGTAGTACCGCCGCCGCCGCCACCGCCACCGCCACCGCCGCCGCCAGCCGCTGCGCCTGCTTGCACGCTGACGGCAGAACCCAGCACGATTGACAAGGGTCAGTCTGCAACACTTAGTTGGACGTCTTCGAACGCCACTGATCTTGACCTGCAGCCGGGTATCGGGAAGCAACAAGCGTCGGGTTCCACCTCGGTCAGTCCATCGGACTCGACAACGTACACCATGTCCGCAACGGGTCCGGGTGGCAACACCACCTGCCAGGCTCGGGTGACCGTGACGCCGCCGCCGCCGCCGCCACCGCCACCGCCACCGCCGCCTCAGGGTCCATCTGAGTCCCAGTTGTTCAGTGAGAAGATCAAAGTGGCCTACTTTGATTTTGACAAGTCGAACATCCGTCCCGATGCGGAAGAGGCTCTAAAGGCGGATGCCGACTTCCTGAAGGCTCAATCCGACATCAAGTTTACGCTGGCGGGGAACTGCGACGAGCGAGGCAGTGAAGAGTACAACCTTGGTTTGGGTGATCGGCGCGCCACCGCGGCCAAGGAGTACTTGGTCAACCTCGGTATTGGAGCGGACCGGATCTCGACCATTTCCTATGGCAAGGACCGTCCTGTCTGTACCGATCATGACGAAACGTGCTGGCAGAAGAACCGGAACGCTACTCCGGTGTTCGGAATCGTAAGTGGGGCTAAGTAGGCATCAAGTCGCACGCCGGGGGCCCGCCAGGGCTCCCGGCTTCTGCGTTTTTCCCGAGAGACCCGGCGCCCGATAATGCGCTCGGAGGCGCTAGGGAAAAGTGTCTACCGAATTAGTCCGGTTGTGCCGATCCCAGACGCGTCTCGCAACCTTATCACGATTTTGAGGGCTTCGGTCAGTCAACCTCGTCCCGGCCATGCAGTGGGGTCAGACTGGCAAGGGTTCTAAACTTTTCAACCGCGGGGGGCGACTGACCTTGAGAAAGCAATTCATTTTCCTCTCGCTCCTGGTTCTCACCGCAGGAGCGAGAACAATCCCGGCCTTCGGTGTCAACAAGGATCTTCTGCGGATCGAGCAGCAACTTGATAACCTACAGCAGTCAGTGGAGACGATGCAGAAGACGCTTGACACCCAGACTGCCAGTTTGAAGACGCTCCTTGAGTTGCAGAACCAGCAGATTGACCGGATGAGTGCGGCGATCGCAGAGATTCAAAGAGCGAACCAGCAGAACTTGGCCACCAACAGCAACAAGATCGATGGCATGACCAGCCAGATTCAGGCGCTTGGGGAAAGCCTGGAGGAAACGAAAGCCCGCCTCGCCACGCTGAGCGACCAGATCTCTCAGACCCAGAACATCATCCAAACGCTACGTGCTCCGAGTCCGGCCCCGCAACCGGGCGCTGAGGGCACGGCGCCCACTGACACGCAACCAGCCCAACCGGCGACTCCGTCCCCACCCGATCCAGACACCCTATATCAATCGGGGTACAGCGCGTACATGGGTGGCCAATACCAGATCGCCATGCAAGCTTTCCAGCAATACTTGCAGTACTACTCCGCGAGCGCCCGCGCGTCCAACGCGCAGTTCTACGTGGGTGAGTGCTACTACCTCCAGGGCGATTACGCGCAGGCAATTCAAGCCTACAATCGTTGCATCGAACAGTACCCGGACGGGAACAAAGTGGCGGCAGCCCAGCTCAAGAAGGGGTTGGCTTACGTCGCGCTGGGGCAGACCACCAACGGCGCCAAGGAGCTGCGCTCGTTGATTCAGCGCTACCCGAATTCGCCCGAGGCGAAGATTGCGCGTCAGAAGCTGCAGAAGCTCAACGCCCCGGTGCCGCGGCGCCGCGGATGACCGTGCATCTTGGGGATCGCCGATTTGACCCAGGGGGAGTCGTAACAAGGCCCTGCTATCGGCCGTCAGTGTTCAGAACTCTGGCGATTCCGCAATGTCCCGCGGTTCTTGGCAAAGGTAGAACTAATGCAGGAAGTTATAGGAGGCGGGAGGTGTTATGTCAGGCTCAGTCAACAAAGTGATCTTGATCGGACGCTTGGGGAAGGACCCGGAGTTGAAGTACACGGCGAACGGGACCCCGGTGGCGAAATTCTCGCTCGCTACCGACGAGGTCTATAAGGATAAGACGACCGGCGAGCAGCAGCAGCGGACGGAGTGGCACAACATCGTGGCTTGGAGCAAGCTGGCCGAGATCTGCGGCGAGTATCTCACCAAGGGCAAGCAGGTCTACATTGAGGGCCGGATTCAAAGCCGCCAGTGGGAAGATCAAAGCGGCAACAAGCGCACAAGTTATGACATTGTCGCCAATCAGATGAAGATGCTCGGCGCCAAAGGCGACTTTGCGCGAGCGCCAGCGAGTGAAGCGGTCAGTCCCGTCCCCCGGGATCCGGTGCCTCCCCCTGAGCCCACCCCAGAACCTCCAGAAACGGGGATCACGGACGAAGATGTTCCATTTTAAGATCTCTGGCCGGTGAAAAGCAGCCATCAGTGACCGTCTTTAAGCACGGTCACGAACCTCGCCGCTTGCGCGCCTCATCGTTACGACGAGCGATCGCGTTGAACTTCTGCAACTGCTCGGGCGTGAGGATCTGCCGGATGCGATCGCGTGTTTGTTCGTGCAGGGTGTTAAACTGAGGCTCTACCTGCTTCTGCAAATCGCTGTACTTCCTGTCGTAGTCACCCAGAATCTGCCGCAGTTGGCTGATTTGACCATCCGAGAGACTCAACGCGCTCTCGAGATGCGCAACGGCGCGTTCGCGATTGAAGGCCCGGCGCAAGAGGCCTGCATGCCAAACATAATAATACGTCCCGCCGCCGCCCACGACGACACCGAACACGAAGATGAGAGCGAAATAGAGATAAGCACGTCTGGTCATTGTGTTGCCTTGCCACCGTTTTCCGCGGGCGCCGACGGAGCCAGTGGAGGATTGGCCGCCGAATCGTCATTGAAAATCGGGTTGTTCTCCGCCACCACGGCGGGCTCGGTGGGAAACAATTCCGTAAATGCCTGGGCGCGCACGGGTCCGGTGGTCGGCAGCACCAGCATCAGCACTAGGGTTAGAACCAAAAAAGACGTCGCGTACAGCATGCGCCTTCCGGCGCGCTCCAGCAATTCCTCGCGACTGGCTAGTGAGCTAGTCTCCGACTCCTCCAGTCGCCTCAGGACCCGAGCGGCGAATCCGAGCATCGGCTCCGGCTCGGGCTCCACCGCGAGCAGGTCCAGGCCGGCGCGAACCGTCTGCCAGTCCCGCGCATACAGCGCGCACGCCGGGCATTGCCCGAGGTGTTCGCGCAAGGCTGCCGACACCTCATGCCTCGGGGTCTCTTCGATAGTCTCGCGAAACTCTTCACATCGCATGGCTCACCTTCTCTGTCGCCACCGCTTCCAATCTTCGAGCATTCGTTTCCGCGCCCGGTGCAGGCGTACCTTCACCGTATTGGGCCGCAACTGCAGAATCGCCGCAATCTCCTCCACGGAGTGGTCCTCCAGTTCCTTCAGCACCAGGATCGTTCGATCCTCGGCCGGCGCACGCGCCAGCAGCTTTTCCGCCAAGTCCCGCGCTTCCGATTCCTGTTCCAGGTTGAGCGCTCCCTCCGATGCGCTCTGAGCCTGCCCCTCGATGGCGCGGCTGCCTTCCTCTCCGATCTGCCAGTAGTAGGCCAGCTTGGTCTTCTGCTCGCGGCGTAGATAATCATAGCAATGGTTGACCGCAATGCGGGACAACCAGGTGCCGAAGGAGGCCTGGAAATTGTAGCTGCGGATGCCGCGAAACGCCTTGATGAAGATCTCCTGCGCAATATCCTCTACCTCATCCCTCCGCCGCACCAGGTGGTACACGAGCGAGAAGACTCTTTTCTGGTGTCGCTCCAGCAGAGGCTCGAACGCTTCGCGTTCACCCCCCTGAACGCGCCGGATCCAGTCACTCTCCGAGACCTCCGCTTTAGAGCTGCCCATTCAGTTTACATCCCGCAGCCTCCTTCTAAAGCAAACGACGAAGAAGGCATCCGTCAGGTTACAAGCGACCGGCCCCCCTGCCAACCCCGAATTCCAATCAAATTTTTTGATTGACTAACTGAACACGCTTATGAAATACTAGTACCATGATTATAGGAACAAGACTTCGCAAGTTACGAGAAGAACGAAGGCTGTCTCAGGGGGACATCGAAAAGCGTACGGGGTTGCTCCGCTGCTACATCTCGCGAGTCGAGAACGGTCACACTGTGCCGTCACTCGAAACTCTCGAGAGGCTGGCTTCGGCGCTCGAGATTCCACTGTTTCAGCTCTTCTACGAAGGAGACGATCCACCTCCTTTGACGAACTTGAGCAAGCGTGAGACGACCGAGGAGTTGGTGCAGGACGCCGTATCGGACAAAGAATCTCGCTTCTTTGAGAAGGTCCGGCGGCTCACTGTCAACATCAGCGACAAGGACCGTCAACTGCTGCTCTACATGGCTCAGAAGCTGGCGAGCCGGTAGTTCGTCAATGGTCTGGAGAGACCGGGATAGGCGTTGACGTGTGTTTCGCCAGCGCTCATTCCCACTCAATCGTGCCGGGTGGTTTCGACGTAATGTCGAGGACCACCCGGTTCACTCCCTTCACTTCGTTGACGATGCGGGTTGACATCCGTTCGAGCAGCGGCGCTGGGAGTTTCGCCCAGTCGGCTGTCATTCCGTCTTCGGACTCAACGGCCCGCACGGCAATGGTGGACGCATATGTGCGTGCGTCTCCCATCACCCCCACGCTTGACACCGGCAGCAAGACGGCAAAGGACTGCCACAACCGTTGGTAAAGCCCCGCCGCGCGCACTTCCTCTACCACAATCGCGTCCGCTTCACGAACCACTCGCAATCGATCCGGAGTCACTTCACCAACAATGCGTACGGCGAGACCAGGTCCGGGGAACGGCTGTCGGCCCACCAGTTCTTCATCCAATCCCAGTTCGCTGCCCACTGCGCGCACTTCGTCCTTGAACAGTTCGCGCAACGGTTCGACCAGTTCGAACGACAGATCGTCCGGAAGCCCGCCCACATTGTGATGACTCTTGATCGTCGCGGCCGGACCCTTCACCGAGACGGACTCGATGACGTCAGGATAAAGGGTGCCCTGTACCAGATAGCGGATGCCGCCCAGGTCCGTCGCTTCTTCTTCGAAAACGCGGATGAACTCCTCGCCGATGATCTTGCGCTTCCGTTCGGGGTCGGTCACGCCGGCAAGTCGATCGAGGAACCGCGACGAGCGGTCCACGGCGCGGACATTGAGGTGCATCTTGTCCCGCAGCGTCGCGGTGACTTTCCGGAACTCGTTCTGGCGCAGCAGACCGTTGTCGACGAAGACGCAGGTGAGGCGATCGCCGATGGCGCGGCCCACCAGGGTCGCCGCCACCGCGGAGTCCACTCCTCCCGAAAGCGCGCACAAGGCCTGGCCGTCGCCCACGCGAGCTCGAATCGTCTCCACTGTCTCCTCGATGAAGGCGCGAGGAAACCAGTTCGGCTTTATCCCGCCAAGCTCCACAAAACGCCGCAGGATGTCTTTGCCGTGCTCCGTGTGCCGGACTTCGGGGTGAAACTCCACGGCATACATCTTGGCGTTCAGGTTCTCAATCACCGAGATGGCGTTCTCGGTTTTTCCAGTGATGCGAAAGCCCGGCGGCACCGCCACCACATGGTCGCCGTGACTGTTCCAAACTCGCAGCGGCGACTTGATCCCCTCCAGCACTTGGCTCGGCGGGAGGATGTCGAGTTGAGCGAACCCGTACTCCCGGCGCCCCGCCGGTTCCACCTTGCCGCCGAGATGGTAAGTCATCCATTGCAAGCCATAGCAGATACCGAGCACCGGAACGTTGAGCGTCAGGACCCGATCGTCGCACACCGGCGCGGCAGGATCGTAAACCGACGAGGGTCCGCCCGAGAGGATCAACGCCTGTGGGTTCATCCGCACCAGCTCGTCGAACGCCAGGTGGCAGGGGACGATGACCGCGTACACGTGCATCTCCCGGATGCGCCGCGCGATCAGTTGTGTGTACTGGGAACCGAAGTCGAGAACGACGACAGGCCGAGGTGGCTCCATAGGTAGTGACCAGTGACGGAGTGAAATGATGAATGCTGAATGAAGTAAAACAGACATTAGCCTACAAAAGTAGGCGACTTTAATCCGCCGTCAAGCAGCCCTCCCCCCTTCCGTGCAGAATTCATTTCACCACCACGTTCACCAGCCTCTGCGCCACCACGATCACCTTGGTCGGCTGCCGCCCGTCGAGCGCCTGCGCAATCTTGGGTTCGGCGAGGGCAAGCCGCCTGATTTCTTCCTCCGAGGCGCCGGCCTGCACACGAATCTTGGCGCGCAGCTTGCCGTTCCACTGCACGGGAATCTCGAGCTCTTCCTCCGCTGCCAACGTGGGATCGTACGCCGGCCAGGCGACTTCCAGCAGCGCCTCGGAATGCCCCAGCGCTTCCCAAAGCTCGTCGGCAATATGCGGGCTGAAGAGCGACAGAAGCAGAACCAGGGTCTCGAGCGCATTCTTCAGCACTGACGGACGGATATTCCCCGTCGTCACCGCCGGCTCCATCTCGATCAGCTCGTTGACGAACTCCATGAGGATGGCGATGTCGGTGTTGAAATGCCAGCGCCCTTCCATATCGTCGGTCACGTGCCGCAGCGACTGGTGGGCCTTGCGCAGCAGCCGCCTTTCCTCCGGTGTAGCGCCGGGCTTTAGCCCGGCATCGGTCAGCGTGTCGCCTTCTTGAGCGCTGCCCGCCGCTGCGCCGCCAGCTTCCGAAGTTTCTGAGGTGGTCCCTTCCGTCACCCCGCTCACCGAGCCGGTGTGCCTGCCCACCAGCCGGTAAACGCGCTGTAAGAATCGCGATGCCCCTTCGATCCCCGCGTCACTCCATTCCAGGTCTTTTTCCGGCGGGGCGGCAAACAGCATGTAGAGCCGCACGGTATCCGCGCCGTACTTGGCGCCCATCTCGGTCGGATCGACGACGTTGCCCTTCGACTTCGACATCTTGGCGCCGTCCTTGATTACCATGCCCTGGGTGAACAGTCGCGCCACCGGCTCCGGCGAATCGACGAGCCCGATGTCTTTCATGGCCTTGGTGAAAAACCGCATGTAAATCAGGTGCAGAATGGCGTGCTCGATCCCGCCGATATATTGGTCCACAGGAAACCAATAGCGGACCTTCTCCCGGTTAATGGGCGCGCTATCGATCTTCGGATCGGTGTAGCGGTAGAAGTACCACGAGGAGTCGACAAAGGTGTCCATGGTGTCCGTTTCGCGGCGCGCCGGGCCGCCGCACAGAGGGCACGTGGTACGAACAAACTCCGTCACCTGGGCGAGCGGCGATTCGCCGGTGCCGGTAAACGTGACGTGCGGCGGCAGGATCACCGGCAGATCCTTTTCCGGCACCGGTACCACGCCGCAAGCGTCGCAGTAGATCATGGGAATCGGCGTGCCCCAGTAACGCTGGCGGGAAATTCCCCAGTCCTTGATCCGATACTGAACGGTTCCCTTGCCGAACCCCTGCGCCTCCGCGTCACGCGTCATCCGCTCGATGGCCTCTTCGGAGGTGAGTCCGGTGTAAGGGCCGGAATCGACGAGCTGGCCGTAGTCCACATAGGCTTCTTTGGGCACGCTGGTGGGTGACTGCGCGTCTCCCTGCGCCGGCAAAATGGTCCGAATTGGCAGGCCGTCAGCGTCGCCCTGGGCCCGAACGCTGTTCGGCCCTACCGGCACAATCACGGTCCGAATCGGCAGGCCGTACGCGGTGCAGAACTCGAAATCGCGCTGGTCGTGCGCCGGCACGGCCATGACGGCGCCAGTACCATATTCCATGAGGACAAAGTTCGCCACCCAAAGCTGGACGCTTTCCCTGTTGTAGGGATTACGGGCCGTAAAGCCCGTGAAAACGCCCTGCTTCTCCAGGTTCACTTCCACGCGCGCACGCACCGCGGAAGCCTTCACTCGCTCCACCTCGCCCCGCAGGTGCCCCTGCTGCTCCACCGACGGCGAGCGCACAATCATCTCCGCCACCAGCGGGTGCTCGGGCGCGAGAAACACTGCCGTACATCCGAAGATGGTATCCACGCGCGTGGTGAATACCCGCAGCGGCCGGCCCAGCGCCTCGACGGTGAATTCCACTTCCGTGCCGAGCGATTTCCCGATCCAGTTCTGCTGCATGGTCAGGACGCGCTCCGGCCATCGCACCAGGAGCTTCATGTGGTCGAGAAGCTGGTCGGCGTAGGCGGTGATCTTCAGGAACCACTGCTCCAGCTCCTTCTCCACCACCGGAGTATCGTCGTGCCGCCAGCAGCACCCGTCCACCACCTGCTCGTTGGCCAGCACCGTGCAGCACTTGGGACACCAGTTGACGCGGCTATGCTTGCGATAGGCGAGGCCGCGCTCGTACATCTGGAGGAAGAACCACTGGTTCCAGCGGTAGTATTCCGGGACGCAGGTGGCGAACTCGCGCCGCCAGTCGTAGCTGAAGCCAAGCCGCTTCAGTTGCGCCCGCATGCGATCGATGTGGGCAAAGGTGAACTCCGCCGGGTGCCGCTGGCTCTTAATGGCGGCGTTCTCGGCCGGCAGACCAAAGGCGTCCCAACCGATCGGGTGCAGGACGTCGAGACCCTTCATGCGCATGTAGCGGGCCAGCGCGTCGCCGATGGAGTAGTTGCGCACGTGACCCATGTGGATGTCGCCGGACGGGTAGGGCAGCATTTCCAGGACGTAGTACTTCTTCCGCGCCGGATCAGCCTCTGTCTCGAATAGCTTCTGCTCGGCCCACCGCTGCTGCCACTTGGCCTCGATTTGTTGCGGGTCGTAATTGGAATCCATAATCCTCGGTTGCTGCGAAACTGCCGCATCAAACCAACCCATCAAAAACTCGCCCACCACGTCGACCAAAAAGTCCCACGTGGCACGCCCTTGCCCTACTAAGTCCTTGGCTTCATAAGTACGGCCACGTATTTCCTGACCCCTCACCCGGCGCTTCGCGCCTCTCTTTACTGAGAACTGGCAACTGAGAACTGAAAACTCGCCAACCTCCGCATCATCCGCAGGTTCCGCTTGTCGTCGCCGGGCCGATCGATGGGCGTTTCACATATGAACGGGATCGAACGCAGTTCCGGGTGGCACACGATCCGCCCGAAAGCCTCGGCGCCGATTTTGCCTTTGCCGATGTGCTCGTGGCGGTCGGCGTGCGACCCGAACGCCGTCTTCGAGTCGTTGGCGTGAATCATCCGCACCTTCTCGATCCCGACCGTGGCATCGAGCTCCTGGATCGCGACCTCTAAACCAGCGGCGGTGTGGATGGCATAGCCCGCCTCGAAGCAGTGCGCCGTATCGATGCAAGCGCCCATCGGCAGGTCGCGCCCAGCCTCGGAAACGATTTCCGCCACCTCCTCGAACCGCCGTCCGAGAGCCGTACCCTGA
>Ga0335081_10008482_pt1 | contig 16490 bp, 16 predicted proteins | sample Lox_Sample_35_FD_206713 | JGI IMG/M metagenome (GOLD analysis project Ga0335081, IMG submission 206713) | Soil microbial communities from Loxahatchee National Wildlife Refuge, Florida, United States - Lox_Sample_3.5 | ecosystem: Environmental > Terrestrial > Soil > Wetlands | place: USA... | reverse complement strand
ATGCTCCAGCAGTCGCCGTTGCCGTTGAACTGGTCGAGGTACGCGAACGGGCTGCCTTCGACCGACTTGAACACGCCCGCGTCGGTGGCCACCAGGACCACGCCGGTGTCGGCCGGATCGACCACGATGTCGCGGACGGAAGTCGCCGTGCCGTCGTTGCCGCTGAGGGTGATCAGGTTCGACCAGCTGACGCCGCCGTCGAGCGAGGTGAAGAAGCCGGGCGTGTGCACGTCGAACGGATCGCCGAGGCCGAGGTAGAGCGTGTCGGGGCTGCTGGGGTCGAGCGCGAAGGCGCCTACCGACTGCGAGCCGATGTTGTCGGTGATGTTCGTCCAGCGCGGGCCGGTGGTGGCGCTGATCGCCGCCTGCGCGGTGAAGGTCTTCCACACGCCGCCGCCGGCGGTGGCGACGTAGAGGATGTTGGGGTCGGTCGGGTGCGGGACGATCTCGCGCACGCGGCCGGAGTCGACGCCGCCCACGACCGGCGAGATCTGCATGCCGTCGTTCGGGCCGACGTTGACCCACGCGTCCGGAGTCGGCGCGGCGGCGGCCTCGCGCTGCGCGGCCTCGATGGTGCGCAGTAGCTGCTCGACGGTCGGCTCGCCGAACATCATCGAGCGCGCCAGCGCGCGGGCGGTGGCGTCGTCGTGGTCGAACTGCTCGGCCGACGCCGCCAGGGAGAGAAACAGGCCTGCAATCAACGAGGCTCGTCGCATGCTAGCGCGCTTCTTGGCACGCCGGGCCACCCGCCGCCTATCGGTTGGCTTGCGCCGCGCGTTTTCGTGCGCGACCGACGGCAGCCGGTGCAGATTTCGCGTGGGGCTCCAGTTGTGGGTCTCGTGTAAAATCCTGGAATTAGAGTGGTCCGGCGTGGCACGCGGGTTGCTGCGTCTGCAAGGATGGGTACCATCGCGGAAATCCTGCGCACCACGGCGAAGAACTTCGTCAGCGCGGGGCCCGAGCTTTCGATTGCGCTGGGCACGCTGGGCCCCGACGCGCACCGGGCGCCGGCCGACGTCCCCCCGGCGCGGCGGCTGGCGCTGGCCGACCAGTTCGTGCGCAACCTGCGCTCGCTGCCGCAGGATCGCGCGGTCGACCTCGAGCGCACGCTCTTCCCCATCCTCGGCGCCGACTTCGAGTCAGGTTGGACCAGCGACATCGGCGGGAGCCAGTCGGTCATCGCGGTGCGCAAGCAGCTCCGGCTGATGCTGGTGTCGGCGGGCCTGCCGTTCGCTGCGGTGGCGCGGCTGCAGGCCTGCGTCTGCATGCTGGTCGACTGGATCGGCTCGGCGGGCGGCGGCTCGATCGAGATGAAGCGCATCCCGCGCGGCGTGCACGTGAAGCTGACCACCAGCGCGCTCGGCGGCGACGCCGGCCTGCTCGCCGAATCGCCCATGGTGGGCGCGCTCCGCCAGCACTCGTCCGACATCGGCGCCGAGCGGCAGGGCGCGCAGATCCTCCTGCAGTTCACGCTCACGGACGGAAGCCGCTGATGCCGACCATCCTCGACGTCTACGCCCTCCCGCGCGGCCTCCGCTCGCGCACGGCCAAGCTTCGCGACTCGTTCCTGCGGGGGTACCTGGAGACCCACCCGGGCGCTGTGCACTACCAGCTGGATCTCGCGAAGGACTACGCGCAGCTGCCCACGCTCGACGAGTGGGACATCGAGGCCAAGTTCGAGATGATGTACGGCGAGGGCGAGCTCGACGAGGAGCAGGCGAAGCGCTGGAACGCGCTCAGCAAGCTCACCGACCAGATGCACTCGGCCGACCTGATCCTCATCTCGGCGCCGATGTGGAACTTCGGCATCCCCTGGATGCTCAAGCGCTGGATCGATTCGGTGGCTCAGTGCCGGCTGACCTGGGAGGTGAAGGACGGCCAGTACTCGGGCCTCCTGCAGGGGCGGCAGGCGGTCGTCCTCGCCACCCGCGACGGCGCGTACTCGGAAGGCAACGGGCACCCGGCGTGGGACTTCCAGCTGCCTTACCTGCGGCACATCCTCGGCTTCATGGGCGTCGCGCCCGTCCACGCCGTGGTCGCCGAGGGTCTCGCTCCGGCCGGCGGGCAGGTGCGGCTGTCGCTGCTCGAGCCAGCCATGATGCAGGCCGAGGCGCTGGCGCGCACGCTGTAGCTACCTCCAGCGGATGTCGATGTCGCAGCCGCGGCCGTCCGGCAGCCGGCGCGCGGGCGCCACCTCGCCGGTCGCGCCGGCCACCTCGAGGCCGTAGCCGAAGACGCCTTCCCAGGCGACCCAGTGCGCGGGCACGACCTGCGCGGCGCAGCGGACGCGGATGGTGCCGCCGCGGTCGCCCGCCGGCAGCCAGCTCATCGTCACGCCGCGGCAGAGCACGTCGAGCAGGCTCTGGGCGCGCGCGTAGAGCGAGGCCGGCGAGCCGCCGACGAACTCGAGCGAGAAGTGGATGATGGGCTGCAGCACGGCGAAGTTCCGCTGCATCACGTTGCGGCCCAGCTCGCGCAGCCCCTGCGGCCCGCGTCGGGCCTGGATGGCGGCGGCGATCTCGTCGAACGGGCCTGGCTCGATCCAGCCGGGCCGGCTGCCCGGGTCGTCGAGCAGAGCGGCCAGCCGCGGCGACGCGCGGGCCCGGACCTCGGCGAGCAGGCCGATGCGGCGAAGCTCGTCCTCGTACGCCCGGAACACGCTGCGCCGAAAGCTCCACGCATCGGCCATGGCCGGGCGGTTGTCTCACGCCGTGCGGTAGCGCGCCAACTCGCTGCGCAGGCCGTTGGCCACCTGTTGAAGCTCTTCGATGACCGCCTGGTTGCGCACCAGGCCCTCGGAGGTGCTCTGCGCGGCCGAGGCGACGCCGGTGATGTTGGAGGCGATCTCCTCGGTGGCCCGCGCCGCCTCGCTCACGTTGCGGGTGATCTCGCTGGTGGTGGCGGTCTGCTGCTCGACGGCCGCCGACACCTCGCGCTGCAGGTCGCTCACCTGGCCGATGACCTTGGTGATGTCGCCGATGGCGCCGAGCGCCGCCTGCGTCTCGCTCTGGATGGCCTGGATGCGCGCGCCGATGTCGTGCGTCGCCTTGGCCGTCTCGCGGGCCAGGTCCTTCACCTCGCCGGCCACCACCGCGAATCCCTTGCCCGCCTCGCCCGCGCGCGCCGCCTCGATGGTGGCGTTGAGCGCGAGCAGGTTGGTCTGCTCGGCGATGGAGGTGATCATCTTCACCACGCTGCCGATCTGCGCGCTGGAGTCGCCGAGGCGCTGCACGGTGTCGCGGGTGGACTGGGCCATCTTCACCGCGTCGCCGGTGACTTTCGCGGCCTCGGCGGTGTTGCGGGCGATCTCGCGGATGCTGGCGCTCATCTGCTCGGCGCCGGCGGCCACCGTCTGCACGTTCTTGTTCACGGCGGTGGCCGAGTTGCTCACGATGTTCGCCTGCGACGACGTCTGCTGGGCGGCCGCGGCCACCTTCTGGTTCACGCCGCCGAGCGCGTCGGCCGACGAGGTCACCTTCGTGGCGGCCTGGCCGAACGACTGGAAGGCCGTGCCCAGGTGCTCCATCGACTGGTTGAGCGCCACGCTCATCTGCCGGCTCACCGCGTCGCCTTCGACCGCGATCCGGTCGCGCAGGTCGCCGTCGGCTACGTTGGTGAGCCGCGTGGCCACCGCCCGCATCGGCCGGAACAGCTTGCGCATGAGCAAGGCGAGGCAGGCGGCGAGCAGGATCACGCCCGCGCAGGCGGCGCCGCCGATCAGCCAGAACGAGCCGCGGATGAGCGTAAACTCGTCCACCGTCCAGCTTTCGAGCGCGAGGTAGCCGACGGGCGCGCCGATCTCGACCTGGCGGTGGCAGGCGCGGCAGTCGGAGTCGGCGACCATCGGCTGCGTCGTGAGGGTGTAGGGCAGGCCTTCGTCGGTGACCCGCTGGCCCACCTTTCCCGACTTGCCCTGTCCGGCGAGCCAGTCGCGCAGGCCGGGATCGCGCGAGCCGCGCGGCGCCGACAGGTACATTTTCCCGGCCGGGTCGAGCACGGTGGCCTGCTTGACGAAGTTGAGCTTCGCCAGCTGATCGAGTGCCTCCTGTGCCTGATCCTTGTCGCCGGCCATCATCGCGCGGCGCAGCTCGGCCTCGGTCAGCGCGCTGAGCCCGCGCGCCCCTGCCTCGACGGCGAAGAGCGCCGTCCGCCGGGCCTCGCGCTGCGCGAGCGCAGTGAGGACTCCCACCACGGCCACGACGAGCAGCGTCGACTCCAGCACGACGCTGACGCCCATCTGTTTGCGGAGGTAATCGAGCACGCACGGTATTCGGCGCGAATGGTGCGGGCCTTAAGTGGGTCAGCGGGCCGACCAGTCGTCCATCGGCATCAGCAGGGCTTCGCGCAGCGCGTTGGAGCGCAAATGCGCGATGCGCTGGTAGTCCGCGTCCTTGAGCATCTCGGCATACGCGGTCCGGCTGGGATAGCGCACCACCAGCGCGGCATCCCACGGCTCGCCGACGAACGCTCCGGCCTGCTCGCCGCCGTAGAGCACCGTGGCGCCGATGCGCAGCAGGATGGGCTGGGCGGCCGTGGTGTACGTCAGGTACTGCTCTCGCCCGCCGTCGGCGAGGCGGAGCAGCTGCACCAGCACGAACGGCCGGTCGGCGTCGCGCGCGAGAAACCGCTGCAGGTCGGCATCGGACGGCGAGATGGCCACGCCTCCTTATACCTTCTATTCCGTGGCGAATGAGGCTGCTCCTCGTCTTCGCGGTGCTGGCCGCGGACCGGGCGCCGCGCTGCCGCATCAAGCAGGGCCCGTGCGTGGCGAAGGAGCCGCTGCAATGCGCCGCCATGCGCTCGAAGGTCGAATCGCTCTGCGTCGAACGTCACGGGTCGGCCACGGCCATCGTGGTCGGGCGCGCGCTGGCGCTGATCGAGCAGAGAACGGCGCCGCGGAACGGGATCTGCTCCGGCCGGAACGGGCCGCGGTAGTACCAGCGGCGGATCTCGTTCACCTGCTGCGCGGGCTCGCCGAGCAGCGAGCGGTCGCGGCGCGCGCACGCCTGCTCGAACTCGCGCAGCGTGCAGAGCTTGCGGCCTTCGGCGCGGCAGTCGGCCTCGCGGCGGTCGGCCAGGTACTCGCGCACCGGCCGCGCCGCCTCGGTGGCGAGCCACACCAGCGCCGCCGCGGCAAACGGCGAGAGATAGCCCCAGGCGATCCACGCCAGCCGCGCGCGGCGCAACATTCCCACCACGATGCCGATGGCGAGCCCGCTGCCGCCGCTCCAGTAGAGCCAGTGCAGCACCGCGTCGCCCTGCGGCTGCGGCCCTTCGAGCCACCGCTGCAGGCCGGTCCCCGCCGCCAGCGCCGCGGCCGGCACGAACAACGCCAGCGAAGTCCGCCATGGAAACGGCCGCCCCGGCTTCTCGGCAGGCGGGAGCAGCGACTCATCCACTCGCGGCCTTCTTCTTGCTCAGGAAAGGCGTCTCGAAGTTGTAGATGGCTTCGATGCTCACGTTGCGGAAGTGCTCGTGCTGCAGCGCCATGCGCTCGAGCTCCCAGCAGAGCGTGCGCGCATCGACGCTGCCGGACTTCTTGCGCCGCTTGATCTCGCGCCGGATCACCGGGTTCACGTCGCGCGGGTGGTAGGTAAAGCTGGTTGAAAAATGAAAGGTGCGCTCGACCGGCACCAGCCGCGCCTCGAAGAGGTCGCCCACCTCGAGGCCGTGCATCTGCCGCCGCTCGGTGACGTCGAAGTCCTCGGTGGTGACGGCGTCGCGCACGCGGATCTGCCCGGTCTTCGGCCGCGAGAAGATGCCGCGCCGGCCGCGATATTCGTAGAGCGACAGCCTCGACTGCGTGCAGCCCATCAGCACGTCCTTGTCGCGGCCCGGCAGCTCCGCGCCCATCTCGCGCAGGTAGCGCTCCACCGGCGTCGCGCCGTCGCCCTGGCGGCGGTCGAACAGGAACCAGTTGAAGAACGCCTGCATCCGCTGCTCGTAGGTGCGGTCCTCCTCGTGCACCTCGCCGCCGGTCTGGGCGAAATACTCCTCCTTGCCGCGGACGATCTCGTCGGTGTCCTTCGCGACGTAGAGGAGGAGCTGGTCGATCTGCGGCTGAATCATTTCTCGATCATTTCCTGGAAACGCTTGAAGAGATATCGGCTGTCGTGCGGCCCCGGGCTGTCCTCCGGATGATACTGCACGGCGAACGCCTTCAGGTCCGGCGCGGCGATGCCTTCGACCGTGCCGTCGTACAGGTTCACGTGCGTCACCTGGATCTTGCCTTCCAGCGACTTCGCGTCCACCGCGAAGCCGTGGTTCTGCGCGGTCATGTCGATCTTGTCGCCGATGATGTCCTTGACCGGGTGGTTGCCGCCGCGGTGGCCGAACTTGAGCTTGTAGGTCTTGCCGCCCATCGCGAGCGCGAGGATCTGGTTGCCGAGGCAGATGCCCATCAGCGGCACCTTGCCGAGCAGCTCGCGCGCCTGCTGGTCGGCGCCGACCACGGCGGCGGGGTCGCCGGGGCCGTTCGACAGCACGACGCCGGTGGGCTTGCGGGCGAGGATCTCGGAAGCGGGCGTGCGCGAGGGCACCACGGTGACGCCGTAGTCCATCTCGGCGAGCCGGCGCAGGATGCCGCGTTTGACGCCGTAGTCGACGACCACGATCTCGCCCTTCTTTCCCTCGGCGAATCGGTACGCCTCGCGCGTCGATACTTTCGTCGCCAGGTCCTGACCTTCCATGCCCGGGGCTCTTCGCGCCCGCTCGACCAGCGCCTGCGCCGACGCGCCGGTCGAATCGATGATGCCCATCTGCGCCCCGCTCGTCCGCAGGATGCGCACCAGCTTGCGCGTGTCGATGCCCTCGATGCCCACCACGCGCTGCCGCTTCAGCCAGTCGGGCAGCGACTCCTGCGACCGCCAGTTCGACGGCGTCCGGCACACGCGCCGCGCGATGAAGCCGGCCGCCTGCGCGCCGCCCGCCTGCTCGTCGTCGAGGTGGATGCCGTAGTTGCCCACCTCGCTCACGGTGAAGGTGACCAGCTGGCCGGCGTAGGACGGGTCGGTGAGGATCTCGTGATACCCGGTGTGCGAGGTGTTGAAGACCACCTCGCCCACGGTCTCGCCTTCGGCGCCGACGGAGAAGCCGTCGAACACCTCGCCGTTCGCCAACGCCAGGGTCGCTTTGCGCGTCACGCTTTCTCCTCCGATGCTCCGCCCTTCCGGGCTCCGCCCGTCGCGGGCGAAGCCCGCTCCTCCTCCGATGCTCCGCCCTTCCGGGCTCCGCCCGTCGCGGGCGAAGCCCGCTCCTCCTCGTGCACCAGTCGGCCCGCGACGAACGTTTTCATCACTTTCCCGCGCAGCGTCCAGCCCGCGAAGGGGCTGTTGCGCGAACGTGAATGAAACCGCTGCGGGTCGACTTTCCATTCGCGCTCGGCGTCGACCACGACGACGTCGGCCTGCGCGCCCGCGGTGAGCGTGCCGTACGGCAGCGAGAAGCAGCGCGCCGGGCCCACGGTGAGCCGCTCGACCGCGCGCATCAGCGGCAGCTCGCCCGATCGCACCAGCGCCAGCGTGAGCGCGAGCGAGGTCTCGAGACCGATGACCCCGTTGGGCGCGTTGGCGAACTCGACCTGCTTGTCGAGCGTGCCGTGCGGCGCGTGGTCGGTGGCGATGGCGTCGAGGATGCCGTCGGCCACCGCGCCGACCACCGCCTGTCGGTCGCTCTCGGCGCGCAGCGGCGGGTTCATCTTGGCGTGCGTGTCGTACGGCTCGCCGGCCGGCCCGAGCGCGGCCGGCACGCCGGCGACCGCTTCGTCGGTGAGCGTGAGGTGGTGCGGCGTCGCTTCGGCGGTGACGTTGACGCCGCGCGCCTTCGCCTCGCGGATGGCGCGCACGCTGCCGGCCGCCGACACGTGCGCCACGTGCAGGTGCGCCCCGGTGAGCTCGGCCAGCAGGATGTCGCGCTGGACCATGGCCACTTCGGCGACGGCCGGCATGCCGGTGAGGCCGAGGCGCGTCGAGACCGGGCCTTCGTTCATCGCGCCGCCGCCGCTCAGGGTCAGGTCCTCGGCGTGGATCATCACCGGCAGGCCGATGTCGCGCGCGTACTCGAGCGCGCGGCGCATGACGCCGGCGGACATGACCGGCCGGCCGTCGTCGGTGACGCAGACGCAGCCGGCTTCCTTCAGCTCGGCCATGTCGGCGAGCTGCTCGCCGAGCGAGCCGCGGGTGATGGCGCCGGCCGGCAGCACGCGCGCAAAGCCCGCCTCGCGACCGCGCGCCGCCACGAACCGCGCCATCGCCGCCGTGTCGCAGACGGGGCGCGTGTTGGGCATCGCGACCACGGTGGTGACGCCGCCGGCGACCGCCGCCCTCGCGCCGCTGGCGATGGTCTCCTTGCCCTCCTCGCCCGGCTCGCGTAGATGCACGTGGAGATCGACCAGGCCCGGCAGCACCCACTTGCCGCGGCAGTCGATGACCGTGTGCATCAGCTTTTCGGCGGGCGTCGCCGCATGCTCGCGCACGTTGAAGATGCTCTCGCCGTCGATCAGCACCGTGCGCGTGCCGTCGAGCTTGTTGGCCGGATCGATCACGCGCCCGGAGTCGAGGATGATCATCGAGAGGGCTCCGATCGAACTACCAACCGCGAGGGCGCGACGGGCGCGAAACTGCAAAGGGCTTTGCTTTTTCGCGTCCCTCGCGCCCTCGCGGTTTGCAGTTCGGGTTTCACGCCGGCACCTCGGCCCGCAGGCATAACGCGAGCGCCGCCATGCGCACCGCCACGCCGGAATCGACCTGGTCCATCACCAGCGAGCGCGGGCCTTCGAGTACGTCGCTCGACATCTCCACGCCGCGGTTCACCGGCCCCGGGTGCAGCACGAGCGCCTCGCGCGGCAGCAGCTCGAGCGTGCGCACGTTGATGCCCCAGGTGCGCGCGTAGTCGCGCGCTCCCGGCAGCCGCGCGTCGGCGATGCGCTCGTTCTGGATGCGCAGCGCCATGACCGCGTCGGCGCCGGTGAGCGCTTCCGTCAGCGAGCCGGCCACGGAGCAGCCGAGCTTCTCGATGCCCGGCGGAATCAGCGTCGACGGCCCGCCCACCCGCACGCGCGCCCCGAGCTTCGAGAGGCAGTGGATGTTCGACCGCGCCACGCGGCTGTGCGCGACGTCGCCGACGATGGCCACCGTCTTGCCCTCGAGCGTGCCCCACCGCTCGCGCAAGGACAGCGCGTCGAGCAAGCCCTGCGTCGGATGCTCGTGCGCGCCGTCGCCCGCATTGATGACGCAGGCGCGCACCGCCCGCGCCACCAGCCGCGGAGCGCCCGCCGCCGGGTGCCGCACCACCAGCGCATCCGCGCCGATGGCGTCGAGGTTGCGCACGGTGTCCTCGAGCGACTCGCCCTTGGCCACGCTCGAGACGTCTTTCTGGAAGCTGAGCACGTCGGCGCCGAGCGAGCGCGCGGCGACCTCGAACGACGACCGCGTGCGGGTGCTGTTCTCGAAGAAGAGCGTCACCACCGCGCGCCCGTGCAACAGGCCGCGCCGATCGACGGTCCTCTCGCCCGCCCGCGCCGCCGCGCGCTCGTGCTTGAAGCGCGACGCCAGCGTCAAAAGCGCCTCGATCTGCGTCCTCGTCAGCGCTTCCAGCTCGAGCAGGTGCCGCGGAAATTCCACTTACACCCCGTGGAGGAGTCGCCGCGCAAAGTGCGGCGAGAGGCCTGCCGAGAGAATCTTCTTCGCCGTCTTCTCCGCGTTGTATGGCACGCGGTGGAACTCCACGCGCCGCGACGAATCGTCCCAGATGCCGAAGCAGGCGCGCGGGTCGTAGTCGCGCGGCTGGCCGCAGCTGCCGATGGAGCAGAGGTAGGTCTTGCCCTGCTCGATGTGCACCTGCTCGCTCCACACGTCGCGCACTTCGGCGCCGAGCAGGAATGCGCGCTGCAGGTGCGAGTGGCCGATGAACGTCAGCGGCGCGAGCTTTTCGGCGCGCACCACCAGATCCTCCGCCTGTTCCATGGCGAACACGTACTCGAACGCCGCCGGATCGCGCGGCGAGCCGTGGCCGTAGCAGACGTCGCCTTCGACCACCTGGTACGGCAGGCCCTGCAGCCAGGCCTTGTTCGGCGCGCTGAGCTGCTGCGCCGTCCAGTCGAGCACCTCGCGCGCAGCCGCGTAGTAGTAGCTGTAGTCCATACGGCCGGCCACCGCCGCGTCGTGGTTGCCGAGCACGGCGAACTGGCACTTCTTGCGCACCAGCTCGCAGGCCGCCTCCGGATCAGCGCCGTACCCGACGGTGTCCCCGAGGCAGACGAAGCGGTCGACGTTCTGCGCCTCGGCCGCTGCGATGCACGCCGTCAACGCCTCGAGATTGGCATGCACGTCCGTCAGGATGGCGGTCCGCATCGGCGCTGCCCTGAGTACAACGCGATGGGCCCGACTTCAAGCTAGGCCTTGCGGAACCCGGAGCCGTAGTCGCTCTGCGTGGTGTAGTGGTTGTCGAAGGAGTGGAAGAGCTGGATCTCGGCGGACCCGGTCGGATCGCGCCCGTAGATGACGGTCCAGCCGCTCTGCCGCTCCTTCTCGTTTCGCGACAGGAGCGTGTCGATCTTGCCCTGCGCATAGCCCTTCCACAGGCTGGCGCGCGCGGCGGCGATGACCTCGTTGATGGCGCTGTTGTTCCTCAGGTCTTCCTTGTGCTTCTCGACCGACTTCTGGAACCGCTTCTCGAACTCCTCGGCCGGGAGATCCTTGTTCTTGGGCAGGCCCTTCAGGTGCGCGCGCCGCTCCATCAAGAGCTTTTCGGCGACCGCGACGCCCCGGTTGTACCAGTAGCCGCCCTTGCCTTCGGAGCCGTCGAGGCCGTCGAGGAAGCCCTGTTTGGCGTCGCCGGGCACCTCGATCGCCTCCTTGCCGAGCTCGATGATGGCGGCCGCTTCCATGATGCCCATGACGTAGATGGCGACGATCGTCACCGCGATGGCTACCGCGCTGGCCGCCAGCGCGACCTCGGCGCCGGCCAGCTCGCCCGCCGACTCCAGCGCGTCCTCGGCCGCATCCTCCGCGGCGTCCTTGGCGGCATCGCCGAGCACCTGCACCCAGTCCAGATACGCCTTCGCCTTGAGGTACGGCCCGAGCGTGACCTGGGAGACGTTGATGCCCTTGGCGACCGGAAAATCGATCGAGGTGAGCGGCGCGAAGGCGGTGGCCTCGGCCTCGATGAAGTGCAGCGAGTTGACCTCGCCGTCCTCCGTCTTGTAGGGCACCGGCACGTCGATGCCCTTGACCTCGAGCTGGCCCTTGAGGTGGGCGTTGACGTCGAAAGAGAGGGTGAAGGCCGCCACCGAGAGCCGGCCCTTCGACCGGTCGTACTTCACCGGCTCGAATTCGGTGGTGGTCCCCTGCGGCGGCGTGAGATGCGGATTCTTGTATTCCTCGCCGTGCGTCTCGTCCCACTTCTGCACCAGGCTGAGCGCGAACTCCTTCCCGTTCTTGGAGCCGAGCTCGAGCGTCTTGCCTTCCTCGTTGTTCTCGACCTCGACCGCGCCGGAGATCTTCAGGCCCAGCTCGATCTCCCACTTGAACCACTTGCCCAGCGGCTGCTCCGGGGTCTTCCAGATCTCCCACTCCTTCTCCGCCTCGAACTTGTAGTTCCAGCCGGAGCCGCCGTGCTCGCTGACCGCCTCACCCTCGCCGTGCACGCCCACGTGGACCGTGGCGCGCATGAACTTGTAGCCCTCCTCGCCCCACGTCTGCTTGGCGTAGACGGTGATGATGTAGTCGGTGTCGAACTGCGGTTCGACCTCGACCTCGCCGTCGCCCTCGTTCTCCACGTCCTTGACGTTGTCGTGGCCGTTGTAGATCTCGATGTGATTGACTTCCTCGCTCACCTTCCACTTGAGGGTGACCGACTTGCCCTTCTCGACCTCGGTCGAGATCTTGGCGACGCCGTCGGGACCCTCGACCCAGTAGGCTTTGAGCAGCGACGGCTCGGCGCCGCCGAGCGCGACGCCGCCGGTGAACACCATGTTCGAGATCAGCTTCTGGCCGTCCTCGTCGTAGTAACCGTCGTAGACCTCGCTGCCGACCTTGACGCCGACCTTCTGCTGCTCCTTGCCGCTGCCGCCGTCGGTGACCGTGATGGTGAAATCGTCCGACTGCGTGGCGATGAGCGTGGCCTTGCCCGCCTTCGGATCCACGCTGGTGCCGTTGATGTCGGCGCTCTTCGCGTTGTCGCCGGCAGTCCAGTAGAAGGTGATCGGCTCGCGCTGCGCGACCTCCATCTCGTCGCCGGCCCAGCGCTTCTGGCCCGAGCCCGACACGGCGAGGAAGCTGTGGAGCAGGCCGTTCGTTCCCTTCACCTTCACGTGGAAGACGTCGTCCTTGCCCGCCTTGCCGTTCATGTAAGCGACGCCGTGGATGTCGCAGGTGGACAGCGGCGTCACCGGCAAGAGGCCCCACGACGCTTCGGGCTGGTAGAGCACGTGCTTGCTGCCCTGGTTGCCGATGGGGACCGGGAAGATCTCGACCTTCTCGATGTTCGGCGTCGCGACCCACTTCAGCTGCAGCTCTTCGCCGGGGTCCAGCTCTACGGTGTCGCCGGGATTGACGATCGTGGCCATGGTCTCGCTCGCTCAGCTGGCGTTCGGATCGGGCAGGAACACGCGGAACCGCACGATGGCATCGGGGTCGCGGATGACCTTTTGCGCCTCCGAGCCGATGTTGGAGATGAACTGCTCCACCTTGCCGCTCTTGGCGGGCACGAAGGTGGGATCGCCCGGCACCGGGCTCCAGCCGACCCCCGGCGCGCGGAACTCGACGCGGAAGCCGACGCTGGTGTCGTCGGGCGCGCTGGTGTCGGCGAGCATGCTGTCCTTGGTGCCGAAGGTGGTGCCGTTCGACCAGCGCGGGTTGGTGAGCAGGCTGCCCTCGCCGTGGACGGTGATGACCACCGCGTCGCCGATGGCATTGCCGCTGCCGTCGACGGCGGTGAAGGTGAGCTGGATGTCGCCCGCGATCGGCGGCCGGAAGGTGAGCTTGTTCTTGTCGTCGCGCGTGGCCGGTTGATCGAACGTCTTCGGCTGCTCCTCGCCCGGCGGCGTGTAGCTGAGGGTGACCTTCGACGCGCCGTCGGGCGCCTTCCAGGTGAAGAGCACCCAGTTGCCCAGCTTGACGCTGACGGTGGTGCCGTCGCTCGAGACGGGCGTGTCGGTGCCGTCCGCCACTGCGGGAACGGCCTTGAGCGTGGCCGCCAGGCCGATCTTGTTGCTGGTGGTGGTCGTTCCCGGGTGCGTGGTGGTGCTGCCCGGAGCAGTGGTCGTCGAGCCCGGAGCAGTGGTCGTCGAGCCCGGGGCAGTGGTCGTCGAGCCCGGGGCAGTGGTCGTCGAGCCCGGGGCGGTGGTCGTGGTCCCCGGCTGGGTGGTGGTCGTGCCCGCCGACGTCGTGGTGGTTCCCGGACCTGTGGTGGTGGTGCCCGGCTGCGTGGTGGTGCTGCTTGCCGAGAGCGTGACGGTGACCGTGGCCGTCACCGCGTCCTGGTTCGAGTCGTCGGGCGTGACGGTGAGCGTGTAGGTGACGGAGTCGCCGCTCGACGGCAGCGTGACGTCGATGGTGCCTTGGCCGCTGTCGTCGCCGCTGCCAGAGGTCTTGTCGGTGACGTCGCCGACGTCGGTGTCGATCTCCAGCTTTGCGACGTTGCCTTCGACTTCCCAGGCGAGCGTGATGGTGGCGCCCGCCGCGGCAGTGAGCGAGTCGCTGGCCGAGCCGGCGCTGCCGCCCTGGGCCATCACGCGGAAGTAATTGACCTGCGGCGGCTGGCCCGGGGGCAGCACGTTCGCGTGCGGCGAGTAGACGTGGCCGGCGCCGTGGGTGCTGACGTGGACCACCTTCGCGTCCGAGCGCCTGTCACCCGACACCGCCACCAGCGAGTAGTCCTGCCGGTCGCTCTGCGGCGTCACCTCCGCGCTCGAAGTGCCGCTGTCGTACTTGACCGGATCGGACTCGGCCGGATCGGTGAGCTCTACGCCGTCGGGCGCGTTGCTCACCGTCCAGCTGAGCACGACGGTGGAACCGGCAGGGACCTGGAGCGAGTCGGCCAGCTGGTTGCTGCCGTCGTCGTCTTTCGGCTTGCCGGTGAAGCTGTCGACGCTGGGGCCGTCGCCGCCGGTGGTGGTAGTGCCCGGGGAGGTGGTGGTGCTGCCTGGCGAGGTGGTGGTGGTGCCCGCCGACGTCGTCGTGGTGCTCGCGGCCGTGGTGGTGGTGCCGGCCGTGGTCGTGGTCGCGGCGGTCGTGGTCGTCGCAGCCGTGGTCGTGGTCGCGGCGGTCGTCGTGGTCGCGGCCGTCGTCGTCGTGGCCAACGTCGTCGTGGTCGTCGGCCGCGTGGTCGTCGTCGTCGGCGACGTCGTCGTCGTGGTCACGTCGTCGGACATTGCGTGCCTTCCCCCTGCGGAAGCCGAACGCCCGGGCCTTTCCAGGTGGGACTGGAAAGCGAGCCCGGGCGGTCAGCCCTGCCCCCGATGTGCAGCTTACCAAATTGCAGGAGGGTTGTCGCTCAGCCCACGTGATCGGGGAGCGGCTCGAAGTGCGTCAAACCGCGGAATGCATCGAAACGCTTGCGGACTTGCGACAGCTCCAGCGAGCGCAGCCGGTCGAGGCTGAACTGTTCGACAGTGAAAGATGCGATGGTCGAGCCCATCACCGTCGCCTGCCGGAGCGCGGCCGGATCGCTGGCGTCGAGCCGGTCGAGAAGGCCGAGGAAGCCGCCCGCGAAGGTGTCGCCGGCGCCGGTCGGGTCGATCACGTCGGCGAGCGGGAACGCCGGCGCGAAGAAGCTCTCCTCGCCGTCGACCAGCAGCGCGCCGTATTCGCCGCGCTTGACCACCACCGCCTTCGCGCCCATCCGCTTGGCGGCGTGCGCGGCCTTGAGTACGTTGGATTCGCCTGCAAGCTGGCGCACTTCGCCGTCGTTGACCATCAGCACGTCGACCCGCGGCAGGAGCTTCAGGAGCGCCTGGCGCTTGCCCGAGATCCAGAAGTTCATCGTGTCGGCGCAGACCAGCTTCGGCCGCTCGGCCTGCTCGAGCACGCGCATCTGCAGCTCGGGATCGATGTTGCCGAGGAAGATCCGCTCGGCCTTCCGCGCCTGCTCGTCGAGCTTCGGCTGGAAGCTCTCGAAGACGTTCAGCTGCGTGTCGAGCGTCTCGGCCGCGTTGAGATCGAAGCCGTAGCGGCCCTTCCAGCGGAAGGTCCTGCCCGGCACGCGCTCGAGGCCGTCGAGCCGCACGCCGCGCGCCTCGAGGAAGTCGAGCTGGCCGTGGGGAAAGTCTTCGCCGACCACTCCGACCACGTCCACCTTCGTGAGCAGCGACGCGGCCGCCGAGAAGTACGTGGCGCTGCCGCCGAGCACGTTGTCGCGCTTGCCGAACGGCGTCTCGACCGAGTCGAGCGCCACGCTTCCCACCACCAGTAAGCTCATGAGCGGAACCTGTCTCCGAGGAGCAGCGCCACCCGCTCGCGGGCAGCCGCCGGGATCTGCGCGGGCGCGGTCATCACGGCCGAGTCGAGCGCGTGGCCGCATCTGCAGCTGCGCGCGCCGAGGCGGCCGAGGCCGAGCGCGGCATTGCGCACCACTTCGCGCGCCGTCGCCACGTTCCTGTGGATGGTCTCGACGACCTGCTGCACGGTGACCGCGTCGTGATCGTCGTGCCAGCAGTCGTAGTCGGTGGCGAGCGCGAGCGTGGCGTAGCAAAGCTCGGCTTCGCGGGCGAGCTTCGCTTCGGGCATGGCGGTCATGCCGATGACGTCGATTGGCCACGTCCGGTACAGCTCGCTCTCGGCGCGCGTCGAAAACTGAGGGCCCTCGATGCAGAGGTAGGTGCCGCTCGCGTGCACCTTCGCGCCGGCGGCGAAGCACGCGCCTTCGAGGTGCTTGTGGAGCTGCGGGCACACCGGATCGGCGAACGCCACGTGCGCGACGATACCGCCTTCGAAGAACGTCTTCGGGCGCGCGAAGGTGCGGTCGATGTATTGCCCGGGCAGCACCAGGTGTCCGGGGGCGATCTCCTCCTTCATCGAGCCGACCGCGCTGACGCTGATGACGCGGTCGACGCCCAGCTTCTTCAGCGCCCAGAGGTTGGCCCGGACGTTGACCTCGGTCGGCGTCAGCCGGTGGCCGGCGCCGTGGCGCGAGAGGAAGGCGATCTCCTGATCGCCGAGCGCGCCGATGAGCACCGGATCGCTGGGCTCGCCGAACGGCGTGGCCACCTTCTCGCGGCGCACGCCGCTGAGGCCCGGCAGGTCGTACAGGCCGCTTCCGCCGATGACTCCAAGCACGGCGCGCGGGTTTCGCACGCCCCCGCGCGAGGGTCAAGGCTGCGTTACACTCGAGGCATGTGGCGCCTGCTGCTCATCGCCTGTTGCGGCTGCGCCCCGCTGACCATCCTCGGCGCGGCGTCCGTCACCGGCGAGGCGCTGCTCGCCGCGCGCGCAAATCGTGCGGCAGGCGGCTGCGTTGCGGTGTGCGGCGCCGGAACCACCTGCAACGCGCGG
>Ga0335081_10008481_pt1 | contig 16490 bp, 16 predicted proteins | sample Lox_Sample_35_FD_206713 | JGI IMG/M metagenome (GOLD analysis project Ga0335081, IMG submission 206713) | Soil microbial communities from Loxahatchee National Wildlife Refuge, Florida, United States - Lox_Sample_3.5 | ecosystem: Environmental > Terrestrial > Soil > Wetlands | place: USA... | reverse complement strand
GGAAGTCGTTGCGTCGGTCACCGGCACCCCGGCTGCGCTGACCCTGGCCGCCCCGGCCGGATCGGTGGAAGTCGATGCGTCGGTCACCGGCACCCCGGCTGCGCTGACCCTGGCCGCCCCGGCCGGGGCAGCAGCGGCCGGGACGATCATTGCCGGTGCGGCTGCTGCCTTGTCCCTGGCTGCCCCGGCCGGTTCGGTCACCGCCAGCTCGACGGTAGCGGGCGTGGCCGCCGCGCTCACCCTGGGCGCACCAGCCGGTTCAGTCTCGGCCAGCCCGGCGGTCACAGGCGCGGTCGCCGGGCTGAGCCTGGCGGCCCCGGCGGGGATCGCGGAAGCCGGGACCAGCATCACCGGCATGGTCGCGCCGCTCGCGCTCGCCGCCCCGGCCGGGTCGGTATCGGCCAGCTCGACGGTGGCGGGCGTGGCCGCCGCGCTCACCCTGGGCGCACCAGCGGGCAGCACCCCCGGGGACGAGTACGTCACAGGGATTGTTGCCGCACTGGTCCTGGCGGCGGTCGCCGGGAGCGTTTATTCGAGCACTGAGATCGCGAAGGCCACGAGCAGCGCCGCGGTCGTGTCCTACGCCACGAGCAGCGCCGCAGTCGTGTCATTGGCTACCAGCATCCCGGCGGTCACCTGAAAGGAGGGCCGGTGAGCGCGAACGCGTTCTTCAACGGTGACGACCAGCTCGCCGTCCTCGTCAACACGTTCGAGGTCAACGGCACCCCGACCGACCCCGGCAGCGTCACCCTGACCGTCACCGATCCCACGGGTGCGCAGACCACCCCGAGCACCACGAAACTGTCCACGGGGAAGTACACCGCGACCGTTGAATGCCCCGCCGACGGGTTGTGGTCGTATGAGTGGGACGGTTCCGGTGCCGCCAGTGACATCGTCGCCGGGACGTGGACCGTCACCACGGTTGTCCTCAACCAGTTCTACTGCTCCAACGAGGAACTCAAGTCGCGGCTGGGGATCACCGACACTGCGGATGATTTCGAGATCACCCTCGCCGTGCAGGCCGCCAGCCGCAGCGTGGATGAGATCACCGGCCGGTACTTCTGGCGTGGCACCGACACCCGCACCTACGTTCCCACCAGCATTTACCGGCAAGCCCTCGACGACCTCGTGTCCGTCACGTCGCTGATGGCCGACCGGGACGGCGACGGCACCTACGAGGAAACCTGGGTCGCGGGCACCGACTACCAGCTTGAAACCGCGCCGTGGGCGTACAACACCGGCAGTCTCGGCGAGCAATGGCCATACACAGGGTTCAACATCATCGGCCCGAAGTACATCCCGATCGTGTGGCCCTGGTCCCATCAGAACCGGTTGCAGGTCACCGGGGTATTCGGGTGGCCCGCGGTGCCGCTGGCCGTGAAGCAGGCCACCTTGATCGCCGCAGCTGACCTGTTCCGCCTCAAGGACGCACCGTTCGGCATCGCCGGGTTCGGGGAGTTCGCTATCCGGGTGCAGGCCAACCCGCGGGTCATGTCGCTGCTGCGGCGGTACATCAACCCGCAGCGGGTGGGCGTATGACGCAGCCCACCCTGACCGCGGTCCGGGACGCGCTCGCCGCCTACCTGTCCGCGAACATCAGCGGCCTGCGGTCGGTGGCCTCGAGGCTCGGTGACATCAACGTGCCGTGCGCGGTGGTGATGCCGGAAACCGGGTTGTTCGCCGACTACCAGGTCAGCATGGACGGGCAGGTGGATTATCACCTGCGGGTCATCGTCCTCGCGTCGGCCGGGGACTCAGAGACCGGGCAGGATGTCCTCGACGGTTACCTGGCGACTAGCGGCAGCGGCAGCGTGTGGGCCGCGGTCCGCGCCGACCCCACCTTGGGCGGGGTGGTTGCGTATGCGCAGGTGGTCCAGGCCACCGGGTACGGGCTGATGAATTTCAGCGGTGTTGACTACCTGGCCGCGTCGATCATTGTCATCGCGGGGTGCTGATGTACCGTCCAGCCCGGCCAGGGGAACGCCTCGGCCCGCTGTGCGGCTATCACTGCGGGCTGATCGAGCAGGCACCCGGGCAGCGGATCATCGGTCACTGCTCCTGCCCGGACTGCAAACGCTTCGGTACCCGGGGCGGCTGACGTGCGGTGGCTTGTCGTTCACCCGGGGCCGTCGTTCAGTGTCGCTGACGTGCACAACGGCATCTGCGAAGCGCTGCGGGCGCTCGGTGAGGAAGTCGTTGAGTATGCCCTGGACTGGCGGCTCCAGTTCTTCGATTCGGCCCTGTTCGAGGTCGACCGGAACGACATCGGGCAGATCAAGGTCAAGCGGGCCTGCACCCGGGAACAAGCCCTCGCCATGGCCGCCGAGTCCCTGTGCGCGGTTGCGTACACCTGGTGGCCTCATGTCGTCCTCGGCATCTCGGCGTTTTTCACCCCGCCGCCGTTGCTGGACTGCATCCGCGGCCGCGGGCAGAAAGTGATGCTCTGGCACACTGAGTCGCCGTACCAGGACGAGGAACAGCTTGAGCGGGCCGCGCACGCGGACGTGAACCTGGTCAACGACCCGGTCACCCTCGGCCGTTACCAGGCACTCGGCCCGGCTGAGTACATGCCGCATTCCTACCGGCCGTCGGTTCACTATCCCGGTCCGGGGCGTGCCGAGCTCAGAAGCGACCTGGCGTTCGTCGGCACCGGGTTCCCGTCGCGGCGGGCGTTTTTCGAGGCGATGAACCTCGATGGCGTGGATGTGCTCCTGGCTGGGCCGTGGCCGGGGCTGCCGGAAACCTCGCCGTTGTACGGGTGGCTGGCGGACCCGCAGATGGCTGACGGGCAGGACGCCGCGGAGATGGTGTGCCTCGACAATGACCGGACCGCTGAGGTGTACCGCAGCGCGAGAACCGGGATCAACCTGTACCGCCGGGAAGGCGAGACCGGCATGGCGGCCGGGGTGGCGATGGGGCCCCGGGAAGTGGAGATGGCCGCGACCGGGTTGTTTTTCCTCCGGGACCGGCGGCCGGAAGGCGATGACCTGCTGCCGATGCTGCCGGTGTTCCACGACCCGGAGGATGCGTCGGAGCAGCTGAGGTGGTTCCTGCGGCATGACAGCGTGCGGGAGAAAGCAGCGGCCGCGGCACGGGATGCGGTTGCGGGCAGGACGTTCGAGGCGGCGGCGCGGCGGCTGATCAGGCTCGCCCGACACTGAAGGGGATACGGATACAATGGCACGAATCCATGGGCGTAACGGGGTGGCGTACGTCGGCGCTACGAACGGTGCCGCAGCCAGCCCGATTGCCTACCTGTCGAAGTGGGAGATCAACCGGCCCGTTGACAAGGTGGACGTCACCGCGATGGGTGACGCGAACAAAACCTATGTGGCCGGTATCCCGGACTCCGACGGGACGTTCGAAGGCTGGTACGACGACGCGACCACCCAGTTCTACGCGGCCGCTGTCGACGGCCTGAGCAGGAACTTTTACCTGTACGAGAACACGAACTCGCCCACGAGCTACTGGTTCGGGCAGATCCTCCCCGACTTCAGCGTGTCCGGCGGGGAAAACGAGGCCGTCAGCATCAAGTCCGCGTGGAAGGCCGCGTCGGCGGTGCAGCGGATGCGCGCGGGTGTCATCGGCTGATGAGGCTGGAACCGGGGCACTGGCATAAGGTGCCCGCGGTCCGCAGTGGGGACCAGCTCACCGGTGGTGAGCGGGCGGCGGACCGGCTGAAGAAAACGTTCGGGTCGTGGGGTTTCCTGATCGGCCTGAACTGTTTCATCGCCGTCTGGGTGGCGTCGAACCTGCTGCTGCCCCGGGCGTGGGACGCCTATCCGTTCATCCTGCTGAACCTGGGGTTGTCGTGGCTGGCGGCACAGCAGGGCGGGGCGTTGCAGATCGCAGCGAACCGCGGTGACCGCATTTCCTCAGAGGTCGCCCTGCACACGTATGAGAACGGCCAGGAGCTGCTGGGGATCAACAAGCAGCAGCTCGACATCCTCGACCGGCTGAAGGGCCTCCACGACGACGTGGGGGGCCTGGCGCAGGCGGTGGAGCTGGTCGCCGCAGCGCAAGCACCTGTCACGAAGGGGGTTGAGGTGCGTGGCGGTCCGCCGCAGGCCGGAGGAACGCCGCCGCCGCCCGGATCGGCGTAAACGACCACCGTCGGATGTCGTCCGGGTTGTGGCCCTGGCCGCGTTGGACACCGGGGGCGGCGGCGACGTGGATCTGCGGGCGGCGGCGGAACTGATCGCGGACGACGCGAAGGACCTGGCGGGGTCGTGGTCGCGGAAGATCCCGCCGACGATCGAGACGTCTATCGACGGCCTGGTTGCGACGGTGTCGGCGTCAGCACCGAACGCGCGCCCGGCTGAGCTGCGGTTGCGGCACCCGTTGTTCCGTGACCGGCATCACTGGTACGGGCCGCCGGGTGAGCCGTTCCTCGCCCCGGCTGCGGACGCGCGGGCGAACGCGGCGATGGCCCGGTACGCGCAGAAGATCGACAGGTGGGCCCGGGAAGCCGGGTTCCATTAGACGAGGAGGATTCCGCCCCGGTGATCCGCTGGCAAGGCAAGACCATCGACTTCGACATCGACACGATCACCGTGGATGAGCTGCGGGAGATCAAGCGGAAGTACAAGTTCACGGGCCGTCAGTTCATCGAGGGCTTGCAGGACATCGACCCGGACGCGTTCACCTGCCTGTACTGGGTGGTGATGCGCCGCGGCGGTGACACCGGGCTGGTCCTCGGTGACGATATCTCGTTCCCGCTGATCGAGTTCGCGAGCGCGTGGGCGGAAGCACAGGAGGAACCGGAGCCGGACCCTACCCGGGACGGTTCCCGCCCGGGTACCGCGACCCTGCAACCGAGCGGTTCCTCACCGAGGATGTAGGCGACCTCCGCGACCAGTACCTGTTTGCCCTGGCCCGGTACTGCGGGGTGCGGCCGTGGGAGACAGGGCGGCTGCCGTTGCGTGATTTCGTGCTGCTCGTGTCCGGCCTCGATCAGATGCTCGAGGCTGCTGAGCGTGACTGAGGGGGTGTGACCGTTGCCGGGGACGCTGGTGAAGTCGGTCATGCTCAAGATCGCCGCGAACGACGGTGACACCCAGGCGAAACTCGACGGGATCGCGGCGAAAGCCGAAGAACTCAGCCGCCTGAACCCGGACATCAAAGTCAAGATCGAGCAGTCTGCGGCGAACGCTCAGCTCGCGGTGCTGCGGAACTCGCTCCGCGACGCGGGGAAAGCTGCCGTAGACGCCGGGCATGACGCGGATGCCAGCGGCAGCGCGTGGGACCAGCTCCGGACCCGGCTCCGCGGCACCGGGGACGATGCCGAGAACACGGGCGGCCAGTTGCGGTCATTCGGGGAGGCGCTGGACAGCGGGTTCCTCGGCGGCGTGACCGGCAGCGTCGGTGAGATGACCATGTTCCAGAAGGCGATGCTCGCGATGAACGTCGCCACCGGTCTTGGTGAGCCGCTGGTCGCGGGCCTGACTGTGGCAGCCGGGGGTCTCGCTGCTGGTGCCCTGGCCGCCGGGACCGGGCTGGGGGTGTTCGGCCTCGTCGCGAAGGGCGCGTATTCGCAGGTCAGTGCAGCGGTTACGGCGTACGGGCAGGCGCAGTCCACAACCGGCGCGGCGTCGCAGAAGGCCATGGCCACCTATAAGCAGGACATGGCGGCGCTGACCCCAGCGCAACGGGACTTCGCGAAGTCGCTGGAGAGCACGCAGAACGCCTGGCAGAACTTCGTTAGCTCGAACACCGCCGGGGTCACGAAGATCATGAACCAGGGCGCCGGGCTGCTGCCGAAGATTTTCACGGCGATGCAGCCGTTCCTCGCGCCGACCGAGCGTGCGCTGAGCTCGATCATCAGCGAGCTCAGCCACGGCCTGGACTCGGCCGGGTTCAAGTCGTTCATCGATGAGATGGCGAAGGCCAGCGGCCCGATGATAACGGGGCTGGCGACGGCCATCGGGCATGTGATCGTGGGTATCGGCGGGATCCTGAAAGCGTTCCTGCCGGTGTCTCATTCGCTGGTCAGCGGCCTGGACTCGATCACGGCGAAGTTCGCGAAGTGGGGCCAGACCCTCACCAGCCATAGCGGGTTCCAGTCGCTGATGACGATGTTCAGGCAGCAAACCCCGCTCGCCGTGCAGACGCTGAAGAACCTCGCTGAGATCATCAAGATCGTCGTATCCCAGATGACGGGGTTGTCCACGTTCAGTAACAGCACGTCGCTGCTGCAGATCGCGGAACCGTTCACCAGGCTCCTCGCCGCGCTGCTGAAAGCTAACCCCGACCTGGTCAACCTGGTCCTCTACCTGAAACTCGCGTCGGACACCGGCAGCAAGCTCACGAAAGCGTTCAGCGGGATCGGCAGCATCGTCACCGGCATCAGGGGTGTCAATGACGCGGTGTCGAACCTGACCACCGGGTTCGGCGACGCTGAGGCCGCGGCGTCGGCGACGACCGGGATCTGGGGCACCATCGGAGGCAAGGTGTCCGTCGCCGTCAACGCGGTGAAGTCATGGTCGGTCTGGTCGAAACTCGCAGCCGGTGCCAGCCGGGTATGGGCTGCCGCGCAAGCCGTGCTCGACGTCGCGCTAGAAGGCAACCCGATCGGGTTGATCGTGATCGCGATAGCGGCGCTCGTCGCCGCGATCGTGTTCCTCACCCTCAAGTCGAAGGCGTTCCGGGACTTCTGGATCGATCTGTGGCATGACGTGGAACACCTGGTCAGCGACGCGGTGAACTTCATCAAGTCGCATTGGCAGCTGCTGCTCGGGATCCTGACCGGCCCGGTCGGGATCGCGGTCGCGTTCATCGTGTCGCACTGGAAGCAGATCATCAGCGTGACGCAGACGCTGTGGCATGACGTCGTGAACTTCTTCACCAGCCTGTGGCACAGTGTCACCAGCCTGGCGAACGGCGGCGTGAACAGCGTGGTCGGCTTGTTCATGCGGCTCGTGGACGACGTCACGAGCTGGGTCAACCGGATGTACAACAACGTCGTGAGCTGGGTCGCGAACCTGTGGAACCGGTTCGTCAGCCTTGCGCACAGCGGCGTGAACAACGTCGTGAACCTGTTCGCGCACCTGGCCAGCGACGTCGTGAACTGGGTGACCCGCCTGGTCAACAACGCGGTGACATGGTTCCGGAGCCTGCCGGGGAAGGTGGTCAGTGCCCTGTCCAGGCTGCCGGGGGAAATGATGACCGCCGGGGAGAACGCGATCCGCGGGTTCATCAGCGGCCTGGAACACCTGGTCGGCTCGATCGTGTCCACGGCGGAGAACATCGGGAAAAGCGCGTTGCACGGCATCGAGAGCGCGCTGGGTATCGGGTCACCGTCGAAGGTGCTGTATGAGAGCGGCCGGTTCGCGGCGAAAGGGTTTGAGCTCGGGCTAACGGACGGGACAACGGGGGTGGCGTCGGCGGCGCAGCGGATGGCGGGGGCGCTGACTGCGGGGACCGCGCGGGCGGGGATGGTCGGCGTGACCGGCACGAACAACGCGACCTTGCAGATCGAGTGGACCGGCGGGCAGGCCGACGGTGAGTTCATGAGCTGGCTGAAGAAAAACATCCGGATCCGCGGCGGGTCGGGTCCTAACGCGGTGCAGGTCGCGCTGGGGCAGACCCGGTGACCCGCCGATGACAGTCTCACAGCGAGGAACACCCGCGCTGGCAGCTGCCACTGCCAGCGCCAGCATGTCCAAGCAAGGCACATGGGGCTCTGGTCAGAGCCCGGTCGCCGCCGACCTGCTCGTTGCGATTGTCTGCGGCTCTGGCACGACTTCCGTTACCGACACCGGCACGGCTACCGCCGGATGGTCCCAGCAGGGCACAATCAACCAGGGCGCGACGTTCGCGTCGACCTACACCAAGATCGCGGCTGGCAGTGACACGGCCCCGACGTTCACGGCTACCACAACGGGCACCGCAGGCGACTCGACGCTGACGATCACGCTGTATGACCTGTACGACTCCAGCGGGGAAACACCGGGCCTGTTCTCGATAGGCACCGACGACGGCACGTCCGCGACGACCCTTACCCCTGGCTCCGCCGGGTACGCCGTCCCAGCCAACTCGTTCTCTGTCTGCGGGATGATCTGCGGCAACGGGACGACGTCTGCGTCAACAACATGGACGGCGCCCACGACTCCGGCTACCTGGACGCTAGGCGCTGACCAGACTGCCGCGGGATACGCCCAGTCAGGCAGCTGGTACCTGCAAAACGCGACCGCCGAAGTCTTCGCGCCGACCATGACTCACAGCCGGACGTCAGCGTCTGAGTCGGCAACCTTCATCTCGGCCTGCCCGCCCGCCCCGGGCAAGGCCAGCACGCTTGTTGACAACTTCGCGACGAATGACCTGTCTGTGAACTGGGACGGGCCGCTTACCACCACCGGGACGTACGCCGCTGTCTGGAGCCCCGGCCAGGTACTGGTTCCCACCGGGAACACGACGGATTACTACGCCCAGCTAGTCAGCACAAACTTTTATGACCTGACGTCCTCCAGTTTTTCCGCTTACATGATCCCGGCACTTCCTGACACGGCTGAGGACCGGCTGGCCTGCATCGGGCTCCAGATTCCGTGTGCCAACGATTCCGGCGCTGCTTTCGTTCAGTTCGGGTACCAGAACACGCCGCCCGGTCCTGGCGTCCTGGCTTTTTATTTCAACGACGGCCAGCAGGTTAACAACTACCAGCAGGTTATATACAACGTCGCCATGATGTCCTATCTTAGGCTCAGGGAGTCCGGCGGTGTTCTGTACGGGGATACGTCACCTGATAATAACGTTTGGACAAACCAGTTCTCATACGAGTATCTCACCCCCCTTACAGCGACGTTTCTTGGTTTTTATTCCTGGTACACCGGTACCGACGTCAACTCAGACGCCACCGTTAAGGCTGTTAACATAGCCGGGCAGTCCTACCCGGCTATCCCCCTCGGTGTCGAAGCCGAGATGTACCTCGGCACCACCGACGGGTGGACGTCGATGACGAAATACGTTTACACGCGTAACCCGGTGACGGTGAGCCGCGGCCGTCAGGACGAGTCATCAAGCGTGCAACCGCAGCACGCGTCGCTGACGCTGGATAACCGGGACAACCGGTTCTCGGTGCGTAACCCGACCGGCCCCTGGTACGGGCTGCTGTCGCAGAACACGCCGCTGCGGTTGTCGGTGCCCGCGTCGGTGGCCGGGCTCAGCAACTACCTGCGGCTTGCCGACGACCGGGTATCTTATGCGAGCTGCCCGGACGCGACCGCATTGCACCTGACCGGGAACATCGACGTCCGGCTCGACATGTGGCTCGATGACTACCAGCAGTCGTCTTTGGTGGGGAAGTTCGGGTCGACCACCGCGACGCAGGCGTGGGCCCTGTTCCTGCACGCGGACGGGACGCTGGCATGGTTCTGGAATGACGGCACCACCCAGAACAGCGTGATCTCCACCGTGCCGCTGCCGCACCTCGGCCGGATCATGGTCCGCTGCTTCTTCGACGCCAGCGCGGGTGAGGTCCTGTTCTACACCGCACCGAACATGAGCGGATCACAGACCCAGCTAGGCAGCACGATCAGCATCACCGCCGCGGACTATGCGCAGGCCGCGACCGGGCAAGCCGTCCAGGTCGGGTACATCACCGGGTCGGCTGACGTCGGAGCGGTCGGCATGCTCTACGAAATGCGGCTATACAACGCGTCGAGCACGCTGGTCGCTAACCCGGTGTTCTCCAGCCAGGTTGCGGGAACTACGAGTTTCAGCGACGGGCACAGCAACACCTGGACCCTGTCCGGCACCGCGGAGATCAGTGACCGGCTGTACCGGTTCCATGGCGAGCTCGGGTCTGTCCCGAAAGCGTCGGACCCGTCCGGCCGGGATGTTTACAGCAAAGCCGAAGCTGACGGCGTGCTACGCCGCCTGCAGCAGGGCAACACTCCGGTGCAGTCCACGTTGCGGCGGTATTACGCCACCCTCGGCGGCACGACGGGGCTGGCGGCGTACTGGCCGTGTGAGGACGGCGTGGGCAGCACGTCGATCGCCGCCGGGATCCCCGGTGTCCAGCCGATGCTGTTCGCTTACCTGACGCCGACGTTCAGCAACCAGGTCGGCAGCTCGTCAGCGGACAGCCAGTTCCCCTGCTCAGCGGGGCTGCCAACCCTCGGCCAGTCGTCGCTGTACGGGGTTGTGCCGCAGAACACCGTCACCTGGAACGCGAACGTCGTCCGGTTCCTCATCTACGAGACCGCGGGGAGCGTGAACAACGGCGGCGTGCTGTTCCGCGTGAACACGACCGGAACCGTCCAGACTTTCGACCTCATCTACTACACCGGGGGTGCGCTCGGCGTCAACGGCTATAGCGCATCCGGGTCGTCGCTGTTCTCGACCGGTGCCGTCGGCTATGCAATCGACGGGGTTCCGCTGCGGATGTCCATGGAACTCACCGTCTCGGGCGGCACCATCACCGTGAACCTGGTGACCCTCAAACCGGGGGCGAGCACCGGCTCGCAACTGCCGGCCACCACCACATCCGGCAGCATCGGCGCGGTCACCAGCGTGACCATAAACCCCGGGGGGCTGGCCACCGCCAGCGGTGTCGAAATCGGGCAGGTCAGCGTCGAAGGGACCTGGACGAGCCTGTTCGACTTCGCGGAGCCGCTGAACGCCTACAACGGCGAAACCGCTGCGGCCCGGGTCGGGCGGCTGGTCAGCGAAAGCGGCGTGAACAGCCGCGTCTACGGTTTCCCCGGCGCCTCGACCGCCATGGGTTACCAGCCCGTTGACACGCTGCCGAACCTGCTCACCTACTGTGAGGCAACGGACATGGGCCTGCTATTCGAAACCCGGCAGGTCCTCGGCATCGGCTACCGCACCCGGGAATCGATGTGCTCTCAGACCCCCGTCGTCACCGCTGACTACTCACAGCAGGAAGTGTCCCAGGGGTTCGCGGCGACCGCTGACGACCTGCTCGCCATCAACCAGGTCACCATGTCCAACGCGGACGGGTCCGGCGCCACCGCCGCGCTCACCAGCGGTCCCATGTCCACGCAGGCACCCCCGGACGGGATCGGCGTCGTGGACACCAGCGTCACCGTCTACCCAGAAACCGACAACCAGCTCAACGACCTCGCGGGCTGGTACCTGAACGTCCGGTCCGCCAGCGACGACCGGTACCCCTCGATCCCGTTCCAGATGGCCCGCACCCAAACCCCCGCCGCGATCCCCATCCTCGACGTCGGTGACTATCTGCAGATCACCAACGGTCCCGCGTGGACACCACCACCGCCGATCCGCCAGCTCGCCGCCGGGTACGCCGAGCAGCTCGGGCCCGGCCGCGAATGGCCAGTCACGGTCAACGGCATCCCCGAAGCCCCCTACGAAACCGCGTCATTCGGGACCAATGCCTCCGACAGCTCCCACTTCGACACCGACGGGTCGACGCTTTCCAGCTCAGCCACGTCCGCGGCGACAACCCTGAGCGTCGCCACCACCGGGGCCGCGTCCGCGTTGTGGACCACCGCCGCCGCGGATTTCCCGTTCGACATTCTCGTCAGCGGGGAACGGATAACCGTCACCAGCATCAGCGGATCATCCAGCCCGCAGACGTTCACCGTCACCCGCAGCGTCAACGGTGTCGTCAAAGCGCAGGCCAGCAACACCACCGTCGTGTTGTACAACACGCCGATCGCGTCCCTGCTATGAGAAGAGACCCAGCGTGTCCATCCCGACGCCGCCGATCTACGCAGGCAGCGACATCACCGCCCAGCTTTTCAACAACACCCCCGTCTACACGCTGCTCGCCGCGACCAACCAGAGCATCAGCTCCACCAGCCCGGCGACGATCACCGGGATGACCATCGCCGTCCAGGCCGCCACTTACATGATTAACTCGTCGATCGTCATCACCCAGGGCAGCACCGCCGCCGACCAGAAATTCCGGTTCACCGGCCCCGCCATCTCATCGGGCCGGATCGTCTGCACCAGCCTGTGGACCGGGGCCAGTAGCTACGGCTGGTCCACCGTCACCGACATCAACAACAGCTTCCTCATCACCGGGCCGATCACCGGCAGTGACCCAGGCGTCGCGATGATCAGCGGTGTTTACGCATTCACCGGCAGCGGGACGCTCGCGCTCACCGCAGGCAACAACACCGGCGGCGACACCTGCACCATCGCCGCGAACAGCTGGATGACCGTCCAGATGGTGTACTCGTGACCCCGCCTACGGGTGACCGCCCGCAGCGACGGCAGCGACAGCGCAGCCCAGCAAGATAAGGACCCCGGCACCGGCTATGCAGGCACCCCGCCGGATAACAGCCACGATTGTGTTCCGCATAACCCGGGAATCTAGCAAGCGGAAGGTTTAACGACGTTGGGTATCGTCGGGGAGGTGCTCCCAGCGCTGGCCGCCGCGGCGGAAGCGGCGCCGTCCATCCCGTGGCTGGAGATCATCGGCTGGGGCAGCCCGCTCGTCATCGCCTGCGCCGGGGCGGTCACCGTCGGCCTGAAAGCCCTCTACCGGCTCGCCGCCACCAACCAGCGGTCAGCCCTCGCCCAGGAAGGCACCCACAAAGCTCTCGCGGAGCTAAGTGAACGGTTCAGCAACTTCGCTGATGAGGTGCAACGCAAGCAATCCGAGCAGGACGCGCGGCTGTCCGTGATCGAATACGCCCGTGACTATGGCACCTGGCGCACCGGCCGCAACCCGGAAGGTCCCTGATCACCTGTGAAGCTACCCGCGCTGTCCGAGGATCCGATGAGCCGCGCGTTCCTGGTGGTCACCGGAGCACTCATGGTCATCCTCATGATCGCCGGAGGGTCGATCGCAGGCAGTTACGCCCTCACCTTGCATCAGATCCGCATCGACCAGGCCGCTCACCAGCAACAGCAAACCCGGCAGGCGATCACCGGCTGCCGCCAGTTCCAGAGCCTCGTGACCGCCACCGCCGACGCGAACAACGCCACCAGGCACGCTGTCGCCGCGTCCCGCAGCTTCGGGCAGCTGTTCACCCAAGCCCTCGAGCGGTACTGGGCTCAAAGCGGGTGCGTGAAAATCCTCGGCCACCGCACCTCTTCGTAACCGCCGCGCGCACGGTGAGCGGCTTGTACTTGTGCTGGCCGGGCATCACCTGTACCAGTCGTCATCGGGTTCTCCTCGCCGGGTGGCTTCCGCTGCCTGTTCGCTGCCAGGCCCGGTCTCCTCGGCGATTTCCTTGAGCACGCGCCGCTGGACGTCACCTGGCCGCAGCGGGTGGATGACGGCGATGAACTGGCCGCGCTTGGTGATGAACACCGGCCCGTTTTCGAGGGCGTCCAGGACTTCGCCGGTGTGCTGGTTCAGGTCCCGCACCGAAAATACTCGCATGTCCTCCATAGACCCAATGTACTACATACGGAGGTCTCTTTGGCTACGGTAACCGGGATCGACTGCACCGGGTCAGCGCTGCCAGGCATCCCCCAGGCGCTGCTGACAACCCAGCTCGCCGGGTACTCCACCGGCAGTGGTGGTATCGCCTGGTCGGCCGCGCAGTGGGCCAGGTACCCGGGTGCGCTCCGCATCGACCAAACCCCGGCCGGTGGTATCTGGGACGCGCTCGCCGACTACGACGACTACGAGAACGGTGCCGTCCAGCTCGGCGAGCTCGCGCCGCGGGCGAAACTCCGGACGCACGCATGGGCGGCCGGAACCAGGCCCGGTCAGCGGAAACCCGCCATCTACGCCAGCCAGTCGAACCTCACCCCCGTCTGCAACGCCCTCATAGCTGGTGGCGTCACCAGCGGCGTCGGGCTAGTCGTGGCCAACTGGAACCTCACCGAAGCGGAGGCCATCGCCAAGGTCAACGCCGGTTCCGGCCCGTTCCCCATCGTCGGCGTGCAGTACCAGGACGCAGGCGCCTACGACCGGGACGCCTGGTCCGCCGCCTGGCTCGCTGACGTCAGCAAACCCGCCGGACCCTACCGGCACACCGCCGACGGCAAGCAAACCCTCGACCAGATCGCCGCAGCCCGGCACGCCAACGTCACCAACCTCCTCCTGCGATCCATCGGGAACTGGACCGCCAACGACAAAACCATCATCGAAAGCCTTGTGCTGCCCGCCGGGTTCCCCTACTACACCGAAAACGGGTAACCCGTCCCCGTAGAACCGCATCCTCGCCTCCCAGAGGATTAAAAAGACCCCTTGCCGCGAACCCCGTTCCCGCGGCAAGGGGTCTTCCTCGTGTTTCACGAGGCTAGGGAACGGCTGAAAGAAGCAGGCCGAGAGCATGGTCGTGGCACCGATAGCCTAGGGGTCGGAACTGTTGACGAGTGAGCGCTCTTTGGTGCTCTCTGGTGACCTATACTGGAAGGAGGTGCGGGACGCCCGTGAAGCTCGGCCTATCCGGCGCCCAGTGGCGTAAAAGTAGCTATTCCGGCAATACTGGCAATTGCGTCGAGGTCGTTATAACGGACCAAGCCATTGGTGTTCGTGACTCAAAGAACCCTGACGGAGGTGTGCTCTCAGTCACGCCCTCCGCGTGGCGCGCATTTATTCGCAGCCTAAAGCGCAAAGACTTTGACACGTGAGAGCCCCCACGCTAGGTAAGCCTTTCCAGAATGTAACTCAGATCGTGGTAAGATGGACGTAAAATTCGGTATCGGAGATATATGGCGCAGTATCAAGGAAAGCTTGAGCTAACATGGACGAACAAGCATCTCTCACTGCTGGCGCATGAGGATGGGACGTACGAATGGCTCAATCCATCCGATTATCGCGTTGCCGAGGTTAGGCTTCTTCATGATGTCACGACCGTCGGACAAATCGAGAACCGTCGCGCCGCAGACAACCTGCTAATTCGAGGTGACGCGCTTCATGCTTTGACAAGCCTGACCAAGATTCCCGAGTTCGCGGGCGAATATCTCGGCAAAATAAAACTTGCCTATCTTGATCCTCCATTCAACACGGGTCAAGCCTTTACACATTATGATGACGCACTGGAGCACTCAGTCTGGCTGACGATGATGCGCGATCGATTGGCTCAGATTTATAGTCTGCTCCGCGATGATGGGTCGGTATGGGTTCATCTCGACGACAGCGAAGCTCCATACTGCCGAACCATCTTGGATGAGCTATTTGGGCGCGATAACTTTGTAGCTACAATCGTCTGGGAAAAAGATCAGGGTCGTCGTAGCGACACTGACATATCGACAGTGCATGATTATATTCATGTGTATGCAAAGAACCATCCTGAGTGGAAGAAGATACGTCGTCTTTTGCAAAGGTCTGAGGGCCAGATCAAGCGATACCGAAATCCAGACAACGACCCGAGAGGCCCATGGCTGCAAGGCGCTGACAGTACAGCCAAAAGCGGGGGTGAGAAGAATCGCTTTGAGGTTCAGCTACCTTCCGGGCGGCGAACTCGTCCACCAAAAGGAGTGTATTGGCGGTTCAGCCCCGAAACTTTCGAAACCGCTCTTGCCGAGCACCGGGTCTACTTTGGATCAGACGGTGACGGCATGCCCATAATCAAACGATACCTGTCTGAAGTCCAAGAGGGTGTGGTTCCTCGCACCTGGTGGTCGGCCTCAGAGGTGGGAAGTAATATGAGCGCCAAGCGGGACCACCTCCGGAAAATGTTTCCCGACGTTGAGCCGTTTGGTACGCCGAAGCCCGAACCGCTTTTGAGTCGTATTCTCCAAATATCGTCAGATCCGGGCGATATTGTGCTCGATTGCTTCGCTGGCTCCGGCACAACCGCAGCGGTTGCACACAAAATGGGCCGGAGATGGGTCGCCATCGAACGCGAATCAGCAACTGTTGAGAAGTTCGCCCTCCCACGGCTCAAGAAGGTTGTGGCTGGTGAAGACCTCGGTGGAATCACGACGATCGACACTCTTGTGGATGAGGGCCTGCCCGAGGGCGTCAAGCCTGGAGAATCACGAGCTGCATCGAAGGTGGTTGACGCCTTGTCGAAGGCAGGGGCACTCGACGACCTTGGGCTCGACGACGTCACGATAAAGGCACTGGTGAGCTTCCTACGTACCGCCGACAAGACGAAGAGGGAGACCACATGGTCCGGTGGTGGTGGCTTCCGAGTCCTCGATGTCGGGCCATCAATGTTCGAAGCCGAAGCTGGCCTGGTCTTCCTCTCTGACTGGATGACGAACGGGGCCCTCGCTGAGGCTACGGCGGCACAGTTGGGGTTCGTGTACCAAGGTGACCCGCCCTTTGCAGGCCGCAAGGGCCGATCACGTCTGGCGGTCGTGGACGGCGTAGTAAACTGTTCACGTGAACCTCAAGGAGTGGGCGGAGCGCGAAGGCGAGCGGATGGCCCCCGTCGATGACGCGCCGGAAACCAAGGAACGCATCCGCCGCGGCGAGATCACGTCCGCCAGGGACGCCCGGGGCGAAGCGCTCAAGGAGACCGGTAAGCAGGGCGACATCCCTGCCGAAGACCTCCGGGAGCACCTCGACCGCCTGGAGAAACTGCTCGGATAGATGACCGGTCAAGCGGAAGTTGACTCTCTAGTTGCCGAGTGCGCCCCGGTTTCAGCCC
>Ga0335081_10008480_pt1 | contig 16491 bp, 13 predicted proteins | sample Lox_Sample_35_FD_206713 | JGI IMG/M metagenome (GOLD analysis project Ga0335081, IMG submission 206713) | Soil microbial communities from Loxahatchee National Wildlife Refuge, Florida, United States - Lox_Sample_3.5 | ecosystem: Environmental > Terrestrial > Soil > Wetlands | place: USA... | reverse complement strand
GGCGGCGAGCAGCGACGCCATGCACGCGAGGACGAACGGCGCCCCGACACCGCCGCGGCCGATCACGGCGCCGCCGATCGCCGAGCCTGCGGCGAGTCCCCCGATCAGTGCGGCTGACACCCATGTGAAGGCCTCGGTCTCGTTCCCGGGTGTCACCGAGCGGCCGACGAGCGCGTACTGGCACGAGAACACCGGGGCGATCGCGAGGCCGGCGAGCAGGCTGCACACGATCCCGGCGGGGATCGACCGCGCCGCGATCAGCGGCGCCGTGCACACCAGCAAGACGACCAGCAGCAGCTGGTATCGAGTCGAGAGCGCGGGGCGCCACACGTGGGCCCCATACCACAGGCCACCGCACATGCTGCCGACGCTCCATAGCGCCAGCAGCAGCCCCGAGGCCGGCCGCGATCCGGCATGGAGGGCGAGCGACGGCAGTCCGACCTCGACAGCCCCCAGCGAGACTCCGGTCAGGAATATCGGCCCGAGCAGCGCACGGAGCTCAGGGCTGACGAGCGCGGACGAGCGCTCGTAGCCGGTGCCCCGGCCCGACCCCGAGTTGCGCACGAGCGGAGAGCGCAGGAACAGCGAAGTTCCGCCGACGCACACCGCGCCGAGCATCGCCACCGCAACCTCGGGCGAGGTGACCGCAATCACGAACGCGACCAGTAGCGGGCCGACGATCCAGATCGTCTCCTGGAAGATCGACTCGAGCGCGTACGCGGTGTCAAGCACCGCCTGATCGTCGAACACCTCGCGGAGGAGCGACCTCACCGACGGCGCGATCGGAGGCAGCAGCGCACCCGCGGCAGCCGACAGCACGATCAGCACGGCCGCGCCCGCCCCGCTCACGGCGGCAACCACGATCAGCGCATACACGACGGCCTGGGCGCACGCAAACGGCATCAGCACCCGGGCCCGGCCGAAGCGGTCGACGAGACGGCCGATGACCGGCGCGGACGCTGCGGTCGCGAGCGCAAACGCGCCGACGGCGGCGCCGGCCGCGGCGTACGAGTGCGTCGTGCCGCGCGCCAGCAGCAGGATTGCGAGAGAGGACATGCCCTGGGGGAAGCGGCCGACGAGCGCACTCGCAAACAGTGGCCCGGCACCGGGCACGGACAGGACAGCGCGGTACTTCGACCCCATGCATCCGAGCCTACACGGCGTGCGGCCGACGGCCGGGTGCGCGGACTACGATTGCCGGCGTGAGCGGTGAAGTAGTCAGCGATCTCGCGATGCTCGAGCGTCTGGTGCCGCCGTCCGGCAGAGACATGGTCGACGTGGGTTGCGGCGGCGGCGCGCTCGTGCGCGCGCTGACCGACCTCGGCGCCCGCGTGATCGGCGTCGAGATATCGGAGTCGCAGATGGCGGGCGCCGTCGAACAGGACGACGGACGCGGCGCGCGCTACCTCGTCGGGCGGGCGGAACGGCTGCCGCTCGACGACGCCTCGGTCGACATCGTCGTATTCATGCGCTCGCTCCACCACGTGCCCGCCGCCGACCTGGGTGCGGCCCTGGCCGAGGCGCGCCGCGTCACCCGGCCCGGCGGAGCGGTGTACGTCGCCGAGCCCCTGGCCGAGGGCGACTTCTTCGAGCTCACCCGCGTCGTCGACGACGAGACCGGGGTCCGTGCCGCGGCGCAGGCCGCGCTCGCCGCAGCCTCGCGCGCCGGGCTGCACCGCGCGACGACGGTCGACTACGACGTACCGCTGTCACTCACCGGGATGCCGGCGCTGCGCGCGCGGATCCTCGCCGCCGATCCGGACCGAGCGAGCCGCTTCGACGAGCGGTCGGCCGAGCTCGCTGCTGCGTTCGAGCGGTTGGGCGAGCCGGGGCAGCGCGCCGGCGAACGCCGCTTCCTCCAGCCGATGCGCGCCGACGTGCTCCGAGTCAGCTGACGCGCCTACAGCGACGCGTACAGCGCCCCCTCGAACTCCTGATACATCTGGAGCGCCGGCAAGGTGGCGAACGGCAGCGTCTGGCTGTAGATCGCGGCGGTGATCCCGCTGCTGCGGTCGATCCAGAAGTGCGTGTTCAGGAGGCCGGCCCACGTCCCGGTGCCGGCGCGACGCGCGCCCGGCGCGTCCTCGGTGTTGAGGAGCAGGCCGTAGCCCCACTTGAAGCCGGGCCCGGCGATGAAGTCGCACGTCGCGGTCGGGTCGGCGGTCTTCAACTCGGGCGGAAAGTCGATCTCGCCGATCTGGTTGGTGAACGCGGCGTCGACGGTCGCCGATTCGAGGATCTTCACGCCGTCCGGCGACGTGCCGTTCCCGAGCAGCATGCGCTGGAACTTCATGTAGTCGCGCGGGGTCGAAAACAGCCCGTGGCCGCCGGCCCAGTACTCGGGCTCGGGAACGAGATCGATCTCGCACGCCCCCCAGGCGCCGTCCTCGCCCTGCAGGTGGACCGGGACGCAGTTGGCACGCTGGGCGTCGCTCAGCACGAACGTGGTGTCGTTCATCCCGAGCGGCCCGGTGACGACATGCGCGACCGCCTCGTCGAGCTTCATTCCGCTCGCGGCGTAGATCACCTCACCGAGCCAGTCGAGGTTGATGCCGTACTCGAACCGCGTGCCTGGGTCGACGAGCATCGGCGCCTTGAAGCTCGCGTTCTGGCCGGCTAGGACGTTCGGGGTGCCAGTCGCCGCCTCCCACCTCATGAGGTCCGAGCTGAAGAACCAGTAGCCGAGCCCTGTGGTGTGCGTGAGGAGGTGCTTGATCGTCGCTTGGGTTGCCGGCGCGCGCAAGCGCGGCTCGTCGCCGTCGAAGCCGTCGAGCACCTGGACCTCCGCGAACTCCGGGCAGTAACGCTCCACCGGGGCGTCGAAGTCGAGCTTGCCCTGCTCCATCAGCTGGAGCGCGACGGTCGTCGCCACCATCTTGGTCATCGACATGATCCGGAAGTGGGTGTCAGCGGTGACCGTGCCCGCCTCACCCGCCACGCGCGGGCCGGCTCCCCCCTCGTAGATGATCCCGTCGCGGTCCGCGGCGATCGCGACGACCTGCGGAACCGCTCCGTCGGCTACCGCCCGCTCGAGGACCTGATCCACTCCGCTGCGGGTGATCGTGGTCATGCCGGTCTTCTCCTCGCTCGTGCGCGGCCTGGGGTGGCGCGCGCTTGTGCGCGCGATTATCTCCGCCCGGTCGCATGCGCGGGGGTTATTGGTCGGTTGCGGGCGGTACCGACTCTGGCCAGCGGCGCCCCGCGACCTCGAGCTCTCGCACCTTGAGAGAGCCGATCTCGATCTCCTCGGCTTTGAGTTTGCGGATTACGGCTTCGGCGATCGCCAGCCGCCCGATCGCCATTGCCCCGATGGCGCAGGCCGCTATCGCAACCGGCGCCATCGCCGAGGGTCCGATCAGACGCGCCCCGATGAGCATGCTGCCTGTGACGCTTGCCCCGGTGACCTCGGCCGGGGCGGTTTTCTCGCGCCGGATCGTGATGGTGCGGGCCATGGATGACACCTCCTGAGTTGGTGGGTGCCTGTGGTCTACCGGCGCGCCGGTGGTGGCGTCAAGGCAACTAGACGCAGGGTGTACGGCGCGCGCCTCGATCGCCGCGTTATGCAGGTTCTCTAGTCCTCGCCGTCCCAGTATCCAAGCGTAGGCCCGGTGCGAGCCATGACGATGCGCTCGCCCTTCGCGTTGCGCACCCCGAGCTTTCCGCTGTCCGCGTACTCGACCACCTCGGGCATGATCAGAGTCGAGAGCATCAGCACGCGGATCGGCTGATCCGTGCCGTTGCGCACCTGATGCAGCCCGGCCTCGCCACGGGGAAACGCCACGATGTCGCCTTCGCTCAGGTCGGTTTCGCCGTCAGGCGTGCGCAGCGTCGGCCGCCCTCGCACCACCAGCAGCCACTCCTCATTGGCATGGTGGGTGTGGTATGGAAACAAGCGATCGCCCGGCTCGAGTTCGTACAGGCCGCCGCCGATCAACTCCGCGCCAATCCGCGCCCCCACCCGTACGCCCTTGCTGCGCCACCCCGGACGATCCTCGGTCCCGTCCCAGTCGTCGCCGTGAAAGTTGAAGACTTTGGGCACCCCCGGAGCGTACGCCCCGGCGCGGTGGCCAAGCCGCGCGGCGATCAGGCCGCGCGGCGCAGCAGCGTGTGTCGGCCCCGGCGCGGCTCCGGCCCCGCGACGTGCTCGGCGCGCACTCGCAGGAGCTGCACGAGATCGCGCGTGGACAGGAACGGGTTGGCGATAACGCGCCTGGTGTGCAGTGAGATCGCGGCCTCTGGTTCGCCGTCGACCAGCGCAACCAGAACCGGCCCTTCGAGCGGGCGCTGGTCGTCCAGTGCGGCCAGGCGCCGGAGTGCGGCGGCCTCGTCCCTCTCGGCAAGCCGTATCGCCACCGTGAGCGGTTCCGACGCGGGTGACCATCTATGAAGCGGTGTAGCGGCCATTTCATTCCTCCTGTTCGCTATCCACGATGATGGAGCTGAGAAGCCCGACGCACATCGGGCAAACGGAGCGAGCACGTCGCGCCCACCCCTTACGCGGCACGCGGCCATGCCTTAGCCGGCTGGTATGAGAGGCTGTCGCGGTGCTCGAGGCACTCGATATGGCCGCGATCAGGTCGCGCTTCTCCGCGCTCGAACGCCGGGTGAACGGCCACGCGGCGGTCTACCTCGACGGCCCCGGTGGCTCGCAGACGCCCGACTCGGTGGCTCGCGCCGTGGCCGACTATCTCGTCAGCGCGAACGCGAACCTCGGCGGTCCATTCGTGACCTCGGTCGCCACCGAGGAGCTGGTCGACGACGCTCACCTCGCCGCGGCCGATTTCCTCGGTTGCACCGCGGCGGAGATTGTGTTCGGCGCCAACACGACCACGATCAACTTTCTGCTCGCCCACGCCGTCGCCCGGACGCTAGAGCCGGGCGACGAGATCGTCGTCACCGAACTCGACCACGATGCGAACGTCTCGCCTTGGCTGCTCGTAGCGGCTGATCGCGGTCTCACCGTCCGCACCGCACGGATGGATCGGCGCGAGGGAACGTTGGGGGTGGATGCGGTGGTGTCGCTGATCGGCGAGCGGACACGGGTCGTTGCGTTCACGCTCGCGTCGAACGCGCTTGGGTCAATCCCCAATGCCGCGCACCTGTCCGCGGCTGCGCACGAGGCCGGTGCCCTGGTGTGGGTCGACGGCGTGCACCTCGCGCCCCACCGCCGCGTCGACCGTGCCGCCATCGGCGCAGACGTGCTGCTGACGTCCGCGTACAAGTACTTCGGGCCGCATCTGGGCGTCGCTGCCGTCCGCGGCGACCTGGCGCGCTCGCTGCCCGCCGACCGCGTCCGCCCTGCGCTCGAAACCCCGGCGGGCCACCGGTTCGAGACCGGCACGCTGTCGCACGAGGCGCTCGCCGGATTCGTCGCCGCGATCGACTACCTCGAGTCGCTCGGGGCGGAGGCCGGAGATCGCTCCGCCCGCCTCGACCTGGCGTACGACCGGATCGAGGCCCACGAGCGCGAGCTGACCCGGCACACGCTCGACCGCCTCGCTGATACTCCGGGCCTTAGGCTGTACGGGATCCCGGATCCCGCGCGCGTCATCGAGCGCACGCCGACGTTCTGCTTCAACCTCGACGGCTTGAGTCCCGAGGCCCTGAGCGTCGAGCTCGGCAGGCTCGGGCTATTCACATACCACGGGAATTACTACGCGCTCGGCGTGACCACGGCGCTCGGTCTCGAGCAGTCAGGGGGCGCCGTCCGCGCCGGGTACCTGCACTACACGACGCACGATGAAGCCGACCGGCTGTGCGACGCGTTGGCGTCGCTCGCCTGACTAGTGGGCTAACGGCCGGAGTTCACTTCTTACGTTCGTGCCCGGCGCATGCGTCCCCGAGGCCGCCGCCGTGCGACCAGGAACCATCGGGGCAGTGCACCACGGTGCCCCCAAGAGCCATATCTCGCTTCCAGTCCCCGATGCAGGCGTGCCCGTTGCACTCGGCGTTACTGGCGCATCCGGCGAGCGCGAGCGCCGCGAGCAGGGGGGCGATTAGCTTCGGTATCCGCACCCACGTATCGTCGCACCCGGTTCATGCCGCCTGGAGAAGAGCCGCGGGGGGCTCGGCGTCAACCCGCTCTGGACACGCTACGACTCGCGGGCGATCATCGCCCGCTAAGACGAGCACATCGAGGATGTCCTGGTCAATGTCTTCTACGCCCTGTCTCTACGCGCCCTAGCGCGGCTGACCGGCGACGACGCCTACCGCTCCCGGGCCGAGCGTACGGAGGAGGCGCTGGTCGAGCTCTGCTGGGACGAGGAGCGCGGGCTGTTCTGGGACCTCGCCGGGTCCGGCCACACGCCGTTGCGCGTATCGACGTGGTCATCGCTTGCGCCGCTCGCACTCCCCTCGATTCCGGAGGAGATCGCACGGCGGTTGATCGAGGAGCACCTGCTCCACCCGCGGCGCTACCGGGCGCGGTACGGGATCCCGTCGGTTTCGATGGAGGAGCCGAGCTTCCAGGCCGGCTGGCACCTGTTTCGATGCTGGCGCGGGCCGTCGTGGATCAACACCGTCTGGTTGCTCGTGCCGGCGCTCGCGCGGTTCGGGTACGAGGCCGAGGCGGAGCGCATCGTCGGCTCGTGCGTCGAGCTGATCGAGCGTCACGGATTCCGCGAGTACTACAACCCGCTCAACGGCGAGGGCCTGGCCGCGCGCCGCTTCGGATGGTCGACCCTGCTCGTCGATCTGCTCGGCGGTGGGGACGGTGGCTCAGGCGCGCCGAGCGATGGGCCATTCGTCGGCAGCGTGCGCGATGAGCTTCGCTTGATCGGCGCCGAGGTCGCCGGCGAGACGCTCGGTCGGCTGAACCGGCGTGCTCAGGCCGCGGCGAAGCGTCTGCGCCCAGGCTGACGGCGATCACTCCGACGTCGCCGCGCGCTCAATGGATGCGCGCAGGGCGTCAGCTTCCCTCGGTTTCGTTTGGATCGAGATCGTCGGGCCGCCGGCGATCCACACGTCGACGACGTCGCGCTTGCGGTTGCGGACTTCGGCCCCGAGGATGTCGGTGAACGGAATCGAGTAGAGCGTCACCCTGTCTGTGCGGTGCCCCTCGTATTTCGAGACCGTCCACGACAACTCGTCGTCCGTGCAGAGCACGATCTCGGTCCGCGTGATCGGGTGGACGGAGTCACCAACGGCGTACGGCCAGTCCTGCCGTGTGACTGTCGTGGCACTGAAGCTGCCGCTCCGCTCCCGGCATTCATAGTGAGCCTTCGATTTGACGCCGAGGCACGTGCGGCAGACCGCGATCTGCGAACCCGCCGGCAGCAGCGTCGCGAGCACCTCTACCGCCGGGTTGCGTGGCTTGCGGGCGTCGCGGGAGATAAACCCGATCCGCACGAGGTTGTCGGCGACCTCGGCGACGCGGCCATCGGCGTCGCTGTCGTCCGTCGACCCATCTGGCTCCGCGGAGGCCTCCGGCTCTGCGGCCTCTTGCGTGACCCCGCCGCGGATCTGCGCGTAGGCAGCGTTGACCTGCTCGAGGCGTCTGTAGGCGTCCTCAGTGAAACCCGGATAGCGCTTGGGGTCGAACAGTTCGAGCATGCGCTCGTAGGCGCGCTCGATCTCCGCGTCAGTCGCGCGCTTCGAGACTTCCAGGATCGAGTACGGGTCGATGATCGCCGCCTACGATCTTTCCGGGGTTCAGGTGCTGCCCGGGGTCGGTCCCGGCGAACAGCGCCTCGAGCATCGCGACGCCCGGAGCGGAGATGTCCTGCTCGAGCCACTGGGCGTGCTCGGTCCCGACCGCGTGGTGGTGCGAGAGCGTGCCTCCGTTGTCGACGAAGGCCTGCTGGATCGCCGATTTGACGATCTCGTATTCCCGGGCCATGCTCGCCGGCGAGGTTCCCTTGAAGGCGAAGGTGAAGTACAGGCACGCGCCGGCGTGGTAGCTGTGCGACAGGTGACACATGAGATATCCCTTGACGCCGATCCGAGCGAAGGCGCCGTTCGCCGCCGCAGTCACCGCGTCGTACAGGGGCAACAGGTTGCTCCACGTCGTCGCGGTCTCCGACACGTCGCCGGGCGCGCCGCGGTCGAGCAGGAAATCGCGGATATAGGGAATGTCGAACTTCTTCTGGTCGTAGAGGGCGCCTGGGCCGGAGCCGATGCACAGACCCCGGTGGCGCTTGACCAGCTTCCCAACCGCGCGCCGCTGCGCGGCGACATGCTGTTCGCTGCCCTCGTAGCCGATGAACGACAGGCACATCTGGTTCAGATCCCAACCGAGCCGACGGCGCAAGAACATCTGGAGCGCGCGCGACTGGAGCTTGTCGAGCAGCGTCGGTCGGACCCGCATCGCGAACGAGAACTGCGTCTCGTTGGCGTCCGAGACCCGCGTTACGGACACCGAGTGCTCGCTTGCGGCGAGCTCCTGCATCGCCGCGAGGGCCTCTGGGAACGTCGGGAACAGGTAGCCGAGAATCACACGCTTCTCCGGTATCCGCCGCACGTGGACCGTCGCCTCGGTGATGATCCCGAGTCGCCCCTCGCTCCCGAGCACCATCTCGCGGACACTCGGCCCGGTCGATGTCGCCGGCACGGGCCGCGTGACGAGCGTTCCGGACGGCGTGACCACGCGCAGCCCCTTGGTCATGTCGGCGATGTCTCCGTAGCGGTCGGATTGCATACCCGAGGACCTTGTGGCGATCCATCCACCGAGCGTCGACTGCATGAACGAGTCGGGGAAGTGCCCAAGCGTGTACCCCCGTGCGGTCAACTGCTCCTCCAGATCTGGGCCGAACACGCCGGCCTGCACCCGCGCTAGCCGTGAGTCGGCGTCGATATCGAGGACCTTGTTGAGCCGCTCGAGGTCCAGCGAGATCACCGGCCGGGTCTCGGTCGCCGGCGCCTCGAGCGAGCCGGAGATCGACGAGCCCCCACCGAACGGGATCACGACGGCGTCGAACCGCATGGCCACATCGAGGATCGCGGACACCTCGTCCTCGCTGCCCGGGCGCACGACCACGTCAGGCACCCGGGGTAGCTCGCCGCTGCGCTGCCAGACCAGATCGCGGAGCGACTTCCCGCGGGCGTGGACCACCCGTTCGAGCGGATCGAGCGAGACGAACTTTCGGGAGACAGCCTGCTCGAGTGCCTCCCACAGCTCGTCCGGGAGCGCCGGATCGGGTATCTCGAGCTGATCGAACCGCAACGGCTGCGCCCCCCTCCGACGGACGTCGACGTCGATCGCCTCGAGGATGAAGTCCGCCAGGGCAGGCTTGTCCTCGTGGGTGAACTCGACCCCCTCCTGACCCCCCCCCCACCACTTCATCGCTGCCATTTGCTCACCTTCACTTGCCGGACAGGCGCCGGTCAGGCGACCGGCTGCGCGACTCGGAATGTAGTCGGTCCGGCCGGATGCTTCAGCGATGACTACATCGTTGCCGCGCCGATCTGCTAGGCCTCGCATATGACTATTCAGACCGTACCCAGCCCGAACCCCCTTTCTGCCGACGAGCTCGAGGCGATGAACGCGTGGTGGCGCGCCGCGAACTACCTGTCGGTGGGGCAGATCTACCTGCTTGCGAATCCCCTGCTCCGCGAGCCGCTTCGCCGCGAGCACATAAAACCCCGGCTGCTCGGCCACTGGGGCACGACCCCTGGGCTGAACTTCATCTACGTCCACATGAACCGGGCGATCCGTGCGCGCGGGCTGAACGCGATCTACGTGACCGGCCCCGGTCACGGCGGTCCGGGGCTGGTCGCCAGTGCCTACCTCGACGGGACCTACAGCGAGGTCTACCCGCACATCGGGCGCGATGAGGAGGGATTGCGCCGGCTGTTCCGGCAGTTCTCATTCCCGGGCGGTATTCCCAGCCACGTCGCTCCGGAGACGCCGGGTTCGATCCACGAGGGCGGTGAACTTGGATACTCGCTGCTCCATGCCTACGGGGCGGTCTTCGACAATCCGGACCTGTTGGCGCTATGCGTGGTCGGCGACGGAGAGGCGGAGACCGGTCCGCTGGCCGCGAGCTGGCACTCGAACAAGTTCCTGAACCCGGCGAGCGACGGCGCGGTGCTGCCGGTGCTCCACCTGAACGGCTACAAAATCGCCAACCCGACGGTGCTCGCGCGAATCTCCGGCGATGAGCTCCAGAGCCTGCTCGAAGGCTACGGATACGCGCCCCGATTCGTCGAGGGCTCGGATCCCGACGAGATGCACGGGCTCATGGCGGCGACACTCGACGACGTGCTCGATGAGATCGCCCAGATCCAGCAGCGAGCGCGCCCCGACGGCGAGGAGACGCGGCCACGTTGGCCGATGATCGTGCTCAAGACACCGAAGGGATGGACCGGGCCGAAGGTGGTCGACGGCCTTCCGGTCGAGGGCACCTGGCGCGCCCATCAGGTGCCGCTCGCCGAGGTCCGGACCAACCCACAGCATCTCGCCCAGCTCGAGGAGTGGATGCGGTCCTACCGGCCCGAGGAGCTGTTCGACGAATCGGGCTCGGTCATCCCCAGGATCAGGGCGCTGGCGCCGCAGGGCGACCTGCGGATGAGCGCCAACCCGCATACCAACGGCGGGCTACTGACGCGCCCCCTCGAGCTGCCGGACTTCCAAGCCTACGCCGTCGACGTGCCCGCGCCCGGGACCACGACCAGCGAGTCAACGCGGGTGCTCGGCGGCTGGCTGCGCGACGTGATTACGGCGAACCGCGACCGGTTCCGGCTCATGGGTCCCGACGAGACGGCGTCGAATCGGCTCGCGGCGGTGTTCGAGACCACGAACCGGGTCTGGGAGGCCGAGCTCGTGGATACCGACGACCACCTCGCGCGCCAGGGACAGGTCATGGAGGTCCTCTCCGAGCACCTCTGCCAGGGGTGGCTCGAGGGCTACATCCTGACCGGCCGCCACGGCCTCTTCAACTGCTACGAGGCGTTCATCCACATCGTCGACTCGATGTTCAACCAGCACGCGAAGTGGCTCAAGGTGACCCGGCACATCCCCTGGCGGCGTCCCCTGCCGTCTTTGAACTACCTCCTCTCGAGCCACGTATGGCGTCAGGATCACAACGGCTTCTCCCACCAGGATCCCGGCTTCATCGATCACGTCGTCAACAAGAAGGCCGAAATCATCCGCGTGTACCTGCCGCCCGATGCCAACTGCCTGCTGTCGGTCGCGGATCACTGCCTGCGCAGCCGCCACTACGTGAACGTGATCGTCGCCGGCAAGCAGCCGGAGCTCAACTACCTGACGATGGACCAGGCGATCGCCCACTGCACGCGCGGGATTGGCATCTGGGAGTGGGCGTCGAACGACGAGGGCCACGAGCCGGACGTGGTGATGGCCTGCGCCGGCGACGTCCCGACGCTCGAGATCCTGGCGGCGACGTCGATCCTGCGCGAGCGCGTCCCCGACCTGAGGATCCGGGTCGTCAACGTCGTCGACCTGATGCGCCTCGAGCCCGACACCGAGCATCCTCACGGGATGTCCGACCCCGAGTTCGACGCCCTGTTCACGCGGTCGCGGCCTGTGATCTTCGCCTACCACGGGTATCCGCTGCTGATCCACCGCCTCACCTACAGCCGCAACAACCATCGCAACCTGCACGTCCGCGGCTACAAGGAAGAGGGCACGACGACGACGCCGTTCGACATGGTCATGCTCAACGACCTCGACCGCTTCCACCTCGTGATGGACGTGATCGACCGCGTGCCCGGGCTCGGCGAACGGTGCGCGCACCTCCGCCAGGACATGGTCGACGAGCGGCTGCGCGCCCGCGCGTATACGCGGGAGGTCGGTGACGACATCCCCGAGGTCAAGGATTGGACCTGGCCGGGGTCGACCCAAGGCGCGGCGGCGTCCGCCGGCGGCGCGTCGGACACCTCGGCGGACATGTAGAGCGCGCAACTTGCGAGTGCTCGTCGTCAACGCGGGCTCGAGCAGCCTCAAGCTGTCGCTGCTCGGGTCGGGCGAGGAGCCGCTGGCGGCGGAGGAGCTCGCCGCCCCGCGTGCGGTTGTCGATGACGCCGAGCTGCGGACGGCGCTCGACAGCGGCAGTCTCGGCGACGCGGACGCGGTCGGGCACCGGATCGTGCACGGCGGCTCTCGCTTTCGCTCGGCAGTGGTCGTCGACGAGAACGTGCGTCGAACGCTCGGGGAGCTCGTCGACCTCGCGCCCCTTCACCAACCGAAGTCGCTGGCCGCGCTCGACGCGGTGTCGGCGGCGCTGCCCGGAGTCCCGGCGGTGGCGTGTTTTGACACGGCGTTCCACGCCACCCTCTCCGACGCGGCCGCCACGTACGCGCTACCGGCCGGGTGGAACTCCCGGTGGCAGGTGCGGCGCTACGGCTTCCACGGGCTGTCGCACGCCTGGATCGCTCGGCAAGCCCCGGCGGTGCTCGGCCTCCCACCGGGTGGTCCTAGGATCGTGAGCTGCCACCTCGGCGCCGGCGCGTCGCTGTGTGCGATCGCCGGCGGGCGTTCGGTCGACACGACGATGGGCTTCACGCCGCTCGAAGGGCTCGTCATGGCCACCCGGTCGGGGAGCGTCGATCCGGGGCTGGTGCTGTGGCTGCTCGAGAAGGGTGACGTCTCCGAGGACGAGATGGGCTACGCGCTCGAGCACGAATCGGGATTGCTCGGCCTGTCGGGCACGGCGGCCATGCAGGACGTCCTGGCGCGGGCCGCCGCGGGCGACGCCCGGGCTCGCCTTGCGCGCGACGTTTATCTCCATCGTCTGCGCGCAGGCATCGGTTCGATGGCCGCCGCGCTCGGTGGGGTCGACGTGCTTGCCTTCACCGGCGGCGTCGGCGAGAACAACGCCGAAATCCGGGCGGATACCGACGGCGGCCTGGCCTTCCTCGGCGTCGCCGTCGATCCGGCGTCGAACGCGTCCGGGTCCGGAGATTTTGAGATTTCGGCTCATGGGGCCGCTGCCCGAACGGTGGTCATCCGCGCGCGCGAGGATCTCGAGATCGCGTCCCAGGTCCGGTCGCTGCTAGGGAGCTAGCCGCGAGCAGCCGGGTAGACCCGGAACACGACTTCGAGTGCCTTACCCGCGAGGTGGGCGTCGACGACCCAGCAGCCGGTGCGTCCGAACGCGAGGATGCTCGGGGAGAAGCCGGTCGGCCAGTACGAGGCCGGGGACCCGACGCCGGCGGTGAACCGGGCCCGCGGTCCGTGCAACGGGCGAGCGTCGACCGTCACGGTGCCCGCTCGGGCGCGGAACCATGGGATCTTGGTGCTCAGCAGGCCTGAGGTCGTGCGAATGAACTGGGTGGACCAGGGCAGGTTCGTCCACAGCGCGCGGCGCCGCCCGGCGACCCCGAACCACCGCAGCTGGCGAGTAGGACCGCCGTCGCGAGCACTTAAGTGACCGTGCCTTTCATCTGCATCGTCGCTGCATTGTGGTGGCAGCCGCCGCCGCGGGGACCTGGTTCACTCGGGTTGATGGTTGGGCGCCTCGTGCACGCGTTTGCTGTGTTCCTGGCGGGGATGATGGCGTCGGTCGGGTCCCCGTCCGGCCCGGTCCGGCATCCGGCCGCGCGGTCGACCGTCCGTCCGCTTGTCCAGAAGCTCACGCTCCAGCAGCTCGCCGGCCAGCGCATCGTCTACTCCTACGCCGGCCTTCGCCCGCCCGGCTCGCTGCTCGCCGCGATTCGGGCTGGCGAGGCCGGCGGCGTCATCTTCTTCGGCCCGAACGTCTCGAGCGCCCCCCAGCTCCGGAGCGTGATCAACGAGCTCCAGGGCGCGAGCCGAGCCAGCCCGCTCCACACCCGGCTGCTCATGCTCACCGACCAGGAAGGCGGCGAGGTCCGTCGCCTCCCCGGCGCTCCTGCCCTGTCGGAGAAGCAGATCGGCGAGAGCTCCGGGGCGACGGCGGCCGCGAGCGCGGCCGGCGCCGGCGCTGCTCGGACCCTTCAGAGCGCCGGGATCAACGTCAACCTCGCGCCCGTCCTCGACGTCTACCACCGGCCCGGAAACTTCATCGACGAGTTCCAGCGCTCCTACTCCAGTGACTCCGCCACGGTGGCGAAACTCGGGGCGGCGTTCATCGCCGCGCAGCAGCGCGCCGGCGTGGCCGCCACTGCCAAGCACTTTCCCGGGCTCGGCGGAGCGGGGCGTAGCCAGAACACCGATCTTGAACCGGTCACGCTGCCGACGTCGCGGGCAACGCTTCGCGCCGTCGACGAGTCGCCGTACGTGAGCGCGATCGCGGCCGGGGTGAAGCTCGTGATGAGCTCGTGGGCGACGTATCCCGCGCTCGATTCGCATCTACCCGCGGGACTGTCACCAGCCGTCATTCAGGGTGAACTGCGCGGCCGGCTGGGCTTCAAGGGCGTGACGATCACGGATGGGATCGATGCCGGCGCCCTCGGACGATACGGCGGGGTCGGCAACCGGGCCGCGCTCGCGGCCTCGGCCGGCGCGGATCTGATCCTGTGCGCCACCACCAACCCCGACGACAACACGCCCGCGATCGGCGTCGCGGCGCGGAACGCGATCGCCTCGGCGCTGGCGCATCATCGGCTGAGCGTCACCGGCGCCGAGCAATCGGCGACCCGGATCCTGACCCTTCGCGCCAACCCCTGAGCGCGCTAACGGCCGATCGCCTGGGGGAAGTTGAAGTAGTGGTGCGGGTCGACGTCGCGGCGGATCCTTTGTAGCCGCGGATAGTTCGACCCGTAGTACGCCGTCTGCCACCCCTTGAGCCCAGGATCGGTGTAGTTGAAGTAGGCCCCACCGGTGACGTACGGCCGCATCCTCGCCGCGGTGGAGTTCAGCCACGACGCCCCTCCGTCGTAGCTGAGGTACTGGATGCAGAAGAGGACGTTCCGGTGCACGAAGGCGGTCGCGCCCGGCTTGACCCGATTGATCGCGCCGCCGTAGCAGTCGAACAGGATCGCTCCGTGTCCCGGCATGCTCAGCCGCTGCTCGGCGGCGCTTATGAGCGCCTGACGAGCGGCGCCGGGCAGCGGTTTGGAGACGTAGTCCGACTTGGCCTGGAAGCTGTCCCGCGAAAGCGTTCCGCCCGGCCTCGTGCCCGCCGTGTGACATGCCGTCAGCGAGATGGTCGAGCATCCCGCCCACATCACCTGGGCCTGGAGGTAGCCAAAGTTCCCGGCTGACACGCTGGCCCCGTCGACCGCCGTCAGCGGCGCGAGCAGCCCGCGCAGATCGCTCGCGGGCCCGAAGTACTGTCCACTGACGTTGACGAGCGTCGTACCCCCGCTCGCGCTGAGATGGAAGATCGACGTGATCTGCGAGCGCGCATGAGGCCCCCAGGCCTGCCAGGCGGCGAGTGCCTCGGCGGCCTGTGACCAGGGCCAGCTCACCGTGAAGCCGGCCACCGTCGGCGGGACCGGGTGAACGCGGACGGTGAAGCTCGTGACCACGCCGAAGTTGCCACCGCCGCCGCCGCGAAGCGCCCAGTAGAGGTCCGGATTGGTATGCGCATCGGCGGTCCGCAGCTGACCATCCGCGGTCACGATGCGGACGCTCAGCACGGTGTCCGCGGTCAGACCGAACTGTCGGCCCGCGAGGCCCATCCCACCGCCGAGCGCATGGCCGGCGATGCCCACCGACGGACACGACCCCGCGGGGATGGTCAACCTCCGGGCGGCCAGCGCGCTGTAGACGTCGATTAGCTGGGACCCGGCGCCGATCGTGGCCGTGCGCTTGCGCGTGTCGACGCTGATGCCGCGCAGGTTGCGCAGGTCGAGCACCATGCCGCCCGACAGCGTCGAGTAGCCGGCGTAGCTGTGTCCGCCCGAGCGAGCGCGCAGCGGGACGCCGTGGGCCACGCCCCATTGCACTGCCGTGCGCACGTCGGCGGCGTCGAGCGGCCGCGCCACCAGGTTCGGGAGGACGCCGTCGAATCGCTCGTTGTAGACGTGCGCGGCCTGCAGAAAACCGGCCGCGCCGCGCCGGATCACCTGTCCGCGAATCGGCGGCCCCGCGGCACGGGCGGCGGCGCGAGCGGCGCCGCGCGCGCCGGTCCCGATGCCGAGCGACACCCCGATCGCCCCGGCGCCGACGAGAAAGCCACGTCGATCGATCGCGCCATCCAACGCACCAGCCCCCTCTCGTTCCGAGCTCCGTCTCTTGTTCCCAGGTGAAGACGATCCTCTCAGAACGCGCGCACCGGACTCAAGCGCCCGGTCAGGCCCAGCCGCCGGCGTCGGGCGCGGTGAACGAGCCGCCCTGGAACCGGTGAGGCGTCCCGCCGACCTCGTCGACGTATCGCTCGGCGTTGTCCTGCGGCTCGTAGCCGAGCGCGCGCCCCGAGGTCAGGTCCCAGAATCGCCGGGTATTGGCCGACGCGCCGTACACCACCCGGAAGCCGACGTCGGGCGCGGATAGGGAGGCGGCGAACAGCCGCACCGCATCGGCATAGCTCAGCCATGTTGCGAGGTCGCGCGCCTGGCGCGGCCGCTCGGCGAACGTCCCGATCCGCAGGCAGACCACCTCCATGCCGAACTTGTCTACGAACAGCCGGCCGAGCCCCTCGCCGTACACCTTCGTGACGCCGTAGAGCG
>Ga0335081_10008479_pt1 | contig 16492 bp, 17 predicted proteins | sample Lox_Sample_35_FD_206713 | JGI IMG/M metagenome (GOLD analysis project Ga0335081, IMG submission 206713) | Soil microbial communities from Loxahatchee National Wildlife Refuge, Florida, United States - Lox_Sample_3.5 | ecosystem: Environmental > Terrestrial > Soil > Wetlands | place: USA... | reverse complement strand
GAGGCACCCACAGAGGGAACGGGAAGACGCGAGTTAGTCAGTCCTTTTCAGTGCTCCTGAGGAAAGATGGGAGACAGAGCGGTCAGCACCAGGCGATTACGGCTCGTCCTCGGATCAATCGAGAAACTGATAACCTTCCCTCTTCTTCCTGTACTCGCCTTGGAGCGCGAGCCGCCTCTTCTCAATCTCCAGACCTGTGTCCTGGTCTATAGACCAAGCGATCCATTTTTGCTTGAGCTCTTCATATCTATTCCAAGCCTTCTTTGAGCGACTTGTGAGCTTGTATAGCGCCGCCCCTTCCTCCTTGATGAAACCGATTCTCAGACCCAACTCGATTATCAGATTGGCCTGTTTCGAAATTGTCTGGGTGTCCACGTACCCTATCTCGCTGCGGACGAGCTCCAAGAGGTCGGCGAAACTGAATACGCCGTCGGGCTTCCCTGCGTCCACGAAATTCAGAATGGTTAGCTTCGCCACTGGATGGCTCTCAATAAAGAACGTCTTGTATTCGAAACTCGTCTTCACGTTCGACAGCTCGTGGTTCAGGTTGTCGTCACGATGCATCATGGTCCGTACTACATCGCGTTCTTCGTTTCCCGGGACGAGGATTCCCAGCCGGTCGTCGCCGCTCCTGAGGTCGCTTCCGCTCTGCCAGACGACGATTCCCCCACCCTTTCTCGCAACGGATTTTGCCAGTCGGTTTGCATCGGCCCACTGAACGCCTAGTACGAAGTCGTAATCTGCTGAATTTGAATTCAGGTATGCATTCTTGATGTAATCAGCGTGCGCAATCGCGCTCCTCATCCGTTCTCTTGTTTGGTTGACTACTTGCCCCTCGTCATTGAGCTGACCCTTTGCTTCACCGAGAATCGCTATCGCCTTCGCCGGATTGTACAACAGGAAGTCGAAGTTTGGGACGCCCGACTCGTGGAGAGGGGAGGCGCGAACAAAATGATATCCAACTTTCGAGACCATCTCGGCTTCTGTGAACGGGAAGATACAAGAGTTCACAATGTTGCGGTGCCATTTGTCGAGTTCGAGGTTGCGCTGCTTATCCAGGACTAACGCGTCGCGTCTGTCCGTGAACTCCTGGTTAACTTCTTTGACGACCGTGTCGATCCCGGTCCGGTACTGCCTCTGGAGATCGGCGGCTCGAAGAAACTCGATAAATTCGTCATCGAGCAATTACTGGCTCACTGAAGGTCGCTAGCGAGGCCGTGACGTCGAAGTCTTCGACGATGCTTTCGTAAAAGCGCACGAAGGATTCGAAGGTCGTCCTGTGCTTGGGGATGAGCACCATCTCTCCGTTGTTCGCGCTCATGCCGAACACCGTCCCCTTCTCGTCGTCGACCACGGTGGCCGAGAACGAGGTCGCATCCTCTGAAACGTACGTGTCTATGAATGAGAACTGGAAGTCGCTAATCTCTTCTTCGCCCTTTCCAAGGGCAGGTTCGTCTCTGCTTTCTCCGAAGAGTAGCTTCACTTTCTCGACGTCAAATTTGGCGTGCGGCGTCGTGATTTTGCCTGCCGTGATCATGGGCACTGTGATTTGATGGTCTAGTTCCCCAATCTTTTGACTCGAGACTTTGAACTTCTCAGAGGTTTCCCTGACTGTGGCGAGCTCGTGGCCGGCCATATCAACGAGCTTTCGGAGCAGCTCTAGAGTGTCGGGGTTGACATCCCTGGTGATTATCAAGCCCTCCTTGTTCAGGTGAATCTTGTTGCCGTCCAAACGAAAGTCCATCGACGTAGCCAAAGTCCCATACATGGTCTGGGTCTCCTTCAGCACCTGTGACGAGTCTTCGCCCGAGTAGCTTAGACGGCGGTTGTATTCCGGCCGCCCTATCTTTGCTTCTACCTCGGAGAAGCGAGACCTCTTGCTGATGAACCTGTACATCGTGGCGCCTCTTTCATCGAGCATGTAATTCTTGAGCGTATCAAACACGGAGGGTGGAATCCACGCTCGGGAGACGCCGCGATTCTCCTTCGCGAAGCGCTGAAGGGTCTTCTCATAGTCCTCTTTTGTTGAGCCGGTGAAGCACAGCAGCAGGCCTTCTCGCCACTCATAGGCATGGTAGGTCACCAGCCGGCCCTGATCAGGTTCGTCCGGGATCTCAAACCGCCAGATGCTGCCCATTCGTTCAAGTCCGTATTCAGCGAAGAGTGACTTCCAATCCCTCCGGACGTACAGGAGATACGCTTTGAGCCACCTACCTTCATCTTCTGTAAGAATCTCGCTTGAATGCTCCGCTAGGTAGTCACAGAACGAGTCGAGAGTGTAGTTCGACGCGGGTATCTTCAAGCGTGAAATGTGCGGGGCGACCGATTATAAAGCGTATGGATACCGGCTTTTAGCTTGCCGTCATCTAGGCCCGAATCTTCAGGCTGTTACCCGTCGTCAGCTAATCCGCCGCGATGGTAGACTTGAACCTCGCGGAAGATCCTCCAAAATGAGATCGGTTCAACGTTAGGTTTGAACTCTAATGGAGTCTAGGCCTTGCCGGGCCAGCCGATCGGTCGGACTCTCACTGAAGGCAGAGTCACGTGACCCGTCAAGAGGGACACTTCTAGACTAGAGAGCTAGCCCCAGTCAGACGCCGACCACCAGAAGGACCAATGGCATTCTGACATTGGAGTATAAATAACGAGCCAGTCAGGTATATCCAATGAACATGGGTGTGGAACGGGAAGGGTTCCGGACCCACTCAGAGTTTGGCCGGGGACTTCCCTTGCAAGGGGCGGAACCCCCCGTTCATGCAAAGACCCTGACTCGGCGCGCTTGAACTCGAAACTTGCGACAAGTTTCACCAAGGCCCGCAAATCGGCTCTCGCTATGCTGTGGGAATTTCGAATCCGCTTCCTGCAGCGGAAAGGCGATGTATACCCTCCGGTTCGAATCTGAACCAGTCCTGATTCTGATTTCTTTGCCAAGGAGCCTGACACTAGATTCCTCCCGATGAGACGAGTAAAACGTTATAACTATACGGGGGAGGGAGCGTTTTGAAGCAGAGTATAGGCCATGCCGAAGTTCAAGTCCACGTCTGAAGCGCTGAAGATCGTCCACAACCGCGAGCAGCTGAGGAACATGGGCATCATAGCCCACGTTGACCACGGGAAGACGACCACAGCGGACTCCCTCCTGGCGGCGTGCGGGATGCTTTCGCCGTCCGTTGCCGGCCAGGCGCTCGCTTTGGACTATATGGAGCTAGAGCAGCAGAGACAGATGACGATTAAGGCAGCAAACGTCACTTTGTACTACGAAAAGGAAGGGAAGCCCTATGTGATCAATCTAATCGATACGCCGGGCCACATAGACTTTACTGGCAAAGTTACGCGCAGTTTGAGGGCGGTTGACGGAGCAATCGTCGTTGTGGACTCCGTTGAGGGAATAATGACGCAAACGGAGACTGTCACCCGTCAGGCGCTCGAGGAACGCGTCCGGCCGGTCATGTACATCAACAAGATCGACCGCTTAATCAAAGAACTCCGTCTAAATCCCGAACAGATGCAAAAGTGGCTCTTCAACATCGTCGCGGACTTCAACCGCCTCGTCGAGACCCACGCGGAGCCCCAGTACCGCGAGCTCTGGAAGGTAAAGATCCAGGACTCGATGGTCGCGTTCGGCTCGAGCAAGGACAAGTGGGGCTTCAACTCCGACATCGCCAAGGCGACCGGGATGGGCTTCAAGGACATCTACGAGGCCTACACGACGGGCGACCCCAAGACACTGGGCGCGAAGATGCCCCTCCACGAGGCGCTCCTCGGGATGGTCGTCAGGCACCACCCGCCGCCCCACGTGGCGCAGGCCTACCGCATCCCCAAGATCTGGTCTGGCGGCGACCTCAACAGCGACGTCGGCAAGGCCCTGCTGGCCTGCGACGAGAACGGCCCGATGGTCATGATGGTCACCAACGTCGTCGTAGATCCGGCGGCGGGGCTGGTGGGCACGGGCAGGCTCTTCTCGGGGCAGATAAGCAACGGCGACGAGGTCTACCTGCTCAACTCGAAGAGGCAGGGGAAGATCCAGTCCGTCCAGATATTCATGGGCTTCCAGAGGGAGATAGTGGACACGCTGCCCGCGGGCAACATCCCGGCCATCTTGGGGCTCGACATCCGCTCGGGCGAGACGATCTCCACACAGAAGGACGTCCAGCCCTTCGAGAGCATCCACTACGTCTCGGAGCCGGTGGTCACCCAGGCGGTGGAGGCGAAGCACCCCCGCGACCTCCCCAAGCTCGTAGAGGCGATGCGCAGGCTCAACATCGAGGACCCGAACCTCATCATCACGATCAACCAGGAGAGCGGCGAGACGCTGATGGCGGGCATGGGCGTCCTTCACCTCGAGATAGCCACCACCATGATCCAGCGGCAGGGGCTGGAGATAATCACCTCTGAGCCCATCACCAACTACCGCGAGACCATCAGGCAGGCGGCGGGGCCGATAATGAGCAAGTCGCCCAACCGCCACAACAAGATATTCATGAAGGTCGAGCCGCTCGCCCCGGACATCATCGAGCTCATCCGCAAGGGGGAGCTGAGCGACACCACCGACAAGAAGACGATAGTCAAGCTCCTCCGCGACCACGGCTGGGACTCCGACACCTCGAGGACGGTCGTGGAGGTCGACCCCAAGGGCAACCTCTTCTGCGAGGAGACCAAGGGAGTCCAGTTCCTGCAGGAGTCGATGGACACCATGCGCTCCGGCTTCGAGGACGTCATGACGAACGGCCCCCTGGCCTACGAGCTGTGCAGGGGGGTCAAGGCGACGCTCACCCACTACGTGCCGCACGAGGACGCGGCCCACCGCACCTACGCCCAGCTGATGCCGGCGACCAGGCGCTCCATCCTCGGCGCGATGCTCATGGGCAACCCGACCCTGCTCGAGCCCGTCCTGGGCATCGAGGTCAAAGGGCCATCGGACCAGATAGGCGCAATCACGGGCGTCATCAGCGGGAAGAGGGGCAAGCTCATCAACATCGAGCAGCGCGAGGCCCTCACCATCGTCGAGGGGGAGATACCGGCCGCGGAGACCATGGACCTCAGCGAGGAGATGAGGGGCGCGACGGCGGGGAGGGCGGTCTGGAACACCTACTTCAAGCTCTGGCAGGCGGTGCCCACCAACATGCTCCCGACGCTCGTCGCTCAAATCAGGAAGCGCAAGGGCCTCCCAGAGGAGGCGCCGAAGGCCTCCGAGTTCATCGACAACGAGTAGGGCCGAGGCTTCTGTCCGAACGCCCGCAAAGACCGGCGCCTATTCGGCGCTCCCGGTCGGGATGGGCGCCTCACTCTCGCCCCGTCGGGGGGGATGTGATTGTCAACGATTGAGAATCGTCTGTCGAGGATATATGATTGGGGAACCGTTTCTCGACCTAAGGAGAGGTGTCTCCAACGCTCGAAGCGCGGCTGTCGGAGCTGTTACCGGATCTTCTCAGCGTCTCCAGGCCGATCATGACGCCGGAGGTCCCGGTCATCGTCGCCGCATCAGTACTCGCGGGCCATGATGCTCCAATCCTTCCCATCACCAGGGCCGGGGGGGCGCCACGGGGAGTCGAGAAGCAAGGGATGAGGCTGTTCAGGGCGATCGGGGGCCAGCAGGCGATAAGGCTGGTCGTCAAGACCAGGCCCGAAGACCGCTACAAAGTCCTTTGGGGCCCTTGCACCACGACGAGCATGTGGCTAGGCGCCGTGGAGTACGACGACACACTCGAAAACCTCCTCCGGATATTCGAGCTAACTGGCTTCGGAGACGCGAGGGTGAACGCACGCGCCCCTCCCCACGGGCTGGTGACCCTGGAGGAAGTCGTCTCGCTGTATCGAGAAGGGCGGCTGAGCTGCGGCATGGGCGTCAACGAAGTGGCGTCGCGTGTCATCTCCATCGACCCGGAAACCCCCCTCATCGAGGCGATGACCACGATGTGCGACAGGCGGGTGCGGAGGCTGTTCTTGAAGGGAAAAAGGGGCGAGTTCATCTCCGACAGGGGCGTTCTGGCGCTTCTCTTCTCTCCCAAGGCCCTTTCTACCGCGAGGGATGCGCCTGAGCTGTGGACCGACTTCAAGGTCGCCGATGTGCGACCGACGACCGCAGCTGAGGTCTCCCCCGATTCCACGGTGGAAGAAGTCGGTCGGCTTGTCGGCGAGGGTCGCAACGTGTTCCTGCTCTCCACTGGTCTCTCCCTGGTCTCGAGGTGGGACATGGTGATGAAGCCTTGGAAGGCAGGCCGCCTCCAACTTGTCTCCTAGACGGACCGCTAAGGTCTCCGATTTCATCGACAACGAGTGGCCGAACTCGCGAACAGCCTGGTATTCGACCGCATTACCACGGCACAATGGTAATATGTTCCCGCGACGCGGCTGTTGCCCGCGAAGCCAATGGGTCGCAGAATCCTAAAACCGAAGGAGACCTGGGACAGCTCCCAGTACTCGTACTCTCAGGGGACCTCGGTCTCTTCTCCGAAGAAACTGGTCTTCGTGGCCGGGCAGGTGTCGCTCGACAAGGAGGGAAAGCTGGTCGGCAAGGACGACGTCCTCGCGCAGACGGAGCAGGCCTTTCGGAACGTCCGCGCCGTCCTCAAGGAAGGAGGGTGCGACCTGGAAGACGTCGTCAAGCTGACCGTCTATGTGAAGCGGCAGGAGGACTTCTTCAAGGTCACTGAGGCCAGGAAGAAGATTCTTAGGAGGAACTTCCCGGCGAGCACCCTGGTCCAGGTGACGAGCCTAGCGTATCCCGACCTCCTCGTCGAGGTCGAGGCGACGGCGGCGAAGTGACGTCAAGGGCTCTTGACAGATAAGAAAGCGACGGTGGCGGTCTTCAGGGCGGCGAACAACTGGCCCCTCTATGCCGCGGTGGGGAACAAGACGCTCGAAGAGGCCGGAATCCAGGTGGAGGTCGTCCACATCTCGTCGTCAAAGCAGCAGATGGAGGGACTCATCGAAGGCCGATACGACGTCATACACACCGCGGCGGACAACGTGGTCGCCGTGCACGTCGAACCGGACTACGGCGCCGTGGTCGACAAGCCTAGGATTTTCATGGGGGGAGACGACGGCTTCCTCAGCCTGCATTCGTCGGGCAAGGTCAGGTCATTCGGGGAATTGAAAGGAAAGAGGGTGGGGTTCGACTCGACGAAGAGCGGGTTTGCGTTCGTGCTCAAGAAGATCCTCGCGGCGGAAGGGCTGAAGGAGGGCGCCTACAGCGAAGTCGTAGTAGGAGGGACGGAGCTCCGCTACAAGGCCCTGGTGGACGGCAGCATAGACGTGGCGATCATGACTCCGCCTCACGACCTCCTGTGCTCCGCAGCAGGCTTCACGAAGCTCGCCGACGCCGCTCGCTACGTCCCGAGATATCAGGGGTTGGTCGGCGCCTGCCGCCTCACCTCTCCTCTGGCGCCGTTCCTCAGCGAATACAGGGCGGCGCTGGTCGACGGCCTTTCGTGGCTGAGGGAAAGGCGCAACAAGGCCGCCGCGATAGAGGTCCTGCGGGAAAACCTCCGGGCAGGAGGCGACGGGAAGCTGTATTCGGACCTGTATGACTCCATGCTCTCCAGGCACAGCGGTGGGTTCGACGCCAGCGGCAGCGTGGACCCCGAAGGCCTTCAGATCGTGGCAACTCTGCGAGGGGAGTTCTCCGTCTCAGCCGCGTTGCGGCCCCTCTCGGAATACCTGATGCGACCATCGCTGATGAAAGCCGGTGGTCGGGCATGAATCGGAGTCGACTCCGCGAAAGCTTCAAGTTCAACAGGGAGTAGAAGAAGCGGGCGACGACCCACATCCTTAAAGCGCCACGCCGTCAGAAGACGGCGAGTTGGCCTCGAGAAGGAAACCCGAATCTCCGTCTAGGAGCCTAGTCGGCCCCACGGTCGTGAAGCAGGTGACCTCCGTGAACCTGATCCAGGCAGAGATAATGTCGCTGACGCGGCGGCTGGAAGGAGGGGCCCGCACCGGGAGCAGGTCCGACTTCGGAGCCGACAAGACGATGGCGCGCCGGACTGCACTGACCCAGAAGCTGCGGCAGGAGCTCAACGGGCCGGCCTTCAGCAGCTCGTTCAGGCCTCAGGTGGCCTACCGATCGAACATTCTGAACCTCGTCAACGAGATCGCGCGGCTCGTCCCGTGGTGCCACGACATCTCCGTGCCGACGATGGCCGAGGGGATAGACCAGACGCCCGGGACGCCCGGGACGCGGGGCGAGATCGCGACAGGCGGGCTCTTCAGCGGCGGTCTGGGCTTCGGCGGCACCCCCGAAGACGACGGGACGCAGGACCCGAACACCGAGAAGTGGTGGATCCACAACTGGAACTGCCAGGTCGACTTCCCCGCGGCCTCCGAGGACGGGGTGCTCTCGTACCGCTTTACCGTGGACAACGACACGAACATCTACTTCGCGCCGGCGAACTCGGGGAGCGTCATGGCCTTCGTGACGCTGGGGACGACCAGCGACACCGGGCAGGCCATCTCAAACTGGAACACGGTCGGCTGGCCCACCAACGTCTCCCTGCCGCAGAACTTCCTCACGACGGGCGGGAGCGTGCCGGTCAGCGGAACGATATCGCTCAAGAAAGGGAAGACGGCCGCCCTCGGCCTGATCTTCGGCGTCATCGTGAGCGTCGCGAGCGGGTACTGCCAACTCATGCCGACCTCCAACTTCGGGACCAGGCTGACCCTTTCACAAGGCCAGCAGGTCGGCCCGAGCGACTATGGCAAGATCCAGTACTGCGTCAACCCCTATTGGTGGTATGACGCCATCGAACAGAGACTGTTGCTGGAACCCTGACGAGCGACGCATACGCGAACCGAAACCTGGGCTCGACCAGCCGTGCCCACGGCAAGGTCGACACCCGCCCGCTTCAGACGCACAAGCTCCATCCACGCCGGTCTTCAAGTCACCTTGTGCGTCACCAAGCAAAGTTCCACCCTGGTTCGGTTAGCTTTTACACAAAGAAAACGTGAAACATTCGTGAAAAAGAACGCCATTAGCCGTGCGCCGGCCGAGTGCTCTGACAAGCCTGAAACCCTCAAGAATCGGAATGTTACTCGTGATTCCCCTCTCGCTGATTCCTGCCGCGTTCGTGGTGACGGCTGCGGCGCCACCGGGCGCCCCTTCCCGCGTCGGGAACGTGGACAGACCAGAGCCTCGTGAGCCTCACATAATGCGCGTAGCCGGGCGGCATCACGGTCGAGCAGGCGACCATCACGGGAGTGATCGCCGGCTCCGTCTCAGGCCCGTACACCACGACTTCGACGGTGTTCGTGACCAGACCGACGCAGGCTACCACTACGCCGCGGACTATTGCACGTGCGCGATAGGAGGCAAGGGGCCATACCTGATAGTCTTCAACGAACTCGGCTCGCTCACCCTCAGTCCGCCTGGGCTACTTTGTCCCGGACTCAACCGCTGTGGCAATCGCGACCGGGTCGCCGGGCTACCAAGTATCAATCTAGCTTCAGGGGACGCTCAACCCGCTCACCGACCTTTCGCCCGGAAACTATTCGGGGACCTACACGCATCAGGCCCGATAGGACGCCCCATCCTGAAGGGAATCGGCGGTAAAGAGGGCCGACAGGTTTTGAGCAGCCAGGAGAAAACGAAGCTCCGGCGTGCCGTCGGCCTAGCCAGAAGGCCTCAGCGCTCATCGACGCCAAGCAGCGCGGGCCCCCGGAGCGTCGTGGGCAGCAAGCACCCACCCATCAGAAAGGACCGGTCGAAGACCGCCCCAGAGGCGGTCTCATTGGCTGTTTTCACATATTTGCGAAAGATTTACAAGAATGCGGCAATCCAGGAGATTCCCGGACCCGGAATGCCGCAAAGAGCGAGGCCTGCGGAGCGCCTCTCAGAAGTGGACAAGAAGATCCTCAAGGTCCTACTCCAGCCCAACGGCAAGAACTCGTCCGTCGACCTGGAGAAGAAGCTCGGAGTCCCTCGAAGCACGATTCAGCGCCGGCGCAGACACCTGGAGCGAGAGTATCTGGAGTTCCGATACGTCCTCAACCTGAGCAGGCTGGGCTTCAGGCGTGTGGACCTTTTCATCTCCACCGGGGGCGGAGGGACGGGGTCTGTGGCGAAGGAGCTGATGAGACGCAACGAGGTGGTATACGTCGGGAGCTCCGTAGGCGAGCACACCATCGACCTGCGGGCCGAGATAATAATCGGGGACAACTCGGAGCTGCTCGACGTGCTCGAGAGGGTGAAGGCCATGCCGGGAGTGAGGGACGTCGTGTGGAGCGAAATCGTGCAGGTCTTAGGCAGAAAGCTGTCAATTCCCGCATCCATAATTGACAATATGTGACTTGGCCCTCTGCCGAAGTTTCGTGAATCAAACTGCCCACTTGGGGACGCTATCCTGGGCGTTTTGCTCTTATGTTGGGCAGTCATTTGCCCTGGCAGCTACCCTTGCTGTGACGTGGTGGGCCATTCGCTTTTGTGCTGCGTCATGATATACGAGCCGAACTTGGAAAGAACTGAGGACACGAGCGGACACGAGGACTTGGGCGAACCGGTCCGGGTGGGGACGAGCGTCTGGCCAGTCCTCTTGGCCTCCCGCGCCACGTCGAGCCAGATGGCCAGAAGGCGGGGACGAACCGCCTCGGGCGCCGAGAGGTGCCGCTTCCACGGGGTAACAGAGTGCGGCGGGAAGGTAAGGAACAGAATTTGCGAAGCCCACTCAACCCTGGTCTTCCAGATCTCTCTGCGATAGCGTCGGCCGTCTTCGAAACGAGGCCGTGGCGCCGGCTTGGGTGGCGCGCTCTGCCCTTAGGATGTGCGTCCGAGTTTTTATTGCGCAAGATTGCGACAAGACGTCTTATGGCTGCGAGGCGCTTTCGAGCGAGATGCTTCGAGCTGCCGGGCTGCGACTATCGCGAACCCTTATTACTTCGGCTCCGAAAATCGAGGCCATGCGATTCTTCGTCATGGAGAAGGCGAGGGCGGGAGTTGAGATCGACCCGAAGGAGTTCGTGAGGTTGGCGTCCGCCGACCTCGAGTACAAGCGGAAGCTCGAGAAGGCCGGCAAGATAGTCGGAGGGCCGTGCCTCGACATCCTCGCGGACGGCTATGTGCTGGAGACCGAGACGATCGAGGAGATGGGCGAGATCTTCTTCGGCTCACCCACCAACCTCGTCATGGACAGGGAGGTCCATCCCCTGGGGACGTTCAAGGACAGCCTTGAAGGCATGAAGGAGCTTCGCAAGAAGTAAGGACGGGTTCGCCGCCAAAATCTTTAATCGAGCACCGCCCGCGTTCAGGGCAATGACGCAGGAGCAGAGGCGCCTCGCCGCGATAGTCTTCACCGACATCGTGGGGTACTCCGCCTTCTCCGAGCGCAACGAGGCGCTAGCGATGAGGCTCCTGGACGCCCACAACTCCCTCGTCAGGGGCGTGATGGAGCGGCACGGCGGCCGCGAGGTCAAGACCATAGGGGACTCGTTCCTCCTCGAGTTCCCCAGCGCCCTGGACGCGGTCCGTTTCGCCATCGAAGCCCAGGAGGAGTTCAAGAGGTCTGCGCGGGAGGGGCCGTCGGGCGACGCCATCTCGGTGAGGATAGGCGTCCACGTGGGGGACGTGATAGGCCGGGACGGGGACCTGTTCGGAGACGCCGTGAACATCGCCTCCCGGATAGTCGAGGTCGCACAGGGCGGGCAGGTCTGCATCTCCGGGAACGTCTACGACCAGGTGCGAAACAAGGTGCGGGCCGGGATCGAGCCGCTCCCCTCCCAGAAGCTGAGAGGCATAGAGTCGAAGGTCGACCTGTACCTGCTCATACCGCGAGCCGAGGTCCTCGAGGAGGCGCCGGCGCCGAGCGCCGCCAACCGCATCGCGGTCCTACCGTTCGCGAACATCAGCCCCGACCCGAACGACGGCTACTTCGCCGATGGCCTGACTGAGGAGCTGATTTCTCAGTTGTCTGGGGTGCAGGGAATCCGCGTGGTCGCCAGGACGTCGGTGGAGCGAATCAAGGCGTCGTCCAAGGATGCCAGACAGATCGGAGCCGAGCTGAAGGTCTCCCATCTCCTCGAGGGGTCGGTGAGGAAGGCAGGGAGCAGGATCAGGATAACGGCCCATCTGGTCGACACGGAGTCACAGGATGAGGTCTGGTCTGACAGATACGAGAAGGACCTCGTCGACGTCTTCTCGATTCAGAGCGACATCGCCGCTCGGGTGGCCGAGTCGCTGAAGGTCCGGCTGGTGGGCGCCGAGAGGGAGAGGATGCAGAGCAAGGAGACCGAGAGCGTCGCTGCCTACATAGCCTACCTGAAGGGGAGGAGCCTGCTGCGCGAGGGGACGGAGCGGTCTGCCCACCTGGCCAGGGAGCAGTTCGAGTTGGCCATCAAGGCGGACGAGAACTACGCGAAGGCCTACGCCGGCATGGCGGACACCATGGTCCTCCTCGGGGACTACCTCTTCTCCCCGGTCCCGAAGGCCCTCGAAGAGGCCAACAAGTACGTCAGGAAGGCGCTCTCACTCGACCCTGACCTGGCAGAGGCGAGGGTATCCCTCGGAAGCCTGCTGCTGTTCGACTACAGGTTCGGCGACGCAGAGAAGGAACTCCGAAGGGCCGTCGAGACCAACCCGAGCTATCCCGCGGGGCACTACTGGTATTCTATATGCCTGAACTGCTTCGGGCGCCGCGAGCAGGCGGTCCAGGAGGCGCTCGTAGCGGAAGAGCTCGACCCGCTCTCGTCCTCTGTCGCGCTCACCGCGTTCTACAGGCTCATCCACGCAGGCAGGTTCGAGGACGCCAAGAAGAGGATCAGCAAGCTCCAGGAGATCGACCGGGAGAGCCCGCTCGTGGACGAGTCGCAGATGGTCAACAGCTTCGTCAGGGGTGACTGGGAGGCCGCCATGGTGCCCTTGAGGAGGATGATCGAGCGAGACCCCGCCGACCCCTATCTCGACATGGACGTGGCCTACATCTATGCGGTGACGGGGAGGAGGGAGGAGGCGCTCAAGCTCGTCGAGAAGATGAAGAAGATACCCGAGGACCAGAGGATAAGGGGGCAGCTCCTGTCGCTCGTCTTCATCGGGCTCGGAGACCTCGACTCGGCCTTCGAGTGGATCGCCTATGGCATCTCAAAGAAGGAATTCTTCATCTCCTGGATGAGGGGAGACCCGTTCTTCGAGCCCGTGAGGAAGGACCCGAGGTTCCGGGAGCTCCTGAGATCCGTCGGCCTCCCTCTAGACTAGCGTCTCAGTCCGATTCTTTGCACGATGGAGAGGTAGTGCGACAAGCCGACGAGGGATCTTCGAGCGGTTGTGTTGACGAATGCGTTCCAGGGCAGACGTCGAGCTCGGGCGATGGACTTAAATCCCGAACCGCCTGAAAACGCCGCGGGTTTGGTCAAGGAATCCGAGAAGGCGCTCCTCGAGAAGCTCCACTCCGTGCCGCTGTTCTCGGGTCTCAAGGAGAAGCAGCTAAAGTCCATCCTCGCGAGCGGGAAGCAGCAGTCCTACGCGGAAGGACGCGTGATCGTGCGCGAGGGGGAGGCCGGGCTCGGGTTCTACCTCATTCTGGAGGGAGGCGTCGAGGTAAAGCGGAAGGGGAGAGCCGTCGCGAAGCTTGGGAGCGGCAACTTCTTCGGCGAGATGTCTCTGCTCGACAGCAACCCGAGGTCGTCCGACGTGGTGGCAGTGGCGCCGACGACCTGCCTCGCGCTCTCGAGCTGGGACTTTCAGGGCTTGGTCGAGTCTCACAAAGAAATAGCGATGAACCTGCTCAAGACGCTCGTCCACCGACTGAGAGAGAGCGACAAGGCCCTGAGCGACTGAGCTGCGACAGGCCGCTAGCTCGTGAGGCAGCGCCTAGGCCGAGGTCGCGCTGGCCGCGGTCCACTTGGACGCGAGCTCGTCCCGCCTGGGCCTGTAGACCTCCCCGAAGAACTCGTCCGCGGAGAGGAGCGTCTTCCTTTCGAATGAGCCCACGTAGCCCAGCGCCTCCCTCCACGCGTCATCGAAGGCGCCCCCGAACCTCGCCCTCACGTGCCTGTCAAAGTCCTCCTCGGTCTGGACCTTGCCCCCGATGCTGAAGAGGAGGACGCCCTTCCTCTCGGTCTTGAAGGCCATGTCGTCGCCCATCATGTACACGGCCTCGCCCTTGGAGGACTTCCTCTCCCCGGCTCCCCTCCTCTCGCCGCCCGCCTTGCCCTTGAACCCCCTCTTCGCCGCGGCGATGAAGATGGCCCGGTTGAGGCCCCAGGAGTGCGCGGACTCGAGCGGCAGCCCGAGCGCGTACGCCCTCGCCGCCTGCAACAACGCCATCACCTGGAACCGACCCACCGCCAAGTGTTTCGCAGCCCGCCCTAGTCCTCCGTGTGGCGGCTCAAGTGTCTTTGGAGCTGGAGGAAGCGAGCGCGCCCTGCGCTAGTCGCCGGTGCCGAGGTGGAAGGTCATGCTCTGGATACCCAGCTTGCCCGGGCCCGTGAACCTGTTGAGGAAGAGGCTCGTCCCGCCCATCAGGCCGGTCTTCACCCCCAGCCTCTGGGTCTCCATCCTCACCCGCGAGTCCTTGTACATGAAAGCTCCGGGCTCGACGTCGATCTGCTCCCCCTGAGTCAGGTCCCTCTCCAGGACGTTCCCGAAACCGTGAACGGCGACGAGCCCAGGCCCCTTGAAAGTGTCGATGAAGAAGCCCGAACCGCCGAACATCAGGTTGGAGATTCCCTTCAGGCGGTAGTAGCTGTACTCCACGGAGGCGGTCGCGAAAAGGAACTGGTGCTCCCTGACGTCGACCTGCTCTCCGGCCCCGAGCTCGAAGAGGACGAGCTGGCCCGTAGCGTCCCTGGAGAACGCGATCCTGCCGCTGCCCGAAGCCTCGGTGACGACGACGGGGAGGCCGGCAAGCACGCGCTTGCCCATGCCCTTGAGCGTCTTGGCGGTGATCTCCACCTGCGGGTCCCTCCAGAGGAGGATGTGGTGCTCGAAGAACACCGGCCCGGCTGAGGGGTTCAGGGTCACCGTGCAGACGGGGACGAGCTCTCCCGCGATGGTCATGTTGAGCCCCCCGTACGAGACGTCGTGCTTGGTCTCGATGAGGTTCATCCGGGGAAAGCGCCAGTTCCCTGGATAAAAGCGATGGCCCTCCCCGGTCGTCGCACGGCTCGGCCGCGGGTCTCAGTAGCTGGTCGCACCCACGTCCAGCCTGGATATCTTCCCGCCCTCCACGACGAACTTCCAGAATGTCCGGAAGTCCCCCCATTTGTCGGAGTGGTAGCTCGCATAGAAGGTCAGCCCGCCCTCCTCCGCCCTATCGATGGAGACGATGTAGGCCGTCGCGGAGCCGAAGAGCTCGTCGTCGCACCACTTCGCGAATTCCCGGGGGACGCCGTCGTCGGAGAACCCAGGCCACTCGGTGAAGAGCCCGAACCAGCGCTTCCTGTCCCTGGCGTTGAGCGCCTCGACCGCGGACTTCACGACCGGGTCGCCGATCGCGCTCAGGTCAGGCGGGGGCCCCGCGGGCTTCATCCTTGGCCCGCCGCGGCCGGGTGCGATAAAATTATCTGTCTCCCTGGCGGCTGGCGACCCACGACCTTCCGGGCGCCCTTCGCCGGGTCGGAGAGCTATGAGAGAGTTTAAGACGCCAAGTAGCCTCGCTCTTCCTCGGCGCAAACCAAATTGTCTCTGAGCAGCCCGAACCCGTATGCATCCCACAACTTCCAGGTCGAGTTCCTAGGGATCCAGCACGCGACCTTCACGGAGTGCATCCTTCCGGTCGCCTCCATCGAGGTGATCGAATACAGGCAGGGAGCGGACGCGGCGAACAACGTCCACAAGCTGCCCGGCCTCGTGAAGTACGGGAACCTCGTGCTCAAGCGCGGACTCGCCAGCTCGATGGCTATCTGGGACTGGTTCTCCACCTTCGTCGCAGGGGCCGGGGCGCCGCAGACGGTCAAGGTGATCCTCCTCGACAGCGCGAGGAACCCCGTCATCGCGTGGGAGTTCTCGAACGCCTGGCCGGTGAAATACGAATCGCCGCCCCTTAGTGGGAAGGCCAACGTCTTGGCGATAGAGACCCTCGAGCTCGCCGTCGACGGCATGCAGATAACGGTCGCTCCCTCTCAGGAAGCCTAGTCGAAGGGATAGAGTACGGCCGCGGGAGTCTCCAGCCAGGGAAGGCCGAGGGTGATCCTCGACGTGGAGCTGGAGAGGGGCTTCTTCTACTTCGTCCTCAAGAACATCGGCGACGAGCCCGCCACCAAGGTCGTCACGAAGATAGGAGGCAAGATCGTCGGGCCCGACGGGAAGAAGGACATCAACGGCCTCGCAATCTTCCGCAGCCTAGAGTTCGTCCCGCCAGGGCGGGAGTTCCGCATCCTAGTGGGCTCGGCCGCGGCGTACTTCTCGACCAAGCAGCCGACCAAGTTCACCGCCGTGATAACCTACTCCGACGGCGGCAAGAACAGCTACGGCGAGACCATAGCGCACGACCTGTCCATCTACGAGGACCTCCCGCACGCGCTCGAGCGCGACTAGTCGGCTAAATACTGGAGGCGCTGCAGTTCCCCT
>Ga0335081_10008478_pt1 | contig 16492 bp, 17 predicted proteins | sample Lox_Sample_35_FD_206713 | JGI IMG/M metagenome (GOLD analysis project Ga0335081, IMG submission 206713) | Soil microbial communities from Loxahatchee National Wildlife Refuge, Florida, United States - Lox_Sample_3.5 | ecosystem: Environmental > Terrestrial > Soil > Wetlands | place: USA... | reverse complement strand
CCGCCCGATGCTCGCGGGTAGACCGCACGAGGCTGCCGGCAACGGCAGTCCCAGATGGATGACCGCCGCCCCGCGCAAGCGGGCGCACAGAACCCGGCCTACAGGCCGGCTCACCCCCTGCCCGCCGCGCTGACCTGCGCCGGAACGAGGTACGAAAGCGCGGCCGGGCACATCGGGGCACAACGGCCCGTATATGAGGCGGGTGTCTGAGGCGGGGGGGTGCCTAGGCTCACTTGGTGGGCGACACTTTGGCTTCGCTTGATGTGCGGCAGGTCCCTGGGTTGTCAACGGGCTCGGTTGAGCCCTGGGCAGACCGGGCGGATATTTCTCAGAGTTGGGCCTTCAGCTCGTCAATCTTGCCGATGTGCTCTCGGAGCTGGGTGTAGGCGGGGCGCTCGCGGATGCGGGCCAGCGCCCAGCGGACGCCTTCGGCGCGGTTGGGGACGATGCCGGCGGTGATCAGGGCGTCGAGGACCTCAAGGTCCCCGGGGTCGAGCCGTGCCATCACCGGGGTGAGGTTGCGGCCCGGGGCCGTGCGGTCCGGCGGGTCGGCAGACATCGAGATGACGGGATGCTTGCGCTCCCCGGGCTGCGCGGGCAGCGTGAGCTCCACGCGCCCGACGAAGGGCATCGTCCGGGCGATCGTCTTGCGCAGCTCCTCGATAGCCTCGCTGTGCGCCTTCTCGAACGCGTGAAGCGTCGTATCCGGATCTTCGCCTGCCGGGGTGAGGATCACCCGGAGCACCGCCTGGCCGGGCTCGATCGCGGGCTCGTCGCCGTACTGCAGCACCTCGACCTTCTGCACGGTCCGGTCGCCGCACCGCCGGTTCAGCTCTTCCTCGGCTCCGCGCTCGAGGCGTTCCTTTTCTTCCTGATCCACGATCAGCTCCTTGATTTCCCGGGAAATCAACGTAACTCCGTCTACTCTCGCAATCAACTAATTTAGCGGCAGGTGAGACAGCGCAGCTCACCTTCGGTGCATGGCTCTGCCGGACGGCGGTCGTCAGCCGTAGTTCGACGCCTTGTGCCGTCTGATGTCGCGGCTGCCGGTCCGGGCGGCGGTGACGGTGATGCTGGCCTCGACGGCGACCTGGATGGTGTCGGGTGACGTTGCCGGACGCGTTCACGGTCCGGTCGACCTGAGTAACAATCACTGCGAACACTCGCGGACTTCTGCGTATCCCGGAGCACTTATAGCCGCAGATCAATTCGGCATAGTCGCTGGCCACGATCGGGTAGTACTGCGCTTACAGTGTCAGCGGCGACTCGTCATGTCCGGCATCGGGCACGACTGCCGCCATGGTGGCATGCAGTCAGCCACCAGCTAGACAGAGGGGCAAAGCGATTTAGCTTAAGCGGGAGGATCGTTCCTGACGGCGCAAAAGAGATTTGAGTTAATGCGATTCCGCCTACAGCGCGTGCTCGCGGAGCCAGTCCAGGGCCATGACCTCGGCGGACGCCAAGTAGGCCTCGAGCGCGTCGCGTCCGGTGGCGGCGGCGCGATACTCCGCGGCGCCAGAGGGGGTCATGCCCGCGAACCAGTCCAGGCCCTCGGCGCCGAACGGGGCAGGCCCTGACATGCAGACCGTGGCCAGGATCCGCCTGGGCAAGACCGCGGCGCAGGCCAGGGCGTGCGGACCGCCGCCAGAAGGACCCATGACCGCGAACCGGTTGATGCCCAGCGCGTCGGCGATGCTGGCGACGTCGGCCGCGGCGGACGCCACGTCGCGGCCAGGGTGCGGAGTTGACCCGCCGTATCCGGGCCGGTCATGCGAAACCCAGCGGATGCCGCGCTCGGCCGCGGCGGCGAACAGCGGCTCGGGCGGCGCGCCCGTGCTCGGTGTGCCGTGCTGCCAGAAGACAGCCAGCCCGGCGGTCCCGTCACCGGTGCCGGTGTCGTAGACATGCAGCGTGCGCCCGTCGCCCAGCGCAAGGTCGGTCTCGGTCACCACGTGCCGAGCCTAACGACCAGCGCCCGGGCGATCGAGCCAGGAAGGGCCTCACCGTCGCCGGGGCACTGCGGTCCCTGAGGCGATCACCAAACCCCAGGTGAGCCGTCCCGGTCATCTAGGGGGTCAGGGGCGGCGCAGGCAGAACGCGAACACGGCCAGCGCGCCCAGCACTATCAGCCAGGCCACCAGGCCCCCCAGCCAGCCGAGCACCGCGGAGGCCATTACCAGGATCGCCAGCAGGACGACGGCCAGGACCGGCGACTGGGTACGGATCTTTGCTCTAGGAATCTGCGGTCTCATCGCTCCAGAATAGCACAAATGTTCGATATACAACAGTCTGCCTCTATCTTCCAACCCGCCGCCCATGATCTCATCGCACATCCGGCAGTGGTGACGCAGCCCTCAGGAGTCAGCCATCAGCCGCACCTCCCGGGAGTTTGCGCGCCGCCATCGTCCGAAATGGCCTTGCCGGAACCCCGCCCCGCTCTGCTATCGTCGTCCCGGTCGCCCGGACCCGCCTTGGCCCGGGCTCGACGTTTCTCATCCGCCCGGTGTCGGGGGCGGCGGCGAGGGCGCGTGTCCCGTCCCACCGCAGTCCTGGACGTCCCCGGCGGGCCACGGGTCGCATCTTTTCTGCATCACTCAGGCGCCGGCGACCCCGAGTGGCTCACCCCGCCGGGCGGCGATGAAGGACACTGTCATGCCCCGCGCCGCTACCGGCTACCGTTCCTTGCTGCGCACCCCCGGTGCCGCCGCCTTCTTCTTCGCCGCCGCTGCCGGCCGCGTCGGTATCGCCATGACCGGACTCGGCCTGGTCTGGCTGCTGCACGCCCGCACCGGCTCCTACGGCACCGCCGGCCTGGCCGCCGCCGGATTCGCCCTCGCCGAGGCCCTGATCGGTCCGCAGCTGGGCCGCCTGATCGACAGGTTCGGCCAGACCCGCGTCCTGCCGTTCTGCCTCCTCGCCCACGCGGCCGCTATCGCCGGCGTGCTTGCGTCCACCACTCCGGCAGCGCAGATCGCCGCCGCGACCTGCGCCGGCGCGGTCGTTCCCCAGCTCGGTGCCCTGTCCGGGGCCCGCTGGGCGCACCTGCTGCGCGGCGAGCGGGCCGGCGAGCTGCCCACCGCCTTCGCGCTCGAGTCGCTGGCCAACGCCACCGCTTTCCTTCTCGGGCCCGTCCTGGTCGCCTCGCTCGGAGCGGCCGGTGACGCGGCCGTGGCCAGCAGCATCGCCGCGGGCCTGATTCTCGGCGGGGGAGCGGCGCTGGCCGCTCAGCGCCGCACCGCGCCCTGGCCCGCCCGCGAGCGCGCCGGACATGCCCGCAGCGGACGGACCTTGCTGCGGTCGGCCTTCCTCCTCCTCGCACTGCTCAACCTGGCTATCGGGCTGTTCTTCGGCACCATGGGGGTTTCGGTGAGCTCCTTCGCCACCGGTCACGGGATGCCGCGCGCGGCCGCGCCGATCATCGCCGCCGCCGGCCTTAGCGGGCTGCTCTCCGGGTGGGTCTACGGACTGCGCCGGCATCGCGCCCCGGCACGGCGCCAGCTCATCGTGGCGTCCGCCTACCTGACAGGCGCGGCGCTGCTGCTTCCCGTCGCGCCGTCCGCGATCTGGCTCGGCGTGGCGGTGGTGGTCACGGAGGTGGCGGTACCGCCCACGCTTGTCCTGCTGAACGTCCTCACCGAGAGGGCTGTCCACCCGGCAGCGCTCACCCAGGCGTTCACCTGGAACAACTCCGCCAGTGCCGCTGGCTCGGCCGTGGCGGCGTCCCTCGCCGGGCGCGTCGCCGACGCGTGGGGTCCTTCGGCCGCGCTCGCGCAGGCCCCCGCGGCCGGGCTGGTCCTCCTCGTCCTCGCGCTCATCCTGTCCCTCACCGCGCGCCAGGCCACCCCGTGATCATGAAGACCGGTCCGGACCGTGCTGCCGCTTACCGCGGCTAGAAGTCTCCCCCTCCGCCGAAGTCGCCTCCGCCGAAGTCCCCGCCACCCATATCCCCGCCGCCGTAGTCTCCGCCGCCAAAGTCTCCGCCGCCAAAGTCGTTGCCGCCGTCTCCGCCGAAGTCCCCGCCACCGAAGTTGTCCCCGCCGCCATAGGATCCAGGGTCCCCGTAGCCGTACTCGTTGATGAAGATCGGCGGTGAGGCGAGCGCCTCGCCGAGCAGGAAGCCGCCGAGCGCGGCTCCGCCGTAGCCGAAACCGCCCCAGTACGCCGGCGCGAAGCCGGCGTTGACGTACGGGATCCGCGCGCCGGACGAGTCCTCCACCCTGCGGATCTCCGGCTGGATGCCTTGTTCGATCTTGCGCAGGTCCATGGCACAGACCGGGACCAGCCGACTCGGGCCGCCGTCCGGGGGAGCCCAGGACACGTCGGTCACCGACATGCCGTGCCGCGGATCGAAGAAGCACATCGGCCGCCGCCCGGGCTTGGGCTCGCCGTTCGCGACGGCTTCCGCGCAGGCCAGGCGGTACTGGCCCTCGGCGATGTTCCGGCTCACCGCCTGCATGTCGCCGGGCCGCCGGGCGGCGTCCAGGGCCGCGGTGCCGCGCTCGTAAGCGGCCAGCGCGGCGGCCTGCTCGGCCGCCGCCTCCGGGTTGCCCTGCACGGAGACGTCGTTCTGGTGGTCGGTGATCCGGTTGCTGAGCGCGAGCAGGTCGTCCTGGGCCGCGGTCTTTGCCTCGGCGAGTTCCCGCTGCCTGCGCAGGCGGCGTGGCCGCCAGATGAACAAGCCGCCGAGCACCACGAGGACGATGACACCGAAGAGGATCAGGACATTACGCAGAGTATGGGAAGCCGGGCCGGCCGCGGCGCCCGAAGAACCGGGAGCCTGCGCCTCCTGCTGCACATCGCGGACGAAATCCTGCAGCGCGGCGAAGATGTCCTGGTCGGACTGGTGCTGTTGCACGACGGTGGTGGCGATGGTCGCGGCCGCGCCGGCTTCCAGCACGCCCCGGTTGTCGGCGCCGAAATGCCGCAGCCTGCTGTCCAGGAAGCCGACGACGAACTGCTTCTTCTCGGTGCCCAGCGTGCCGATGATCTGGCGCATCGCGGCGTCGTACCCGGCCGAGCCGGAGGCCGCGACCACCAGGTAGATGTCATCGTTGCCGATCGCCTGTTCCAGCTGCGTCTGCTGGTTCTGGGAGACGAGGCTGCGTCCGTCGCTGGTGACGCATACGTGGTGCTTGGCCAGGCAGTCCGCCAGCGTGTCGGCCCGAGCCGGCGAACCCGGCAGCCCGATCGCCGCGAGCACGCCGAATCCTCCGAGCATCAGGGCGAGGAGTCGTCGCACGTCGCAACCTCCCTTCGCCGCTAGCGCTCACCCTATGCGGTGCGCGACACGGCATCCGCGGTTAAGCGGCAGGGAAACGACTGGTCGGCTTCCCGTGCCAGCCGGTGACGCAGGTTACCGGCCAGCACGGCCACGCCCGCCACGGCCAGGAGCGCCACCGTGGGCATACAGACCAGCAAGCCAACCGTCAGGGTGTACCTCATGATCGCACGCTCGTTGCCACCGTCCCGGAACGTTCGGGCCCCCACGCGGTTCTAGCGACATGGCTGCGACATAAATTCCAGAGAATCCGTAACCAGTCAAGACCTCTGGCCAGCCTGTCGTGACGGCCCCGTCACTCGTTCTTCGGCGAAATCCCCGATGATCTGGGCGAGCCTGGCGGGCTGGTCCAGCGGAATGAGCGCATAGCTGTCGTCGACCTCGGCCAGCCGTCCCTGCGGGAGCAGCCCGGCCAGCCGCGGGCCGTGCTCGGGCGGCATCACCCGGTCCCGGCTGGCCCAGACGACGAGAGCGGGGCGGTCGAAGCCCGGCAGCCGTTCGGCCGCCGCCAGCAGGAAACGGGTGTCGGCGGCCGCGGCCCGCAGCATCCGCACGGCGTCGCGGCGGATTTCGGGCCTGGTCAGGACCGGTCTCATCCACCGGGCCGTGGCCGCGTCGCCTCGCTTGGTCAGCCAGCCGAACGCGATCGGCAGCCGCCGCACCACCCGCAGCCGCATCTGCTGCATGAACACCCCGAACAGCGGCGGCGGAAGCTTCCCGGAGAGCAGCAGCGTCCTCCCGGTCAGCCCGGGCGGGAAGTTGTCGAACGCGTCGCACGAGACGAGCACGGCCCGTCCCACCCGGGTGTTGCCGTCGCCCATGAGCAACTGGACGAGCGCCCCGCCGGTATCGTTGCCGACGAGGGTGACGTCGCGCAGGTCCAGGCGGTCCAGGAACTCGGCGGTCAGCCGGGCTATCCCGGGCAGCGACAGGTCGGCGGCGGGGTCCATGGCGTGACGGTGCGCCCCGAGCGGCAGGGTCGGCGCTACGCACCGGTGGCCGGGGGACAGGCCGGCGATCACCTCGTCCCACAGCGAGGAGTCCATCATCAGCCCGTGCAGCAGCACGAGCACCGGTCCGTCGCCGCCGGTGTCCTGGTACTCGATCGTCCCGGCGGACAGCTCGATCTCTTTCATGCCGGCCGTCCAGCGGACGTCGCGGCCGGCCGGCCGCCTGCCGGTTCTCCGAGCAGGTGCCGGCGCAGGAAGGACAGTTCAGCCTCGACGGCCCGCTCGTGGCCGCCCAGGAACGGCTCGTAGTGCCCGCCTGGCATCCGGACCAGTTCGGCCCGCGGCGCCCGGCGGGCCGCGCGGACGGCCGGGCCGGCCAGGACCGACTGGTCCTGGTCACAGGCCAGGACCAGCAGCGGGCACCGCACCCGGCTCGCGTACCGTCCCGGCCGGTAAAAACTAAGGCGAAGGGCCGAACGGGCGGCGACCTCCTGCCGCCAGTCCGGGTACCTGCCGTCCGGATCGAGCGCCCTGCTGCCATCCCGGCTATCCGGCGTGGTCAGCATGGAGACGGTTCCCGGCGGCCCTGCGAGCCGCACCAGCCTCGGCTGACGGCCGGCCAGTGCGCCGACGGCGTCGGCGATGCCCAGCCCGGCGAGACGAAGCATGGCGGCCGGCTTCTGGTACCGCGCCGCGTTGCGCGACGCCGCCGGCCCATCGGCGTACGGCGTCTGGGCGATCGCCGCGGCCAGGCCCGGGTCGCCCGCGGCTATCCGGAACACGTGGCCTGCCGAGGCGGAAAAGCTCCAGGTCGCGATCCTGGCCGGGTCGACTCCGGGCAGCGCCCGGGAGCAGCCGATCGCCGCCCGCCAGTCGGCGAGCTGCTCGCCGACGCGCTGCACCTGGCGCGGTTGCCCGCCGCTCTCGCCCAGGTGGCGGTAGTCGAAGGCCAGCACGCCGAACCCGGCCTCGGCGAACCGCCTGGCGAACAGGTCGGTTCCCGGCTCCTTGGTCACCGCGAAGCCGCCGGTCATGACCACGCAGCCGCCGTTGGTCCCCGGGTAGTGCCAGGCTGCGCACTCGGTCTCGCCGCTAGCGAACCTGATCTTCTGCCGTTCCATTGATACCCCCGTATCGACGTCCAGCGAATTCATTCTCAGCTGAAGTGAACCACTTGGTTCGCAAAATGTCTATCCGATTAGGCCCCGGCGGCCTCCTCGCGGTCGAGCGCGCGGGCCAGGGCCTCGAACCCAGCCTCAACCCCCGTGGTGTTCCCGCTGGTCAGCGCGTCGATGAGGAAGCCGCGCAGGGCGGCGAGGATCATCTCGGCGACCTCGAGCTTGCGTCGGCCGGTCCATTCCTGCGGGCAGAGCGCCAGCAGCGTCGGCAGGTACTGCTGGGACGCCCCCCGGCCGAGTTCGGCGTAGCGCACCGGGTCGTACATCATCAGCCCGATGGCCTGATCGAGCACCCGGGATTCCTCGCCCACCAGGGCGGGCCAGACGGCTCGGATGCGCTCCGCCAGCGTCTGCCCCTCCGGTCCCGCGGCGATGGCGGCCAGCGCGTTGCCGATGCGCCGCTCGCGTAGCTGGAAGATGGCCTGCGCGAGCAGGTCCTCTGCCCCGTCGAAGTGGTAGAGCAGCACCTTGTGCGTGGTACTGGCGGCGCGCGCCGCCCGCCGGAGCGAGAAGTCCACCAGGCCGTTGACCGCGAGGTCGTCGGTCACCCGGTCCAGCAGTTCCCGGCGCCTGGCCTCGCCCCGTGGCGATCCCGCCGATCGCCGGTAGCCGGCTCGCCCCGGCGAGCCGTCGTCGCCGGCCACGTTCACAGTGGCAGCATCCATGGTCAGACGCTCTCACAAACTGTGAGCCGAGGTCAGCATGCACCCCTGCGAGACGCCGGCGAATGCATTACCGTGCACCGTAACGGCCTTCGGCGCGTCCCCTGCCGGGGGAGCGCGGCCGTCCGCGCCGCCTTGGAGGGGACACCGTGAGCCAGCCGCCGCCATGGGGCCAGGGCCAGCCGTCAGATCAGGGCGACCAGCCGTCGCCGTGGCCCTCCGCCGACCAGCCGCCGGCCTGGCCCACGCCGGGCCACTCCCAGCCTCCGCCACCGTCCTGGCCCTCAGCCAACGGGGATCAGCCTCCGCCGCAATCCTGGCCCTCAGCCAACGGGGATCAGCCTCCGCCACCGTCCTGGCCCTCGACCAGCGGGGATCAGCCTCCGCCACCGTCCCGGCCGCCTGCGGGCCAGCCGTCTAACCCCGGGCCCGGCTACACCTACGGCTACGGGCCGCGCCCGCCCCGGTTCAGGCGCAGGCCGAGGTTCCTCGGCGCGATCGTCACGCTGGGCGTGATCATCGTCCTCGGCGTCGTGGTCGGGAACCTCGGCAAGAGCCACGAGAACGTCTCGGTCTCGGGTACGCCGTTCCCCTCGGGTGCCAGCGCGTCCGCCGGGCACCAGGAATCACCAGGCAGGATCGGCTCGTCCTTCGAGCTCAAAGACGGCAGCGGGAACCTCTACCGTGTCACCCTGACCAAGGTGATCGACCCGGCCACGGGCAAGAACCAGTTCACCGTGCCGGTCGCCGGCAAGCGGTTCGTCGGGCTCGTCTTCCGGGTCAAGGCCCTGACCGGCAGCCCGCGGGACGAGGACGCCAACAACGACGCCGCAGTCATCGGCAGTAACGGCCAGAACTACTCGGCGGACTTCGGCGGCATCGCCGGATACACCAACTTCGACCACGGGGCGATCCGCGTGGCCGCGGGCGAGACGGTGACCGGTTCGGTCACCTTCCAGCTGCCGGAGGACGTCAAGGTCTCGACCGTCCAGTGGACCGCGCTGAGCGGATTCGGCTCCGCGGTCGAGTGGATCGGGCCCGGCTAGCGCCGGCGTTGCGGCGAGTATCAGCGGCACGCCGCGCAGCGGCCGTGTCGATCGCGGTGGGGGGCTACCGGGAACGCGGCCGCCGCGCGGCTGCTGATATCGGCGGCGCCCGCTTCGTCGCGGGCCCTGCCGTCCTGGTCGGCGCGCTGCACATGGAGCGCGTCCGCGGCCAGAGGCTAGTGGGTGATCGTGCCGAACGTCACATTGTGTGACCAGAGTGTCTGCCAGCGGATCCCCCCGGCAGGATTCGTGGCCGAGACCATGTGTCCGCCGCCTTCATAGACGCCGACATGGTAGACGTAGCTGTTCGGGTTGGAGTTCACGTGGAAGAACACGAGGTCACCACCCCACGCGTGGCCTTTGCTCTCGCGGCGGAAGTGCCGGAACTGGGCGTCCGCGGTCCGTGGGATCGACTTGCCGTAGTGGCCGTACACGTAGTGGGCGAGCCCGCTGCAGTCGAAGCCGGTGCGGGGCGAACTGCCGCCGTACACGTAGGGGACCCGGTGCACGAACGACTTCACGTACGAGGCTGCCTTCTGGTTGAACGACAGCGAATGCGCGCTAGCCGTTCCTGGGAGAAACGCCAGAGATACTGCCATCGTTCCGGCGATGGTGCCTACCTTATGTCGCATGGACACAGGCCCGCTCCTTTAACGAGTTCCGTGGATTCGGAAGAATACGCCGTGCTCTGGTGGCCGGCGCCACGGGCCGCTTCATGGTCGCTGACTTAATCTGCGCGACTGACCCGCGTAACGCAGGGAAAGCGTATCTTTACGCTCTGAATAAGATCCCTGGTGCTGAATCAGCATGCGGCATGAAGGCCGAAAAATCTCGCAAAACCCGAAAAAGTTCCAGCTTATGGAACATTTGGCTATACATGAGTTACATAACTATCAGCTTTCACAGTAGATAACATCAAGGTTACTGATGTATCTCAGTGTAGTTACTGTACGTATAGATTAGCTGCAATCGGCGCTCTGTAAGGGACGCCGACGGACCATTATATAAGCCTCTGAGCTGGGCAAATATCTATAATTCCGGAATACGGGAAGATTCGGCACGTCGGTCGCGAGTGTGGTACGCGCGCCCCGCGCCTGCCGTCGCGACGCTCATGCGCCGTCGCCTGGCGGTAGGCGATCATCGGTATATATGTGACTACCTGTGGCCAATTAAATATTTTCAGTTACAAGCTTGAGTCGTCACACTTGGCGTCCTAGCAGTCACCGTGAGCGTCGCCCCATGAGAGGTGGCGATCGGACTAGCGGGCTCGCCGGGCCGAACCCGCGACCCGCGCCCTCATCTCGAAGACGCGCCGATCGCCGGTCCCGACGCACGGCGGAATGGTACCCGGAATTGCCTGAAAATCAATGCCAAAACGCGGAAAGAACGTCAGTAACCGGCTTGGCCGCGCTTCCGGTAGTAAAGACGGCCTAGCTGGATTGCCATCGCCCCGGACGCCGTGAAACCGGGCTGCCAGTGCGTTAGAACGCACTGGAATCAGGGTTTCACCGCGTTCCCCGCGGGGCGGCGCGCCCGGCCCGGACCGCGACGGTATCCGGGCCGAACCTAGCGTCGAGCCGCCTCGCCACCCGACGGCCCACGCGCTGCATGGGTGCCTCGATGAGGCGGTGGGTCAGCCCGCAGCACACCAGCAGGACCAGGATGAACACCGCGGTCAGGAGCAGCTCCATCGGCACGAAGTTCTGGTTCCGCGTCCACGGCACGCTGTCATAGACCTCGAGGAGGACGGGGTGCAGCAGGTACACCGAGTAGCTGATCAGTCCGAGCCAGGCCAAGGCGCGCGGCACCCTCCTATGACGGCAGAGCATGGCCACCGCGAAGGTCAGCCCGGCGAGTTCCAGGGTGTTGAACGTCTTGCGGATGGCCAGGAAGTTCTCCGCTAGCGGAGAGACGTGCCATTGCACGGCGACCAGGGTCAGGCCGAACACCAGGACCGTCACGTACAGCGCCCGCCGCCAGGGGTACTGGCCGGCCTCGGCGCGGTACAGCATCGTGCCGGTGAACATCAGCGCGAAGATCGTGAAGGTCTCCCAGGGCGCCGCGAAGCCGCTGTTGAACACGATCAGCAGCAGCCCGGTCAGCGCCGCGAGCACCGCGCCCGCGATGCGCGTCCGGCCCCGGCCCGCCAGCGTCAGCACCAGGCCGGCCAGTATCAGGCTGTCGGTGATCGCGACTACCACGCCGGGCGTGAGCAGCTGGTGGGACAGGGACTCGGGAACCAGGAGGCCGCCCAGGCCTACCGCCGCCGCCGCGAACACCAGGGCGTACCGGCTGCTCCGCCGGTGCACGCCGCCCAGGAACAGCGCGGTGATCATCAGGTAGAACACCATCTCGTAGGCCAGCGACCACACCACGTTCGGGACCGTCGGTGCCCACAGCACGCTCTGGAGCATGAACACGTCGGCGAACGAGGAGGTCACCGCGTCGGAGTCCATACCGCCCAGCGAGCCGATCCCGCTGGCCCAGAGCACGATCATGGCGCTCAGCGCGAACAGGTACAGCGGGTAGAGCCGGAACACGCGGCTGACCCAGAAGCCGCGGACGCTGCCCCTGCGCTCCAGCGACGCGGGCACGATATAGCCGCTGACGAGGAAGAACACGAAGACGCCGTACTGGCCAGGGTCGAACCACTGATAGACCGAATCCCGCACCGGCAGGAACACGGAGTAGGTCAGGTGGTCGAATACCACGCACAGCGCGGCGATCCCGCGCAGCGCGTCCAGCCAGGCGAGCCGTGTTCCGGCTGCGGGCCCGGCGGGGCGGATCTCCGGCTGTGACGCTGGCCGCGGCTGAGATGCTGGTTGCGCTCGCGGCGCTGGTCGGGCGACAGCGTCAGGCACGGCCGCCAAGGCTACTGGGCCAGTCTGTGCGTCCGCTGGGAAAACAAAGAGGGCGGTAGGGAGGAAAGGGGACAGCCGATGCTGGTGTTCGGCGTGGTGGTGCTGGGAGTTACCGATCGCGCGCGGGCCGAGGAGTTCTGGTGCGCGGCGCTCGGCTATCGCGTACGCGACGCCGCCTTCGGCGGCTGGGCCAGGGTGCTGGAACCGCCCAGCGGAACCGGGACCATGATCGCGCTGCAGCTCAGCGAGACACCGCCGGATGATCACCCGCGGCACCACCTCGACCTGCACGTCGCCGACAGGGCCGAGCAGGAGGCAGAGGAAGACCGCCTGGTGTCGCTCGGTGCCAGCCGCGTCGACTGGGACCGCTTTCCCGACGACCCGGACTTCATCGTGCTGGCCGACACCGAGGGAAACCGCTTCTGCATCGTCAACCTCGGCCACGAACACGGCCCACCCGGACAGGACAGCTAGCCGGCCGGGGCCGGAGGGTCCTTCATCGGCTGGCCCTGCCGGTACATCTGCGGCGGCTTGTTTCCCGCGGCCTGCCCGCCGTCGACGGGGATGACGGTCCCGGTGATGAACGAGGACCGGTCCGAGCACAGCCAGAGCACGGTCTGGGCCACCTCGGCCGACGTGCCCATCCGCCGCATCGGCGTCGACATCGACGCGGCGCGTATCGCCTGCTCGCCGGCTGCCTCGATGTGATAGGTCCGGATCGGGCCCGGCGCGACCACGTTGACCCGGATGCCCTGGTCGGCGTAGTCCAGCGCGGCCACCTTGGTCAGGCCGATGATCCCGGACTTGCCCGCGACGTAGGCGGCGAGGTTGGCCGTGGCGTTCAGCCCGGCGATCGAGGCCATGTTCACGATGGCGCCCCCGCCGCTCGCGAGCATGGCCGAGATCTGGAACTTCATCCCCAGGAAGGTGCCGCGGATGTTGGTGGCGATGCCGAGGTCGAACTCGTCCGGATCGATGTCCGCGAGCGGGGCCGGCAGCGGGCCCGCGCTGGCGTTGTTGAACGCCGCGTCGAGACGGCCGAACACCGTCACGGCCTGGTCCACCACATCACGCATCGACGCGACGTCGGTGACGTCGGCGCCCACGGCGAGCGCCCGGCCGCCGCGCGCCAGGATGCCGTCGGCGACGGCCTTGAGCGCGGTGGTGTCGCGGGCGGCGAGGACCACGGCCGCCCCGGCGGCGGCGAACGCCTCGGCCGTGGCCGCGCCGATCCCCTTGCTCGCCCCGGCCACCAGCGCGACCCGCCCGCTCATCGGCTGGCCCTCGGCATGATCGTTCATGATGCACCTCCCGTATAATTCGATATCAAAGCGTATGATATCAAATGGTTAGACGTCGATGGAGAAGTGCTACCCTTCACTCATGCCACGTCCCGCGCACCCGCCGCTCGGCCTGCATCTGACCAGGGTGGCCAGGACGGTCAGCCGTGCCTTCGACGACACCCTGGCCGAGGCGGGCGGGTCGCTCCCGGTCTGGCTGGTGCTGATCTCCCTGAAAGGCCGGCAGCTCGCCAGCCAGCGCGAACTCGCCGAGGCGGTCGGGATCCAGGGGGCCACGCTGACCCATCACCTGGACACGATGGAGTCCGCCGGGCTGGTCACCCGGCGTCGCGATCCGGCCAACCGGCGGCTGCACCTGGTCGAGCTGACTCCGGCCGGCGACGCGCTCTTCCTCCGGCTGCGGGACGCGGCCACGGCCTTCGACCGGCGGCTGCGCGCCGGGCTGTCCGAAGGCGATGCCGGTCAGCTCGAGGCCCTGCTGACCAGGCTCCGCGACAACGTGTCAGGCGGCTGACCTGAGCTGGACCAGGTCCACCCCGAGCCAGTCCCGCAGCCCCGCCTCGCCCACCTCGGTCACCGCGACGATGCGGCTGGCCTCCCTGGTGGTGATCCAGCGGCGCTCGATCATGCTCCTGGTCAGAGCCGTGCCCAGGCTGCCGGCCAGGTGATAGCGGCGCTCGCTCCAGTCCAGGCAGGGCCGCAGCAGCGGCCGGGTGCGGCGCTCCAGCCGGTCCACCTCGATGCCGAACCGGCCGAACTCACCGGCACCATCCGGGGCCAGCGCGAATACCCCGTCCTCGGCGGTAATCAGGCCGCGGTCGATCAGCGCCTCGGTGACCGAAACCCCGACCGCGCCCGCGAGGTGGTCGTAGCACATCCGCGCCCAGCGCAGGCTCCTGGCCCGGCTCGCGTCGCCGAGCGAGCGGGCCTTGGTGGCGGGCGCGAGCAGGATGAGGACCTCGAGCGCGTCGGCCACCGGCTCAGACGCGATCGAGTACAGCTGCTGCCGGCCGCTGGGCTGGGCGCGGACCAGCCCGCCCGTGACCAGCTTCTTCAAATGCGCGCTGGCCAGCGAGCGGGATATGCCGGCCGCCTCGGCCAGGGCCGAACCCGACATCGGCGTCCCGCCGAGCAGGGTCAGGAGCATCTGCGCGCGGTGCTTGTCGGCCATCAGGGCGGCCACCGAGGCCAGGTCAGCGTCCGGGTCCATGCCTCCACCATAGTGCCAGGACAGTCAAATGGGGATTTGACGGTTTCCGCGTTAGGGTCGATGTCATGGTTAGCACGCCGGTTGCCAGGAGGAGCCCGCACGCCTGGATGCGGATCGCGTTCGCGATGTTCGCGGTCGGCTGGGGCGCCAACCAGTTCTCGCCGATGCTCATCGTCTACCGGCACGAGCTCAGGCTGACCGCGGGCGAGGTGGCCGGCCTGTTCCTGGTCTATGCGCTGACCCTGATTCCCGGGCTGCTGATCGGCGGCCCCGCCTCGGACCGGTTCGGCCGGCGTCCAGTGGTCTGGCCCTTCGTGGCGCTGTCCCCGCTGGCTACGCTGCTGCTGGTGCTCGGGCCCCGGTCGCTGGCCATGATCGCGGTCGGCCGGGCGCTGGCCGGGCTGTGCTCGGGCGTCGTGTTCGGGGCCGCCACCGCGTGGGTGCAGGAGGTGTCCCCGGACGAAGGGCTGAGCGTCCGGCGGTCGGCGCTGGCGCTGACCGCCGGGTTCGGCCTCGGCCCGGTGGTGGCGGCCGGGCTCGCCCAGTGGGCGAGCGACCCGCTGGTCGTGCCGTACCTGCCGCACCTGGTGATCGGCACCCTGGCCGCGGCCGTGCTGGCCGGGGCGCCCGAGGGCGCGGCGTCGCGGTCACCGGCACGGGTCCGGCCCGCGGCGACGGCACGGCGCTGGCCGCCGGCCGCGGTCCGCGCCCGGCGGTTCTGGCTGGCGGTCGCGCCGGGCAGCCCCCTGGTGTTCGGCTCGGTGGCGCTCGCGATCGTGGTGCTGCCGGAGGAAGTCACCAGCGCGCGGACCCTGTCGGCCGGGTTCGCCGGGCTGATGACCGTGATCTCGTTCGCGGCCGGGGTGGCGGTGCAGCCGTTCGCCCGGCGGTTGCATGACATGCTCGCGGGCGTCACCGCCGGCCTGGTCTGCGCGGCGGCCGGCTGCGCGGTCGGGATCGCCGCGGTGGCCTCGGCCGACCGCGTCCTGGCCGGCGTCGCCGCCGTGTTCCTCGGCTTGGCCTACGGCCTGTGCCTGGTCTCTGGGCTGCGGCAGGCCGAGCACATGGCCGGCCCGGACGAGCGCGGCGCCGTGATCGCCTGCTACTACGCCGTGGCCTACCTGGGCTTCGCGGTGCCGTACCTAGCCGCCGGATTGGGCGCGCTGTCCTCCAAGAGCGGTGCGTTCGTCGCGCTGACCGCGATCATCGCCGCGCTGGCGCTGTGGACCGCCGGGTACGCGGCTCGCCTGCGCCGCTCTTCCGGCCGGCCCGAAGGTGACGCTATTGTCAGGTGGTCTCGCGGGAATCGCGATTCCGTGTCACGGTAAGGTAACAGCCCGGATCGTTCGGGATAATTAAAAAAACATTTTTGGGTCGAACGGGTCAGGGCTTCCCGCCCCCGGTCCGGTGACCAGCCTCGTTCCGGCCGAACGTGCCCATAATACGTTCCATTCCGGTCCGGCACGTTCCATAATCAAGCTCGGATTTCGGTTTTCAGCCAAGCGTTGACGGGCGCCTTTTTTCCCAGTACATCTTGCTTTATAGCCCGGGGGCCGGTGGAGGGGAGTACGTGATGGCGGGGCTGCCGCTGGTGGGGGATGAGTTCGCGGGCTACCGGGTGCGGTCGGTGCTAGGCCGCGGCGGGATGAGCGTGGTCTACCAGGCGGAGAACCTCCGCCTGAGCAGCGTCATCGCCCTGAAGGTGCTGGCGCCGGAACTGGCCTCCGACGACGTGTTCCGGGCCCGGTTCCTGGAGGAGTCGCGGATCGCGGCCTCGCTGAACCACCCGAATGTGATCCCTATCTACGACATGGGCTCGCAGGACGAGCTGCTGTACATCGCGATGCGGTACGTGTCCGGGACCGACATGCGGCAGATGATCAAGAAGCGCGGCCGGATCCTCCCCGCCACGGCCTTGTTCCTGTTGGGCCAGGCCGCGCGGGCGCTGGACGCCGCGCACCGCAAGGGGCTGGTGCACCGGGACGTGAAGCCGGGGAACCTGCTGA
>Ga0335081_10008477_pt1 | contig 16495 bp, 18 predicted proteins | sample Lox_Sample_35_FD_206713 | JGI IMG/M metagenome (GOLD analysis project Ga0335081, IMG submission 206713) | Soil microbial communities from Loxahatchee National Wildlife Refuge, Florida, United States - Lox_Sample_3.5 | ecosystem: Environmental > Terrestrial > Soil > Wetlands | place: USA... | reverse complement strand
GCGCTTTTATTCCCTCGATCCTTATCTGAACCGAGGTTTCACCGTGGACGACATCACGACGGCGATTCAAACCGGCTGGAAAATGTCCGGCGTGTCTCCCACGCCGCAGTTGCGTTACCACAAGGAAACCAAGATGCTGATTGCCTTTGGCGAGCCGGACAAGCTGGCAATGATTGATGATGTTCTGCGCACTTTGCCGGCGGGAAATTGGAGTTACACGGATGAGCACGCGGTTTACAACAAGTTGGACGACGCGCAGGCCGATATCAAAGAATTGCAGCAAAAAGTTGACCAATTGACAAAAACCAATTCGTTGCCGGCCAATTTGCCCGAGGAAAAGTCTGGAAAATAAATTCCCATCGGCCGTTAATGCATCAGCTTGGAAGAAAACGTTCAACCGTCCGAACCGCGCGCCGCGCCGGTGGGTGACAATCCACGCGAACCGCCGGACATCACCGGGTTGACGCGCCGGATGACCCAAGGAGACGAAATGGCCTGGCGTACTTTTTACGATGCTTACTTCGACCGGTTGTGGCGCTACCTGCTCGTCGTCGCCGCCGGCCACGAGGACACCGTGCGCGAGGCGTTGCAAGCGACTCTGGTCCGGGTAACGCGCCATATCACGGTTTTCCGTGACGAAAACGTGTTTTGGAGCTGGTTGACGGTGTTGGCCCGCAGCGCGTTAGCTGACGAATCGAGAAAGCGCCGCCGTTATTTTTCATTTGTGGACCGTTTCACCCGGCACGCGCGGGTCACACTTGACGGCGCCGGCGAGCGCCGGGCTGAGGCGCGGCTGCAAGGTTTGCTGGAGCGCCAGGTCGCATTGCTGCCGCCTGACGAGCGGAATCTGGTCGAACTAAAGTATTTTGACCGGCGTGCCGTCCGCGAAATCGCGAATGCATTGCAGACGACGGAAAAGGCCGTGGAATCAAAATTGTCCCGCGTCCGCAAAAAGTTGAAGGACGCGGTGCTGGCGGAATTAAAAAATGAACGACCGTCCTGACAATCTGCTCGATGCGGTGATGACGGAAGCCGTGCCCGCCGATTTCCGCAGCGCGATGCTCAACGAAACGTTGCGTTTGGTTCGTCGCCACCGACGCCGGCGGCAAATGCGGCGCGTGGCGGTGTTGCTGGCTGTGCTGGCGTTATCCGGAATGTTTGTCTGGCATAACCACCAGCCGCAAAAGACGGTTGCACCCTCACCGGCGTCGGCGTCAAGACTGGTCGGGACAAACTACAAATTGGTTGAAACGCAACCTTTGCCCGCAAGTGACATCGTGACCACGCAACCGGTCGTTTCCAAGGAACTGTTGGCGGCGGCGGCCGCCGTCAAGATAGTCCAGACGCGGGGCGACAACTACCGCTTGATCAACGATGAAGAATTGTTGGCATTGGTCGCGTCGCATCCGGCGATTTTGATTCGTACCGGCCCCCATTCGGAGGAATTGGTGTTCGCCAACCCCGAAGATCAAAAGGGATTTCCGCTGAATTAGCCCGGCGGCCAGGCCATGTGGCGGCCGCCGAGGATGTGGACGTGCAGGTGAGGCACGGCTTCGCCGGCGTCCGGTCCGTTGTTGATGACAATCCGGTAACCGCTTTCCTTGAGTCCCAGTTTGTCCGCCACTTCAGCCGCTTTCAGGAGCAGGTGGCCGAGGACCTTGTGGTCTTCCGGTGCGGCCTCGGCCAGGCGCGCGATAGGTTTCTTGGGAACCATCAGGATGTGTTTCGGCGCCTGCGGGTTGATGTCGCGCAACGCGAAGACCAGATCGTCCTCGTACACGATGGTCGCCGGAATTTCCCGCGCGATGATTTTTTCAAAAAGTGTTTTGCCCATAATTTTTGTGGCTCACGACGGGTGACACGTGACAAAAATCTGCACTCCTTCATGTCACTCGCCACCCGCCACCCGTCAAGTTCATTCCACCACGAGCGCGCAATCGGCCTGCTCGGGTTCGGCACCCAGACAGCCGCGGAGGTATTCGACGATTTGCTCCTCCAACCTTTCGCAGCGCAGACTCCAGCGGCGCGCGCCAGCCAGTTGTTTGACGCAACCGCGCAGTCCGCGAAAGCGCACGAGGCGCGGGGCGCGGCGTAATTGTGCGCGCAGCTCGCTCCGGAGCCGCGGAAAGAAAAACAACTCGCGGCTTTCACCCGATTCGCGTGCCAGCATCAGCAAATCAGCCTCGACCATCCCGTGGCGTTCGCGCCGGAGCGGCGCGGGCTCTTCGGACGAAACGTTGAAGCCCAATCCGCGCAGCACCTTCTCCAACGCCTCCGCGAATTCACCCACGGTGACGGTTTCACGCCCCAATTCGCTCCGGAAATAATGAAACACCGACGCCGTCGCATGCCGCAGAATTTCGGGGTCGAATTTGCCCGCCGCGTCACCGACCAACTCAACAGAAATCATCTCTGCCGAGAACGGCACGCTCTCGCCGCTGGCAAGCCGGAACAGCAAACAATCGGACATCAGGGCGATCATTGCCGGGCCTCCAGTTTTTTGACCTCATGCACAAAGTCGGTGGCCTCCTGGAACCGGCGATAGACGCTCGCGAACCGGACGTAGGCGACCTCATCCATTTCGCGCAGGCCGTCCATGACCATTTTGCCGACGAATTCGGCAGGCACCTCGCTCTCGTATTCGTCAGTTACGACGGCGACGATGTGATCCACCAGATCCTCCATTGCCTTTGGGCTGATGGGGCGTTTCTGGCAGGCCTTTCTGACGCCGGACAGCAGTTTTTCGCGGGAAAACTCTTCGCGCCGCCCGTCACGTTTGAGCACGAACAATCCTTCACGTTCGATTTCTTCGTAAGTGGTAAAGCGATGCGCGCATTTGGCGCACTGGCGGCGACGGCGAATGGTAGCCCCTTCGCGCGAAGCGCGCGAATCAATGACCTTGTCGTCCTGACAACCGCACTTTGGGCAACGCATAAAGCCACAGCTAATTGTGGTCACAGCTTTGTAACATACAAAACATTGCGGTGTCAAGGACCTGGCCCGGCGAAGATATCCACACGTTGGGAATGTGGGTATCGTTTAAAACCGTCTTGCGTCCAGGCGATTTTCGGCTATGCTCCGCCACTCCCGTCCTGCGGGAAATACCGATTTGAACGACTGAGTTTTTGAATTTATGGCGACAGCAAACGACCTCCGACGCGGCATGGCGATCAATTATAACGGGGACATTTGCGTGGTACTGGACATGCAACACCGCACGCCGGGCAACCTCCGCGCGTTCGTGCAGGCCACGCTCCGCAGCATCCGCACCGGCAAATCTGCCGACGTGCGGTTCAGTTCCACCGAGCGCATCGAGCCGGTGCCGATGATCACCCGGAAAATGGAATTCAGTTACAAGGACGGCGCGGACTATGTCTTCACCGACCCGGAAACCTACGAAACCGTCACACTGACTTCCGAATTGGTCGGTGACGCGAAGAGCTTTCTCGTGGAGAACGGCCAGGTGACGGTGACGTTTGTCGAAGAAAAAGCGGTGACGATCGAACTGCCCTCGAGCGTGGTGCTGGCCGTGGCCGATGCGCCCGAAGGCATTCGCGGCGATTCCTCGAATAACGTGCAGAAGCCGGTGACCCTCGAAACCGGCATCACGGTCCAGGTGCCGTTGTTCATCAAGACCGGCGAGAAAATCAAAGTGGACACGCGCACGGGCAAATACATGGAACGGGCGTGACTGGTTGACTGCTGAGAGCGGCAGGCCTGAAGTCCGCCGGGACGGGCGGGCTTTTTATATGCGGCGGGAATTGCTTTCCAACCCGGGCGCTTTGGGATATTTCTCGGATATGGCCGAGCGGCAGCAAAAAGGAGAACGGACGTTCCGCGGCATCGCCGTTTCTTCCGGTATTTGCCGCGGGAAGATTCTCGTATTGCATCGCACCCGCCACGTCATTGCCCGACGCGAGTTGGCGGAAAGCGAACTTGCCGGCGAAATCGGCCGCTTCGAACAGGCCCTGGTCCAGACCCGCCAACAAATTCTGGAGGTGCAGCGCAAGGTGTTGAAAGAGTTGAGCGCGGCGGATGCGGATGTCTTCGACGCGCACTTGTTGATGCTGGAAGACCAGGTGCTGGTGGACGAAGTCATCCGGCTGGTTCGCGACCAAAAAGTCAACGCCGACTACGCGTTTCATACCGTCGCGGAGCGCTACACCGAGGCGTTGGCGGGCGCCAACGACGAATATCTCCGCGAGCGCACCGCCGACCTGCGGGACCTGACGGCGCGCGTGCTGGACAATTTGCTCGAAGCCAAAGACCAGTTCGGCCTGCACCACCTCGCCGAACCCTGCATCCTGGTCAGCCATGACCTGAGTCCGTCCACGACCGCGCAACTGGACAAGAAGCTGGTGCTCGGGTTCGCGACGGACATCGGCGGCAAGACTTCGCACACCGCCATCATGGCGCGTTCGCTGGGGATCCCCGCTGTGGTCGGCCTGCAAAACATCAGCCAGGAGTTGGAAAGCGGTGATTACGCGCTGCTCGACGGTTACAACGGCGTCGTCATCGTCAATCCGACGGACCAGACGCTTTTCGAATATGGTCAGCTTTTGAAGCAAAAGGCCTCGCTCGAGGAAAAACTCCACGAAATTGAGCATCAACCCGCCATCACCCTCGACGGAAAATCCATCCATCTTTCCGCCAACATCGAAGCGCCCGATGACATCGAAGCGGTGCTCGCGCACGGGGCGGAGGGCGTCGGCCTGTTCCGCACGGAGTTTCTCTTCATCAACCGCGACAAGCTGCCGACCGAAGAGGAGCAATATCAGGCCTACCGGCAGGTTGCCGCGGCATTGAAACCACATCCGGTTATTATCCGCACGCTGGATCTCGGGGGCGACAAATTCGCCTCGCACCTGCAACTGGCCCAGGAGATCAACCCGTTCCTCGGGTGGCGCGCGATTCGCTTTTGCCTGCAACAACCTGAACTTTTCCGGACGCAACTGCGCGCCATCCTGCGCGCCGGCACCGCGGGTAACGTGAAAATGATGTATCCCATGATCTCAGGCATGGATGAATTGAACCAGGCCAACGCACTTGCCGAAAAATACCGGGCCGAATTGCGCGCGGAAGGGATACCGTTTGGTGAAAATATGGAAATTGGCGTGATGATTGAAATCCCGTCCGCCGTGCTCATCGCCGGCGCGCTGGCCGGACAGGCGAAATTTTTCAGCATCGGCAGCAATGACCTCATCCAATACGCGCTCGCCGCCGACCGCACGAACGAGAAGGTCTCGCACCTTTACGAGCCGACGCATCCCGCCATCGTCCGGCTGATCAAAATGACCGTGGACGCCGCGCACCAACGCGGCATCCCCGCCGCCGTTTGCGGCGAAATGGCGGGCGATCCCGTGCTCGCGCCGCTGTTGATCGGCCTGGGGGTGGATGAATTAAGCACCGCGCCCGCCGGCATCGCGCCGGTCAAATACATCATCCGCCGGCTGAAGCTGAATGAAGCCCGCGAACTGGCCGAGTTTGCCCTCCAATCTGAATCGCCCGCGGAAACGCTTGCCCGCTGCCAAACCCTGGCCCGCGCCACGGCACCGAGTCTATTCGAAAACAGAACGTAGGCGCCGTTAAATGGTTGAATTGTTCAACCGTTAAATCGTATTTTCCCGCGGTGTTTTCCCGATTCAACAATTTTACAATTTAACGGTTCAACGAATCAGAAATGAAAGTCATCATCCTGGCCGCCGGTTACGCCACACGCCTTTATCCCCTGACGTTGACCCGGCCCAAACCGCTCCTGCCCGTCGCGGGCAAGCCGATGATTGATTACGTCCTCGACAATCTCGCGCCCATCGGGGGCATCGAGCGGATTTACGTGGTGACCAATGCCAAGTTCGCCGGCCATTTTCAGAATTGGGCCGACGAATATCGCGCCCACAAGGCCAAACTGGATTTTACCATCGTGAATGACGGCTCGACGGACGATGCGAACAAACTCGGGGCCATTGGCGACATTCACTTTGTCCTCAAAACCCAGAAGATAAATGACGATTTGATCGTGGTCGCGGGCGACAATTTATTCAGCGAAAAGCTGGGTGGTTTCGGCAAGGTCTGCCGTGAGAAAAAAGCGCCCGTCCTTGCCCTTTACGACGTGGCCAACCTGGAAGAAATCAAGAAATACAATGCGATCACCCTGGACAACGACGGTCGGATCACATTTTTTGAGGAAAAGCCGAAGAACCCGACCAGCACGCTCACCGGTATCGCGCTCTATTTCTACCCGAAACACATCTTGCCGCTCATCGGCCAATATGTCGCCGAAGGCAATAATCCCGACCAGCCGGGGCGGCTGGTGCAATGGCTCTACACCCGAACGCCGGTTTACACCTGGCGCGTGCCGGGGCTTTGGTTTGACATCGGCTCCAAGGAAACGCTGGAGGAAGCCGGCCGGATCTTTGCCAAACTTCCCGCCGGCGCCTGACTAGGCTTTGCATTTCTTGAAACCGTAAAATGTTGTGCCCGCGCCGAAAAGGACGATGGGAATTCCCCAGCCAAAGCCGACGATGGCGTCATGCACCAGGCCTTCTTCCTTGTAAAGATGAGCGGCGGGCATAATCAGTGCCATGCCCACGAGTACGCCCAAAATTCCGGCCAGAATTATCAAGGTTTTTTTCATAAATGTCCTTTCCATCTTTTCAAACTCTCTCTTGATTACACCCGGCATACCGATTTGTCGGACAGCCGCGTCGAACGCCCGCCGCACGCTCAACCCTGAGTTCACCTGCTGCTTGATTTCTTCGCACAGATGGTTTTCCAGTTCGTCCAGCATTGATGGATCGGTAATCCCGGCAGCCAGCATTTGCTGTCGCCATTCTTTGATTGCTTGTTCGAGGCTGAACATATTGTTTCCTTTTTACCTTCCGGTCATTGCGTTTTGTCTGCCCGCAGCTTTTTCCAACCCATGACCGACACCGCCAAGCGCCGCTACCAGCGTCCATTCCAATCCAAAAATAAACAGAGGCAGAAAAATGTTTCGGGGGGGCAAGCCTCCAGGTGAAAAATGGAATATGCCGAATCGAATCCAAAGCAGGCATCCGGCATAACACACAACGCCAACGGCTCTTCTAAGCAGTCGGTTGTGGATAACCGGAAGAAGCTTATGGCTATATCTCCAGCCTAAAACAATTGTGGCAACGGTTGTGGCATGTACCGTTAATCCCAGCATTTTCGTCATCAAACCTAATTCGTGGGCCAAAAGAAAAGGAAGGAAGACGAACAGCGGACAAAATATTGCGACGGCAACACAAATGACGCCTGCCAGATCCATGAACTTTTGCAGTTCCATCGGGGCACCTGCTTTTTTGAATTCACTCATGAGAGTTTCGGGTTGACCAATTCGCCGGACAGAAATTCTAAAAGCCTCTTGCGCATCCGATCCCATTCGCACCTCCCGCTCCACGTCCTCGCGCAAATGAATTTCCAATTCCTCCAGTGGCACCGGCGCTTTGATCCCGGCAGTCAGCATTTGCCGCCGCCAGTCCGCGATTGATTGTTCGAGATTAAACATCGGTCTTTCAATTGTTCATCGGCTTTTGCTGGTTGGTGGGGAATTAAAACTCCAGATGCGACGCAAACAACTGCCGTAGAACAAACCGGATGCTGCGGCAAGAGTGGCGCAAAATATCCATCCCGCCAAATCGGCTTTGTGGAATAAAAAAGCTTGAACGAGCGGCACCACGTAAAAACTCCCGGCGAGAACCAGAAACAAGGTGACCAGTTTGCGTCCACGCGTTTCACGATACCTGGCCACTCCATAAATCACTGCGCAACCCGCGATGGCTGCCAGCGCACAGCCCGTAAACAATGGCTCCGCGTGTAAAATTCCACGGTCGCGCCACAGTCCCAGTGCCGGCAAGACCATGGCACCGCCCAGCACTGTGCCGAAAATGGCGGCAAGCATTGCAACGATTCGAATCATAATTTTCTCCGGTGTCGAAATTTTTTTGAACTCCGTTCCAATCAAAACGGCTTCGCCGATTCGCGCGACGGAAATCTCAAATGCTCGCGGCCCGTCCAGCCCAGACTTTATTTGTCTCTCGATTTCCTCCCGCAAATGCAGTTCCAATTCTTCCAGCGGCACGGGCGTTTTGATTCCAGCGGCGAGCATTTGCCGGCGCCAGTTCGCAATGGCTGGTTCAAGGTCAAACATGCTGACTTTCGGTTTTGCCGGCGGCTTCATCGAGCCGGAAAGCAATTGCTCCCAGAATCGCCATCGCCGTCCAGGCGACGACAAAGGAAACAAGCAGTCGGTTTACGGAGAAATCGGCTGGCGCCGATACGATAAAGAGGCCCGGCAGAACCTGGCGAATAAACATCAGCGTCCCACCAAACCCGACAACACACGCGGCAAGTCCGGCTGCCGCACGAACTTTCGGCTGACGAATGGCCGGAAGAAATCTGCCGGCGTGACGCCAGATCAAAATAGTCGCGGCGACCGCAAGCAAGCCAAAGGCCCGGCTGGCCCAATTTGCTTCGTGGATGAACAGGGCGACATACGCCGTCCACAGCAAAAAAAACAACCCAACCACACCGCAGGCGATGCCCGCGAGTTTGACGAATCGAATTTCCACCGGGACCGAAATTTTTTTGAATTCGGTTTTCAGCTCCCGGGGCCGGCCCATTTTTCCGGAGGCGGTTTCAAAGGCGTCTCGCAAACTCATACCCAACCTCACCTGCCGCTCGATTTCCTCGCGCAAATGAATTTCCAACTCCTCCAGCGGCACGGGCGATTTGATTCCGGCGGCCAGCATTTGCTTCCGCCATTCGACGATGGCTTTTTCGAGGTCAAACATATTGCTCCTTTCGCAGGCCGGATAAAACTCCATGAACCAGCAACCATTGTTCATGGTGCCGGCTCATCGCCAGCTTGCCGTCTTTTTTGAGCGAATAATATTTCCGCTTCCGGCCGGTCTCGCTCTCGCCCCAGCGCGATTTGATCAATCCCCGCCGTTCCATCCGGTGCAAGACCGGGTAAAGCATCCCGTCCGTCCATTGGAGCTTGCCGCCGGAGCGGGCTTTGACTTCCTGAATAATGGCGTAGCCGTAGCTTTCGCCCTTGGCGAGGAGCGATAAAATCAGCGGCTCAGCGGAGGCTGCGACCAGTTCTTTGCGAATCATAGAACCACGATACATAGTATCTATATGTATGTCAAGCGAAAATTGTTTTGCAGGAAATCCGTGCCAACTTGCGTGGTTTGTGGCTAAATCCGGCGTGATGAACATTCAAGTGGCCGTGCTCTGCGACGCCGCGACGGACGATAACGGCAAGCTCAATCTCCTCGGCTCGTTCGACACGATTTATGCCCCGCAACTGCCCGCCGTGCATCCCCAATGCGCCGTGGCGTTGCGCGTCACTTTTACCGCCGGCGATGAAGGCCAGCACAGCCTCGCGTTGAACTTCATCAATGCCGACGGCCATTCCATCATGCCGCCCATCGAGCTCCCTGTGGCGGTGGCACTGCCCGAAGACACGCTGTTCGTCACGCGCAATTTTGTGGTGAATATCCAGCAATTGCGGTTCGCCGAAGCGGGCCTGTATTCCGTGGACATCCGGCTCGACGGCCAATCCCAGGCGACCATCCCGCTGCAGGTCAAACTCATCCAGCGCGCACCGGCGTAAGTCATTTATGATTTACAGGCTCGCTACGCAATCAATCATCAGGCATCGGTATAAATTCCGCAGCGACTTTGGGCTTTGAAATTCCGGTGTTGAGACTTCATAATTCATCGCATGGCTAATTCAAATAACGAACCGATTCTGCAACTCGATTTGCCGGGCGTCAAAAAGCTCCGCAGCGGCAAGGTCCGCGACATCTTCGACCTTGGCGATGCCCTGCTGCTGGTCGCCAGCGACCGCATCTCGGCTTTCGACGTCATCATGCCCAATGGCATTCCACGCAAGGGCGAGGTGCTCACGCAGATTTCGCATTTCTGGTTCGAGAAATTTGCGTCGCTCGTGCCGAATCACCTGCTCCGCCGCGCGAATGAACCGCTTGGAGTTCCGGCTTTAGCCGGTTTGCCCGCCGCCCAACTCGCTGATTTGCAGCGACGCTCGATGATTGTGAAAAAAGCCAAGCCGCTGGCCATCGAATGTATCGTGCGTGGCTACCTGTCCGGGTCCGGCTGGAAGGAATACAAACAGTCGCAGACCGTCTGCGGCATCAAGCTGCCCGCAGGGTTGACCGAATCCGCCGAATTGCCGGAACCGATATTCACGCCGTCCACCAAAGCCGAAGCCGGCCACGACGAAAACATTTCGTTCGAACAGGCGCAGAAAATTGTCGGTACCGACCTTGCCACGCAGGCGCGGGACTTGAGTCTGAAGATTTACCGGGCCGGACGCGATTACGCCCGCCTACGCGGTATCATTATTGCCGACACCAAGTTCGAGTTCGGCCTTTGTAGCGGCGACGCCTCGTCGCCGAACCAACTGATTCTCATTGACGAGGTGCTGACGCCGGATTCCTCGCGTTTCTGGCCTGCCGACCAATACGCGCCTGGCAAGGGCCAGCCGAGCTTCGACAAGCAATTCGTCCGGGATTATCTGGAAACGCTGGACTGGAACAAAACCCCGCCCGGGCCAATGTTGCCGCCGGACGTTGTCACCAAAACCAGCGCAAAGTATCTGGAGGCTTACGAGCGGTTGACGGGAAGAAAACTTTGAAAGCCGCAACGCCAGAATTTGCACCCGGTTTTCGCTTGTCTGTTCGAGACGTAATCGTGCTGGTTTTTGGCGTTGGAAGTTCAATAGCAATTGGGAAGAATTTTTGGCCCGCGAGTTTCATAATTGCGTTTGCAGTCGGACATTTCTTTTTGTTTTGCAATGTATTTAGAATTTCACGCCGTTTGGAATTGATTTGGACAGGAATTTTTATCGGCTTGGCGATCGGAAAAATTTTCACCCAAATTCCTGGTTGGCCTGTGACAATTGTTATCTCGGTTGGTGCAACAGTTTCAGTAATTGTTGCCGAAACGAGAAAGCCCTCTTATCACGGGATTTTCTGGAGACAAATTAATCCGCGTCTGAGAGATTGGTGGGATGCAAATGTTGTGGCAGAAAGATAAAATCGTTTCAAGCTTTGCCTCGTAACTTTGCGCCTCTGCATTAAGTTATCTGCGTGCGAACGCAGCAATTTGTTTCCGCCCACCGCGGCGCGGCGGAAAATCCGCCGAATCGGTTTGAGAAAATTCATCTCGAACCCGATGCAGACTGGAATCCCGATGACGATGACGGAGGCCGTCCGCTAGGACCGCGCACGCAGTTCTTCAAGGACCACAGCCAGACCGTCATCGCCCGCAACGACAGCCCGGATGTCGGCTTTGCCACCAGTCTCAATCCGTATCGCGGCTGCGAGCATGGCTGTATCTATTGCTATGCCCGGCCGACGCACGAATTCCTCGGCTTCTCCGCCGGACTCGATTTCGAGAGCAAAATCATGGTCAAGGAAGACACCCCGGAACTGCTGCGCGCGGAGCTGATGTCGCCCAAATGGCAGCCGCAGGTCATTTTCATGAGCGGCGTGACGGATTGTTACCAGCCGGTAGAGGCAAAATTGAGACTGACCCGTCGCTGCCTGGAAGTGTTGGCGGAATTCCGTAACCCGGTTTTCATCATCACCAAAAACCGGTTGGTCACGCGCGATCTTGATTTGCTGTCCGAATTGGCGCGGTGCAACGCCGTGGAAGTCTGGCTGTCCATCACCACGCTGGATCCCGAATTGCGCAAGGTGATGGAACCGCGCACCTCGCCACCGGAAGCGCGGCTGGCGGCAATTCGCGAGCTGAAGCAGGCCGGCATTCCCGTGGGGGTGAATGTGGCACCCGTTATTCCCGGTCTGACCGACCATGAAATGCCGGCTATTCTCCAGGCCGCGGCGGACGCCGGTGCGACGGCTGCCGGCTACACCCTCGTGCGCCTGCCGTATGGCGTCGCGCCGCTGTTCGAAAATTGGCTGGCAACGCATTTCCCCGACCGGAAGGAGAAGGTGTTGAACCGGGTGCGAGCCATTCGCGGCGGGAAGCTGAACGAGTCGCAATGGGGATCGCGAATGCATGGTGAGGGTATTTTCGCCGACCAAATCAGTCGGATGTTCGCGGTGGCGCGGCGCAAGGCCGGGATTCAAGACAATGGCCGCGGGCTCTCCACCGCTGCCTTTCGCCGTCCCCTCGGCGCGCAGCTACCGTTGTTCTCCTGACCGACAACGGTTCGCCAAAGGTTTTCGGCCATTTCATAGTTACGAAGATGGCAACCGGGTTGAACATTTTCGCAACTAATCGGTCGTAAAGTTGTTTCCAGAGATAGGCTTGCCCCGGTTCCGCGCAGGCTGGTGTGTGAACATAATTCAATGCCGCTCTTTGTTTGCAGCGCTTTGCTTGCTGAAATGATAGTTTTATGAAGGCAAAAATCTGGTTGTGGACGGGCACGGCCATTTTGTTGGCCGGCTTGGTGGCTGGCGCCATGTGGTGGAAATTACGACCGCAGACCGTCGTTCTGAGCGACGGCACGAAATTGAGACTGGTGGCGGTCACTTACAGCAAGCATCACAATTTTCCCGGGAACCGGCTACCGGTACGCGCCAACCGCCGGAACGGCACACTCGACAGCACCAACGACACGCTGTTCGTCTGGATCGAACAGCAGCACAAGGGCAATCAGTGGCCGAATTACCAGCTGCTGGCCTACGATAAGTCGGACACCGCGTGCGCCGGTGTTGGGATGATGACCACCCGCCAGTCCCGGCCCGGCGATGAAATGGTCGGTATCCGGCTCGACGCGTTTCCCCGCCGCGCAAGCAAATTTTATCTGCGCATCCAGGAATGGAATCCGCGGACCGGCCGACAGACGGTCAAAGATGGCTTCGTCGTTTCCAATCCAGCGCGCGGTTCCTTTCCCGCTTGGTATCCCGATTCATTGCCGGACACGCAGTCGGATGGTGACCTGGACGTGGCGCTAACCCGGCTGGTCTTCGGTGCCAAGAGTCCGTACAATCGCAACCCCAACGCGCCCAACGATCCGATGAACAAGGCCGTGCTGGCGGCGTTCCAAATTCAACAGAATGGCAAAATCGCCACCAACTGGCAACCGGCCCAGATTGAAACCTTCGACGCCACCGGCAATCACATCAGCGGCTGGTGCAACAGCCATTGGGAAAACGACGAGGAGGTAACGCTCTACCAGTGGGGCCTGTGGCCGGACGAGCCGGCCTGGAAATTGCGCGTGGAGTTTTCACGCACATCCGGATTCACGGATGATGAACTGTGGACGGCGCCGAAGGTGCCGGTGGAGAGTGGCCAGATGCAGAATTTTTGGAACAGCACTCCGCGCGGGCGCAACGGGCCGGGCTTTGCGGAAACAACACTCAACGGCGTACACCTGAAAATTTTCCCGGTGAAACGGTTTGCGGACCAGGCGCCCGACTCGCAGCCGCAAGGCGCCGTGCAGATCCAGGCCGATTCCGTGCCGGAGGGAATGCGCATGACGCTGGTCAAGGCGACCGATGATCAAGGAAACGATCTCGGCAGTTGGACCTGGGGCTGGAACAGCAATAACAGGAGCTATACTTACAGCTTCGCTTTCCCGCAACTTGGCAACAGCAAAACGATTGATTTTACGATCGCGCTGCATAAAAGTCGGTTCGTCGATTACACCGTCAAGCCGACCAAAGAGTGAACGCGCTGGTTGAAGATTTCCTGCAATACCTGCGGCATGAGCGCGGACAGGCGGAGCACACCCAGAAAACCTACGCCGCGTTGCTGAATAAATTCACCGCCTGGGCCGGCAAACAGGGGTTGACGGACTGGAAGCAGGTCGAGCTGAAGCATCTCATGGCGTTCCTGCAGCACGAACGGCAGCGCCCGCTCGCCGGCGAACCGAACCCCGAAAGCGTTCGGGGCACCAGACGCCTGAGCAGCGAGAGCGTTTACCTCGAAATCGCCGCGCTCCGGGCGTTTTATCGGTTCGCCGAAAATGAAAATCTTTTGCCGGCCAACGCGGCGGAGAATCTGTCGTTGCCGCGCCGTTGGCAGCGTTTGCCCAGGTCGTTGACCAATGACGAAATTGAAAAATTGCTGACGCCCGAATCGCCGGAATCGCCCGCGTCGCTGCTGGACCAGGCCATTCTGGAACTAGCCTACGCTTCAGGCCTGCGGCTGGCCGAACTGCGCAACCTGCGGCTGGAGCAATTGCACCTAGAAGCCGGTTTCATCAACGTCATCGGCAAAGGCAACAAGGAACGCGTCGTGCCAGTCGGACGCAAGGCGGTGGCTGCCCTGAACCGTTACCTCGGAACCGGGCGGCCCAAACTCATCACGCCACGCTCACCCGCGAATGTTTTTCTGACGAAACGCGGGACCCCGTTTGCCGCGGTGACGCTGTGGTTGCGGATCAAAAATCGCGTCCGCCGCGCCGGGGTCGCGCGTAACATCACGCCGCACATGCTGCGGCACAGCTTCGCCACGCATCTGCTGGAGCATGGCGCGGATCTGCGGGTGATTCAGGAACTGCTCGGCCACGCGAATATCAGCACCACCGAAATTTACACGCACGTGACGGGAACCCGTTTGCGGGACGTCCATCGCAAGTTCCACCCGCGAGCCTGACAGCATCCCCGCCAACACCCTGCGGCCTGCAATCCATTTGCCGGCGTGTCAGAAACGTGTCACAATTATCGCATGCTGCCCCGTATTGTCGGCCTCGTCGCCATCGCGCTCGCCCTGGGGCCGAACTTCGCCCGCGCCGATTCTAATCCGGCTGAACAAAGCGACAATCCGACGACATGGTCGGACCGCCCTACCACGCCGGACTGGAGCGAGCCGCTGCCGGCGAAACCGGCGCAAAACTTTCCGGTCGTGTCCCCGGCCTTCGGCCCGGTAGTACCATCTGCACAGCAGCCGGTGGGCGCGCTCTCCGGCCGCATCGTGTTCATGAATTCCGGCCACGGGTGGACGTGGTACACAAACGGCTGGAATCTGCAGCGGCCCGCGGCGCTCAACTCGATGAACGAGGATTACGGCAACCTCGATCAGTTGAATTTTTTCGCGGATTATTGTTTCAACGCCGGGGCGATTATCGCTTCGATGCGGCCGCTCGGCCAGCAGACAAACGAAGTGGTGATTGACAACGTGGACCCGGGCGTGTCGTTCGCCGGCGCGTGGAGCGACAGCACGTCAACCTACTATTTCGGGAAGGCGGGCGACGTGCCGTACCGCTTTGCCTCGTTCAGCGACACGGAGACGGCCACAGCCACTTACACACCGACCATTCCCGCCACGGGTTATTATCCGGTTTATACCTGGGTGCGGGCCGGTTCGGATCGCGGCGACCAGCTCTATCGCATTCGCCACACCGGCGGCGAAACGCAATATCGCGTCCCACATTACATGGTTGGCAACGGCTGGGTTTATCTGGGCGAATACTATTTCAACGCCGGGTCCAATGCCGCGAACGGTTCCGTCGTCATCAGCAATCTGCGCAGCACGACGAACGGCAGCGTGGTCATTGCGGATGCGATTCGTTTCGGAAACGGGATGGGTTCGATTGATCGCGGCAGCGGCGTGTCGGGTTATCCGCGTGAGGACGAAAGCTGCCGCTATTGGATCCAATACAATCTTGGCCAGGGTCAGTCCACCTCACTTTACGAAACCAGCGGCAACGACGAGCAGGACAGTTGGTCCGCGCCGGGAAGGATGTCCGCCGAGATGAACCGCGAACAATCCGGCTCGATGTTCAAACGGATTCACCTGAGCTTCCACTCGAACGCAAGCGCCGACGGCACGGTGCGCGGCGTCGAGGCGTTGATCACCAGCGTGCCCACGCCAAATCAAACCGTGCTCGCGCAAATCTGCGGCCAGACCGTCAACGATGAACTGGTCGCCCTCGGTTCGCCGCCATTGGAATTCCCATGGTTCGATCGCGGCACGAACATTACCTATTCCAGCGCCTACGGGGAAATCAGCGATAACAATTTCGTGGATGAAATGGACGCCACCATCATTGAAGTGGCCTACCACGACAACGCCACGGATGCGGCGCTCCTGCGGGATCCGCGCGTGCGGAACGCGGTTGCCCGCGCGGCCATGCACGCCATCGTCAAATACATGAACCGGTTCGACACGAATGACCCCGTGCCGCTGATTTTTCTGCCGGAACCGCCGGCGAACGTCCGCGCCATCGGCGGCACCAACGGGCTGGTCGCGCTGGCGTGGGCGCCGCCGGTGAGCGTGGCAAATAGCGGCGCGCCGACCAATTACCTCATTTACCAGTCCACCAACGGTTACGGTTTTGGCAATCCGATTTCCGTCGGCAACGCGACGAACTTCACCGTCCCCAACCTGACCGTGGGCCAGGATTATTATTTCCGCGTGACCGCGGCGAACGCCGGCGGCGAATCATTTCCCTCCGCCGTCGTCGGTTGCCGCCCGCCGCTGTTCAGCGATTCGCTGAAAATTCTTTTCGTGAACGCCTTTGATCGTTTCGATC
>Ga0335081_10008476_pt1 | contig 16497 bp, 10 predicted proteins | sample Lox_Sample_35_FD_206713 | JGI IMG/M metagenome (GOLD analysis project Ga0335081, IMG submission 206713) | Soil microbial communities from Loxahatchee National Wildlife Refuge, Florida, United States - Lox_Sample_3.5 | ecosystem: Environmental > Terrestrial > Soil > Wetlands | place: USA... | reverse complement strand
CAGCAGCTCGATCAGTGAGAAACCCTTCTGTTTGCGCATCAAATTTTCCCTCGTATCTGGTCTTGGTTCAGTTTGTTTGTCTGGTCTCTTTCGACGCAGCCATCTCGGATATTGCACTTGCCGTGCCACACACATTCGTCACCAAAGGCCACGTTACCGAGTCGGAAAACTCTTTGTTTTCAAAGCTCATGTCGAGCGATTCCGGATCTGCTTCTGGTCGGAAACCTCGAAAAGGTCAGATTCCGTCGCTGGGATGACAAATTCTGGCATTTGACCCAGATTGTGTGAAAAAATACAAAGAGCAGCGAACTCGCGTTCGCTGCTCTCTGGCTTGTACCCTCCCCCAGGTACTTCGCCAAACTGCTGGTTGAATTATTGGTTGAGCGGGGGCAGGCCCTGGCAAGTGGTCTCGGCAGCGATCGCGCCACCGCCGGACTGAACGCGGACCACTGCGTCTTCATAGGCGCAGAAGCTGCGAACGCCAGTCTGGTTCGGCGTAACCGGCGAACCGGCTGCGAAGTACTGGGTCTGCGGAGTTCCACCCGCGCCAGTCGCGATGAAGCTGTATCCGCTCTTGACACCAGCCGACAGAACGCTATCGATCAAGCAAGCGTTGGCAGGAGCGGCGGTGCAAGGGTTGGCAGTTCCACCCAGGTTCGACAGAGCCGTGGCGAAACCAACCGTCGGATAAGACGAGTTGTAGGTAACCATGGCGGTGTTGACGGTACGGATGGAGGCGACAGCAGACGACTCATTGGCCGCCATGCGGGCGCGGAGCAAGTTCGGAATAGCGATAGCTGCGATGATCAGGATGATAGCCACCACGATCAGCAGCTCGATCAGTGAGAAACCCTTCTGTTTGCGCATCAAATTTTCCCTCGTATCTGGTCTTGGTTCAGTTTGTTTGTCTGGTCTCTTTCGACGCAGCCATCTCGGATATTGCACCTGCCATGCCATATACGCCAGTTACTTTGGTTTATCAGCGCGCCGATGAAAGGCTTTGTTTTCAGGGCGAGATCGAACCTTCGTTTCCGCCATGGCGCTAAGTCCTGATCCTCTCGACAAAGTACGTCGTCTTGAATGACGGTTCTTGTCAGTTCAGTATCCGCGACTTCGCAACTCGGCGAGAGCGAGGATAGGTGGTTCGAACTTCGCGTGGTGCATGGTGCTGTTCGAGGAGTCCGAAACTCCTTTGTTTTTATCCCTTCAAACAGCACCTCGGTTACTTGTGACTATCCGAGGGTCACTCTTAGATTGGGTGCAGGCCAGCTTGATCGGAGAGGGTGTGAGCCGTGGGTAATTCCCTGTTCGTTGAGACGAAGAGCGATGAGCTTGACCGGAGTGTTCCACTCAGCTCTGCGCCACCACGACACTTAAGTTACGGCCTCGTGCGCGCTTTGCCGTTCTGTATTTCCCGGCTTGCGTTTGCTGCCTTTCTGCTCCTTACATCGCTTTATTGCATTCTGGTTTGGGTGCCATTTTCGTATTTCGGATTTATCCGCCATCCGCTGATGAGCTGGATCCCGGTCTTCGTTCATCTGCATGCCTTGTTTTATGCCGTCGTCCTGGTTCCAGTCTGCCTGACGCAAATCTCACATCTGCGACGCACAGAAACTCGCAGAGCTGCAGCCGGGTTTCTGGCGGTGAATGGTCTCGGCGTTATCTACCTCTGGCGCACCGATGGGTTGGCCAATGTGCAGCCCGACTTGCAAAGCTACATCTGGAGTTTGCTCTGGCTGTTTCCGCTAATGTGGCTGTCCGCGCTTGATCTGTGGGAAATGAAGTGGATCGAATCGAAGCGCGGTAACCGGACCGGAGCATTTGTGCAATTGACGGTTGCCGGCATCGTGGTTGCGGTCGTATTTGCTCTCACCTCGTTGCTGCGCGCGGCGCACGAAGGAAGTCCTTTGGCAGTCGGCATGACTGCCCGCGGTTTGGCCGCCAGTTTCTGCTTGCACATCGTATTATTCGCAGCCTTTGGACTTACGCTGGACTTGCTTGCATGGATTGCACGAAAAACCACAGCCTCCGTCACCACGAACAAGCTCCTAACCGGATCATTCGCGTGGCTGGTCATTGTTCAGCTATTGCGCAAGATCATTTTTCCGGCGATTTCGTTTGAAGGGTGGCTGGCCAATGTTTTTGCTGCGGGAGTGGCGTTCGCGCTGGTGCTATTTGCGGCGGATTTTTCTTATGGATTGTCGAAGTATTATGACGCAGAAGGCCGTTCGCGATCTTTTTCCGGATGGCTGCTCGCGATTGCGGCGATATCGATCTTTTTGATCGCCTGCGGAATTCCTGCAGCACTCGCGCGGACCGACTGGGATTTCGTCCTACAGAGAATTGCAGTCATTGCGCTGTGGCTGCTGGCGTGGCAGACGATCCGCTGGAGCGGGGTTTCGCTACAGATGAAGCGCCTCCGTGTCGCGGCGATTGCAATAGCAGCTTGCGCGCTTGCGGGTTTTGCAAGCTACGCGAGATTGGCGCTTTACAACCCTTATCCATCTTCTGAGTGGCAATCGGTCTTAGATAGCTATAGTGGCCTGGATCTTTCGTTTAAGACCGCTGGCGATATCCTCTCGCGCCGCGCCGACAACCGTGCTTCCAGCAAGTACTACGACCTGCTGAAGGAGAATACCAATCTTGGCCGCGATGTGGTGGCCGGCCCAGTCGATACAGACTTGGTGTCTAGCCTGCAGCATACCGATGGCGTGAAGCCCAATATCTTCGTTTTTGTGATCGATAGCCTCCGCCGTGATTTCATTTCTCCCTACAATCCGGCGGTTGACTACACGCCCGAGATCGGCCGGTTCGCGGCCGAAAGCGTTGTCATGGAGAATGCTTACACCCGTTACGGCGGCACGGCGCTCTCCGAACCGGCGATCTGGGTGGGTGCGATGCAACTGCACAAGCAGTACATCGAGCCTTTCTATCCCATGAACAACCTCCAGAAGTTACTGGATGTCGACGGCTATCAAAGCTATGTCAGCGTTGATCCGATCGTCGCAGCTATGCTGCACCCCTCTTCTTCCATCACTGAGTTGGATAAGAAAACAAAACTATGGGGTGAACTGGATTTCGTACCGACGTTGAAAGATCTCGAAGAGAAGATTGATTCCCGGACCGATCGCACCAAGCCCATCTTTGCCTACACTCAGCCGCAGAACGTGCATACGCTCACGTTGGAACGGTCTAAAATTGCGGGAGGACGCCGGGCAATCAGCATCCATGAATTGCGCCGGATGGATACAGCCTTTGGAGAATTTGTAAGCTTTCTGCGCCAACACGGGCTGTATGACAACAGCATCATTATTCTCACGGCCGATCACGGCGATTGCTATGGGGAGTTCGGCCGCTGGGGACACTCGGATTTTCTGTTCCCGCCGGTGATCCGGATCCCGCTGATTGTTCATTTGCCGCCGCAAATGCGCCGGAAGGTGGTCGCATCGCCTCGCGAACTTGCATTTACCACCGACATCACTCCGAGCCTGTTCTACCTGCTAGGTCATCGGCCGATCCTCAACAATGAGGTGCTGGGTCGCCCGCTATTCACTGACACCATCGAAGAGCAAAGGCAATACTGGCGCGCACAATATTTGATCGTGTGCAGCTATGCCCCGGTGTACGCGATTCTTTCGGGAAACGGGCAGTCGTTGTTTATCAGTGATGCGGTGAACTCAAAGAACTACTATTACAACCTGGTTGAAGATCCTGACGGACTTCGAAATCACGTCACAGTCCAAGCCGTGAGCGAGAATCAGCCTCTGATCGAGCAATACATCGAGCAGATCGACGACTTCTACCATTGGCATCCCGGCGGCGAGCGGGCAACCAGCAAAATGGCGATGAACGGTAAATGAGCCCGTCCCACGGGATGATCTCCGCGTTTAGTGACCAACGTACTAACGTAAAACGATCAGATTCACGACGACGCGGGGCGGGGAATCCTATAATCCGAAAATCGGGAGGAGCAGGCATTGTTTTCGGTTGGAACAGGATCGGCGGCGGCAACCGGCGCTGCGCCGGAGATCGCGCCTAAGGTGCGCGAGTACGTTCGTCCGCCGTCATCTTCTGCGAGCGCGAAACAAAGGCTGACTCTCTGCCTGGCGCTATTCGCAGCGACGTTGGTTTTCTACAGTCCCGTCGCGCAAAACGGATATGTTCTGTTGGATGACGTTCCTTACATCCTGGGCAATCCGCAAGTCCGGAGCGGAATCTCCTGGCAGACGATCAAGTGGTCGTTCACGACTTTCCATGCCGGATACTGGCACCCGGTCACGTGGCTTTCGCACGCTCTCGATTGCCAGCTGTTTGGAATCAACCCAGCCGGTCATCACGTAGTCAGCGTGTTGATTCACGCTGCGAACGCCGTGTTGCTGTTTCTGGTGTTGCAGGAAGCCACCGCGCTGGTCTGGCCAAGCTGGTTCGTGGCGGCGCTCTTTGCTCTCCATCCGGTGAATGTGGAATCGGTCGCATGGGCCGCCGAACGCAAGAACGTGCTGAGCATGTTCTTCTTCCTTTTGGCGATGTGGGTCCACGGAAAGTACGTTTCCAAAGGCGGACGCTGGCGGTACGCCTCCGTTGCTGCCTGCTTCGCTGTGGGACTGATGGCGAAGCCACAGATTATTACGCTGCCCTGCGTGCTCTTGCTGTGGGACTATTGGCCGCTGAATAGAATGTTTCCTAAAGCCTCCGGAAACCGTGAGTCCACGCCTCAACGATCTTTTGCTTTCCTTGTTCTTGAGAAGATTCCACTCTTCCTGATTGCCGCTGCTGGATCGATCATCACCGTGTTGGGGCAGCGTTCTGCCGAGGCCGTTCGATCGGTCTCCGACTACACCCTCAGCGGTCGCATAGAGAATGCGATCGTCTCTTACGTACGATATTTGAAGAACCTGTTCTGGCCGGTCCACCTAACGCCGCTCTATCCTCACCCGGAAAATACATTGCGTTGGTGGCAAGTCGCGGGAAGCGTTGTTGTTCTCCTCGCTATCACCGCGGCCGTTTTACGATGGCGCGAACGGCGATACCTGGCTGTCGGATGGCTGTGGTTTCTCGGAGTTCTCGTCCCGATGATTGGGATCGTGCAGGTCGGCGATCAGGCCATGGCAGACCGGTTCGAATACATACCGATGATCGGTATTTTGCTTGCCTTGGTGTGGGGTCTCAATGACCTCGCACGCGACCGAAATATGAGCGCTTCGCTCACGGCAGTGCCGGCAATTCTGGTTCTAACAATTCTGGGCGGACTGACGTATCACCAAGCTGGCTACTGGAAGGATGGCATCACGTTGTTCCGCTACACGCTCAGCATTACGAAGAACCAGAATGACTACCTGGCACATCAAGCGCTGGCGATGGCGCTCGACAGTGCGGGGCGAGTGGAAGAAGCCATTCCCGAGTTCGAAGCGGCAGAGGGAATGCGGGCATTCCCGCTGCCGCAGGTCATGAACCTTGCCATCTACGAACAGCGGAATGGACATCTGACGGGTGCCGCCAAACTCTTTGAGAAAGTAACGCGTATTGCCAAGGATCCGAGCATCAAGGCCAGCGCCTGGACTCAACTCGGTTCAGTCCAAGTGCAGCTCAAGAATTTCAACGCTGCTGAGTCGGCGTATCAGAGTGCATTGCAGATTAACCCGGAAGACCCGGCCGCGTTGCTCGGTAGCGGATTGCTCGCGGAGCAGCGCGGGGACACTTCGCAGGCGATTGCTCTCCTGCGCCGTTCGACGAATAGAGATTCAAATGTTGTCAGCCTTCTGTTGTTAGAGCACGCTCTCCGGCGCAATCAGCAGTTACCGGACGCCCAGAGTGTTGCAGATCAGGCCCGAAGCATCTCGTCCAATTTTTCGCACGATGAAGACTCAGCCAACCGCACGGAAGCCTCTTTTGAAGTACCCGTTGTGAGCACTGCCGCCTCCCACTAAGTTCCTGCTCGGTCGCTTAAGCCACCCCACAGCCTGGGGCGACGCCGGGCTATGTCCAGGTGGCCGAAAACCACCAGTGTTGGTTGAGGTCAGCCGATTTCGAGTCTTGAGGTCGGCAAAGCGGCGGCACATCGTTTTTCCACATTGAAAACAAAGGAGTTGCTGATTCGTCAATAACGATGTTTGGCACGGCATTTGCTTTTTCATGTTTGGAGGCTCGTGGCTGTGTGGCACCAAGTTGGGCTCGAGGTGGGTTATGAAGAACAAACTGATTGGTACATTTGGAATTCTGGCGCTGGCAATTTCCAGCGCACTTTCGCTTGGGGCTTGGGCACAGACAACAGACGACGGGCCGGGACCGTCTGAGCAGCCGAGTGCTCCGATGGAGGTCGGCCAAAGCCAGCCTGACTATTCGGAACAGAGTGCGCAACCCACAGAAGCGCAGCCGGGTGGGCCTTCGGGTGAAGCGCCGGCACAAACCGATCAGGGCGTCGGCAGAATCAGTCTGATTCATGGCGATATCTCCACCCAGCGGGGCGATTCCGGCGACTGGTCGGCTGCGACTTTGAACCAGCCGTTGATGACGGGCGACAAAATCTCCACCGCCGATAACGGACGTGCAGAAATTCAGCTTGATTATGCGAATACCCTCCGATTGGGACGCAACACGAAGGCAAATATTGCGAACCTTACCCACAAGACCATTCAAATTCAATTGGGAGAGGGAATCGCGAACTACTCAGTTTCAAAAGACAGCGACGCCGAGCCAGAAATAGATACGCCAAACGTTTCCCTGCATCCCTCGCATCATGATGGCGTTTTCCGCATTGAGGTCCATCCCGATGGCGATACGTTGGTGATTGTTCGGAAGGGCGAAGCGCAGATTGCTACGCCTCAGGGCAGCACGGAAATCCGCAGTGGCGAGATGGCAACGATCCGCGGTGACGCGAATTCGGCAGAGTACAAGATCTCGTCCGCTCCCGATTCGGATGACTGGGATCGCTGGAACAGCGACCGTGACCACATCATTCGCGATGCGAATTCGTGGCGTCACACTAATCGTCGCTACACCGGTACACAGGATCTCGACGCTTACGGGCACTGGCGCCATGTCGACGATTACGGCGACGTGTGGTATCCGGATGAGCCTTCCGATTGGGTTCCGTATCGCGATGGAAACTGGGTCTATCAGCCTTATTACGGATGGACTTGGGTCGGATACGAGCCTTGGGGATGGGCGCCTTATCACTATGGACGCTGGATGTGGTACGGCGGCGCGTGGGGATGGTGGCCTGGTCCGGTATATGCCGGCTACAACCCGTTCTGGGCACCGGCTTATGTCTCCTTCTGGGGCTGGGGCGGCGGCTTTGGCTTCGGCTTTGGTTGGGGCGGATGGGGCGGCTTCGGATGGCTGCCGCTGGGGCCATGTGATTGGTTCCACCCGTGGTGGGGCGGATACCGCGGAAGGTTTGGCGTTGTGAATGTCACGAACGTCCACATCACCAACATCAATGTGAACCGCTGGGGCGGAATTGGTCCGTTACACGGTGGAAACCGGTTCTCGAACATCAACAACATTCATAACAACCATATGTTCCGCGCGATGTCGACTGTGAATGCGGGCCATTTCGGCGCAGGCCGCGTGAGAGCCATGGGGGCTACGCAGGAACAAATGCGGGGCGCGCGCATGATGGCCGGAAACCTGCCTGTGGTTCCGAGCCGGTCGAGTTTGTCGGCGAGCGGACGCACGGCAGCGCCTTCGACAATTCGCAACGGCGGTTCGCAGCGTTTCTTCGGAACGCACAACAACATGGCGCGGCCGGTCTCGTTCCAGCAGCAGACCGCGAACCTGCGGCAGTCGATGCAGCAAAGCCATGTAGGCGCGGTTCCTGCGGGAGGCCGTGACAGCGGCCAGTTTGCCGCACGCGGCGGAAACTCCATGCAGCGGCCGAGTGCTGGTATCCAGGGAAATCGCGAAATGAATAACGCTGGGAACCGGTCGGCGGCAACAAATCGTCCGTCGGTGCCGGCTGGAAACCCGCGCGGAGGGTTTGGACCACCGGCCGCTGGAAACAGCACGGGTCGTTCAGTGGAAACACCGCGTGGCACTACCTCTCAACCGGTAGATCGCGGAGGGTTCCGCGGGTTTACTCCTCCGAGCGGAGGCAATCAGGCGACAGAGTCCGGAAACCGTGGCTTCTCGAACGCTCAACCGCAGCGTGATGCGACACCGAACACTCCGGCCCAGAACAGCAATGGTGGGTTCCGTCCGTTCAACCCGCCGAGCAGTAATACTCGCCCGAGCGAAGTAGGAAACATGGGCCCGAGAAGCAACGCTGCTCCTGCGGAGAATCGCGGGGGATTCCGCCCGTTTACTCCGCCCTCGAACAGCAACGTAAACCGCGGCGGATCGAGTGCGCCGTACTCGCCGCGCGGCAACAATGGCAGCTACTGGAACCGTACGGCTCCGACCACCGTGCAACCGCGCAACAACGGCGGTTATTCGGGAAATTATGGAGGCGGCAATTCCCGTCCGCAGCTTGATATGCGGCAGCCGATCGTTCGTGGACCATCCAATGGCGGATATTCACGCCCGAGCTATGGCACGCCGTCGTATGGCGGCGGATCACGCAACGTCCCGAGCTATGGCGGTTCTCATAGTTCGCCGAGCTACGGTGGAGGTTCCCACAGCGCTCCGAGCGGAGGTGGCAATCGCTCCTTCGGTGGCGGCGGAGGCGGTGGGCACGTCAGCAGCGGTGGTGGCGGTGGCGGTGCCTCCCACTCCAGCGGAGGTGGCGGCGGAAGCCACTCAAGCGGCGGACGTCGTTAGTCAAAGATGATGTAAACGAAGTGAACGACAGAGGCGAGAAAAGGCGTGCTATCCGGCACGCCTTTTCTCTTTGAGTTCACTCCTTTATGCCGCGTTCAAGCTGGAGTCCTAGGGGCGCGCATAAGCCGGGCTGTCAGGTTGCGGCGGATCATAGTCGCGGCCATATTTGTTCTTGTGTGTCACCGTGACGTCAGATTCTGCAAGGGCAAAGCTTCCGAGAGAACTCGTATCATCGCCGATCGAAACTTCACGCGTCGCTGCGCGGAGCACATCCGTAGATGCGGCCGAGTGGAACACCTGGGCCTGATAACGACCCGGTGGCACGTTAGCAATACTGATCTCTCCTTTGGCGTCGGACACTCCCCAGTATGGAGTTGCCAACGCGACCACGACAGCACTCATCTGGGCGTGAATGTTGCAGAAGATGTACGAAACTCCCGGGCGGTCGAACTGCACGAACCGGGTTGTCCCGCTTTCGTAGAGGCCGAGATCAAAACGCTTCCCCTCGAATAACGAAAAGACGTTGTGGAAGAAGGGGTCGCGATTGGGAAACTCCACTTTTCCGCCGACCGGAATGACGATCAGAGACGGATGAAACGCCTTGTCCTTCTGCACGAGCTTTGGAATGTGGGTTGGATCCTGACGAGGAGCTTCGATGGTGCCGGAAACCGGAGTGAGCCAGACGACCACCTGGGAGGAATCTTTGAGATGGTGCCCGTTGTGCGTAAGGTCGACGTGGGCCTTAACTACATCCTGGGCTGCTGCAGCGAATGTCATGAGGCACGTTGCAGCCAAAACAGAAGCGAATTGGAGCGGTCTGGTTTTCAAAACAAGATCCCGAACGAGAGATTCACTTGATTGAGCGTGCTGCTGCTGCTGTAGACGGGGAATGTGCGCAAACGTCGCATCTCCGCTGCCATGAGTAGGTCAGAGCGTGGCCGGAACACTAGGTTCGCGAGGGCTCCTTCGTTCCGCCCGAGAATCGGTCCAAAGTTATTTTGATCGGTCGCAAATCCCCTCGCATCGCCCGCAAAAGCATTGTCGATGGAGACCGCGCCGTTCAATTCCACCTTCGGAGTAATTTGCAACTTCAACTGAGTCCAGCCTCCCGCCGTGTCTAGACCTCGAATGGGAGTTAATGGGTCGGTTGGATCACCTCCATAGAGAATAGAGGTGCCGATAGCACCACCGAGACTGCCAATCGCGCGGCCGCGATAGAACTCGCCGGACCAGGAGAGCCGATGGACAATCGGGACTTGCCAATCTGCCATTCCCGCCCAGGCGTCGTTGGTGTGATCCCACCGCCAGATTTGCCGACCATAATATCCGGCGACTCCAAAGCTCATCGTCTTGTCATTGACGGTGCGTGACCAGGCAGTGCGGAATCCAAATGCCGGCTGTCCGGTATATTCTCCGGCTTGAGCAATTCGGTAGTATGGGTTGTACGGCGTTTCCCAATCAAGGTTGTCGAGCACGCCCGCCTGCATCGTGATGATCTGTTGATCTCCGACGGTGAAGCGATGCTCTACGCGCACTTGCGGCGTCCAGCCCCATAGATTTCCGCCGAAAGAAAACGCAGGCAGGGCGAGCGATGCGAATGAAGTCGGCGACAGCGGAGAAATAAACAGTTGATCTTGTCCTGCGACCAACGAGGTATGCTCCCAATCGAGGCGCATGCTGGCGGTTTGCAGGCGCACGATGCCGAAATTCACTCCATTTCCGGTAGCTGGAAAGCCTCCGGAGAAATCCATTTGAATATCTGCGGAGCTCTTAGCTCCAAATACCGTCGGTCCGAAAACCTCGAGCCCAACCTGCGATTGACGCAAGGTTGCGCCGGCGGTGGCTGCCGGCCATCCCGGAAATACCGGTTCCGCGTAAGTCGGAAGGTCCAGATTGTCGGATCCGCCGACATTCCGAAACGCGTTCATCAAGACGATGCCATGGAGGCGCGCGCGATACTTAGAGGCGCTTTCCACTTTCGTCTGATACTGCTCGTCGATTTTCGATCCGAGCAGAGAAGTGGCCTCCTCTAATTTCTGCACACGGTTGTCGATTGATTGTGGGACAGACGGTGAAGTCTCCGTGGTTGACGGCATTGCGGGATTTTCCGTCGGCACGATCGATTTCTGTGCAGCCACCTGGTCGCCGGATGTGTTCGCAGGCTTTTCCAGCAGCGCCCTGGTGTCCTGCAAATCCTGGCGCAACTGATGCATCTCGGCCCGCGACTCGGCGTTCTCGGCGCGCATTTGATCGACCAAGGTCTTCAGTTGCCGGACTTGTTCTTGCAGTTCCTGGACTGTGGCAGAGGGGTCAGAGCCGGGAGCGGGCTTGTCTTGAGCTCGGCCAGAGGGATTGAGGAAAACGAACACAGCAAATGCGAATGCCGTCCCGCGAATCGCTGGGATCGAAAGACTTTTCACGCCTTCCTCCTGCATCATCCGTCGTAGGGTGGCACCCGGCGAAGTGTAACCGAGGCCTAGGGTCCCGGACGCGAGATTGAAGTTTCACTTGCCTGGATCTGAGGCGCCGGGACAAAAGTCGGCAGTTCAGTGCCGGGCTCAATAGTCTGAACCTGTTCCTTGTTGCGGTTAGGGAGCAGGATCTGGAATACAGTTCTGCCGGACACGCGTTCTACGGAAATCTGTCCGCCATGATCTTGCACGATCTTCTGCACTACCGCCAGGCCAAGACCGGTGCCGTTTTCTTTTCCGTAGCTGACGAATGGATGGAAAAGACGGTCGCGTATCGAATCGGCGATGCCGGGCCCGTTGTCGGCCACCACGATGCTGATTCTTCCCGCCGTTTCCTCGGCGGTAATCTCAACTTCCCCACCGTTAGCCGGAGCGGCTTCGCAAGCATTCAGAAGGAGATTGTACATAGCCCTCTCCAGTTTGCGGGGATCGAACCATCCGGAAAGTTGAGGGGAACACTGCACCTCAATGCAACGGTTGTGGTGGCGCGGGTGGAGTCGTGCCGCGTGGACCGCCCTCTGGATCGTTTCCAGAATATTTCCATTTGTCGGCGTCAGCGATTCGCGAGTGCGGGCAAACTCCAGCAGGGAGTCGATCAAATCGGTCATCAGATTTACGCCCGTTCGCACTTCCTGGTACAACTCCTCGCGCTGGTTGGGGGTCAGGTGGCTGTCGACAAGAAACTCCGAATTCGCCACGATGGCCGCCAAGGAATGGCGCAGATCGTGAGAAATGGAGCTCGCCATCCGGCCGATGGTTGCCAATTGTTCCGATTCCAGCAAGTCTTGCTGAGTCTTCAAAAGGCTTGCGCGCATGCGATCAAAAGCGCGCGTCAACTCGGCGACCTCGTCACCCCCTCGAGAATCCAAGGGATGGTAAAAGTCTCCGGCTTCCAGCGCGCGCACGCCACCTACGAGATTTCCCAGAGGTCGCGTGAAAGTATGCGAGATAAAAAAGACCAGACCGCTGCCCACGAGTACCGCAGCGAAACCCAGCAGCAGCAGATAGCGATTCAGCTGGCCGACGAATTTCGTAGCCTCGTCGTAGGATCCCAGGACACTCAAGCGCACCGGAGTTGTGCTGGAACCTGACAGTTGCAGAGAAGTTGCCAGGAACCGCTCTTTCCCTAGTTCGATGTCGTGGGGTTCCTCCTGCGCTGAACCGGAAATCAGTTTCTGAATATTTCCGCCCTGTACTTGAGCGTCCGGCAAAGTGGTGGCGACGATCTCATCGCCGCACGAGAATGCCACCTGGCTTCCCGCAACTTTACTGACGGACGATGCCAGCTTGTCATTGATCTCGTACCCGATCACGAGAAATCCGAGAAGCGTACCTTCGGTTCTCGATCCGCGGTAAATCGGCTCGACGAATGTCTGGTAAAGGTGGTGTTCGCCCAGCCACCAGTGGCTTGATTCCCCGCGATCCTCTTCCATGGATTGCTGGAAGTATTTTTCTGCTGCTTCGCGGCTGAATCCCGGAGTCTTGGTGTGCAAAGCTACGACTTTGCCGCTGCGATCCACCAGCACGAAGAGATCGCTGTTCGCGATATCGGAAATATCGCGGGACGCGTCTTGAATTGTGACCGGATCATCCGGGCCCGTCATAATTGCGCGCGTGATGGGCAGGTCCGCGAGCAGTGCCACGTCATTGGTCAACATCGCTTCCCGTTCGTGGCGAAAGTCCTGGAAGGCTGCGACAGATTCGCGCAGATTCTCGCCAATGCTTTGCCGCACGTGGCTTTGAACGCTTCGCCGCACCAGCAAGAGACTGGTGGTTGTCAGCGCGGCGATGATAAGAAGCATGGAAAGGAGGAAACGAGTGCGCAGCCGGAGTCTGGGAACGAAGTCTCCGGGTTTCCTCAAATACGGCTGTGGGATGCGATCCGTCAACGGCTTCACTAGGTTAACGAACGAACTTGTATCCCATTCCGTGGACAGTACGGAAATGTACCGGGCTCGATGGGTCTTTCTCCAGTTTCTGGCGAAGTTTCAGGATGTGATTGTCGACAGTTCGAGTCGAAGGATAGTTCTGATATCCCCAAACTTCATTCAGGAGTTCGTCGCGGCTGATGACGCGGTCGGCGTTTCGTACCAGGAACTGGAACGTTTTGAATTCCTGTGCTGTCAGCACAACCGGTATGCCATCCCGTTTGACTTCCATCTTCTTGAAGTCAGCCGTGATGTTATCGAAGGCGACCACATGTGTCTCAGGGGCGCGAGCAGTGTGGCGGAGGGCCGCGCGTACGCGAGCCAGTAACTCCCGTGGGCTGAATGGTTTCGTCACGTAATCATCAGCGCCCAGTTCGAGCAGCAAAACCTTGTCCGATACATCGCTGGCGGCGCTCAACACCACGATCGGGAGAGTAGGCGCGATTGCCTTGATCTCTTTGCAAACATCCCGCCCAGACATCTTAGGAAGCCGTAGATCCAGAACTACCGCCGCGGGCGCTGCGGTCTGGAAGCTCTCCAGAGCGGATTTTCCATCGGACTGCGTTTCAACCGAGTATCCCTCGGTCTCGAACAGACGGCGAAGCGCCTTTTGCACAGCAGGATCATCTTCCACGACAAGGATGCGTCCGGCTGGTTTTACAACTGGCGCAGGATTCACGGTTCTGCTCGTAGCAAGTGGTGTCGCAAAGTTCCCCATAAAGTTTTCCCAAGAATCAGAATTGAGGGGAGAAATTCCCAGAACCGGCCAAGTGCCCCCATCGACCGGCTCAATGTTCAAAGCTTACAATGATTTTGACGGGAAATCCGCGATTTATCTGGGTTTTGACATTATTTTTACAAGTTCTCCATGATGTAAATCGCAGCACGGAAGTAGCCTTGCAGGCAGGCAATTCAACGCTGCGATCGTCCAGAATTTGCTGGGTTGCACCTTGAATGCGCGGCCAAGGGCGTCGGTTTCGTTAGAATTGCTCGCTTGCCAACGTTCTCTTTAGAAAACCTCGTCGTCGTGCTCGTTCGGCCGCGGAATCCTCTCAACATCGGCGCCGCTGCGCGCGCTATGAGTAATTTCGGTTGTCGCTCGTTGCGACTGGTCAACCCATACAAGCTCGCATTTCGGGATGCGCGTTCCGCGGTGCGTGGCGCGGACGTGCTCAAAACTGCTCACGAATCTGAGTCTGTTGCCGAAGCCGTTTCTGATTGCACGCTTGTGATCGGCACAACCGCGGTAGGAATGCGCTCAGTGGCTCAGACGGTGCGATTCCTCGATGACTCAACTGGGCGCTCGATCCGCAGCTCCATGCAAGACGCGAAAGTAGCCCTGTTGTTTGGATCGGAAAAAACCGGCCTCAGTAACAGAGATTTCAGCTACTGCAATTGGCTGCTGAAGATTCCCACCAGCGATCAGAACATTTCTATGAATCTAGGACAAGCGGTCGCCGTTTGCCTTTACGAACTTGCCAGAGGCCCGCACACGCAGTTGCAGGTTGAAGATGCAAATCAGGCGACTGCCGGAGAACTCGAAAAAATCACTGAATGCCTGCTGGAATCGCTGCGCATCAGCGGTTACGTCAAACCCGGCACCGATGAGATGTTCGAGAAAAAAGCGCGTCAACTGATCCGCGGAATGGATCTGGAAGCATACGACGCCAAGCTATTGCTCGGTATGCTCCGGCAAATTCTTTGGAAGCTTCGCCTGCCGCCGAAGAGTTAGCGCGTAACCCTTTGCGGCGACGCCTGAATTCCATTTCTTCGCAACCGGAACTGAATCAGCCACGTGCTCGGCGCTGGTTGTCCATTCGCTTGAGGCGGATCGAACTGCCATTGTTGCGCGGCCTTCATTGTGCGATCCGCAAAGTATCTGCTCGGGCCGGACGACTTGAACTTCGCAGAAGTGACCTTGCCGTTTGCGTCCACCTGAACCTGCACCGTGATTTTGATGGTGCCGCGGATCGTGTTCTTGGCACTCTGCGGTACGTCGGGCATCACTTGATGAGTCGCCGCGCCTCCTGACGCGTTCGATTTTGTATGTGCGGGGGGCGGCGCACTTGGCGACGGCTTGGGCTTGGATTCGGGAGCCGTCGGAGGAGGAGTCGAGGAGGTTGGCGTCTGCGTTGTGGCAACAGGCGCTTTTTCCTCGTTTTGAGTTGCGGGCTCTTTCCCGCGGGAGTGAAACAATCCCCAGGCGGCCAGTGCTAACACCACCAGAACGAGAGGAATCACAAAAACCGGCAGACGATTTGAGTCGCTCCCAGTTGCTCGTTTTGGCTCGGGCACGACCGGCGCAGCGGGCGGGGCCGCGTGCAGGCGAGTGCGAATATCATCGATAGAACAGCGCCTCTGTGGATCGATATGCAAACAATCGCGCACGATGCCGCGGAATGGCTCTGGCAAGTTTCCAGGTAATCCCGGGTCGCCCTGCGCGGCCGCCGCCGGAGACGCTTGCTGCGTGATCGCGTTGATGATCGTTACTCCAAGCGACCATATGTCAGCCGCAGGAGTGATGTTGCCGGAGGCCACTTCCGGCGCGTCATAGACGCCCACACCTCTTCGCGCAGGAGCTGGTCCGCCAGTCGCGATGACCTGATCTGGAGACAGCTTCAGCTGGTCTCCGGCGGCAAGGACATTCGACGGTTTGATCCGGCTGTGTACCCAGCCATTGCTATGGAGATATGACAGCCCATCAAGAACGGGCGGCAGCATGTCGGAAACTTCTGCCGGGGTGAGCGCACGCTGTGGAAGAATCTGCGAAAGATCCTCGTCGGCAAACTCCATCACTACATAGACGAGATCCGCCGAATCGAGGCGGGATCGGCCGGCGTCGTAGATCGCGAGCACGTGGGGATGCGAAAGCTTCATCGCGAGACGCAGTCGTGAGACTTCGCGGTCAAGATCAGCGCTGCCGAGGTCCATCAACTTGATGGCAGCTTTCTCAGACGGCCTGCCGAGCTTGTCGGTGGCAAAAACAGCACTACGGTCCGAGCCGCCAATCCACTGGCGGAGTTGATATTTGCCGTCGACAACACGGCCTTCCCACGCTTTCCAGGCGTCTGTTTTACTCATCAAGGGCTCCGGCGAACCATCATTCTATGACATTCACCGGAGCCCGTCACAATTGGACGTTTAGGAGGTATTTCTAAGCGCAACTTTGGCTTCAGCGGCTCTTATAGCTGAAGGTTACTTTCGTCTCCTCATCCAGTACAAGAGGACGCACGAAACTGAATGAAGTGCCGGCGCGCGGCACATCAATCGGCACGGGCAGTACTCCCGCGACGCGTTTCTGAAGATTCAAGACGTTGGCGGACGCTTGCTGCGGAATATTC
>Ga0335081_10008475_pt1 | contig 16498 bp, 14 predicted proteins | sample Lox_Sample_35_FD_206713 | JGI IMG/M metagenome (GOLD analysis project Ga0335081, IMG submission 206713) | Soil microbial communities from Loxahatchee National Wildlife Refuge, Florida, United States - Lox_Sample_3.5 | ecosystem: Environmental > Terrestrial > Soil > Wetlands | place: USA... | reverse complement strand
GAGCCGGCTCTGCAGCTCCGGGCTCGCGATCGTCGCGAGCGCCTGGCCGCGCGACACCTTGTCGCCGGCACGGACGTGCAGGTCGACCGTGCCACCGGCGACCGCGTAGAGCGTCGGGCTGTTCGCCGCGACGATCTGTCCGTCGGCGACCACGTCGCGCACCAGCGTGCCGCGCTCGACCGTCGCGATCCGGATGCGCGAGCGATCGATCGAGCGCGAGGCCGCCAGCCAGCCACGCGCGACGTAGCCGATGCCTCCGAGCGCAGCCAGCGCGATCACGATCCCGGAGATCCGCCGGCGCCAGTGTCGGCCGACAGCCGGCTTGGCCAGCGGTCGATCGGTGGCCGAGGTATCGCGGATCGCCATGCGCACGGCGATCGAAGCAATGGCCGTGCCCGAGCTAACCGTCGGATACTCCGGGTGTCCGGACTGTCCGCGGCGTCCGGACGGACGTCCGCTAGCGAGACGTCTTCACGTCGGCGCGGGTCGCGTTGATGAGAATCCCGACCACGCCGGCCACCACGAGGACCGCGCCGATCACGAGGCCCCCGCTGATCGGAGGCGCGTAGGGGCAATCGGTCCCCGTGCACTTGCCGGGCTTGGTCGCCTGGTCCGCGCCGATCGCCGCGCCGCCGCCGACGATCAGCACGGCGTCGCCGACGTACGACCACTTCTTGGCCGACGAGTTGTAGCCGAAGCAGCCCGCGAGCAAAGCGATACACGCGACGATCGCCACCGCTCTCATCTATGCCGAGTATATCGCGCGAACGAGCCGTTCGGCGTAAGGTGCGCGCGAAGTGCGACAGCGGTCTCCACTGCTTCCGATCTTCCTGATCGTGCTGGTCGACGTCCTCGGCTTCACGATCGTCATCCCGCTGCTGTCGCTGTACGCCGAGAAGTTCGGCGCCTCGCCGCTGGTCGCGACCACGCTGGTCTCGGTCTACGCGGTGTGCTCGTTGATCTCGACGCCGATCATCGGCACCCTGTCGGATCGGTTCGGCCGCCGCCCGCTGCTGCTGGTCAGTCAGGCCGGCACGTGCGCCGGCTTCCTCGTGCTGGCGTACTCGTCGGCGCTGTGGATGGTGTTCGTCGGCCGCATCCTCGACGGCATCACCGCCGGCAACCTCGCCACGGCGCAGGCCTACATCTCCGACCACACGCGCCCCGAGAACCGCGCGAAGGCGTTCGGGGTGATCGGCGTGGCGTTCGGCATCGGCTTCATGGTCGGCCCGGCGCTCGGCGGCCTGCTCGGCAAGTACGGCATGCACGTGCCGTTCGTGGTCGCGGCCTGTCTGTCGGCGCTGAGCATGGTGTGCACCTACACCCTGCTGCGCGGCGAGAAGCCGGTCGTGGCCGCGGAGCCCGCCGCTGCGCCCGGCGGCCAGCGGCCGAGCGCGTTCGACGTCGCGACCTACGCGACCTACTTCCGGCGCCCGCGGCTCGGCGCGCTGTACGTGCAGTTCTTCCTGTTCGTGTTCGCATTCTCGTGCTTCACCAGCGGGTTCGCCCTGTTCGCGGAGCGCAGGTTCACCAGCGACACCGAGCTCAAGCGGGTCGGCAGGACCTGCACGCTGCGCTCGGACGACGAGCTGTTGCCGAGCACGCTCGCCGGCACGATCGAGATCGACGGCGAGCCGTACAAGGTGGGCGCGTGGCTGCTCGCGAGCGACCACACGATCGCGCTCGTGCCGAGCACGTGCGCGGCGCTCGACCGGGCGGCGCGTCCCGATCAGGTGCGCGCGGTGCTGCCGTGGACCGAGCGCCAGGTCGGCCTGCTGTTCGCGTTCTCCGGCCTGCTCGGGATCATCTTGCAGGGCGGGCTGATCGGCCGGCTGGTCAAGCGGTTCGGCGAGATCCAGCTCGGGATCGCCGGGTTCGTCGCGGCGGCCTGCGCCTACACCCTGCTCGGCTTCGCGATGACGGTCGCGATGCTGCTCGTGGTCGCGGTGATCACGGCGTTCGGCAACGGCGTGCTTCGCCCGGTGATCACGAGCCGGATCACCCAGGCGGTCGGCCGCCACGAGCAGGGCGTCGCGCTCGGCATCTCGGGCTCGCTGAGCTCGGTCGCGATGGCGCTCGCGCCGCCGACCGGCGGCTCGCTGATCGATCGCGGCAACCTGCTCGGCTGGGCGCTCGTGCCGGCGACCGTGGCGCTGTTCGGGCTGATCGCCTCGCTGATCACGCGGCCGCCGCCACCGGCGTGAGCTATGCTCCGGCGGATGAAGACATCCGGATGGATCGTGGTCGTCGCCGTGCTCGGCGGCGCAGGTGTGATGGCGATGCGCGGCTGTCTTTCCAGGCCCGCGCCCGACGAGCAGCTCGGCAAGCGGTTCGATGCGATGTGCGAGATCGCCCGCGCGAATGTCGACACGCCGGCGCGCGGCGTGCGCGAGCTCGGCGGCTACCTCGGCAAGCACCTCGACGACGTGCTCGGCGAGTGGGGCGCGACGATCGCGACGATCGAGCAGATCCGCGACGACGACAAGCACGACGCCCGGGCCCGGCTCGCCCGCAAGCGCATCGTCGAGCCGCTCGTGCGCTGCGAGCGCGACTGGCAGCGCTTCGACGACGCGGTCGGCAACGATCCCGAGGCGCGCGCGCTGATCCAGCACTTCGCCGAGCGGCTCGATCGCACGCTGCAGATCCTGATCGGCAAAGGCCACGTCGACCTGCGCGATCTGCCGCGCGCGCTCGAGAACATGGTTCCGTAGCTACTTCGCGTCGAACTTCCAGGTCGCGCCGTCGTCGCCCAGGCCCTCGGCGCCGCCGGGGCTGGTGTAGCCGAACCGGATGTGACCCTGGACCTCGTAGCTGCCGTGGCTCGCCGTGCAGGTGACGGTCGCGGTCAGCGCGTGGCCGTCGATCTTGACCTGATCGGCGCGCAGCGTGGTGGCATCGCACTTCATGCCGCCGGGCGGCGACAGCGTGAACTCGGTCGGCGCCTTGGTCGAGAACGCGAGCCAGCTCGCGAGCTGGACCTTGAACGTCAGCTGGAACCGATCGCCCGCCTTCACGCTGGCCGGGCCGTCGTGGCTCGACGTGTACTCCTTGATCGCGCCGATCAGCGCGTTGACCTGGGCGTCGCGCCCGTCGAGCTGGGTGGCGTCGCCGCTGGTGGTCACGGCGACGACCTTGCCGTCGACCCCGACCACGACCGAGGTCGGCGCGGTGATCCCCATCTGCTTCATGATCTTGGTGACGTTCGGGCCGTACGCGACCGTGCCGCGGCCGACGCCCTCGCTCTCGCGGATCGGATCGAGCTTCTTGGCGTCGCGCGCGCTGCCGCTGATGTACGCGACGATGTAGACCCGGCCGGCGTCGCGCAGCGTGACGATGCGCGCGAGATCGTCGACGCACGAGGCGTCGAACGCCTTCGGGGTCGGCGCGCAGAACCAGTGCACCACGACCTTGCCGGCGGCGTCGCTCGGGCTCGGCGCGTCGTACATCCAGCTCGGCTTCGGCCAGTCCGGCGCGCCGGCGAGCGGCAGGTCGTCGCCGACCTTGGGCAGCACCGCGGGGGCGGGCGCCGGCTTGCGCACCGGCTGGGCGAACGCGCTCGCCGAGGCCGTGACGATCAGAAGGCTGAGGAGTCGCATGGCGGCGTTATATCGCGCGAGGCTGTGCGCGTGCACTTGTCACGCGGCCGGGTCTCGTGCGTTGTTGCAACGACGATGCGCTGGCTCTGGCTATTCATCGCGGCGTGCTCGGGCGGCAGCGCCGCCACCGCTCCGCCCCCGCTTCCGCCGCACCCTCCGCGCGCGATGCCCGCGCCCGACGCCGCGCCGCTGCCCCCGCCGCCGGGCGCGCGCGGCGACGCATGCTCGGCCCAGCGCGCGTGCGCCGGGGGCATGCTGTGCGCGCCGTTTCCCGGCGGCTACTGCGGCTCGACCTGCGGCCTGGTCGGCGCGCCGTGCGACGGCACCTGCGTCGAGACCGCGCGGATCGGCGAGCTGTGCCTGAAGTCGTGCGCGGCCGACACCGAGTGCCGCGCCGACGAGGGCTACGTGTGCGATCCGCAGTGGCACGCGTGCATGCTGCCGAACTTCGCCGCGATCGTCCCCAAGCAGTGCCCGGCACCGCCACCGGCGCGCGACGCGGCGTTCGGGCCGAGCGAGCCGTGGTCGAGCGCAGCCTCGCCCGGGGTCTATCAGTTCGAGCCGTCCGCGGTCGTGACCGACGACGGCGGCGCGGTCGCGATGTACATCACGCGCGGCTCGCAGTTCGAAGGCAACGCGCTCGGCGTGTCGCGGGTCGACGGCAAGGGCCACGCCACGATCGACGTGCCGCTGAAGACCGCGAAGCAGAGCCACTTCGATCCGTGGCTCGCGCGCGATCGCAAGGGCACGATCTTCGCGGTGTGGTACGGCTTCGACGGCCGCGATCGCGACGGCGAGATCGCGCTCGCGACGTCGGGCGATCGCGGCGCGACGTGGTCGGCGCCGCGCGCGGTGCACGATCCCGCCGACTGCCCGAATCCCGACGAGCAGTGCCTCGACAAGCCGATGATCGCGATCGGTCCGGCGCCGAGGTCGCGCGGCGAGATCGTCTACGTCATGTACTCGGCGGACGACGGCGGGCTGCGCGTGCGGGCGTCGCGCGACGGCGGCGCGACGTTCGGCAAGCCGGTGACCGCGCTCGCCGGGATCTACGGCAACGCGGCGGTCGGCAGCGACGGCCGGCTCCACATCGCGACGATCGACGGCGGGCCGATGGGCGGCTTCGGCTCGGCGCAGCAGAGCATCGAGTACACGGTGTCGAGCGACGGCGGCGCCAGCTTCGCCCGGCCGATCACCGCGAGCGCGCGCGAGGAGGAGCTGCCGTTCTTCTTCTCGAACCCGAGCATCGCGGTCGACGATCGCCGGCGCTGGGTCTACATCGCGTATGCGCGCGGCGGCCGCGACGCGAGGTGGGACATCGCGCTCGCCGCGACCAGGGACGGCGGCAAGACCTGGACGCGCACCGCGATCGGCGATCACTGCGCGATCCACATGGTGCCGAACCTCGCGCTCGACCCGACCACCGGGACGCTGCACGTCGCGTGGTACGACTCCGACGGCGCACCCGGGCGCTACGCGCACGCCAGCTGCGCGCCGGGTCTCGCGCGCTGCACGCCGCTGGGCGCGATCAACAGCGTGCCGTTCGCCGCGCTGTCGACCGAGCGCCACGGCGCGAAGTGGATCGGCGAGTACGAGAGCCTGGTGGTCGACGACGCGCATCGCGTGCTCCACGCGGTGTGGACCGAGCCGGTCGCCGAGGGCGACAAGGTCGTCGCGCGGATCTTCCACGCGACGGCGAAGCTGCCGCGGCGCTGACGCTACCCTCCGGCCGCCGCGAGGTAGAGCGAGCCCAGCACCGCGACGATCGCCTCGCCGGCGATCAGGCCCGACGCGAGCGGCAGCAGATAGACGTCCGCGGTCGCCTTGCTGCGGCGCTCCCACAGCCAGCCGATGAAGCCGCCGACCACCATCGCCGCGACCACGTCGAAGCCGACCAGGATGCCGATGCCCACGCCGGTCGGCGACGGCACCCACTTGCGCCACCGCGGGCTGGCCTCGAGCACGGTGAACACCACCGCGAGCACCGAGAAGATGACCGCGGCGTACAGCGCGGAGGCCGGCAGCGCGTGGGCGCCGTCCTTGAGCACCTGCGCGAACCCCGACCACTTGTTCGACACCGGCGAGCGCAGCTCGGCCTTGATGACGTGACCGGTCGCGGGGTCGACACGATCGTAGATGCCGTAGGTCTTGGCGAGCAACGGATACACCCACGACACCGCCGCCGCGCCGATCGGCACCGCCATCAGCTGCATGATCGTGATGTTGCGCGGCTTGGTGCCGATCACGTCGCCGCACTTGTAGTCCTGCATGATCGACTCGGACGACGTCGCGATCGTGCCGGTCGTGCCGCTCGCGACCATGTTCGCCGCGACGTTGCCGGGGCTGATCGCCGCGAACACGCCCTGCATCATGTTCGACAGCGCGCTGATCGGCCCCCAGTTGGTCTCGCCGAGCACGCGCAGGCCGACCAGCATCAGCGGCAGTGACAGCACGATCGCGGACGCGGTCATCCACACCGGCATGCCGAGCAGCTCGTACTGCACGATGCACAGCGCGACCGCACACACCGCGCCGCCCATCACGACGATGCGCAGCGGGAACTCGGCCGAGCCGACCCTCGCCGAGCGCAGGCTGCGAAAGGTCTCGACCAGGAGCTTCCAGCGCAGCGCGAGCGCGGTGACCCCGCCGACCACCAGCATCGCGGTCGCCGGCCACATCACCCAGAACAGGATCTCGTTGCGCGTCGGGGTGTCGCTGAACAGCATCTTCACGACGCCGTGGTCCTCGACGTGATGGAGCGGCACCGCGTGCTTGACCAGGAAGTACGGCATCACCACCCACGCGAACAGCCCGCCGAGCAGCATGCTGAGGTTGATCCGCAGGCCGACGATCATCCCCGAGCCGATGCTGAGCAGGCTGTACTGGAAGCCGACGCCGAGATCGGCGAGCACGACGCCCGACCACACCGGCACGACGAGGCTGCCGGTGAGCTCGAAGTGATCGATCCCGTGGCCGAGGTAATGCCACGGCGCGTTCCAGCCCTCGGGCAGGACCGGGATCAGCTTGGCGTCCTCGCGGAACAGCATCAGCAGGCCCGACGCGACGACGCCGATCATCACGGCGCGAAACGCCGCGAGCGCGTTGCGCTTGATCGCCGGGCTGGCCTCGCGCGGCGGGTCCATCACGATCAGCGTCTCGGACGCGGCCAGGCCGTCGGCGTAGGTCAGCTTCTCGTCGACCACGAAGTGGCGGCGCAGCGGCACCGCGAGCAGCACGCCGAGCGTGCACGCGACCGACAGCCACAAGAACGACGTCGTCGGCGTGAGCTCGAGGCTGAAGATGTCGGGCCGCGAGTGACGGAGGATGTCGAACCCGCCGAGCAGGATGCACATGAACGCGGTCTGCGCCGCGCTCGTGCCCGCGGCCTCGGCGAGGTTGTTCTGCCAGCGGTTGTAGTGCTTGCGCCGGGTCGCGACCTCGACGACGCGCAGCAGCAGGAAGCCGAAGAACGCGGCGACCACCGACACGTTCGGTCCGAACCCCAGCTTGAGCGAGATGTACGGGTACGACGCGCCCATGATCGCGGCGACCACCGCGCCGACCACCATCGTCCGCAGGTCGAGCTCGCCGCGCAGCTCGCCGGTGCGATGAGCCGGCTCGAGCGGCGGCACCGTCGCGGCGGCGGGGAGATCGGGTTCTTCCGGCACGCCGCAGGCATAACACGGCGCCGGTGCGCGCTATGGCTTCTTCGCGCCGCCGCCCTTGGCCTTGTCAGCCTCGGCCTTCTTCTTCGCGTCGTCGGCCTTCTTTTGCTCGGCCGCCGCCTTCGCCTTGTCGGCCTCGGCCTTCTGCTTCGCCGCGTCGGCCTTGCGCTGGTCGTCGGCCTGCTTCTTCTGCTCCTCGGCGGCCTTCTTGCGATCCGCCTCGGCGCGCTTGGCGTCCTCGGCGGCCTTGCGCTTGTCGGCCTCCTCCTGCTTCTTCTGCTCCTCGGCCGCCTTCTTCGCGTCGGCGTCGTGCGCGCGCTTGGCCTCCTCGTCGCGCTTCTTCTGGTCCTCGGCCGCCTTCTTCGCGTCGGCGTCGTGCGCGCGCTTGGCCTCCTCGTCGCGCTTCTTCTGCTCCTCGGCCGCCTTGCGCGCGTCCTCGTCGCGCACCCGCTTGGCCTCCTCGTCGCGCTTCTTCTGCTCCTCGGCGGTCTTGCGCTGCTGCTCCTCGAGGCGCTTCTGATCCTCGGCCTTGCGGCGATCGATCTCGGCCTGGCGCTTGGCCTGGTCGGCGGCCTCGCGCTCGTGCTGCTCGTCGAACCGCTTCTGCTGCTCGGCCTTCTCCTTGTCGAGGATCGCCTGCTGGCGGCGCGCGTCGTCCTGGCGGCGCTTGTCGTCGGCTTCGCGGCGCTTGAGCTCCTCGGCCTGCGCCTTGCGCTGCTCGTCGGCGAGCTTGTGCTGCTCGGCCTCGATGCGGCGGCGCTCCGCGTCGCTTCCCGCCTTGCGCTGCTCGTCGGCGAGCTTGCGCTGTTCCTCGACCTGGCGGTGGCGCTCGTCGGCGAGCTTGCGCTGCTCGCTGACCAGCCGCTGCTGCTCCTCGCGCTGTCGGCGCGCCTGGTCGTCGAGCTGGCGGCGCACCGCGTCCTCGCGGCGGCGGCGCGCGTCCCACTCGGCCTGGCGCTCGCGCGCGCGGCGCTCGTCCTCGGCGCGGCGCGCGGCGTCGAGCCGGCCGAGCTCGTCCGGATCGGCCGCGGCGCGCACGTAGACGACGTGATGATCGCGCATCCAGTCCTCGCTCGGACCGGCGACCCACACGTCGCCGCGATGCTGGTGATAGCGCACGACCGGCTCGCTCGCGTCGATGTAGACGCGCACGTTGCCGGAGGCGTAGCGCCGGCCGATGTCGGGCGCGAACATGTACGATGCGTTGACGAACCGCCAGTGATCGTCGGGCACGTACGCGTCGGCGCCGTAGCCGCACGGCGCCCAGCCGACCCAGCCGTTGCTCTGCCGCCAGGTCACCCACGACGGTCCCCACTTGGTGTCGGGCACCCAGATCCAGCGGTTGCTCCAGATCCAGCGTCCGTAGTGATCGGTGGCCCAGCCCCACGGATCGTTCGACACCCACAGCATCCCGTAGTCGGTGTACTTCCAGTGACCGTTCGAGTACGGGACGTAGCCCGGGTTCTGCGGCGCGAACACCCAGCCGTAGGTGGGATCGTCGTACCAGGTGCCGTACGGATCGAGCTGGTCGTAGAACACGTCGACGCTCGGCACCGGATCCGCGGCGACATCGACCGTCACGTTGTCGTAGACCGGCTCGTCGTAATCGACCGGCGCCGAGGTATCGGGCGGCGCGGACACCTCGGTGTCGGGCGGCGGCGGCGGCGGCGGCTGCGCCGTGACCGTGACGGTCGCGGTCGTCGTCGGCTGCTCCGGCGCTGGATTGGGCGGCGGCTGCGGCTGGCCGTACTGCGGCGGTGGCGTGGCCGCAACGACGGTACAGCCTGCGAGCAGGATCGCGGCGAGCAGGTGGCGCATGGGGACCTTTCGACGGACGAGGTGTGACGGCGAGTGCGCGGAGTGAATTCACCGAGCATAGGGGACGCGCGCCCGCGCGGGGTCCGGACCTCGCGCAAAGTTTTCGCTAGTTGGTCGCGGCCTTTTGCAGCTTGGTCGCGATCAGCTTGAGCCGCTGGTGGAGCGCGTGCGCCTGCGCGGCGAGCTCCTCGAAGCGCGCGCCGCGCGCCGCCGCCGCGAGCCGCTCGGCGCGGTCCGACAGCGCGAGGATCGACGACGACAGCTCGCCGGGATCCGGGCGCCCCTCGCCCTCCGGCACGGTGACCTTGGCGTTGACCTGCGCGACGTCGCCGGCGAGCGCGGCCATCTCGGCCATGAGCTGCTTGAGCTCGCTGTTGCGGGCCTGCACGGTGGGCGCGTGGTCCACGACCTGGCTGGCGAGGCCCTCCTGTGCGGCGCGCGCCCGGCCGAGCGCGTCGATCAGGCGCTTTCCGGCGTGCTGCAGGCGCTGTTCGCAGTCCGCGATCTCGGCGAGCGTGGCATTGGCGCGCTCGAGCTGCTTGAGCGTGTCGAGCGGCGTCTTGACGAACAGCTCGCCGAGCCGGGTGTAGCTGGCGAGCGCGTCGTCGAACTCGGCGGCCGCCTCGACGAGATCAGATCCGGACTTGGCCATGGCGCACTGTACCTGCCAACTTGGCGTGCGGTGCCGCGCAGCGCTGCCTCGCTGACACGCGCGATGGGATTTCTTGCGCGCCGCCGGAAATGGCGCCAACACTCGGACATGCGGCTCGCAAGCGCGCTGGTCATCGTCGCGACGCTGGTCGGCAGCGCGCACGCCGATGGCGATGGCCTCACCGACATGCTCGGCCCGCGCGAGATCGCGCTCGGCGAGGCGCTGCGCGGCGGCGCGACCGACGCCAGCACGATCGCGATGAACCCGGCCGACCTGCCGCTGTCGCGCGACCTGGTGTTCGAGGGCGGCTATGGCTACCGGCTGTCCGACGACGCGTCGCTGGTCGGCGTGTCGGCGTGCGACACCACCGGCAACCTCCCCGGCTGCTTCTACTACGACTACGCCGGCGCGAACCCCGAGCTCGATGGCGCGAGCACGCACACCGCGACGCATGTCGGCGGCGTCGATCTCGGCTACGCGATCACGCCGCACGTCTACGTCGGCAGCGGCGTGAAGTACTACCACTACGACGACGGCGTGATGGGCCAGCCGAGCTCGAGCGGCTTCACCTGGGACTTCGGCGCGACCCTGCGGCTCACCCAGATGGTGAACCTCGGGGTGGTCGGTCAGAACCTGCTCGGCGCGACGTCCGAGGACTTCCCGCGCACGGTGGGCGGCGGGCTCTACGTCCACCCCGTGCCGTCACTGGCGCTGAGCTTCGACACGCGGTGGAAGCTCGACGGCATGGCGCAGGGCGCGCGCTACGGCGGAGGCGCCGAGTACTTCCTCGGCTCCTCCGATGGCCAGTCGGGGTTCCCGATCCGGCTCGGCGGGCTCCACGACAACGGTCTCGGCACGACGTACCTGTCGGCCGGGCTCGGCTACGTCAGCATGCAATACGGGATCGACATCGGCGCGCGCCACGCCATCGATGGCAGCGACGAGACGCTGATCCTTGCCAGCCTGCGCTTCTTCGGGAAGCGCTTCCCTGGACCGACGGTCGATCCGACGCCGCAGTGACTACCAGCGATCGCCGCCGCGGCCGCCGCGGCCACGACCGCGTCCACCGCGATCGTCGCCGTAGTCACCGCCGCCGCCACCGCCACCGCCACCGCCACCCTCGCCGTAGTCGCGGCCGCCACCACCACCACCGTAACCGCCGCGACCACCGCCGCCGCCGCGGAAGCCGCCGCCGCCGCCACCGCCGCCGCGCTGCTGGCGCTGCTCGGCCTCGTTGACCCGGAGCGGCCGACCGTCGAGGGTCTTGCCGTCCATGCCCTCGATCGCCTTGGCGGCCTCTTCGGTGGTCCCCATGGTCACGAACGCGAAGCCGCGTGAGCGGCCGGTCTCGCGATCGGTGACGAGGTGGACGTCGCTGACCGTACCGAACTGCATGAATGCAGTGCGAACGCCATCAGCAGTCGTGTTGAACGAAAGGTTTCCAACGTACAGACGAGTGTTCATCGCTTGCTCGAAACGGCCCTGTGAAGTGACTCGACCCGCCCGCGAGGGGGCCCGTGCTCGAAAGCGGGTTTGAAACTGTTCAGCCCACTGAGCACCGATCTAGCGATGGCCGACCCGTAGCAAGAGACGCAAACGGAACCAAGCAGCGCAACCGACGAACCGTGGCGATTCCAAGGTACAGCCCTTCGCGTCCGAAAGCCATCGGTTATATTGGGGGCAACGCGCCCCGTCGGGTCCGGAGCGAAACCAATCTGCCCGCTTGGGTGTCGGATCCGAGCGCCCTGTATGCTGGGTCCGGTCCATGTCTGAGCTCGAGCGCTCGCTGTTGCGACGCCTGCGCGACCGGGACGAGCGCGCCTTCCGCGAGCTGCTCGAGGGTCATCGCGACCGGGTCTACAACATCACGTTTCGGATGCTCGGCAACCGGGCCGAGGCCGAGGATGTCGCGCAAGAGGTCTTCATCACGGTGTTCAAGACCATCGACACCTTCCGCGAGGAGTCGAAGTTCTCGACCTGGCTGTACCGGGTGACGGTCAATCACTGCAAGAACCGGATCAAGTACCTCGCGCGCCGCCACGACCGCGACCGCGACGAGCTCGACGAGACCAACGCCGGCGGCGAGGGCGTCAACGGCTCGATCGGCGGGCCGCGCCCGGCCGCGCCCGACCGCGCGCTCGAGGGCGCCCAGCTGGAGAAGCTGCTCCAGGACGCGATCGCCAGGCTCGACGACGATCACCGGGTCGTGGTGGTGCTACGCGACGTCGAGGACCTCTCGATCGAGGAGATCTGCGAGATCACCGGGCTGCCTGACGGTACGGTGAAGTCACGCCTGCACCGCGCCCGGCTGGTGCTGCGAAAGAAGCTGCAAAGCCATGTCTGACTCCGAAGACGAGATGATCGCGAAGCTGTCGGACTACCTCGACGACGCGCTGCCCCAGGCCGAGCGCGCGGAGATCGCCCGGAAGATCGAGAGCGACGCCGGCTGGAAGGCCGCGCATGCCGAGCTCGCCGAGACCCGGCGCGCGCTGTCGGGTCTGCACAAGGCGCACGCGCCCGGCTCGTTCACCCAGGACGTGACCTCGACCATCCACAAGCGCTCGGCCGGGCGGTTCTTCGCGCGCCGGACGCTCGGCGATCGCGTGCCGTTCGGCGCGCTGGTCGTGCTCGCCGTGCTCGGGCTGGCGGTGGTGGCCTACCTGATGTGGGCGTCGCAGACCGGCTCGCTCAAGGTCGACCACCAGGCCGGCTCGGCGGCGCCCGGCAGCTCGGTCCAGCCTACGACGCCGCCTTGACCAGGCTCGCGCAGAACCCGCGCAGCGGCTCGCGGCGATCGGGCGGGATGTACTCGAGGTTGAGCTGGCGATCCGTGACCTCGAAGAACTCGCGATCGGCCGCGAGCAGCTCCTTCTCGGCGCGCTCGATCTCGATCGCCGCGATGTCGCGCAGGTTGTCGCGCACCAGCCCGGCCTCGGCGTCGTACCTGTTCGCGACGAAGAACGCGCCGAGGATCAGCTTGGCCTTGACCGCCATCGAGTGCACGTCGTCGCCCGTGCGGTGCGGCATCGCGAGCGCGACCGCGAGCAGATCGGGCGCGGCCGGCGACGCGCGCTCGTAGGCACGGCGCGCGACGAAGCCGAGGTCGAACAGCGCGAGCTGCGGCGCGAACACCATGCCGTAGGTGCGCGCCATCACCGCGTAGTACTGGAAGTGGTGGCCGATGTCGCGCAGCAGCTCGGGGCGATCGACCAGCTCGCGGCCGAGCCGGCGGTACTGGTGGAACACGTCGTAGACCGCGCGCAGGTTGCGCGCGCGGATCGCGTCGCGCAGGTAGTTGTTGAAGAACCGGATGCACAGGCGCAGCGCCTGCTCGTCGTGGCGGCCGTGCGCGCGGCTCGCGATCACGCGGGTCGCGTCGGAGAACGTCGACACCGTGTCGTTGGCGCCGTGCAGCGCGCGCAGGAAGCCGTGCTCGACCTGCTGCAGGCACTTCATCTCGTACCACGTGCGGTTCTCGCTCAGCATCTCGAGCGCCTCGTCCGACAGCCCGACGAAGTCGGCGCGATCGACCACGAACCACTCCTTCGGCATCCGGCCCTTGTGGCGATCGTAGTGGTCGAGCAGCGTCTTGATCGCCCACGTGCCCTCGGCCGCGACGTCGCGGTCGTTGCGATCGAGCGACTTGATGATCACCGTGCCGAGCTGGTTGACCCGGGTCGCGATGTCGAGCTGGGCGTCGACCGCCGGGACCGCGCGATCGGCGACCCGCTGCACGATCTCCATGGTGTCGTCGCGCAGCCGGATCACCAGGCGCGACGGATCGACGAACCGCACGACGTAGAAGAAGTACGGCAGCAAGATCGCCCAGCCCGCCATCGCGAAGTACACCGCGAGCGTGATCGCCCAGGTCGGCGCGAACTGCGGGCCGATCATGTAGTCCACCCACAGCACGTGGGCGGCGCCGAGCGCGATGAACGACAGCACCCAGCGGTTCACCCGGTCGCGCAAGAACATCTCGATCAGCTTCGGCGTGTGCATGTTCGCCGTCAGCGGGATCGCGAGGCCGATGGTCGCGAGCAGCATCGCGAGCACGTTGTTGTACGCGCGCGCCATCGGCGACAGGATGTCGGCGAGCTTGGAGTTGTTGACCCCGGCCCAGCTCATCTGGCCCAGGCCCGGCCAGCCGGCGCGCCGCCACTCGAGGAAGAACTCGCTGCCGAACACCACCGCAAACGTCACGAATGCGATCGCGAGCGACCGCACGAACAGTTTGCGCATGACGATCTAGCCTACTACGAAGCCGGCGCAGGGTTTCAGTCGATGTCGTCGGACAGGAACGCGAAGTAGCGCTCGGGCAGATCGTCGAACTCGAGCGCGCCGCCGCAGCTCGGGCACTTGAACACCGGTGGCTCGAGGCCCGACGCGAGGATCGCTGCGCTCTGCAGCAGGCGCTCCTCCTGGTGATCGCAGCCGATGCAGTGAAACGGCGCGAAGAACGACGTCACGGTGCCGCGGCCGATCACGTCGCGCACCATCGACGCCTGCAGGATGAACGGCACCGAGCACGCGTGGAACTCGTAGCCCTGGATCCGGGCCTGGCGCAGGAACTCGCACCACGCGCGCACGCCGAGCGAGTTCATGTACGTCACCTGCGCCATGTCGAACACGACGCGCCCGACCATCGCGGGCAGCAGCTCGTCGAACCGCGTCGCCTCGGTGAAGTCGCCGCGCAGGACGACCCGGGTGCGCTCGCCGTCCTTGCGGACCTGCCACTGCGTGAGCTTGGCGAGCAGCGCGCGCGCGCGATCGTCGAGCGGGCCGAACGCGATGCCGACCACGGTCTTGCCGTCGCGCGGCTGCGCCCACACCGCGGTGCCCTTGATCGCGACCGGCGCCTCGCCCTGCTGCGCGACGGTGACCGTGATCGCCTGGCCCTCCGCGACCGGCTCGGCGACCACCAGGCGCACGCCGTCGACCGACAGGTTCGACACCGTGGCGTCGACCTTGCGGCCGCCCAGCTCGATCGTCACCGCGAACGCCTCGGTGCCCGGGCGCGGCTCGCCGAGCTGGATCGCGATCACGTCGTGCAGCTCGTCGGCGGTCATCGGCGCGATCAGCAGCTCGTCGCCGCCGCTCTGCGAGACCTCGCGCATCTGGTCGCCCGACAGCCGCTTGCCCGCGATCAGGATCACGCGGGTCGCCGGGCTCTTGTCCTTGATCTGCTTGGTCAGCGCGAAGCCCTCGGTGTCGACGTCGAGCACGACCAGCGGCGGCTCGTGATCGCCGAACAGCTTGCGCGCCTCGTCCGCGGTGCGCGCGACCAGCAGGTCGAGGCCGAGCCGCTGGAACGGCGGCGCCGTGAAATGCCGCAGCAGCTCGCTGTTGTTCGAAACCAGGACCTTCGGCACGTGCCCTTCTATAGAATCGCACGAAAGATCACGATCAGGGCGATCAGCAGCACGAATGCGCCGCCGATCGTCGCAACGCCGCGCACCAGCGTGCCGCGGTCGTATGCCTCGCGCTCCGCCGTGAGCTTCTCGATCTCCGTCGTGCGCGCGGTGATCGCCCCGCGCAGCCGATCGATGCGCTGGTAGAGCTCGTCGAACTGCGGGTCCTCGATGCGGTTGAGGTTGACCAGCGTGCCGAGCGTCACGAGCCGGCGCTGGATCTCGGACTCGGCGAGCGAGATCTCGCGCGACTTGCGCTTCTGCTCGGCGTCGAGCTCGGCGAGTCGGTGGGTGTGGCCCTCGCGGACGTCGTTGAGGCTGCGCTTGGCGGCGTCGAGCTCGGCCTTGGCGGCGTCGAGCTTCGCGGTGGCCTCGCTGATCGGCCGCTCGAGCGCGGCGAGCTTGCGGTCGATGTCCTGGCGCTCGGGCTCGAGCGCGGCGGCCTCCTTGCGGTGACCCTCCGCGGCGCGCCGCATCTCCTGGCGCTGGTCGCCCATCTGCGCGCTGCCGGCCTGGCGATCGTGATCCTCGGCGGACTTGAGGTACGCCTTCTGGCGGCGCTCGAGCGTCTTGCGCGCGTCGCGCAGCCCGCGGCGCTGGCCCTCGAGGTTGGCGAGCTCGCGCTGGCCCTCGTCGACCTGGCGCTCGGCCTCGCTCAGCTTGTCGTTGCGCTCGCGCTCGACGTCGACGAACTTCGAGTTCTCCTCGGCCTTGCGGCCCTCGACCTCGCCGTGATCCTTCTGGAGCGCGCCGATCCGCTCCTCGGCCGCCGAGATCGCCGCGTTCTCCGCCGAGAACACGCGGCCCTGCACGCGCGCCCCGCGCGCCGCGCCGCCGAGCGCGCCGAGCACCTGGTCGAGCGCCTCGGTGTCCTGCTTGATCTCGACGCCGAGCTGCCGGATCGCGCCGCGGCGCTGCCAGCGCGCGCGCCAGAAGATGTAGGCATAGCGCGCGCCGTTGATCAGGCCGGGCTCCGGGATCTCCGGCACCGGCAGCACCTTGGGCGGCACGAACGGCCGGTCGGCCATCGCGTCGCTGCGCTGGATGCGGGTCGGCGGCGGCTCGATCGCGCCGGGCGGCACGGCGGTCGGCGCGGTGTCGTGGTCGACCAGCGAGCCGGCGCGCGGATAGCCAGGCGCGGCCGGAGCCGGGGCCGGCGGCACGATCGCGGGCACGGTGATCGGCGGCGGCTTGGACGGCGCGTCGCTGCGGCGGCGTCCCGGGTCGCTGGCCGCGCGCGGCTCGGCGGGCGGCGGATCGCGGCGCGCGGCGGCCGGGGCCGGCGCGAGCGCGTCGAGCAGGACCTGTCGCGAGCTCGACTCGGCGCTGGCCGCCGGCGGCGGCGGCAGCGACGGCGCG